>Ga0137377_10003227_pt1 | contig 12538 bp, 9 predicted proteins | sample SagtaG_22_FD_104815 | JGI IMG/M metagenome (GOLD analysis project Ga0137377, IMG submission 104815) | Vadose zone soil microbial communities from Sagehorn Ranch, Mendocino, California, USA - Sage2_L_40_16 metaG | ecosystem: Environmental > Terrestrial > Soil > Vadose zone | place: USA... | reverse complement strand
GCGTGAAGCGCTTCGGGGGCGAGCACGTGCTCGCGGGAAACATCATCGTGCGCCAGCGCGGCACCCAGGTGCGCCCGGGCACGAACGTCGGGGTCGGAACCGACCACACGCTGTTCGCCCGGGTGACCGGCAAGGTGCAGTTCCAGAAAAAGGGCGCCGAGCAGCGCCTCTACGTGAGCGTTCTGCCCGAGAAGGCCTGAAGCCGGCTGCGCGCGGCAAACGTCACGCGCAATCGATCGGCCCCGCCGCTCGCGCTGCGGCTCAGAATCGATAGGTCGCGTCGATCCCGTACGTGCGCGGCTCGCCGACGAGCGCGTAGTCGAAGCCCAGTGCGCCCGTATCCGCATCCCCCTGATTGAGCGCGTAGGCGAGGTACTGGCGGTTGGTGAGGTTCTTGATCCACGCGCCGATGGCGTAGCCGCGCTTGCCGGTGCTCTCGAGCGACAGCCGGGCATTGGCGACGCCGTAGGCACCCTGCGCGTCCCGCTCGGTATTGAAGGCGTCGAAGTATTGTTTGCCGTAGTAGTTGCCGTCGACGAACAGCCGCAGGTCCCCCACGGCGAGGTGCGCGAAGCGCCAGTCGACGTCGAGGCTCGCGCTGTAGTCGGGCGCCTGGATCAGCCGGTTGCCCACGCAGCAGATACGTGGAACACCGCCGGTGCAGTTCGGTGCTACCCCAACCACACACTGGCCTTGATGCAGTGTGAGCTCGACGTACTTGCTGCTCATCAGGCCGAGGCTCGAGAAGATCTCGAGGTCAGCGGTTGCCTTGGCCCGGAACTCGAACTCGGCGCCGTCGATGCGCGCCCTCGGCGCATTGATAGTGTGGAACAAGGTACCGCCGACGCCCGGCAGCGTGAAGGCATCGAGGAACTGCTGATTCTTGTAGTCGTAGTGGAAAGCCGCCACGTTGAACACGGCGCGCCGGTCCCAGAGTTCCGTCTTCAGCCCGAGCTCGTAGGAGGTGAGCTTCTCCGGATCGGCGAAGGTGAGCTCACCTGGATTGTTGTAGGCCTGGCCGTTGAAGGCCACCCCGCGGTAGCCCTGGCTGAGACTCGCGTAGGCGAGCAGGCCCTCACCTGGCTTCCAGTCGAGGCCGATCTTGCCGCTGACGTTATTCGTGTCCTTGCCGAATTCGGGTACCACCCCCTGCGACTGCGGCGCGACGCCCGTCTGGAAGAAGGCATAGGTTGCTGGCAAGGCGCCGATGGTCTGCGTCCACCAGGTCGTCGCGTCGATGTTGGGATCGGTGCCGGTGCCCGCGGTGCTCGCCCCCGGGTTTGCGAGCCCGCCCTCGAGCGCGTAGAAGTTGCTGATCGTCACCTTGTCCTTGGTGTAGCGCAGCCCCCCACGCAGTGTGACTGTGGGAGCTACGGTATAAGTCGCATTGAAGAACACCGCCCGGCTGTCCTTGAGCTGATCGAAGTTGTTGTACTCATCGAATCCCCACAGCGGTGTGGGGACGCTCGCGCTGGTCGGCGGGACCGACGGGGCGAAGAAGCTCTGGTAACCGTCGAAGAAGTGGAACTGGACCGTCGCGTGCGTGCTCTCGCGCGCGTAGTAGAGTCCGCCGAGCCAGCCGAAAGCCCCCGTGTCGTGGGAAGCGATGCGGATCTCCTGGGAGAAGGCATTGACGCTCGAGAAGTAGGTGTTCGGGTCATCGAGGCGCACGAAGATCGGCAGGCCACCGTCGTCGCTCTTCTCGTACCACCACCCGTAGTCATAGCCGGTCACGGAAGTCAGCGTCGCGTGCGGGCTCGGCTGCCAGTCGATCTTGAGCGTGGCGTTGTCGCCGCGGATATCCTTGTGGACGGCGAACTTGGCGCCGTTGTCGAACCAGCCGATGTTGCCGGTGAAGTAAGACGCGGTCGGATCATTCGTGCGCGCATAGCTCGGATCGGTGTTGATCGCGTGCGCGCCATACGGCGTGCCGCCTGAGCGGCTTGCCGAGAGCTTGAGTTGGGCGGTGAGACTGTCGTTGGGCTTTGCCAGCAGCGTCAAGCGACCCGCGACGGCATCCACGCCATTCAGCGGCTCAACGCCCGACACCACGCTTCTCACCCAGCCGTCGCGTTCCTCGTAGATCACCGCGGCGCGCCAGCCGATCTCATTGTCGATCACCGGACCGCCCACGGCGCCCTGCACCGAATAGGCACTGTAGTTGCCCGCCCCGGCGGTGATGTAACCGTCGTAGGCGGTCAGGCTCGGATTCTTGGTGTAGAAGCTGATCGCACCCCCGGTCGCGTTCTTGCCGTACAAGGTCCCCTGCGGACCACGCAGCACCTCGACGCGATCGAGGTCGTAGGTCTGCAGTGCCTGGACGGCGCCGACGCTCTTGTAGACCTCGTCGACGTACATCGCGACCGGGCTGCTCTGGTTCTCGCTGAAGTCCTGGGTCGTGACGCCGCGCAGCGTGAAGGTCGGCTGCGCCTCGGGCCCGTACGGAGAATTAAGGAGCAGGTTCGGAACCGTGGAGGTGATGTCGCCCGCCTGCCGCACGCCGCGGCTCTCGAGGTCCGCGGCCGATACCGCGGTGATCGCAACCGGGACGTCCTGGGCTTTCTCGCTGCGCCGCTCGGCGGTGACGACGACCTCCTCGAGTACCGCGTCTGCGCGCACGCCCTGTGGCCACGCGCCGAAGAGGGCGGCACCACCGGTCAGTATCCAGGAAAGCTCTCTCAGACGGGAGCAGCTGCTCCGATCAGTCCGCGAAGGCATTTGCTGTATCCCCCTTGCGACGGATGGCCATGAACCGTCAAGCGCCGGTGTGTCCTGAGGTGCTCGGCCGGCCGTTGCATCGATTATCGATACTTTGTTATCGCGACCCAACATCACTGTAGAACGAGACCGAGCGAGCGTCAACCCGCGCCGGCCGGATGCGCTAGAGTCGCCGGATGAAGTTCGTCGACGAGGCGCGACTCAAGGTGCAGGCCGGCAACGGCGGTCGCGGCAGCGCGAGTTTCCGCCGCGAGAAGTTCGTGCCCTTCGGCGGGCCGGACGGCGGCGACGGCGGCCACGGAGGCAGCATCTACCTGCGCGCCGCCTCGGGGATCAACACACTGGCGGATTTCCGCATCGAGCGGACCTTCAGGGCCGCCAACGGGGAGCCGGGCGGAGCCAACGACTGCTCGGGCCGCAGCGGCGCGGATCTCTACGTGCCGGTGCCGCTCGGCACTGTGGTGCGGGATGCCGACACGCACGAGGAGCTCGGCGATCTCACGCGCGAGGGCGAGGAGCTGCTGGTGGCGCGCGGCGGCAAGGGCGGATGGGGAAATCAGCGCTTCAAGTCGAGCACCAACCGCTCACCGCGCCAGTTCGGACCGGGCCTCCCGGGGGAGAAGCGCGCCCTCGAACTCGAGCTCAAGCTCATCGCCGACGTCGGGCTCCTCGGACTCCCGAATGCCGGCAAGTCCACTCTGATCCGCGCGGTCTCGGCCGCGAGGCCGAAGGTCGCCGACTATCCCTTCACGACGCTGCACCCGAACCTCGGCGTGGTGCGGGTGGGAGTGCACCGCAGTTTCGTCATGGCCGACATTCCGGGCCTCATCGAGGGGGCCGCCGAGGGCGCCGGACTCGGGATCCGGTTCCTGAAGCACCTGCAGCGCACGCGGCTGATGCTGCACCTCGTGGATATCGCGCCGCTCGACCCGCAGGCCGACCCCGTGCGCGATGCGCGGGCGATCGTCCGCGAGCTGAAGAAGTTCAGCAAGGAACTCTCTGCCCGGCCGCGCTGGCTGGTGCTCAACAAGCGCGACCTCCTGCCGCCCGAGGAGGCCGAGAGCCGGGCACGCGCCATCGTGCGCGCGCTGCGCTACACCGGGCGGCGCTTCCTGATCTCAGGGGCGACCGGCGAGGGGACGAAGGCCTTGTGCGAAGCGGTTATGAAGCTTTTGGAGGAGCACGATCGCGCGGGACGCGGGCGCGCATCATCTCGAGCAGGTGCTGGCGGCGGGCCGCCGGTCGCAGTTTAAGGGGGGTCGGAATGACGGGGACGGGGATACCGAGCTTATCGTTCGCGCTCATCGAGTCCTCACTGCATCGAGCGGATGCGGGCGGCAAGACGACTCTTGTGCCGCGCAGCCTTGTTACGGTGGATGATCTGCTTGCTCACGAGCGAATCGATGATCGGGACTGCCAGGCCGTAGCTCTTTTGGGCCACTTCCTTGTTGCCGCTGGCGACGGCCGCCGTCACCCCGCGCACCGCGGTGCGCATGCGTGACCTCAGCGGGACGTTGCGCGCACGGTGCTTCTCTGCCTGGCGGGCAGCTTTTTCGGCCGACTTGGTATTGGCCACTAAATCTCCGTATCGAGGGCCGGGACGCAAGCGAGGGCCGGTAGTCTGCGCATCGGGGCGTTCCTTGTCAACGCGAAAACCCGATGGCGGGTGCAGGCATGCAGCTTCACATAAACTGCGCATCGCTCGGTCACGCGGGCGGGACGTTCCGTTAACTTAGCTTAGCCGTATCAATGGCTTGTATGAGATAAGGGGTCATGCAGCTCATTCGGGGACTGAGCGGAAGAGGATTACCGGGCGGCGGCTGCGTGGTGACCATCGGGAGCTACGACGGCATCCATCTCGGGCACCGGGCATTGCTCGCGCGCCTCGCCGAGCACGCGGTGCGGCGCGCTGAGCCCTCGGTGCTCCTGACGTTCGAGCCCCTGCCGCGGGAATACCTGGTGCCGGGCGATCCCCCCGCGCGGCTGACGTCGCTCCGCGAGCGCTGGCGGATCCTCCTTTCGGATGCCTCGCTCGGCCATCTGTGGCTGCTACGCTTCGGCGAGGCGCTCCGCAACCTCCCCGCCGAGGCCTTCGCGCAGCTCCTGGCGGAGAAGCTCCGCGCCCGGGTGGTGGTGGTCGGCCACGACTTTCGCTTCGCGCGCCGGGGCGAGGCGACCGCGGCGGTCCTGGCCGCGGCCGGCGTGCGGCTCGGATTCCAGGTGGACGTGGTGGACCCCGTGATGCTCGACGGCGAGCGCATCAGCAGCAGCGGGGTGCGCGCCGCGCTGGCGGACAGCGACTTCGAGCGCGCGCGGCGCTGGCTCGGTCGGCCGTGGTCGATGCGCGGCCGGGTGGTGGCCGGCGAGCGGCGCGGCCGGAAGCTCGGATTTCCCACCGCCAACCTGCCGCTCGAGCGCCGCCGCGCGCCGGTCGCGGGCATTTTCGCGGTGCGCGTCCGGGGCGTGGCCGGCGAGGCGCTCCCCGGTGTCGCGAGTCTCGGCACGCGGCCGACCGTCGGGGGCGTCGAGCCGCTCCTCGAAGCGCACGTATTCGATTTCAGCGGCGACCTCTACGGGCGCGAGCTCGAGGTCGAATTCGCCGCGAAGTTGCGCGATGAGGCGTGCTTTGCGAGTCTCGCGGCGCTCACCGCGCAGATGCGGCGCGACGCCGACGACGCGCGCCGCATCCTCGCGGCCTGACATGAGCGATCCCGACGAGCGCCCCGATGAAGCCTGATTGAGTGACATGGCCGACTACAAGCACACCATCAACCTGCCGCAGACCGATTTCCCGATGAAGGCGGGCCTGGCTCAACGCGAGCCCGCGATGGTGCGCGCGTGGGAAGAACGCCGCACCTACGAGAAGCTGCGCGAGGTGGCGCGCGGGCGGCCGCGCTTCGTGCTGCACGACGGGCCGCCGTACGCCAACGGCGCCATTCACATCGGCCACGCCGTCAACAAGATTCTCAAGGACATCGTCGTCAAGTCGCGCTCGCTCGACGGCTTCGACTCGCCCTACATCCCCGGCTGGGATTGCCACGGACTGCCGATCGAGCTGCAGGTGGAGAAGGGGCACGGCCGCCCGGGGCAGAAGCTCGACGCCCAGGCGTTCCGCGCCGCCTGCCGCGCCTATGCACAGGAGCAGATCGAGCTGCAGCGCGCGGACTTCAAGCGCCTCGGGGTCCTCGGGGACTGGGACCGGCCCTACCTCACCATGTCGCCGCGCTACGAGGCGCAGCAGCTGCGCGCCTTCGGCCGCATCATCCGCAACGGACACCTTTATAAGGGCGTTAAGCCCGTGTACTGGTGTCTCGACTGCCGCTCGGCGCTCGCCGAAGCCGAGGTCGAGTACGAGGAGAAGATTTCGCCCGCGATCGACGTGGCGTTTCGCGTCACGGACCGCGCCGAGCTCGCCGCTCGCATCGCTCTCCCCGCGGCCACCCTGGGCGCCGTGCCGGTGGACGTCGTCATCTGGACCACGACGCCCTGGACGCTGCCCGCCAACCAGGCGGTGGCGCTGCGGGCGGAGTTCCGCTACGTGCTGGTGCGGGCGAGGAGGGATGGGGAGCCGCGCGCCCTCATCGTGGCGGCCGAGCTCCTCGAGGCGTGCCGCGCCCGGTGGGACCTCGCGGAGGTGTCGGTGCTCGCGCAATTCGAGGGCCGCGCGCTCGAGGGACTGAAGCTCGCGCACCCCTTTCAGGATCGTCAGGTGCCGGTCGTGCTCGGCGAGCACGTGACGCTCGATGCCGGTACCGGCGCCGTGCACACCGCCCCCGGACACGGCCAGGAGGACTTCGCCGTCGGCCAGCGCTATGGGCTTGCCGTGACCAACCCGGTCGGTCCCGACGGGACCTTCCTCCCCGACACGCCGCTCGTCGCCGGCCTCAAGGTGGATGCGGCCAACGCCGTGATCATCGAAGCCCTCAGGAAGGCGGGCCGGCTCCTGCACCACGAGCCCTACAGCCACAGCTACCCGCACTGCTGGCGCCACAAGACCCCGGTCATCTTCCGCGCCACACCGCAGTGGTTCATCAGCATGGAGCGCGCGGGGCTGCGCGCCAACACGCTGCGCGACATTCGCGCCGTCGAGTGGACGCCCGCCTGGGGCGAGCAGCGCATCAGCGGCATGATCGAGAGCCGGCCCGACTGGTGCATCTCGCGGCAGCGGACCTGGGGTGTGCCGATTCCGCTGTTCGTCCACCGGCAGACCGGCGAGCGGCATCCGCGCACGGACGAGCTGATCGAGGCCGCCGCCGCGCGCGTCGAGCAGGGCGGCATCGACGCCTGGTTCGCGCTCGCACCGGGCGAGCTCCTCGGCGCCGACGCCCAGCATTACGAGAAGGTCACCGACGTCATGGACGTGTGGGCCGACTCGGGGATGTCCTTCGAGTGCGTGGGCACCGAGCGGCCCGAAGTCGCCGCTCCCGTGGACCTGTATCTCGAGGGCTCGGACCAACATCGTGGCTGGTTTCACAGCGCGCTGCTCATGTCGGAGGCGCTGTACGAGCGGGCGCCGTACCGCGGGGTGCTCACCCACGGGTTCACGGTCGACGAGAAGGGCCGCAAGATGTCCAAATCGCTCGGCAACGTCGTGGCGCCTCAGAAAGTGATGAACAGCCTCGGGGCCGACGTGCTGCGGCTGTGGGTGGCGGCGACCGACTACGCGAACGAAATGAGCGTCTCGGACGAGATCTTGAAGCGCATGGCCGACTCCTACCGCCGCATGCGCAACACCCTGCGCTTTCTCCTCGGCAACCTGCACGGCTTCGATCCCAAGCGCCACGCGCTGCCCGCCGGGCAGCTGCTGGCGCTCGATCGATGGATGCTGCTGCGCACCCACGCTCTTCAGGCGGAAGTCCTCGAGGCCTATCGCCGCTATAGCTTTCATCTCATCTATCAGAAGGTGCACAACTTCTGCAGCGTCGAGCTCGGCGGGCTCTATCTCGACGTCATCAAGGACCGCATGTACACCACGCCCGCCGCGGGTTCGGCGCGCCGCTCGGCGCAGACGGTGATGTTTCACATCGCCGAATGCATGGTGCGCTGGCTCGCGCCGATCCTCAGCTTCACGACCGAGGAGGTCTGGCGCTATCTCCCGGGCGAGCGCCGCGAGTCGGTGTTCCATGAGACCTGGCATGCTCCGCCGCAGCCGCCGGCGGACGCGATCGACTGGGCGGCGCTCCTCAAGCTCCGCGCCGGCGTCACCCGGGAGCTCGAAGGACTGCGCGACACCGGCGCGATCGGCGCCCCCCTCGATGCCCGGGTCGAGGTGCACTGCGTGCCGGAGGAGCGGCCGCGCTTTGCTGCGCTCGGGGATGAGCTGCGGTTCCTCCTGATCACCTCGGAGGCGCAGGTGCACGAGGCCGCGAGTGCCCCGGCGGGAGGGGTGGCGGCCTTCGGCGCCGGGGAGGCCGGCGTGTGGATCACTGTGCGGCCGAGCTCCGATCCGAAGTGCGTGCGCTGCTGGCACCGGCGGCCGGATGTGGGCTCGGACGCGCGCCACCCGCAACTGTGCGCCCGGTGCGTGTCCAACGTCGAGGGCCCCGGCGAGCAGAGGAGATTCGTGTGAGCGAAACGGGCGGCGGCAAGGCAGCGGCGACGCCGATGCCGGCGGGCGCGGCGCAGCCACTGCCGCTCGGGCTGAGCGGTTGGCGTTTTTTGCCGCTCGCGGCGGCGATCATCGTCGCGGATCAGGTCGTCAAGGCCTGGATGGTGCAGCACTTCACGCTCTTCGAGCGGGTGCGCGTGCTGCCGGTGCTCGATATCATCCTCACCTACAACACCGGCGCCGCCTTCAGCGTGCTGTCCGACGCCTCGGGTTGGCAGCGCTGGCTGTTCGTGCTGCTCGCGCTCGGTGTGAGCGCGGGCCTCATCGTGTGGCTGCGCCGGCTGCGCGCGGCGGCGCACGGCCTGCTCGCCTGCGGGCTCGCGCTCATCATCGGAGGCGCGCTCGGCAACATGATCGACCGGCTGGCATCGGGAAGGGTGGTCGACTTCATCCACGTGCACTGGGGACAGGCGTACTTTCCGGCGTTCAACGTGGCCGATTCCGCCATCACGGTGGGCGCACTCGCGCTGCTGATCGATGCATGGCGTGAGAGCCGTTCGGTGCGGAGGGTGGACGCGTGATACAGGTGCTGCTCGCCAACCCGCGGGGCTTTTGCGCCGGCGTGGACCGCGCGATCGACATCGTCGAGCGGGCGATCGAGCTCTTCGGCGCCCCGATCTACGTGCGCCACGAGGTGGTGCACAACCGCCACGTGGTGGAGCGGTTGCGCTCGCTCGGAGCGGTGTTCGTGGAGGAGCTCCTCGAGGTCCCCGAGGGCGCCACGGTGATCTTCTCGGCGCACGGCGTATCGCGCGCGGTGGAGGAGGAGGCCCGCGTGCGGCGGCTCACCGTCTTCAACGCAACCTGTCCGCTGGTGACCAAGGTGCACATGGAGGTGCAGCGCTACGCGCGCGAGGGACTCGACGTGATCCTGATCGGGCACGCCGGGCACCCGGAGGTCGAGGGCACGATGGGCCGCTTCGACACATCCTTCGGCGGCCGCATGCACCTCGTGCAGACGCTCGCCGACGTTGCCGCCCTCGAGGTGCGCGACCCCGAGCACCTCGCCTTCGTCACCCAGACCACGCTCTCGATGGACGATACGGCGGAGATCGTCGCGGCGCTGCGGCAGCGGTTCCCGGGGCTCGCCACGCCGCGCCACGAGGACATCTGCTACGCCACCCAGAACCGCCAGGACGCGGTCAAGAAGCTCCTCGAGCACTGCGACGTGCTGCTGGTCGTCGGCTCGCGCAGCAGCTCCAACTCCAACCGCCTGCGCGAGCTCGCCGATCGCGCCGGCGTCCCCGGCTACCTGATCGACGGTCCGCAGGACCTGCGCGCCGAGTGGCTCGAGGGCAAGCGCGCCGTCGGCGTGACCGCCGGGGCCTCGGCGCCCGAGGTGCTGGTGCGGCAGGTCCTCGAGCAGCTCGCCCGATGGGGCGCCGAGACACCGCGCGAGGTCGTCGGCCGCGAGGAGCGCATGTTCTTTGCGCTGCCGCGGGAGCTGCGGAGTGAGTCGGACAAGCCCGCGTAGCGGAAACAATTCGCTGCGCCCAAGCCCAAGCGCTGCATTCCAGCTGCCGGCGGGGAGCCGGGACTGCGTTCCCGGCCGATTCATTTTCGCGCTCCCCCGGAAACCCCCACGCGCTCCGCCGACACTCACAGGCGGACACGCGTCCGGGAGAGCTTCACATGCGAAACATGCAGTTGGTAGCGGGTGCCCTGTCGTTGATCCTCACCGCGTGTGGCGGAGGCTATGGTGGGGGTGGCGGTTCGGGAGGCGGCATGGGCTGCGGCGGGGCGTACCAGCCTGTCTGCCCGGCGCCGATGGTCACTCTGACGGCACCGGCCGCGGGAGCGATGGAGAGTGGCACCATTGCGCTCACTGCGACCGCATCGGCATCGACGGCGTACAGTCTCACGGTCTCTAAGGTCGATTTTCTGATCGACGGCACGCTCGTGGGAACGGCGACCACTTCTCCCTATACGGTCATGTGGAACAGCACGACCGTGACCGCCGGCACCCACATGGTGACCGGCAAGGTCACCGACAGCGCCAACGGCACGGCCACGACGGCGGCGGTCAGCTTCACGACCACTGGCCATGCGGCCTTGACCGTCACGATGACCTCGGCGCAGATACTCCCCACGCCGAGCTCGAGCGCCTCGGGGACGGCACATATCACCGTGAAGCTCGAGACGGGGGCCATGAGAGGCACGGTGATGCTGAGCGGCCTCACCGCCACCGCAGTGACCATCAACGACGGCTTTGCGGGCGCAACCGGGCCGCGCGTGATCACACTGGTGGCGAACGGCGGCACCGCCGGTGAGTGGGACGTGCCGGCCGGCGCACTGCTGACGCAGGAGCAGCTGACCGCGCTGCAGCAAGGCAAGCTGTATGTGATTGCGACCTCGCTGGCCAATCCGCGCGGCGAGATCCGCGGCCAGATCGTACCGGGCAATATCGTGGTGACTTTCTCCCGCATGGATCGCACTGCGGAAGTCGCCGCGCTCGGTCTGGCCGCCGGCGGCGTTGCCACCACGACGGTCGATACGAGCGCCAACACGCTGACCATTCACGTCAACTCCACCGGCGTGGATGATGCGATGGCAGCGCAGGTGGGCACCGGCGCCGCGGGCAGCAGCGGACCGAAGCTCATCGCCCTGACCAAGGACGCCGTCGACATGGGTCACTGGTCGGCGGAGCTCGTGAGCATCAGTGCCGCCGACGTCGGCGACTTCGAGGCGGGCGGATGGTCTGTGAATGTCGCTACGCCCACAGAGCCGAACGGCGCCATCGGCGCACAGATTGAATGACTGACCAGCTGCCCCCGGCCGGCCCGCGCAAGGATGCGCGGGCCGGTTTTCGTTGACGGGTGGGTGGACAGCCGCGGCGCGCAGCGCGAGTCAGAAAAACCCGTGTAGCTCCAGGAAGTACAGCCGCGTGTGCTCGGTAGCGAGCTGCGGTATGCCGTCCGAGTAGCGCACCCCGGCGCGTAGCTGCACGAACTGTACCGGCGTCAGCTCGTACAGCAGGCTCCAGCGGGTCTGCTGATCGTGTGGGACGCGGCGGTTGGGATCGAGGTACTCGGCCGTGATCTTGAGATTGTGGCCGCGGGCGATCGCCCAGTCGGCCTCCACGAGAGTCGCGAGCATCTTCACGCCCCCGTTTCCGAGGCTGCGATCGTCGATGAGGTCGGCCTCGCCGAGCCAGACGACGGGTCCGGTCTTCAGCCCGCCGAAGACTCCGGCGGCGCGCCGGCTGCCTTCGGCCGCCGCCCCGTTGTAGTTGAGGGCGGCACCGAGCCGCCAGCCCGGCTCGACGAATGCGAGCTGAGCGCTCGTCTGCTTGCCGCTCGTCGTGGCGGCGCCGCCGGCGGTGCCGTTGCTGACCGCGAGCTGCCCGTCCCAATGTCCCTTGAGCCGGCCGACCTCGACGCCCTGATCGGGTGTCGCCATGCTGATGCCGCTCGCCTGCCTGACGAGCGCGGTCTGATCCTGCAGCCGCAGGCCGAAGGGCAGGTACATCTGCCCGCCCTTCAGATACCAGCTGTGATCGGCGGACCAGAGCATGCCCCACGCCTCGCGGTTCAGCGCCCCGCCCGGGGCCACCTGCTCGTCGACGTACACGAGCAGGCGATCGGGGATCACACTCGCTGCGAGGTAGACGCGCGTCTGCTGCATCTGAAACCCATCGAGCGTGCGGGTGTGCGGCACGTGCTGGACGGAGCCGTCGAAGCGCAGATCTCCGCCGAGCGCGAGGAAGCGCGCGATCTGTCCCGCCCAGATGTCGGTGCCGGTGTCGATGTGGCGCGCCGGCAGCTGAGTCTGCGCGAACACATCTCCGAAGGCGTTGCGGAGTCCCCCGCCGGTGGGATTCACGTGACACTGGCTGCACTTGGCTCCCTGGGTGAGGGCGAGGTACGGCTCGGCGTGCGCGGAGGCGGCGGCGAGCAGCCAGCCGAGCGCGAGGCTGAAGCGCCCGAGCGGGGCGAGCCGGGCGCTCATGGCGCACCCTGCACGGTGAACTCGCTCCGGTAGTCCACGTCGAGCGACTGCGCGTTCACGTCGGCGAGGCCGCCGCCGCCGCTGCCGCGCAGGATCAAGCGATAGCTTCCGGGGCCGAGAGCGCGCTGCGGCGTGAGCAGCACCACGCTCGGGTTGCCCTCGGCGAGGCGCGCGGAAAGCGCGACGGAAGGCGTGCCGTCCGCCGCGACGATCTCGAGGCGCAGCGTCGTCTCATTGAGGAGCGAGGCGTCCACCTCGTGGCTG
>Ga0137377_10003226_pt1 | contig 12538 bp, 12 predicted proteins | sample SagtaG_22_FD_104815 | JGI IMG/M metagenome (GOLD analysis project Ga0137377, IMG submission 104815) | Vadose zone soil microbial communities from Sagehorn Ranch, Mendocino, California, USA - Sage2_L_40_16 metaG | ecosystem: Environmental > Terrestrial > Soil > Vadose zone | place: USA... | reverse complement strand
CTTGCTGATGAACATCACGAGCACCGCGGTGGCCGGCCGAGCTCGGCCGCGAAAAAAGCCGAGGCCGCCTTGAGGATCTCGTTCGCCCGCCGCAGCTCGGCCAGCTCCTGCTTGAGCGCCTTGATCTCCGCCTTCTCCTCGGTCGTCAGGCCCGGCCGCTCCCCGGCATCGACCTGGGCGCGGCGCAGCCACTTGCGGACCGTCTCCGGCGACCCCACCCCCAGCCGGGCCGCCACCGCCTTGATCGCCGCGTACTCGTTGCCGTAGTTCTCGCGGACCTCCCTGACCATCCGCACTGCCCGCTCCTTCATCTCCTGCGGGTACGGAGTCCTTCCTGCCATGACCCGATCGTCCTCTCGATCGAGCCTCTACGAAACTCGGGGCGATTCAGTGGAACGAGCTGGTCAGCCTGCGGTTCGTCGAAGCCGCCCACGGCGCTTTGATACTGGGTCCCGTCGGGGTCGGCAAGACCCACCTGGCCACCGCGCTGGGCCACATCGCCGTCCGCCGCCGCCTCACCGTGCACATGGCCCGCGCCGGCCAGCTGTTCAAGCGGCTCAAAGCCGCCCGCCTGGACAACAGCACCGAAGCCGAGCACCGCCGGCTCGCCGCCGTGAACCTGCTGATCATCGATGATTTCGCGCTCCAGCCACTGGACGAGACCGCCACCACCGACTTCTACGAGCTGACCGTCGCCCGGCACCGCAACAACGCCACCGTCGTCACCTCCAACCGGACCCCGGATGAATGGCTCGGCCTCATGCACGACCAGCTACTGGCCCAGTCCGCCGTCGACCGGCTCACCTCCACCTGCCACGAGCTCGTCATCGAAGGCGACTCCTACCGCAAGCGCCAGCGCCCCAGCCTGGGTTCCGGGGCTTGAGCAACAACGGAACGGCCAGTGGCGGACGGTAAGAAGCCCCTCACGTACTCCTGACGGGAGCCCGTGGCCGGCAGGCACCGTTGAGCGGGGCGAGCGCCTTTCGGGAACTGCCCGGGTTCCCTGGTGGGGCTGGTCAGCCGGTGGCCGTGATCGCGATCAGTCCGTCAGCATCTCGGCGCAGGGTCGCGGCCAGCTGGCTGCGTGCCGTCTCGGGAACCCCGTCCGGGAGTTTGCCGCCGCTCGCAGCCAGGCCGGCGGCACCGCTGATATACCTGGCCGCACGGCGCAGCAACGCCGGCGGGAACAGGATCTCCGCCGGGTCGCCGGCCTGCCCCGGAGCGGCGCCGGCGGTGACCTGCCCGAACCCGGACAGCGTCTGCGCGTAGGTGGTGATGACGTCCCTGAGGTGGGCGGGCGGCTCGTTCGCCGCCCGTAGCTGCATCGCCTCGGCCAGGGCCGCGACGGTGATCCCCACCAGGGCCAGCGGCAGCGGAACGGTCCGCGGCGCCTCCATGAGGTCGGCTCCGGGCCGTTCGCCGGCGACCCCGAACAGCATCCGCCGTGCCATGTCCTTGATGATCTCGTCGCCGAGATAGGTGCGGGCCGTTGCCCCGGTGAATCTCATGAGGGTCGCTACGGCACGGACCTGCCCGGTGATCAGCTCACCGGCACGCTGCCGGTCGAGGTGCATGCCGGACGCAGCGAGCTCCTCCAGGAACACGTCGATCTTGCTGTCGAGCCACGTACGTCTAGGCACGTGGCAAGTCTTCCATCCTCCCGCCACGGAGCCCGGCCTGACACCCGAACGGCCGGCGGCGGTAACCAGCAGTCTTGAGCCGCTACCGCCTCTGGCCGTTCCGTTGCTGCTCAAGCGCCGTTTCCCCCTCCTAGCTAGCGCGGGCACATCGGCCCAGGGTGCCGCTGACGTCCCGGTGACCTGGGAACTGGCCTGCAGCACCAGACAGGAGGCCGCGTGAACGCCGGCCGGGGCTTCGGGAAGGAGGCGGCTTCGCCGCCGCTCACCTTCAAGGAGGCTGCCGCGCCCTGGCCGCGGGGACGCGCAAAGATACGGGGCCCGCCCACTCAGCTTGACGGATCCCGCCGCACACCCCAAGATGACACAGCAACCGCAAGGTGGTCCCTAGGTCGTGGCAACGCCCTGGTCCCATGATCCTGGCAAATGACATCGGACCAAGCGGAGTACGACACCTGACCATCGAACCCTGGTAACAACATGCTCTACGAGTTCAACCTGGTTAGTGTGCCGACAAGCCCTGCACACGGCGCAAACCGTCAATGACCACAGAAAATTACCCGATCAGGCACTCTACGAACAATGGTCCGGCGCCGGATCCGCTAGCGAAATTAGCAAGCAGGTCCGCTTGACCTGGATTGCCGGGCTGCGCCGGTAACCTCTCAGTTGTGGATGAGCGCGGATGGGATTGGCCGGCATCAGAGACTCGCCGGGCACAGCTAGTCGAGTGGATCGTTCAGCGGTCCGCGGAGGAAGGTGACGGGGTTTACGTGCCGCTCGACTCGTTCTACGGAGCCTTGCCGGACCAGAGCATGAACACTTATGTGATTGCTCTTGATGACGTGAACTCTCTAGAGGGCCGCTCGCTGCTCGACCTTGCCAACAGCTTCGGCGGTGTCGAGTCGCTGGCAGCTCAGTCCACCTCGGCTGGCCGCGCCTTCGTGGACAACTTGCAAGCCGCGCGTTCCAACACAGCGCGCCGCAGATTGGCCTGCCGCGACGCGATGGTGGACTGGCTGTACTCGCGCGATGCGGTGAGCCCGCCAGGCGTAGACCGCGATGGGATGCTCCGCGATCGTCGAGGCTATTTCTTCGCTGAGCCTTTCACGGCTGACGACCTCGATGCAGCAGCAGCCTGGCTTTACCGGAATAGTCTGGTCGGGGGGGCGATGATCGCTGAGGCACAGGGGCCAGTAGTTCTGTACTTGACGGATTCCGGTGTGAAATGCGCTGAAGACTTCAGTTCAGACACGAGCGCCCACTTCGAAAGGCAGGTGTACCGGGCACCTGGGCCGACTGTGAACATCGGCACGAGCGGCCCGGTCCAGGTCGCGGGCGATGACGCCCGGCAAGTTCAGAAGATAGGAACCAGCGCGAACGATCTGGGCACGGGCCCTCGCCCGGAGCCGGACAGAGCCACTAACTTCGCCGGGAACCGCAAGGCAGTGATGGTCGTCTATGGCCACGACAAGGAGGCCAACGATGCCCTGTTCGGCTGGCTCCGCGCGATCGGGCTGCAGCCCCGCGAATGGAGCCAGCTCATCCGGGCCAGCGGCAGCGCCAGCCCTTTCATCGGCGAGGTGCTCGACAAGGCACTGCACGATGTCCAGGCCGTCGTCGCGTTCTTCACGCCCGACGAATACGTCACCGCCGCCGGAACTGGTCACGGCCGGGGGCGGTTCCAGGCCCGGCCCAACGTCCTGATCGAAGCGGGCATGGCGCTCATAACGCATCCGACCAGGACGATCATCGCCATCCTCGGTGACCAAGAGCTTCCTAGCGACCTCGCCGGACGCCACTACGTGCGCCTCAGCCACACCGGTGTCCAGCCGCTCCACGACCTCGCCGGACGCCTCGGTGACGCCGGCTGCGACATCGACCTGTCCGGAAGTGACTGGCTCAATCCCGATCGTTTCCCCGATCGCGATAGGACCGTCCCGCCCGCCGGGAAACATCCGGCCAGTCAGACCGGCCAGGCGAGAACTGCGGCCGGACCGCCTGGTAAGGACCGAACCCATGATGGCGATGCCGAGGATCTACCCCTAAGACAGGCTGCCAGCGCAGAGCCAGCCGGCGAACCACACGACGCGTCCACGGAAACGCGGCGACACGAGGGAGCCCAGCGCGCCAGGCAAGACACCGAGGCCCGCCAGGTGCTCGTAACGATTAAGGAGGCCAGACCCGGCGAGCGTTTCACGCACCTGATCACGGTCAGCACCCCCATCACATACCCCGTTAAGCAGGTAGAGGCGCAAATCGCCTGGCAGGCGAACAGCGGCCTGGGAACGACCAGCACCGGCTTCGTCGGCGACCCGCCTCGCGTCGACGGCCAGCGCAGGTACTACACATTCCGCGCATCGGTCAACCCGCAGATTCACCCCGAACCAGTCATCCGGTTCGTCGACCTCCACGGCAACCGCTACTACCAGTTCCGCGACCACACCCAGCGCTTCCCCGCGAATACCGACTGGACCCAGGCCCTGACCGCCATCGATAAATGGCTCAGAACGGGTCCAACTGCATAGGCATGGTGCCAAGTCCGAAAACGTGAGTCATTCTCGCCGTCTGACCATCGAGGCAACTATACGGCTCTGACCCTAGGGTAACGGCCGTTCCCCGGCACCTGCCGCGGAACGGCCAGCCGATGTAACTACAAGATCAGCAGCGTGCGCTCGCGCTTCGCGCGCCTGGCGGCGCGCGAAGCGCCCGGCCACACCTCTTGGCCGGCCCTGCGGGCCGGCTTTCCCCGCGCACTGCGTGCGCCGACCCTTCGTCGGACCCGCCCAGGGGACGCCCCCGGACCCCCGTTTTCCGGGGGACCCGAACCCTGACCTTCCTGACATGGGGACTGCCCCGGCCTGACAAAGCGAGGCCGGGGCAGTGACCGGGGGGAGCTAGTCGACCTCGCCGTCCAGCTCGTGCGCCTCGGCCAGGAGCGTGCGCATCTGCGCGGCAATGTACTGGATGGCCTTTCGCGAGCTGGTCTGCATGATCGGCTCAGCGCCCTCACCAGCGTTCCAGGATTCGCTACGCATCCACTCCTGCAGGTCAGCGAGCTTCTTGCGGAAGAATTCCGGCGAGAAGTCACCGCCCGCGTTCCTGGCCTCATCAATGAAATCGGGCAGCACGTCATGGAACACGTACGCGCCCAGCGGCCGGTGCAGGGCATACCCGACGTTGTCCGCTGCCGCTTCCGGCATCATCTCATCGATCACGAGCCAGTAGGTGCGCACGATCTCATACAGCCTGCGCCACTGCGGCGAATCAGGCCCGGTGCCCTGGATTTGGCGCATCGCCCAGGCGTCCTTCAGGAACGGCTGGAGAGAGGTGACGAAGTTAGACAGCGAGATCGGCTTGTGCCCGGAAACGGTCCTGTCCTCGTTCGCGAGGCGGATCCGCTCGTGCCACGGCCCAGGCTCCTTGGCGAGACGGCTGGCGATGTAGACGCCTGCCGCCTTCCTCATCTCGGTCGCGGTCAGGCTCTTGTCGTCCTTGCCGCCGGTCATGCCGCGCACGGCCTCGCCGAACTGGTCCATGAAGAGCGTGGACGTCAGGTCGGTGGGGACGCTCTTCGCCTTGTCGTTGACGACGACGAAGATGTCCCTCTCCTCGGGCAGGCTCACCGTGGTGAAGACGACGGGCACGTCGTAGTCATCCGGCTTGAAGCCATACTTCTCGGCCGCGAGCTCCAGGCCCTTGTACCGGTGCTGGCCATCCTCCACCCAGAACCATTCGTCGTCCGGGACGTACAGCGTTCCCTTACGCGCTCCCGGGCGCTCGGGCGTGAAGACGGCACCCTCGCGGATGTTGACGAGCACGGCGGTGGGCATCAGGCCAAGGCCGTGCGTGTCGCTGACATAGCGGGCCACGGCCCGCACGCGCGAAACAGTCGGGTCGCGCTGGTAGCCCGTCGGCTCCGGGCCGGGCCGGTAGACGTCGACCTGGCACCTGGGGGTGAGCTCGCCGGCGGAGAGCACCGACAGGTAGAGCTCATGCTTTCCCTGCCTGAAGCGGGTTACGGAAAGTTCCATCATGGTCCTTCTCGTGGTTCGTGTTCGCGGGTTGCTTCTACTACTCGCTAGTGTAAGTCATGAAAGCGAGTCGTTATTCCGGAGAGAGTCGCCGACATGGAGCTGCCCCGCACCCGGAGCGGAGGAGAGGTGCGGGCCGGTCGGGGCTCCGCTCCCCGGACTCCCGTCCCGAGGGGCTCCGCCCCTCGTCCTATTCTCCCCGCGCAATGCGTGCGCGGACCCTTCGTCGGACCCGCCTGGGGGACACCCGTTCCTGGGAAACCAGATGTTCCCGGCCCGTCGCAAAGATCAGCGCGCCGCGACAACCAGCCCGCGCGGCGGGCCGGGCTCGCCCGGCCCGCCCCGCACACACCCCGGCCAATGCCCGCACACTGCCCGGACAAGCCCCGTTCCCGTGCGTGCGGGCACTGTACGGAGCCGTCCCAGCCCCGTACCCCCCTGCTGCCTGGGGCGATGGGGCGGGGCCGCGCCGCCTCCGTGTTCCCGACCTCACCCCCTCAAAGAGCAAGAGGGCGAGGTCGGGAACACTACGGCTCTGCTCCGAAAGCGAAAAGGCAGCAGGAGGAAGGGTGGCACAGGCATCTGGGGGAACCCCGGAACCCGCCCGGCACCCCGAAGGCCCGGTTCCGAGGTCCCCCCCAGACCCCCTCCTGACCTCCCCGCAAACGACACCCCGCCGCACCCATGACCGGGGGAAGGTGCAAGCACCGTGGTCCGCGCCGCGCCGCTGACCGAGGAAACTGCAAAGCACAACGGGACCCGGCCGCCCTGAGCGTCGAGGAAGGTGCAAGGACCCGGAACCCGCCGCGCGTATGCCCCTGGAAGGTGCATGGTTCACGGCCCGCGCCGTATCCCTGGCCCAGGAAGCGGGCCGGTACTGTCGGTACGTGAGTGAGGGGCATAAGTGGGTGGTCCACGGCGAGCGGCTCGTGGACGACACCCCGCACGTCCGGGTGAGCCTCGCCGATGTCGAACTGCCCAACCATGTGCGCTTCACCCAGTACGTGTTCAGGATGCGGCGGGTCGCGGTGACGGTGGTCCTGGACGACGCGGGTGAGCGGGTGCTGATGATGCGTCGGCACCGGTTCATCGTGGACCGCTGGGTATGGGAACTCCCGGGCGGCTACGTGGACGACGGCGAGGACCCCGCTGCGGCGGCAGCGCGCGAGGTGGAGGAGGAGACCGGCTGGCGTCCGCGCCGCGTGGAATTCGTGTTGTCCTGCCAGCCGATCATCGGCAACGCCGACTACCCGCAGGACCTGTACCTAGCGCACGGAGCCGAGCCAGTCGGAGAGCCCGAGGCTGACGAGACGGCCGAGGTCCGGTGGGTGCCCGTCGATGAGACGCCGAGCATGATCGCCAAGGGCGACATCCTCGGCGCGATCACCGTCATCGGCGTCCAGCATGTCCTGCTGCGGCGGGTAGGCGTTCACACACCTCCGCCGTGAAGTCCCGGACCGCCGGAACACCGGCTCGCGGCCGGAGCCTGCGTACCAGGTCACGCACGTAGCGGACACTGCGAGCAGAGGTGAGACGGACGGTCAGGTCCAGGGCCTGCCGCCCCACGACGCACGCCTGCTCCGGTTCACCCTGGGCCGCGTGGGCCGTGGCGAGCAGGGAAAGGTTGAACGCCCGGCCCCGGACGTAGCGCCCGTCCATGTCCAGGGAGCGCCGCGCATAGCGCGCGCTGTGGCCCGCCTCGCCTAGGTCGCGGAAGCACTGCGCCATCCGGGCCGCCAGGTATGCCTCATCGAAGTAGGCAAGCCAGGCCGGGTCATCCTCGCGGGCCGCCCGGTCAAAGGTCCGCTCTGCCTGCGCCAGGGCAACGCCGCAGGCATGAGCATCATCGCGGGCGGCATGCCCGTGCGCCTCCATGACCAGGCATTCAGTGAGCAAGGTGGCCGACCCGTGGCGGACGGCCGCAGTCTGGGCGGCCCGGGCGAGGTCGATCGCCTCATCCGGGCGGGCCAGGTACAGCGCCTGGTGTGCCTGCGCAGCCAGGATCTCCGCCGCCAGGCCGGCGTCTCCGGCGTGCCGCGCATACGCCAGCGCCTGAGTCAGGTACCGCTGGGCAAGACCGTGCTCGTCGCTGTCATAGGCGACCCAGCCGGCCAGTTGCGACAGCTCGCCGCACGCGGCGGCGAGGAGCCGGCCCGTCTCCTGCTGGTAGCTGCCGGTGGTGAGCAGCCGCGCGACGTGATCGTCAAGGTAGGACACGATCGCAGTACGGAGCTTGCCCCCGCCGAGCCGGTTGTCCATCTCCCGGAAGGAGTGCGTCAGGTCCCGGATCGCGTCAATGTCAGCGCGCCCGACCCGGCGCAAGCCCGAAGCGGCGGGCGCGTCGGCGGGCGGGCTGGTCAGCCAGCGCAGCGCGGAGGCGGGCAGCGCGGCCGAGGTGAAGACCGCGTTGGCCAGGAATCGCCGTCGCTGCACGTCGGCCCTCCACAGGGCGGTTGAGGTGGCTATCGTGTCCGGCCAGTTGGTAGGAAGCTGCAAGCCAAGGTCACCGGGCAGGTTGCTGGGGGTCATGCCCAGCTCGGTCTCGGAGACCTTCCGGCCCAGAGCATCGCTCAGGACCATGGCGACCAGCTCGGGAACGGGCGGGCGCGGTTGCTCTCCGGTCAGCCACCGCAGGACCGACGTGTGATCACACCGCACGCCGGTCATGCCCTGGGTCGCAGCCAGGTCAACGACCCTGCGTGCCAGGCCCTTGTTGGACATCGCCGCCTCGTCCAGCAAGGCCCGCAGCCGCAGATTATCCTCTTTCGGCCGTCGCGCCACCTGCCCGCCCTTCTACCAGTACGAACACGAACAGTTTGACACTGCCACGCGGTGTAGGTGCCGTCCAGGCTGATTCACACCCCCCGCGCACACATCCGCCCGCCGCTCCAACGCTCCCGAGCGAGCCGTGGCTCAGGTTCGCTGATCGTCATGGCAAGCACGCAGCAAGTAGCCCGCGCAGCAGCCCAGCTTCACGAAGCCGCCCAAGAAGTGGCCCAGGTCGCTGCCCGCCGCAGCGCCCGAAACGAAGGGCAGGCAGCCGAGCCGCTCATCCCGCCGCAACTCGCAGAAGACCGGGCCGGGCTGACCCCCGACGGACACGATGAACCGGACTGCTCCCCCGCAGGCATAGCCAGGCCAGGCAAGGGACGATGACATGAGCAGGGCAGCAGCGGCCGAAACAGCCATGCAGTATCAGCGCACGTTCCACGGACGGGCCGATCAGATCAGCCGGGTACGCCGCGACGTGGCAAGCTACCTGGCAGGCTGCCCGGCCGCCGACGACGCGGTCCTGATCGCCAGCGGGCTGGCCGCCAACGCCGTGACGCACTCCGCCAGCGCGGGCGAGTTCTTCACCGTCCGCTGCGAGACCTACCCCGACTACGTGTGGATCGAGGTCGAAGACCTCGGCGGCCCCTGGCAGCTCACGCAGCCCGACGACCGCCCCCACGGGCTGGACCTCATCGGCGCGCTGGCCGGGCCGGACAACTGGGGCACCGATACCACCAGCGACGGAGACCGCATCGTCTGGGCCAGGCTGGACCTGCCACAGATCCCCAAGCCCGGCCCCGGCCGCCCGCCCGATGTCACCGGGCTGACACCGAGCGAACTAGAGTGCACCAGGCGCGAGCTGGCCGCCAGCCTGGCCCTCGCCCGGCCGGACTCCCCGGCCCGCGTGCCGATCCTCGCGCACCTGGCCGCCATCGACACCGAGCTAGCCGGGCGAGCCGGGCGAGCCGGGCGAGCCGGGCGGGACGCCCGGCAGCCCTGACCGTCCGCAGGCCCCCGTTGCACCGTCAATCCCTGGCGGGGTTGAGGCAGGAACTGGATGAGCGGCGCCCGGCCCGGGGAAGCGTCGCCCACGCTCCCGGCCGGGGGCTGCGTTACGACCGCCCATGAACCCGGTTCATCCCAGCCCCACCAGACCCGCCAGCACCGTCCGTGAAGCAATCCTGACAGTCTGCTTACGGCGCTCGCGCGGCCCTGCCGCGCGGATCGCGGCCGGGCCAGAATCGATCGCATCCAGTGCGCTGCCGGGGCACACCGGGACATGCATCGACGTGCGGGACTCGCATGCATTCCTTGGGGAGCCGATGACCGGGGCAACTCCGCGACACCGTGACCGCGCGCCGCTCCGACTACGGCGCGGTGCGGCTGGGCAGCCGCGACATCGACGGGCTGATCCTGTGCGCGGAGCACTACGCCGCGCCGTATGACCTTCTCGCCGCCGCGCTCGGCGCGCAGCCCGCCCGGCTGCGCGCGATCACGGCGCGGTGGCGCAGGGCCGGGTACGCCGCCACCGGGCGGCTCGGCGCCGGCCCGGGGTGGTGCTGGCTAACCCCGGCCGGGATGGACGCGGCCGGGTTCGGCTACCGGGCCGGGCAGCCATCGCTGGCCCGGCTGGCGCACATCCGCGCCGTGCTGGCCGCCCGGCTCTGGCTCCAGGCCTCCCCGGCCTGGGCCACGGGCCGGCCGTGGTGGAACTCCGAACGGCGCATCCGCGCCGCCCGCCCCGTCCCGGCCGCCGTCGGGCATGTGCCCGACGCCGAGATCCACTGGCCCAGCACCCACACCTGCCCCTACCCGGGCCAGGTGTGGGCCGTGGAGATCGAGCTGACCGCCAAATCACTCGGCCGTACCGCCCGGATCATGTCCGGCCTGCTGTCACCCGCGCGGTACGCGCAGGTGATCTACCTCACCGCGCCGCCCGCCAGGCCGGTCGTGACCCGCGCCGCGGCCGGTATCCCCCAGGTCAGCAAGCCCAGATCATCATCCGGGACCTGCCCCTGGTCGCATTGAACCCCGAAAGGCTCGCGTCGTGACCGTGTGGACCTGGCTCCGGTTCACTATCACCTTGTGGCTGCTCCGCAAGGCGTTCAGGCTCACCGGCTGGCTGCTGCTCGCGCTGCTGGCCCTGGCGCTGTGGCCGGTCACGATCGTGACGATCGTGAGCTGGACCGCCGCGTGGCTGCGCGGCTGGCCGCCGTCCCGGCTGCGCCGCGCCGCCGCCGGGTCCCTGATCGTGCCCGCCGTCTACGCTGTGGTCGTGCTGGCCCGCCAGCACGGCCGGCCATCGGCCGCGCTGGCCCCGGCCCGCGCCTACCCGGCTCGCTGGCACCACCTGGCCGCGCTGGACGCGGCCCGGACGTTCGTCACGCTGGCCCCGGCCGTCATCCCGGCCGGGCTCCTGCTGGCGGCCGGGCTGTGGGCGTGGCGGAACTACGCCATCATGGCCGGGATCGGCGGGCGGACGGCCTCCGCCCCGGTCACCTTCGACAACCGCCAGTGGAAACGCCAGGCCAGCGCGGCCGAGGGCCGCACCGCCGCGCCCGGCTCGGTCCCGCTGCTGGCCCGGGGCAGCCGTATCCCGATCGGCGGGACCATCCGCGCGGTGGCGTGCAAGTGGAAGCCGATCTTCGCCGTGCCGGCCGCCGCGTGCGCCCGGCACATGGTGATCATCGGCGCGAGCGGTTCGGGGAAAACCAACTTGATGATGCGATTGTGGGCGGGCTGGTTCACCGCCGCCCTCGACGCCTACTGGGCAGGCGGAGGGGACCGGCCGCTGCTGATCGTGCTGGACTGCAAGGGCGGCCGGGACGCCCGCCGCAAAGCCGACCGGACCGCCGCCTGCTCTACGGAGCCGGCGCCCGCCGCGTCGCCCTCTGGCCTGACGAGGCCCGCGTGTCCATCTGGGACCTCCCGGCCCCGGACCTGGCCGTGCTGCTGTACCAGATGGTCGAGACCGGCACCGGCAACGCCGCCTACTACGCCGACATCCTGTACGCCATCACCGTCCTGGCCGTCACCGCCCCGCCCGGCCCGCCCTTTAGCGCTGCCGCGTTCCTGCAACGCCTCGACCCGCGCTGGCTTGAGGCCGCCTGGGCCAGCCATCCCGACCAGGCCGCCCAGGTCCGCGCCGCCGCCCGGCACATCGGCGACATCCAGCTCCGCTACTCCACCCTGCTCGGCCGGCTCGGACCGGCGCTGGACGGCCCCGGCACCCTGGACGAGGCCGACGCCTGGTACTTCACCCTGGAAGGCACCCGCGAACCCTCGGTGGCCGAAGCCCAGGCCCTGGCGCTGACCGAGCTGGCCGCCCGCGCCGCCACCACCCCGCACGGCCCGCAACGCGCGATCTTGCTGGCCGCCGATGACTACAGCGCCGTGTCCCGCCGCGTGCCCCTGTCGAACTTGTACGAACGCGGCCGGTCGCTGGGCATCGGAGTCCAGGTCTCCGCGCAGACCTGGCAAGGGCTCGGGGCCGATGAGGACGAGCGGTACCGGATCGCGGGCACCGCCGACGGCGGGGTGTGGGTGATGCACACGCCTTACCCCGAGCCGCTGGCCATGCCCTGGCCGGGACCCGCCGGGTGCTGGAGACCGCGCACAAGCTCATCGGCAATGCGTGGGGGGATGAGGGCTCCACCCGGATCCAGCACAACTGGACCGCCGACCCGGACCTGATCCGCCGTCTGCGCGTGGGGCAGGCCTGCTACATCAGCCACGGCACCGCCACCTTCGTCCACGTCGCCCGCCCCCGGCCCTCCCCGCTGACCCTGCTTCCGGCTCAAGTTCCTGCCGGGCCGCCCCCGCTGCCACCGTCCCGCCGCGCCCCTGCCCCTGACCCCGCTGGCCCCTTTGATGACCTGTTCGGACCCGGAGCCGCCCCATGAACCCGTTCGATGCGCTGGGCTTGCCCGCCCGCCCCGACCTGACCGACGAGCAGGTCCGGGACGCCTGGCGGGCTGTCCCGCGCCGTTGTAGGTGGCCACGACGGCGGGGGTTCGCGTCGCTGACGGTGTCGTTGCTGTGTGATTCGGGGGATGCGGGGTGCAGGGGCTGGTGGACGGCGTCACCGTGGCTATGTCG
>Ga0137377_10003225_pt1 | contig 12540 bp, 10 predicted proteins | sample SagtaG_22_FD_104815 | JGI IMG/M metagenome (GOLD analysis project Ga0137377, IMG submission 104815) | Vadose zone soil microbial communities from Sagehorn Ranch, Mendocino, California, USA - Sage2_L_40_16 metaG | ecosystem: Environmental > Terrestrial > Soil > Vadose zone | place: USA... | reverse complement strand
TGATGGCCTCGTGAGTCTCGCCGCGCGCCGCGACGGCGGCGCCGAGCTCCGACGACGGAGGCGACGCGCCCAATGGCTCCGGCAACGGATTCTTGGCCGGCCACAAGCTTTCCGGCGCCGGGACCGGCAAAGGGTTCAAGGTGATGGTCACCGTGGTCCAGTGCATCAAGAGCGGCATCGCCAGCGACGCCACCAGCACGATGACCCAGGATGTCATCTGCACGTGCGGATTTCGGACCCGGAAAAGATATAGGCCAATCCACACGACGCTGCCGAGCAGCAAGGAGCGCAGCGCCGACTCCGCCAGTATAGCCAGCATCACTTTTTCCCTCCCTTCGCCTTTTCCTTTTCCCTGGACTTCTCCTTGGCCTTCTCCTTGGCCTTGGCAACCTTGTCGGTGAGCATGCGCAACTGGCGTTGGTCGAGCATTGCGCTATCCACCATGCCAACCAGGACCTCTTCGATGGAACCGTTGCAGAACCAGTCGACGATGCGTTGCACCGCCTTCGCCGCAACCCGTCCGCGTGGCTCGGCCGCGTGGTAGACGTAGGTTCGCCCATCCACCGTGTGCCTCGTGTAGCCCTTGTCTTCCAGCCTTCGCAGCACGGTCCGAACGGTCGATTCCTTGAGACGGCGCGACAGCCGCTCACGCACGTCCTCTGCCGTCAAAGGACCGTGGGCCCAAACCAGTTGCATGACCTCGCGTTCGAGGTCGCCTAGTTCGGGCAGGCTGTCATCCATCTTGATTTTTCCTTCGATTTTGGCTCTCGCGTAACGCTACAGAGCGTCGCACGGAGGACGACGCTCCGCAACAACGATCCGGCTCCGCCTGGCAGAGCGAGCGACCAGGATCCATCCCTCAATCACGGCGGCTGTGCGTGAGCCATTGCTGCGCGGGCTTGACGGATGCGTGACGTACCAGATATGCTACAAATGGTAGCATTACACAAGGTCGCACATCAATGGCCGACAGAGCACCCGAACTTGGCGAACTCGAACGCGAGGTCATGCAATTGGTGTGGGCCGCGCGTGAGACCACCGCCGATGCGATCCGTGAGCGCCTCGCCCGCAGGCCGAAGGAATCGACTGTGCGCACCGTGCTGCGGCGACTGGAGGACAAGGGCTATATCATCCACACCGTCGACGGTCGGACCTGTGTTTTCAGGGCCGCCGAGGCGCGGCCACAGGTTGCGGCCCGCGCAGTGAAGGGAGTCGTGGACTGGCTCTGCAACGGATCCGTCGAGGAGGTGCTGGTCGGCATGGTGGATGCGCGCATGCTCGATCGCCAGACCTTGCAACGCCTTGCAAGGCGCATTGAGGAGGCCAGAGAAGAAAAAAAGAAAGGAAACACGTGATGCTGGAGATCGTCATTGGGGCAGCGATGGGCACGCTGCTGCTGGCCTTCGCGGTTCAGCTCTGCCTCTGGACGTTCCATGTGGGTCGTCCGAAGTTGCTGCTCTCTGCCTGGACCGTGGTCTTGATCGCTTCGATCGCGATGCCGGCAATTGTGTGGGCCGTCGCCTCCTCTGGCGTGACTGCGGCGCGTGCATTGGAGCCGCATTTGGTTTTCGCCTGGAGCAAATGGCTGACCGGATTCTATGTCTTCGTAGCCGCTCTCCTTCTTCTGCGCCTGTTGCGGGGCCTCATCTTGTCGGAGAGAATGCTGCGCGCCACGCGACCGGTGGGAGCCGACTGGGCCGCCGGCACGAAGCTGCGAACGAACACCTGGATCGGCGCGCCTGTCACCGTTGGCGCCCACGTGCTGTTGCCAGCGGAGTGCGTCAACTGGGGTGCACGCAAGCGTCGCGCGGTCCTCGCGCACGAAGCGGCGCATGTGGCGCGCGGCGACTTCTATGTTCAGCTTCTGTCGCAGGTTAACCGATCGGTCTTCTGGTTCAGCCCGTTCTCCTGGTGGCTGCACGGGCGATTGACGGCGCTGGCGGAGCTGGCGGGCGACGACGCGGCGATCGAAGCGCTGGGCGATCGTCCGTTCTATGCGGCGATCCTGCGCGACATTGCACGCCTGCCGCGCACGCCGTCGATTGGCGTAACGATGGCGCGCCCCGCGACGGTCCGCCGGCGCATCGCACGCATCATGGCTGAAGCGCATCCGAACTCGGAGTTATCGCGTGATGAGCCAAATCAGGAAGTCCACCAGGAAGACAACGGCCGTTATCTTGTCGCACGCAATGTCCGGCATCATCGTATCGTCCGATTTCACGACCGCGTCGGCCGCCAAGATGGACGGCAGGCGTTGCCAGTCGTCTGATGAGGGCCGCTCTTGTCGCTACAGGAGGTCATGATGAGGGCTGCTATCCCCCACACATGCAGCGCGTACGCAGCCTCATGCATTCGCGATTCCGGCGATCGGACGGACGCGGTCCAGATGTGCCTGGCGGCAAAAGCGCAATGCATGAAAACCGGCGTTCATGTTGGCCCCTACAGCGGCAGGCAATACGCGGGAATGGCGAGGAGATGACGATCCGGGCGAGGCCGCCCTGGTTGGCGGCCTCTTTCCGGTTTCACGAACTGAAATGTAATTGCCGCAATGATCCGGGACGCCATCGGCAGGCGGAGGCAATCTCATGCGTATTCTTCTTATGGCTTTTGCGCTGATATGTCCCGGGACGCTGCTCGCTCAATCGCCTGTGATTTCCCTTGCCGATGGTCGCGACGGACCCATTTTCTTCGCGAGCTCGACGCCGACCGGCCTCGATCAGTATCTGGAAACGACTAAAGCGCCCGAAACGGTGGTGAGCGGAGAGCTGCGCCTTCCCGCCGGTATCGAACGGGTGCCGGCGGTCGTGCTGACCCACAGCGCCGGCGGCGTCTCGAAGGACCGCGACCTTGCTTGGGCCGAGCGGCTCACCTCGATCGGCATCGCCGTTTTCGTCGTCGACAGTTTCACGCCGCGCGGCGTCAAGGGCTTCGCCAATCAGCCGTCGTTCGCCGCCAGCGTCGCGGACGTCTACGCCGCGCTGCGCCTGCTCGTTAGTCATCCGCGTATCGATCCGACCCGCGTCGCGCTGATGGGATTCTCGCGCGGCGGCACGGTGGCATTGACCGCCGCGCTCGAGCCGGTCCGTCGCATCGGCGCGCCCGACAGCGTGCGGTTCGCCGCTCACGTCGCCCTCTATCCCGGCTGCAATACGCGTTATCTCGCGGCAGAGATTACGGGAGCACCGATGCTTATGCTGCTCGGAGATGCGGACGATCAGGCGCCGCCCGAGCCGTGCCGGCGTTACGGTGAATGGTTCCGCAACATGGGCGCCGCGATCAAGGTCGTCGTGTATCCCGGCGCCCACCATCTTTTCGACGGCACCGAGCCGTTGCATTTCATCGCCCAGGCGACCACGGCGGGGAGCTGCGACACCGAATACGATATTGAGGCACGCGTGCTGCGCCGCACCGACACCGGCGCGGTGCTTGCCGGTAGTGAGATCGGGACATATTTCAGCACCTGCTCGTCCCGCGGCGTCCATATCGGCGGCGATTCGGACGCACGCGCCGGCGCCAAACACGATATCGCCGCGTTCTTCAAGGCTGCGCTGCGGTTGTCGGGGGTCCAGAATGCGGCACATCCTTGAGTCCGCTCGGCATCAGCAAGAGAACGCGGCTCGACTCGTCGATCAACATCGCAGAGTTTGCCGACGCCAGCTTGATAGAGTTTTCGACGTTGGACGATCCCTCGCCAGCCTTACACAAATACGACAGATATCTAAGCGAACACGACAGAGATCTAACATGCCAACACGCCCCTTGATCCCGCGCCGGACGCTGTTCGATAACCCGACCTTCTTAGGCGCCAAATTGTCGCCGGACGGTCAATTATTGTCGTGGCTTGCCCCGGTTGACGGCGTCCTGAACGTCTGGGTGTCCCCGGTTGACAGCGTCGCGGCCGGACAACCGGTTACACGCACCAAGGGCCGGCCGATAAACTGGCAGGATTGGAGCCCGGACGGCCGTTACATCATGTTTCTCAACGACGAGAACGGCGATGAAAATCTGCACATGTACGTTGTTGAGCCCTCCAGTACCGAACTCCGCGACCTCACGCCCTTCACCAATATCCGTGCGATGCCGACGCATTGGTCACACATTGTCCCCGACAAGATCGCGATCAGCCTCAACGATCGCGACCCGCGCTGGCACGATGTCTTTCTGCTTGATCCGACGACCGGCCAACGCACCCTCGTCTGGGAAAATCGGCAGGAGTTTGATTTCGTCGGGCTCGACTGGCAATTGAAGCCGCGGCACGCCCGCGGCAATGCTCCCGATGGAGGTTCGAGGCTTTGGCGTCTCGATGGCGAGAAGGTCACGCATTGGCGCGATATCCCGTTTGACGCCAACGCGGGCACGGGAGTCTGGATGTTTGACGCCAGTTGCAATCACGTTCACATGAGCTCGAGCATCGAGCAGGACAAATCAGCTCTGGTACAGATCGATTGGTCGACCGGCGAAGAGAGAGTGTTGTTCAAGAGCGAACGCGCCGATGTTACCGACATCATTTTCAACGCCCGGACGTTCGAGCCGGAGGCGGTTTGCGTCGATCCCGGTCGGCAGGAATGGACGGCTTTGACGCCCGCGGTCGCAACGGAGCTTGACTTGATAAAGGCGCGCCTTCCCGGGCACGCCTTCCATGTTCAAAGTCAGGCTGATGATAATCGCCGCTGGATCATCGTAAGTTATACGCCAGAGCAGCCCGCCACTTATCATCTCCTTGATCGGGACAAACAGACCCTTACCGAGTTGTTCAAGGCCCGACCGGAATTAAAGCCGTACCGCCTGGCGCCGATGCACGCGGTGGAGGGCAAATCGCGCGACGGCCTCACGCTCGTTTCGTATTTGACGATGCCGGCTGATATCGAGGGCGATCGCCCGCCGCGTCCGTTGCCAATGGTCCTGATCGTTCATGGAGGTCCATGGGCGCGAGATATCTTTGGCTATCGCGGCGATCATCAGTGGCTGGCTGATCGGGGTTATGCGGTACTCTCGGTCAACTATCGCGGTTCGACCGGTTTCGGCAAGGCGTTCGTTGCCGCAAGTGAAAAAGAGCACGCCCGTAAGATGCATGACGACCTGATCGACATGGTGCAATGGGCCGTCGATGAAGGCATCGCACAGAAGGACAAGATCGCAATCTTCGGCACGTCCTATGGTGGCTTGGCTTCGTTTGTCGGCGCGACCTTCACGCCAGAGGTTTTTTGCTGCGCCGTTCCAGTGGTCGGTATTTCCAATCTGCGGACACTGTTGGAGGCCCTGCCGCCCTATTGGGCTGGCTTTGCAGAATATATGTATCGCAGCTATGGTGATCCACGCACGGAGGAAGGCCGCAAGTTGCTCGCTGAGCGCTCACCGATCAACAAGGTTGAGAATATCAAGAAGCCTATGCTGATCTTTCACGGCGCCAACGACGTGCGATGCAAAGTGGCCGAAAGCGACACGATCGTCGCTGCGATGCAGGCAAAAAATATCCCGGTGACCTACATCGTCTATCCGGACGAAGGTCACGGGTTCCAAAAACCACCCAATCGGATTTCTTACATCGCAATAGCCGAGGCGTTTTTCGCCCGGCATCTCGGCGGCGCCTTTGAAGCTGTCGGCCGCGATCTTGATGGCTCGAGCCACGAGATTCGTGCCGGCGCCGACGCCTTAGCCGAGCTAGGTGTGATCTGACACTACTCTATATGCAGCGACGGCTTTGCTCGACTACGCTGTCTCGCCCAGCGGGTCGATCATCGTCGCGACGCCGGGCTCCAGCAGCTTCAACCGCTTGCCAAACCCCAGCGTATCGAAGGTCGCGCGCAGGTCTTTTGCGCTCTGCCGGAAATGCGCCCAGCCGTCGGTGTGCACGGGGACGATCACCGCATCGGGAAACGCGCGCGCGGTCTCGATCGTGTCGTTGGTGTCCATGGTGAGATGGAAGGGGCCGCGGGTCTGCGCCGCGCCCGCGAACGGCAGCACCACACCGGCCTTGAAGCGCCGCGCGACTTCGGCGACGCCGTCGTACCAGACGGTGTCGCCGCTGATGTAGATCGGTGAACTGTCTTTCGGGGTCAGCACAAAGCCGATGACGTCGCCGGACAGGCGTTCGATCCCGGCCGGGCCGTGACGCGCCGGGGTCGCGATGACGTCAAGCGATTTGCCGTTCTTGGTGAGTTCGGTTTTCGCCCAGGGCGCCAGACCCTCGGCGTGATTGCCGAGCCGCTTCGCGCCGGCCTCGGTGGTGAGCACGCGCTTGGCGCGGCTGAGAAAATCCTTCCCTGAATGATCGAGATTGTCCGAATGCTGATCGTGGCTCAGCAGCACCGCGTCGATCTCGCCGATCTTGTCGACGCCAAGCGCGGGTCCCGCAAGCTTCTCCAGCTTCACATGCGGCAATTGATAGGCGCCGGGCCCATCGAAGGTCGGATCGGTCAAAAGGCGAAAGCCGTCGATTTCGATCAGCGCGGTCGGCCCGCCGACCAGCGTGATGGACAATGTCATGGTTTGCTCCTCTCCGAAGACGGGCGGGCCGCGGCGGCCGGACGAGTGACCAGATAAATCCCCGCGACCACCGGAATGATTCCCAGCAAATCCCTGAACGCGACATGCTCACCGAGCACTAGCCAGGCGAACAGCATCGCAAGCGGCGGCATCAGGAAGTGATAGGCACTCGCAGCCGTCGCGCCACACACTTTCAGGAGATGGAACCACAGGAGGTAAGCCAGGATCGAGCCGCCCAGCACCAGGAACGCGAAGGCTGCGAACAGCCGCGTGCTCGGCACGATGTCGCCGACATCGGCGAAGGCGAACGCGAACGGCAGCAGCGCAATCCCCCCGGCGAGATTCTGCACGCCGTTGCCGATCCAGAGACTGCCCTTCGGCGCCAGCAGCTTGAACAGGATGGTGCCAGCCACGATGGAGGCGAGCGAGGCCAGCGTGAAAAGAATGCCGTGCAGGCTATCGGTGCCGACGGACATGCGGTGCCAGACGATGAGGCCGACGCCCAGGATGCCGAGCAAGAGCCCTGCGATCTTGCGCCAGGTCAGCCGCTCGCCGAGAAACAACGCGGCCAGCGCCGCCGTGAATACCGGATTGGCGGAGACGATCAGGCCGCCAAGGCCGGCGGAGACCGACTTCAGCCCGGTATAGCCCAGACCGAGATAGAGCGCGTTGTTGGCGACGCCGAGAATGGCGAACACCGCGACGTCGCGCCACGACAGCGGCGACACATCGCGGCGAAACACAGAGATAGCGAGAATCAGAATGCCCGCGAGCAGGAACCGCGCGGCCAGCAGGATCAGCGGCGGGCAATCGGTGACGCCGATCTTGCCGGCGACGAAGGCGAAGCTCCAGAGCAGGCAGAACAAAGCGATGTAGAACGGCAACGGATTGAAGCGGCTGCGGGGGACCGAAACCGAGGGCGCAAGCGACATGGGACTCTCCTTGGGCCCTTGATCCAGAGCGTTTTCGAGCGAAGTGGTACCGGTTCGCGTGAAGAAAAAACGCGTCAGAACAAGAGGCCAGAGCCTTTGTTCCGACTCAAAGGCTCTACGTGATCGCGTTGCCATTTGGAAATTAAATGATAAACTTACAATCAGTGGAAAATCGAATAGGCCACACTTCTAAACAACACGGTTCCAAAGGTCACACTTCCAAAGGTCACACTTCCAAAGGTCACCCCATGCTCGATCTCGACCTGCTGCGCAGTTTCGTCTCCGTCGTCGACGCCGGCGGTTTCACCCGCGCCGGCGAGCGCGTCCATCGCACCCAGTCGACCGTCAGCCAGCAGATCAAACGGCTCGAACAGGATGTCGGCCAGCCATTATTGGTCCGGAACGGCAAGGACGTGACGCCGACCGAAGCGGGCGAGCGGCTGTTGTCCTATGCGCGGCGGCTGTTGTCGCTGGCGGAGGAAGCGCGCGACGTGGTGACACGGCCGGGCAACGAGGGCGCGGTGCGGCTCGGCATCCCCGAGGATTTCGCCGCCTACAGGCTCGCGAAATTGCTGGCGACATGCTCCCGCAGGGGCGCGGGCCCGAGGCTTCACGTGCGCGCCGACCAGAGCCTCACGCTCAGGCGCGATCTGGAACGCGGCGAGCTCGATCTCGCGCTGTTCAAGCGCGATGCCGGCGAGAAAGGCGGCATCGCGGTATGGCCGGAGCGGGTGCACTGGGTGACCAGCAAGAGCCATCCGATCGATTTGAAGATCGCCTCCCTGCCGCTGATCGGCTTTCCCGGCGGCTGCCTGTACCGGGCCCGCGCGATCCATGCGCTGGAAAGCGCCGGGCGCGGCTGGCACATGGCCTATACTTCTTCGAGTCTCGCCGGAATCCAGGCCGCGGTCGCCGCCGGGATGGGCCTTTCCATTCTCTCCGAGATGGCGATCCAGGCCGACCACCGTGTGCTCACCGTCAAGGACGGTTTCGCGCCGATCGAGAAGACGGAGGTGGCGCTGCTGGCCTCTCCCAATGCCAGCCCGGCGACCCTGCGGCTCGCCGAACGCCTCGCCGAGTTCTGCGACACGGTGCAGGCGAAGGCGGCGTAGTTGGCTGGCAGACGAAGTCCGCTCGCTCTGCGAGGGTTGGGGTGAGGGGGCTGCCTCCATGAGCACTGAATGCGCGGTGAGTCGGCCTCACCCGGATTTTTCGCAGAGCCTGTCATCGGGCGGCGCTTCGCGCCGACCCGTTGCGTAAAATCCGATCTCTCCCCGCAAGCGGGGCGAGGTGAAGAAGAGCGATCGAAAGATCAGTAGCAGCGCGAGGCGGCGATCGAGTGCAGGCGGTTGTCGCCGAGCACATGCGCCGTGAAGCCGAGCGACTGGAATATTTTCGAAAACGCGGCATCGCGGATACTGAGGCCGCCGGTATAGGCGCCGAACGCGGGCATCACCGCGCGCTCGCCGTCGGAGGCGAAACAGCGCCGCTCCATCGCACGGCCACGGGTGGCGACGCGCGCCTTGGGATGCAGATGGCCGGCGATCTCGCCGAACGCGCCGGTCGGCTCGTGCCGGAACGCGATGGGCCCGATCGCGACTTCATTCGCGACCATGCCGCCGAGATCGCTGGGCAACGCCGGATCGTGATTGCCCGAGATCCAGATCCAGTCGCGGCCCGCCTGCAGCGCCGTCAACGTATCGCGGTCGGCATCGGACAGCCGTTCATGCGCGTCGCGGTCATGGAAACTATCGCCGAGCGCGATCACCATGCGCGGATCGTGCCGCGCGACGACCGCCGCGAGCCGGCCGAGGGTTGCGACGGTGTCGTAAGGCGGCAGCAGCACGCCGCGCGCGGCGAAGCTCGAGCCTTTTTCCAGATGCAGGTCGGAGACGACGAGCAGGCGCTGCTCCTCCCAGACCAGCGCGCCGGAGAGATCGCCGAGCATCGTGATGCCGGCGACGTCAAGCGCGCCGGGATAGGAAACCGAGAAAGCTACTTCAGTCATGGCCGGGCTCGTCCCGGCCATCCACGTCTTGGCCGCGAAAGAAATGGCGTGGATGCCCGGGACAAGCCCGGGCATGACGATGTGGAGAGAGTAACGCCCCGTCCTATCATTTTCTTTTCAACAACGTCTTGTTACGACATCGCCTCTTTGACGAGCTCGTCGGCGGCTTCCGCCAGCAACTCGTCCGATGCCTCGCCATAAACTGACTCGCGGCCGATTTCCAGCATCACCGGCACCGCAAGCGGCGAAACATGATCGAGTTCCCGATGAGTGATTCGCCCGGTGATTCGCGCCAGCATATCACCGAGCCGGCGCAGATCGAGCAGGCCTGTTGCCGCATCCGCGCGCGCGCCGCGCAGCAGCACATGATCGGCCTGATGCTTGCGCAGCACGTCGTAGATCAGATCGGTCGAGAACAAGACCTGACGCCGGCTCTTCTCCTCGTCGGTGAATCGCCGCGCGATCAACCCGGAAATCAAGGCGCAATTGCGGAAGGTGCGCTTCATCAGCGCGGATTCGGCAAGCCACGCTTCGAGATCGTCGCCCAGCATGTCCGGGGCGAACAGCGCGTCGAGATCGAGCATGCCGTGCCGGATCATGAACGACATGTCGCCGAGCCCCCAGATCGCGACCGCATATTCGTTGGCGACGAAGCCGAGCGGCCGGGCACGGCCGCGCTCCAGCCGCCGCGTCAGCAGCATGCCGAGCGTCTGATGCGCAAGCCGCCCCTCGAAGGGATAGCAGATGAGATAATGCTTGTTGCCGCGCGGAAAGGTCTCGACCAACAGCTCGCGCGCACCGGGCACGCGCGAAAAATCCCGCTGCAGTGTCAGCCAGTCGCGCACCTGGTCCGGCAGCACGCTCCAGGCGCGTTTGTCGTCGAGCAGTCTGCGCACGCGCTCGGCGAGATACGTCGACAGCGGAAACTTGCCGCCCATGTAGGACGGCACTTTCGCGTCCTTGTCGTTGGCGCGGGAGACATAGACCTGGTCCTCCACCAGCGCCTCGTAGCGCACGATCTCGCCACCGAACACGAAGGTGTCGCCGACCACCAGTCCCTCGATGAAATATTCCTCGATCTCGCCGAGCATTCTCCCGCCGCGCGCGATCGCGCCGGTCGAACCTGCGCCTGCGCCGCGCGAGCGCACCAGCCGCACTTTGAGCATCGGCTCCTCGACGATGGTGCCGACATTGAGGCGATAGCTCTGCCGCACCTTCGGATTGGCGACGCGCCAGCGGCCCTGCTTGTCCTGCTTGATGCGGGCGAAACGTTCATAGGTCTTCAACGCGTAGCCGCCGGTGGCGACGAAATCGACCACGTCGTCGAAATCGAGGCGGGTGAGAGTCGCATAGGGCGCGGCCGTCAGTACTTCGGCATAGAGTTCGTCGGACAGAAACGGCTCGCCGCAGGCGCGGCCCAGCACATGCTGCGCCAGCACATCGAGCGCGCCGGTGCGCAACGGTGGCGTGTCCTGCGCGTTTTCCGCGATCGCATCGATCGCCACGGCGCACTCCAGCACCTCGAAACGATTGGCCGGCACAAGAACGGCGCGCGAAGCCTCGTCGATGCGGTGATTGGCGCGGCCGATCCGCTGCATCAGGCGCGAGGCGCCCTTGGGCGCGCCGATATTGATGACGAGATCGATGTCGCCCCAGTCGACGCCGAGATCGAGCGACGAGGTGCAGACCACGCCGCGCAATTTTCCCGCCGCCATCGCGTCCTCGACCTTGCGGCGTTGGGCTACGTCGAGCGAGCCGTGATGCAGAGCGATGGCCAGGCCATCGTCGTTCATGCGCCAAAGATCCTGGAACAGCATCTCGGCCTGGCTGCGGGTGTTGACAAAGACGAGCGTGGTCCTGTTGCGCTTGATCAGTTCGTAGATCTCGCCGAGCGCGTGGCGCGCGGTGTGCCCGGCCCAGGGCAATCGCTCTCTGGTGTCGAGCATCTCGACGATCGGCGGCGCCGCGCCGCCGGCGATGACGATATCGGCGGCCGCGGCCTTGCCATCAGGTTGCGGCACCAGGAACCGCGCAAGTTGCTCCGGCTCGGCAACCGTTGCCGACAGCCCGATCCCACGCATCTGCGGCGCGAGCTTCCACAGCCGCGCCAGTCCGAGCGAGAGCAGATCGCCGCGCTTGGAGGTGACAAGTGCGTGCAGTTCATCGAGCACGATGCGTTTCAGAGAGGCGAATAGGAACGGCGCGTCGTCGGAGGAGAGCAGCAGCGCCAATTGTTCGGGCGTTGTCAGCAGAATATCCGGCGGATAGCGGCGCTGCCGCTGCCGCCGCGACACCGGCGTGTCGCCGGTGCGGGTCTCGACCTTGATGGGCAGGCCCATCTCAGCGATCGGCGTCTCCAGATTGCGCGCGATGTCGACAGCGAGGGCTTTCAAGGGCGAGATGTAGAGCGTGTGCAGGCCGCGGCTGCGCTGCACGCCGCGTCCGGTGGAGACGAAAGTCCGTCTTTCATCTTCGCCGCTGTCGCCTGAAGGAACATCTCCAGAAGGAGCGCTATTTCTCGAAGAAGCGCTATTTCCTAAAGGAGAGTGCACCTTCTCCCCTCCCCCCGCGCGCGCAGCGCGTGGCGGGGAGGGAGCCTGCCCCGGGAATCGGGACGCAGAAAGCTCCATCGAACCTGACAACTCCACCAATGTCGGCAAAAATCCCGCCAGCGTCTTGCCGGCGCCGGTCGGCGCAATCAGGAGCGCCGAGCGGTCCTCGCGCGCTTTGGCAAGCAGCGCGAGCTGATGCTCGCGCGGCGACCAGCCGCGCGACGCGAACCATTTCTGGAAATGGTCGGGAAGCAGCGCGGCCGGCTCAGCCGAAGGCTCTGGCAAAGGACGGGGCGGCACACTTTCAGAGGTAAGCCGTCCGGGCCGCTTCGTCGAGGGTCTCCGGGTCACCTCGCCCCGCTTTCGGGTGAGGGGGACTCAGCACGAGCTGAGCTCCTGGAGAGAACCCCTCATCCCGACCTTCTCCCCGCGAAGGGCAGGGAGAAGGAGAGGAAAACCCCTACTCAGTCACGGGCCGGTCGGAAATGTCCCAGTCCTTGCCGTTGAAGATCGAGATGTAGAGCGTCTTCATCGGCGTATAGTCGTCGGGCGCGTAGCTGTA
>Ga0137377_10003221_pt1 | contig 12543 bp, 10 predicted proteins | sample SagtaG_22_FD_104815 | JGI IMG/M metagenome (GOLD analysis project Ga0137377, IMG submission 104815) | Vadose zone soil microbial communities from Sagehorn Ranch, Mendocino, California, USA - Sage2_L_40_16 metaG | ecosystem: Environmental > Terrestrial > Soil > Vadose zone | place: USA... | reverse complement strand
GTTGAGCCGGCAATGCCATAAAGCAGCGACATGCCATAGAGCAACACCCCCGATGAGAAGGCGCCTAAGAGAAAATACTTCATTGCCGCTTCGTTTGAACGCTTCTCACGTTTTGTAAACGCTACCAGCACGTAGAACGTGAGGGCCATTAATTCGAGGCTGATATAGAGGCTGATCAGGTCGAAGCCGCAACCCAAAAACATCATGCCTACGGTGGCAAACAAAACCAGCGCGTAGTATTCGCCGTGCTGTTCGCCTTCAATGTCCAGATAGCGCGTGGAGATGGCGATGGCCAGGGCGGCGCCGATGAGGAAGATACTTTGAAAAACTATCGCAAAGCCATCGATGCGGATCATGCCGTAGAAGCCATCCAACGGCAAAAGATCGTGGCTGGACCAGAACTGGACCCAGAGCGAAACGGCGGCGAGTGCTATCCCAACCAGCGAAAAGTAAGCAATGAGCTTGCTCTTGCGGTAAGGAAGAATTACCTCCATGACCAATGCGATGCACGCGCAAACGGTCAGGATCAACTCCGGGACGATGAGCTGTAAGTCGGCGATGCTGAAGAGTCCGGTGGTATTGGCTTGGAGTAGAAACATGTTATCTCAATAGCTTGACTGACGACCGACGACCGCGGACCGTCGGCGAGCGCCATCCGCGGTCTTCAATCGTTCGTCTTCCGTCGTCCGTCGTCCGTCTTCGGTCGCTTTCATTCATCATTTGCGTTTCATCCTTCATCCCATTCCTCGTCCTTATCATTTCGCCGCGCGTTGCGGATTCTCAGCTGCCGCTGGCATGCCCGGGATTGGATAGGTTGGGCGCACCTGGCGCACCACTGCATTTACTGGTCGCTCGACGTAACCCAGAAACGGCTTGGGATAGACACCAATCCAAAGAGACATAATGACAAGTGGCGCCATGTAAGCCCATTCCCGAGGATTAAGGTCGATCAACTTTTCATTCTTCGGATTATCAATTGTGCCGAAGAACATTCGTTGATAGAGCCAAAGCATGTAGCCCGCATTCAGGATGATTCCCAGCGCCCCCCATCCGGCCCATGCCGGATTAGCCTCGAAAGCGCCGCGCAGTGAAAGAAATTCTGAAATGAAAACACAGAGCAGCGGCAACCCGATCGCTGTCATTACCATCGCCAGAAACACGGCGGCATATCCGGGCATAACATGCGAAAGCCCGCCAAACTCCGCAACATTGCGCGTGTGCCTGCGTTCATAAATGATTCCCACCAGGAGAAAGAGCGCCGCGGAATAAATGCCATGGTTGATCATGTGGAGCACGGCGCCGTTTAGCCCGTTGGGATTCAGTGCAAACAGCCCCAGCATCACAATGCCCATCGACGACACGGATGAATACGCCACGAGCTTTTTAACGTCGCCGTCTTTCTTAACTACGAAATACATCGCCGCCAGCGCGCCATAGATGATTCCGACGATGGCCAGAAAGACCATTACGCTGCGCACGCCGAAAGATCCGAAATACGATTCGTCGGCGGAGGCGGCAGGAAACATCGGAATATTGAAACGGAAGAAACCGTAGGTGCCCAGCTTCAGCAGGATGCCGGCGAGGATAACTGAACCGGCAGTGGGCGCCTCAACGTGGGCATCCGGAAGCCAGGTATGAAACGGAAACATCGGCACTTTAATCGCGAAGCCGAGAGCGAAGGCAAAGAACAGCAGCACCTGCATCAAGCCCATCGGCATCACTGAGCCGAGCGCTTGCATGTAGAGAATATTAAAAGTGCCGGTTCCATTTTGTGCGGCTGCCTGCACTGAACTCGACACCATCGCGGCAGCGTCTTTATTACCCGCCAGCAAGTCAATCGTTGACTGTGTGATCTGGCTGGTCAATCCAGTGTCCTGCGTTAAGAAGTACATCTTCAAAACGCCAAGCAGCATCACAACCGAACCAACCAGCGTATAAAGAAAGAATTTAATGGCGGCGTATAAGCGGTTCTCGCCGCCCCAGATGCCAATCAGGAAGTACATGGGAACCAACGAAACTTCGAAAAATAGGTAGAACAGGAACAAGTCCATCGAAGTAAAAACGCCGACCACCGCCGTCTGCAGCAGGAGCAGTAGGACGTAGTATTCTTTCTCGCGTTTCTGAATGTAATTCCATGAAGACAAAGCGGCGATAACGCCGAGCAATGTAGTCAGGACAATCAACAACACGGCCACGCCGTCAACGCCCATTTGATAACGCGCGCCCAGCACGGGAATCCATTGGTGGTCCTCGAGAAACTGCATGCCGCCAATCGCGCTGTCATATTTAAGCAGGAGCAACGAAGCAACAAAAGCGAGGCCAAACCAGGCAGTGGCGAATTTTCTGATTAGCGCTCCCTGGTCCTTCTTAAAGAGGGCAAGGATGACGATAGCTCCCAACGTGGGGAGCCAGGTAACGATGGAAAGGATTTGCAGACTTTTCATAAGTTGTCCGTGATAGGATCTAAGTCGTCTGTCCAGGGCCAGTCATCAATTGCTTGTAATCAGTGAGCGCTTCATCAAATCAACGTTTGAGCCAGCCCAGAACATCAGCGCCAAACATCATGGCTACGGCCGCGATCAGACCCAGCACCATTACGAGTGCATAGTTTTGAGTGAAACCTGTTTGCGCGGCGCGAAGTAATGGCGACATGAGTCGAATGATGAACGCTGCTATAGCGTTGACAATTCCATCGACAAAATATTGATCGCTGAGGCCGGTTATGCGGCTTGAAAGTCTTGTAAACCACGCCGTGCCGTTGACACCACCATCCACCACTTTCGAGTCGAAGGCGAATACAGCGCGCGCGAGGTCCATCACTCGACGCGTCACGGTTAAGCCAAAGAATTCATCAACCCAATACTTGTGGTAACTCGCTTCATAAAGCGGGCGCAGGCGCGCCGCCCAGAGATCCGGCAGCCGGGTATCCTTTACGTAAAACAGAAAGCCCAGTCCTATACCTATACCTGCGACTGCAAGCGAGATAATTATGAACAGCCACTCGGTGGCAGTATCGCTGCGCAGCTTCGACTCGACTGTCTGCGCCAGATTGAACCGTTCCTGGCCATATGGGGTCGGAGCTTCGGGCGGCTTTGCTTCAGCGGTAAAAATTCCCAGACGCACTTCGCCAACACGCTGGAACGGCTTGCCATAACTATCCAGCATCTCTTCAGTGCCAAAATAGCGCGTGGTTGGATTCCAAATTATGGGATCGAGGAAGTTAACAATATTCAGCCGCCCACCAACATGCTTGCCGCCTGTAAAAGCCGGGCTGATACCTACCAAGCCGCCGATCGTTGCCAGCACCGCCAGCACGGCCAGCGGTACCCACATCGAACGTGGCGATTCGTGTGGTAAGTGCGCGCCATGCTCGTGTGGAACAGCTGATAAATGTAAGGAAACATCTTCATGCACTGGACCAACATGTTCACCCGGCTCATGGCGCGGACGATCGCCGGCGGATTCCAGTCGCGCATCATGTGGGGCCACGCCAATGTCATAAGCATGAGCATGCGCCTCGTCTGCTTCCCCTCCGGCTGGTCGTTCGAGAAATTTTTCGCGACCCCAGAACGTCATCGCCACCAATCGCGTCATATAAAAAGCAGTGCAGGTGGCAGCGATGGTGCCTACAATCCAGACAAGCCAGCCCATCGGAATGTATCGCGTCGCAGCTGCGTTCCAAAGAATTTCATCTTTGGACCAGAAACCGCTAAATGGAATGATGCCGCAAATAGCCAGCCACCCTGCCAGGAAAGTCAGGTACGTATAGGGCATGTATTTCTTCAGTCCGCCCATACGTCGCATGTCCTGTTCGTGATGCATGCCGTGAATCACGCTGCCTGCGCCGAGAAACATCAGCGCTTTGAAAAAAGCGTGTGTCATCACGTGGAAGATCCCGAACACAAACGCGCCTACACCACAGGCCATGAACATGAAACCCAGCTGCGAGACGGTCGAATATGCCAGCACCTTCTTGATATCGTTTTGCGTGATCCCGATGGTGGCTGCAAACAAAGCCGTGGCTGCGCCTACTAACGCAACGACCATCATCATCGTCTGCGAATGTTGGAAGATGACGTTGGTGCGCGTCACCATGTAAAGACCCGCAGTCACCATGGTTGCCGCATGGATCAGCGCCGAGACCGGCGTTGGACCGGCCATCGCGTCGGGCAACCAAACGTGCAGCGGAAGTTGGGCAGACTTACCACAGGCGCCGATAAAGAGTCCGAGCGCAATCCACGACAACAGGCCCCAGTGTCCGAGTGTTTCCAGCGGATAATTTCTGGCTTGAGCGAAAACATCGCCATACTGCGCCGTGCCAAAGGTCGCAATCACACCGAAGATCGCCAATGCGAATCCGAAGTCACCGATGCGATTGGTAATGAAGGCCTTGCGCGAGGCGTTGGCTGCTTCCTGGCGTTCGAAGTAGTAACCAATCAGTAGATAGGAACAGAGACCGACCCCCTCCCAACCGACAAACATCATCAGGAAGTTTGAGCCCATCACCAGCACGAGCATCGAAAACATGAACAGGCCCATGTAAGCGAAGAAACGGTAGAACCCCGCGTCGCCATGCATGTAGCCGGTGGCAAAGACGAAAATGCAGAGTCCGACACCGGTAACGATCAGCATGAAGATCGCTGACAACGCATCGAGCTGATAGCTCCATTCAACGTTGAGAACAGAACTGCCCGACCCTACGCTGATGCCAACCAAAACCGGCTGATTTCTTTGCTCAAGAGGCAGTGCGGCGCGTCTCTTTTCGACCTCTTCCAAGACCTTGATGTTCGCTCGCTGTTCCAAACCCTGCGTTAGTCGCACGGCGCCGCCCGGAATCCAGATGTACTTGAACGCGCCATCCTGACTGGTGACGTAGGTTTGAGGATAAAGAGCATTACTGCTGAATCCGTATGAATAAACCGCGGCCAGCGTGATCAGAAAAGCAAGCGCAATCGAACCGACGGCTATGCCGCCGATCAGCTTCTCGGAAAAACGAAACTTCCTACCGAAGAGGCCGTTGATGGCCGCTCCGGCCAGCGGCAGAAGTGGAACTAGCCAGATGTAACGATGCATTAATTTCGAGTTTCGGGTTTCGCGTTTCGGGTTTCGAGTTTGATTACCGGGTTTGAGTTCCTGATAACTCGAAACTCGAAACCCGAAACTCGGAACTGCTACTTACCATTTTAGAATATCGATCTCATCGATCCAGATCGTTTCCTTGTTTCGATAAAGCGCTATCACAATGCCCAGACCTATGGCTGCTTCCGCGGCCGCAACAACAATTACAAAGACGGCAAATATCTGTCCGGCCACCGCGTTTACATTTCCCGTGTCCTGCAGATAGCGAGACATCGCGATGAAATTCAGATTGGCGGCATTGAGAATCAGTTCGATGGACATGAAAATGACGATGATGTTGCGCCGTGTCAGCACACCGGCAACGCCGATGATAAAGAGCAGGGCGCCGATAGTCAGGAACTTGGACAAGTCAGGGTGCTGTGCCTTTTCCCAGGCAACGGCGAGCCGGCCCTGAGTCATCTCCTGGAATAACAGCGCGATTGCCGGATTGAAAAAGTTGAACATAAGCATCCCTGGTCTACGCTAACGATTCGGGTTGAACCTTCGCCAGCTCCGGTTCGTGTGCAGCCTCTTCTTGCAATACGCCCGGATCCACATCGTCGACCGCCGCCTCTTGTTTGAGCGTCCGCGCCAACATCACGGAGCCAATGATTGCGACCAACAAAAGCACGCTGGCTATTTCGAATGGCAGCGACCCATAACGATAAAGGCTTCCGCCCATTCGTTGGGTGTCGCTTGTTATTCGGGAAGAGCCGGTCGCAGATCTTGCGAGGTTCCTATCTCTGATGCGGTTCTCATCTACCGCCGCTTCAATCTTCGGTTGATCCCTCTTATAAAGACCGGCGTAACCCTGATTTAGAGCAGCAATCAATGCGGCGACAAGCAACCCGCAAAAGATCACGCTGGCGATGACTTGTCGCGGTCGATTGAAAATCTCTTCACTGCCGCGCTCTTCCGACCCCACGTTTACCAGCATGATGACGAACAGGAACAACACCATGACGCCGCCGACGTACACCAGGATTTGCACGCCGGCGATAAACTCAGCGTGAAGCAAAATGAAGAGGGCGGCGACAGAGACGAGCGCCGAGATCAAAAAGAGGGCGCTGTGAATGGTGTTGCGAGCCATTACAGTCAGCAGACCTGCAAAGATGGCCGCGATGGAGAAAACCCAGAAGAAGACCGCTTCCCAACCGGAAAGTATCATAAGAAAAGTGATGAGTGATGAGTAATGAGTGATGAGTCGTAAGTGATCGCGGTAGGCCCTGGTTTCATTTTCCTACTCATCACTCATCACTCATTACTCATCACTATAGTTCAACGTGTGTATTTCACTGTCTCGCGGCCTTGTTCGAGCATCTCGCGGTTCCAGACAAAACCGGCGCGCGAATAAGTCGCCAACTCGAAGTCCTGGGTCAATTCCAAACAGGACGTGGGGCATGCTTCCTGGCAAAGCGCGCAAAACATGCAGCGCGACGTGTCGAAGATAAACTCGTCAAGAACCTTTTTCTTACGTGGCTTGCCGGCCACAATGATTTCCACGTCCATCGCCAGCACATCAATACAATCCTCCGGACAGGCTATCGCGCAAAGGTTACAGGCAATGCAGAGAGTGTCATGAGTTTCGGGATCCATGTTGAGCCGCGGCGCGCCGTGGAAGCGTGGCGCCACGTCAGGACGCACCTTGGGATACTGCTCGGTGTAGATACCCTTGCCGCCCACCGCATCCTTGTCGGTAAGCGCGCCGAGATTGTACTTGAGCGTCAGTCGCAGACCCTTTAAGAGATCCACCATGAAAAAGCGTTGCAGCTTCTCGACGAACTTTGGTTTAGGAACTTTTACTAAAGGCATAAATTCATTTCCGATTGCCGATTTGTGATTGCCGATTTGATTAACTCAACTATCTTGCCCGCTGAACAACGAAACTAAATCGGCAATCACCTTCATTCGCTTGCCGTGGGAGCAACAGCCGGAACGGCGGGCTTGCCTTGCGGCACATTTACAAGTTTGATGTTGCGCCGCTGGCTCTTTAAGTTGAAATCGCGCGAGCGCCAGTTAATTCTCGCCAGGAGCAGACCAGTGATACCCAGTCCGGCAAGCCCCATCGCGATCATGACGGCTTTGCCGGTTGGTGTTAGATCCAGGCCGTTGGCAAGCGACTCCACTGTCTTGATTCCGTGCCAGCCGTTGAGCGCCTGGACCACAAAGATTGCCAGCCCGGAAAACGTGATGTTAATCAGCGCCGCCGGAATCAACCACTTCCAACCGATGTCCATCAACTGATCGTAGCGAAAGCGTGGTAGCGTCCAGCGCAACCAGAAATACAAGTAAAGAATGACTAACAACTTAACCAGAAATATTAGAAGGCTGACTATAACATAGAGGTTGTGATAACCCTTCGCCTCGGTCAGCCGGTAAACGAAAGGAAAATACCAACCGCCGAGATACACCGTCACAGCCACCGACGAAACAATAACCATCGCGGCATACTCAGCCATAAAGAAGAGCGACCAACGAAACCCGGAATACTCTGTGTGGAAGCCGGCCACCAATTCCGATTCGGCCTCCGGCAAATCAAACGGCGCACGATTGTTTTCTGCGATCCCGCTAACCAGAAAGATCAAAAAACCCAGCGGCTGATAAACAACGTACCAGACCGAGTCGCTCTGCTGTGCGCCCACGATGCCTGATAGTGACAGTGTTCGTGCAAACATCAGCGCGCCAATTAACGACAGTCCCATCGCCACTTCATAAGAAATCATTTGCGCGCTTGAACGCAAAGCTCCCAACAGTGAATACTTGGAATTAGACGACCAGCCGGCAAGGATCAACGCCAACACGCCAACGCTGGACACCGCTAACACAAACAGCAACCCGATGTTCACATCTGTTATCACTCCCCAGTCGGGTGCAAATGGGATCACTGAAAAAGTAATGAAGGCTGCCGCCACGGCGATGTAAGGCGCAAAGAAAAAGATCCAACGATCGGCTTTCTCGGGAATGAAGTCCTCTTTGGTAAGCAGTTTTATGCCATCGGCAATAGGCTGCAACAATCCCCAGGGCCCCACGCGCATGGGTCCGAGCCGGGCCTGCATAAACGCGGAAATCTTTCGCTCGAGGTAGGTTGCGTAAGCTACCCAACCCGCAACCAGCGTCACTACCAGGCCAATTTGAATGAACGGCCAGATGACGTTATTGATGGTGGGCGCACTGAAATACCTCAGCAGCAGCTGATCAATGAAGTTGATTGGAGCAAAGAGAAGCACTACTAGTCCCTCTGTTCTTCTATCTGTTCTCTGTGCCCACTCTGTGTTCTCTGTGTCTCTGTGGTGAGTCCAACGACGGAGCGTTCACCACGGAGACACAGAGAACACAGAGAACACAGAGGTTACACGGAGAAGATCACCTGTCGATCTCGCCAAGAACAATATCCAGCGTTCCGATTATTGCGACCACGTCTGCCACCAGGTGTCCCAGGCAAAGTTTTTTCAAAGCCTGGAGATTAATTAATGATGGCGGCCGCACGCGCACGCGCCACGGCTGCGCTGTTCCATCCGAAACCAGATAGCAACCAATCTCACCCTTCGGTCCTTCGATAGAATGGTAGTAATCACCAACAGGAGGCTTCACGATCTTCGGTAGTTTTGCATTCACCGGACCGTCAGGCAGTCTGTCCAACGCTTGAACGACGATGCGTCGCGATTGTCTCATCTCTTCCAGACGCACCAGGTAGCGATCGTAAGTATCTCCGTTTTCGCCCAGCGGAATATCAAAATCCATATCCGCATATGCCGCGTAGGGTCTGGCCTTGCGAATGTCCCAGGCCACCCCCGATCCGCGCAGCGCCGGTCCGGACAACCCGATCGCGACAGCATCTTCTCCCGAGATCACACCAATGCCCACTGTGCGGCTTAGCCAGATACGGTTTTCCGAAAGCACCGTCTCATATTCATCGAGCCGCTTGGGAAAGTTACTGACGAAGCGACGCACATCCGCGTCAAAATCGTCATAAGCATCATTAGGCATGCCGCCCACTCGCCAGGCATGACAAGTAAGGCGGGCGCCAAATTGGCGCTCGAAAATCTTTAGAATCTCTTCGCGCTCACGCAAAGCCCAAAGGAGAACTGTCACCGCGCCAATGTCGAGTGCGTGCGTAGCCAACCAGAGCAGATGAGAGGCAATGCGGTTGAGTTCGGTAAGGATCGTTCGAATGTAGTGAGCGCGTGGCGGTACGACCAGTCCCATCATCTGCTCGACTGTTTCAACCCACACCAGACCATTGGAAACGGCTGCGATGTAGTCAAGCCGGTCCCAATAAGGGGCGATCATTGTGTACATGCGATTTTCGGCAATCTTCTCCATGCCGCGATGAAGAAAACCGATGTCGCAATCGAGATCCATTACAGTCTCGCCGTCGAGTTTCAGGATGACGCGCAGCACACCGTGCGTCGATGGATGCTGCGGGCCCATATTGAGGACCATCTCCGGGCTATCGAGCAGCGTCTCCTGAGTTGTAGCGATCTCTACCTGGTGCATAAGAATTTCCGACGAACTTGTCCGATAAGCTTTTTTAGCTTGTCGCTGTTGCCACTGACGCCAAACTGAAGTTTATCGGACAACCAACCTAAGCCGCGGCCGGCCCAGGTTCACCCGGAACGTAACAACCGGTGACGCTCCAGGGTTCAATTATCAAACCGATCTCTTTGGCTTCTCCACCGGCACGCATTTTTGCCAGTTTGGTAATAATAGCCTGCGCGGCGCTCGCCTTGTTCCAAACGTTTCGCGGCTCCATCGTTTCCGTCAGAACGAAACCTGCGACCTTCGCCGCCTCAGGCGCGTCGAATACCTTTGCTTCATACTGCGCGGCAATTTCTTTTGGAGTCATTTCAACTGGTAAATCGTAAATGGTAAATGGTGAAAAGCTTTGCGTCACGTGAATGGTTCTTACTATTTACCATTTACGATTTACTATTCACTTATCCTTCGGCATTACTTCTTTACCATTCTGAAGAATCTCGCGCATCATGCGCTCCTGAGGCACGGACAGTATTTCCAAACCATAGGCGCGTCTTTGTTCCAACTGTTCCTTTTGCACCTCGGTCATCTCAGGCAAATGTCTCTTTGTCCACTCGTTTTCAATAAACTCCAAAGGATAATCTTTTCGCAACGGGTGGCCTTCCCAGTCAGGTGGCAACAATATCCGCCGCAGGTCGGGATGATTTAGGAAGTTCACGCCGAACAGATCGTAAACCTCGCGCTCCATCCAATTTGCGCTGGGCCAAACAGCGGTCACGCTATCAACGCTCGCATCTTCCGCTATCGCAACCTTCAAGCGCACACGTTCGTTCCGAGAGATAGAATAAAGATTATAGACAACCTCCAACGGCCGTTCTGGATCCATCGGGTAATGAACACAAGTCAAATCGGAAAGGTAATTGAACTTCGTTTCGGGTTCGTCCCTCAGGAAACTGCAAACATCGACAATGCGGCCTGCTTCGATGCGAATCGACACCTGACCGATAAACTCGACCGCCTCCAGCACAGCGCCGGAAAATTTGTCTTTTAGTTTCTTGACTAACTTGTTATCGGAAGCGTCGACGGGTTTGGGACCCTCTTCCTTCTTCTTGACAGGAGCTTTTGGAGGACCGGGCGTAGCAGTTCCTGGTGCGACTGTCGACGAAGGCTTCTCGGCCAGCGACTCTTTGACGGCCGCTACTCGCGACTTGGCCTGTTCGACCATCGCTGCCTTTTCCGCGTCAGCCCCAGCCGCCTCGCCGGCGTCGGGAATTGCGGATGGCGGCGGCGTTCCGGATGCGTCCGTTGGAACTACGACCCCGGGAGGTTCTGAGTTTGGTTGATCCGGCTTGTCGTTGTCGTCAGCCATCAGGTTCGATTCCCATGATCACACTCTGATTAGCGGCGCGATCGTGTTTGGTCGATGGATCGCGCCCACAGCTCAGGCAAAGTGTTAATGCTATTACAAAAGGTCGGCAGAAATCGATTTAAGCATGGCGTTAATTTACTGTCAACAGACTTGCTTTGCCTGCTTTCCGCTGCCGCGATTGCCCGGGTTGCATGCAAGACTTGCTATCAATTAACTGCGTCGCGAAACTAATATTTGCGCCGCAAACTAACCGTTTGCGTTACAACGCTCAACTTGACGAGAATTCACCCAAACCCTATCATAGTTTGTTTGAAAAATTGGCGATTTAGCTGTCTATACCGAGGGTTAAAAGATAATGAAACCAGAGATTCATCCTGAATATAGCGAGATCACTGTTACCTGCGCCTGCGGCGAAACTTTTACCACGCGCTCCACTAAAAAGGGCGACCTGCACGTTGAAATCTGCTCCGCTTGCCACCCCTTTTTCACCGGCAAACAGAAGTTGGTTGACACTGCGGGACGCGTGGATCGCTTCAATAAACGTTACGGCAAAAAGACTCCGGTGGAGAACACTGCAGCCACTCGGTGAAGAACGACAGACAGTCGTTTGTCTTTGCTGGCATTGATTTTCGTGAACGAGGATAAGAGAGCAGTTGATTTCAAAACGCCATTAGCAAAACTGTAAGAATCAGACGCCGGCGAGTAGTCGTCGGTCGCTATCCGTGTATTACACATCTGCGACCGCTGCCAACGCCGGCGTTAGTGTTTTGATAGGACAGATATTCCTGTCTGTCCTTTGACAAAGACTGACAGGCGTAATGCCTGTCTTACGGGGCAAAAAAATTGAGTACCAACGAAAGAGACCTAATAGTCGGCGGCCAGGCGGTAATTGAAGGCGTCATGATGCGCACGCCCAGTGCCTACGCCGTTGCGGTTCGCAAAGCAGACGGGACTATTGTGAACATCGCGGCCCGGCTACCCAAATGGAGCGACAAGTATCCGCTGCTGAAGCTTCCGGTGTTGCGCGGAAGTGCAGTGCTGGTTCAGTCGATGGGTCTGGGCATCAAGGCGTTGAACTATTCCGCTAATGAAGCGTTTGGGGATGCCCAGGAGGCTGAGGCGAAGGAGGTCAGCGTCGCGCTCACGCCGGCCGTGATCGAAGGTGAGGGCGACTTTGCTGGATTGACCGGCGCTGTTCCCGGTCTCTTCCCGGTGCCAACGCAGAAACGCGCCAAAGACGAAATGAAGAAAGGCGGCACTGCAGCCGCCGCCGGCTCGATTATCTTCGCCATGATTTTCAATGTACTGCTCTTCGTGGCGGCGCCGCTGCTTTTGACTAATGCGCTTTTTATCGGGGCAGGCTGGGCCCCCGCGCCAGCTCCGACCGTTAGCACTTCCACCAATGCGCCTGCGAACGGCAGCGGGGAAGTAAGCTCGACAAACTCGACTTTGTCGAACAACGACGCGTGGTACTCGCGAGGTTGGCGAACCATCAGGACTTACCTGCATCCGGTTCGCCCTTCGGTGGTCTTTAACTTGATCGATGGCCTGATTCGCATGACTTTTTTCCTGATCATGAT
>Ga0137377_10003220_pt1 | contig 12543 bp, 16 predicted proteins | sample SagtaG_22_FD_104815 | JGI IMG/M metagenome (GOLD analysis project Ga0137377, IMG submission 104815) | Vadose zone soil microbial communities from Sagehorn Ranch, Mendocino, California, USA - Sage2_L_40_16 metaG | ecosystem: Environmental > Terrestrial > Soil > Vadose zone | place: USA... | reverse complement strand
CTGCCGCGCTCGCGGTGTGTCGCCTACGGAGACTCGATGTCCGACGCTCCGCTCTTCCGCCGGCTGACGAAAACGGTGGCGGTGAACGCCGATCACCACCTCGCGGAACTGGCCGCCCTCAGCTACTGCGGCGACGACCTGGCCGAGGCATACGCACTCGGCCGTGCTCTCCTCGCCCGCCCGCATAACTGATGTCCGACAGCTTTCAGGAAGTCAACGATCGTATTACAAGATCGCGATAAGCTTCTGACCTGCGGAAACAGTCGGTGGAATTCGAACCCCTTGCATCAGTCTCCGGCGCACACGACGGCCGCCGGCCGGCGTCAGGAAAGGGAGGTCCCGGTCCTGGAGAGCTGACGCTCGATCATCGCCAGGTCATAGTCACCGGTCCGGCGGCCGTGATCCATCTGCCAGGCGGCCATGTCGACGCGGAAGGCGCGGTTGACCGGCTCGATGGCCGCCTCCTCCAGTTCGCAGAGGGGCCAGCCACCACGGGCAAGCTCGGCACGATAGGCGTCAATGGTTTCCGGCGACCGGTGCGTCCGTGCGATGGCCAGCTCGTAGGGCCGCGAGTCCAGGTGGGTGAGCCCGAAGTCGATGACCCCCGCGAGGCGGCCATGCTCGTAGTGCACGTTCCACTCGGCGAAGTCCCCGTGCACGACGGTGACGGGCAACCCGCCGGCTCCGATAGCGGCCAGAGCGTCCCGCGTCTGCACGGCCGCGGCAGCGGCCCACGACCCAAGCCTCGGGCTGACCTCCGCCAGCCCGCGCAGGCACGCCGCCCAGTCAATGCCGGTGTGCACGGTGACGCCGCCGTGCTGGGCCCGCCAGCCAGGACGCTGCCCCATCCGCTCGCCCAGACCGCGCATCGCGATGTGCAGGCGGGCCAGATCACGGCCACGCCGACGCCGCTGCTCGGCGCTCTCCTGGCCGGCCGGCTCGCCGGGCACAAACCGGGTCGGGCAATACCACAGGCCCTCGTTCCGGACGAGGTCGCCGACCGGTTCCGGGACAACCCACCCAGCCCCGGCGAGATGACAAAGCACCGCGTGCTCATAAGACAGGTCCGCCGGGGTAGCCCGGGCGTGATAGCGCCGCAGCACCACCCGCCCCCGGGGAGACCCCTCCACCAGCCAGTTGGCGTTCTGGCCGGGAACGTCCCTGAGAACGGTAATCCGGTGCCCGCGCAGGCCCAGCCGGTCAAGCACGCCGGACGGGAGCGCATCGGTCAGCACAGCGGCCAATCTATCCCCGTCAAGGCCGGCGCTGACGCGGCCGCCCGGCTGGCAATGCGGTCCGGGCTGGGGACGGATGGCGTGCCGAAGATCGCTGAGGCCGCGCGGGCGGCGCGGCGGGAGCAGATCATCGCCGCCGGGCTGGCCTGCTTCGCCCGCTCGGGTTATCACGCCGCCACGATGGCCGATGTGGCCGTGCAGGCCGGCGTGTCTAAGGGCACCCCCCACCTGTACTTCGACAGCAAAGAGGCCCTGTTCCTGGCGCTGCACGAGGAGTGGGACTGCGGCGCCGGGCAGCGGGTCAACACGGCGCATGTGACCGCCGAGCCGGCGACCTGCCGGGTGCTGATGGAGGCCCGGGCCCTAGCCGCCCACGAGCCGGCCGTCACCGCCGCCGTCCGGGCCGCCGACGCCCGGGCTCACGGGCAGCTGGAGGCGCTGATCGCCGCGGGCGTTCGGGCTGGTGAATGGCCGGACGGGACCGACGCGGCGCTGGCGGCCCGGCTGTTCACCGCCGGCCTGTACGGGCTGATGGCCCAGTGGCACCTGGCGCCCGGCTCGTTCTCCTGGGACCACGCCGCGGCTGCCCTGGCCGCCAACCCGGCGGCAGTGGCGCTGCCTCTTCGCCCGGACCAGGATCGGCCGCCCGCCGTTCCTGATGCACCAGGGGCGCCTGATGAGCCAGGACACGGCCCGGAGCCGGTCGGCTGCCGCGCTGAGGGCCTGACCGGCCCGGCCCGGCAGGTCACCAGGCGGTACTGGCCGAGCTCGCCGGGGCGGACGCGATCGCCTTCAGCCCCGGCGGTGAGATCCGCGCGGCCTTGTTGCTCCGGTGGGATTTACGAGTTCCCCGCGATTGAGGCGGATGTGAAGCGGGCGACGGTGTGGTGCCCGCCCGCCCGGTCGCCGTGCTGGCAAGATAGCGGCATGGAACGTGTGCTTGGAATCGGCGGGTACTTCATGCGGGCCGCCGACCCGGCGGCGCTGAGCGCGTGGTATCGCGATTGCCTGGGCCTGGACGCCGATGAGAACGGCCTGTGGCGTCAGGGAGCCGGGCTGACGGTGTTCGCGACGTTCGAGTCCGGGACCGGCTACTTCGGGTCCCGCGCCCAGCAGACCATGCTCAATTTCCGGGTCCGCGACCTGGATGCGATGCTCGGGCAATTGCGCGACGCGGGAGCGGACGTGGCCGAACAAACGCAGGACATGGAGGGTGTCGGCCGGTTCGGCTGGGTCACCGATCCTGAGGGCAACCGGGTCGAGCTGTGGCAGCCCGCCTGACTGATCAGCAGCGCGCCGCCCAGCACCACGACGGCGGCCATGACGATCCAGGCCGCCTGGGTCATCAGGTTGACCAGGTTGCCCGCGGACAGAAACTGGGAGTTACTGGCCTGGAAGTAGATGATGATGGCGATCAGGCCGAGCAGGACGGGCAGGGCGCCGCTGTCGCCGCCGCGGATCCGGGTCCACCAGATCTTGACGTACTCGCCGAAGGAGTCGGCGAGTACCTCAGGAGCGGCGACCGCGGCGACCGCGGACGCGATACCGTCGGCTTCAGCTGGCGGCTGCTTGACGTCACTGCTCACTGGAGCTCCCTGACGATTGCTCGGGCGAGGAGGCGGAAGGTCGTTTCGAGGTACCCGTGGTCATCAGGTCGACGACGGATTCGATATCGAACCCGTACTTCGGCCCGACGGCAACCACCTGGCCCAAGTGCAGGACGGCCATCCGGTCCGCGACGGCAAAGACGTCGTTCAGGTTGTGCGAGACGACGATGACCGCGATGCCCTGGTCCTTCAACTCCCGGATAAGGTCGAGCACGACGCGGGTCTGGGTGACGCCCAGGGCCGCGGTCGGCTCGTCCAGGATCACCAGCCGGGCCTGCGCAGCACGGCCTTGGCCACCGCGACGGCCTGGCGCTGGCCGCCGGACAGCGACCCGACGGGCTGGCGCACCGACCGGATCGTGACCACCGACAGGTCGGCCAGGGTGCGCTTGGCCTGGCGCTCCATGCTGACCTCGTCCAGCACCCAGTGCCTGACCGGCTCGCGGCCCAGGAACATGTTCTGGACGATGTCCAGGTTGTCGGCCAGCGCGAGATCCTGGTAGACGGTGGCGATGCCGAGGTCGGTGGCGTCCTTCGGTGAGTGAAAGCGGACCGGCTCACCCTGCCAGAGGATCGCGCCGTGGTCCTGCGGCCAGATGCCCGAGATGACCTTGATCAGCGTGCTCTTGCCCGCCCCGTTATCACCCACAAGCGCGGTCACCTGGCTGACAGGAATGTCCAAGTTGATGCCGAACAGCGCGCGGACCGGACCGAAGTTCTTGCCAATGTCGACCAGTCGCAGCAGCGGTTGGTTGCCCTTGCTGGTCGCGGCGCCGCGAGCCCGGGCGGCGGCCTCGGCCGGGGCGTCGCCTGCGCTCCGGGTGGTCACCGGGGCGCGCCTCCGTGTGTTCCGGGTGGTCAGCCAGCGAGTGCTCATCACGAGATCCCCGCCGCCTTACACGCCGCGACAAAGTTGCCGACGCACAGTTGCGAGGTCTTCACGAACTGGTCCGCGATAACCGTCGAGGCCATGTTGGAGGTGGTGACCCACTTGGCCGTGAGCAGCACCGACGGGACAGAGGTGCCGGACGGCAGGCTTAACACGTCACAGCAGTAACGAAAGGGGACGTCATGGGAAAGGAAGCACGGATAGGCCTGCTGCTCGGCGCTTCCGCCTGCCCGCTGGCGGTGATGGTCGACTGGGTTGTCGAGGAACTGAACCAGCACGAGAAGGCCCGGCAGGCAAGCTAGCCAGCTCGCTGCCGCGCGCCCGGCCGTGGCCGCCCACTCCGCGGCCGGGCCCGTGCCGGTGATAGGGCGGCGCTGGAGGCCACGTCCCGAGACTCATTAGGAGCCGGATTCACATGATGCGCACGCTGTTTCTCAACCCACCATCCTTTTCGGGTCTCGACGGCGGGGCCGGGGCCCGCTACCAGGCCTGGCGGGAGCTGGGCCGCGCGCACGCATGCGTGCCCACCGCGGGCGGGGTGACCGCCAGCGTGCTGGCTCTGCGTGACCAGGGCATCCGCCCGGCCGCCGGCCCGGCGTCCCGCTGGGAACCCGCCTATGTGGCGGCCCGGCAGCGGATCGGCTTGTGAGGCGTGGATGCCGTCGGTGCAGTTTCAGCCGGGTCGCAAGTTAGTTGTCAGCCCGGATGGCCTCGATATGGTCGCCGGCAGTGCTATCGGGGCCAGCATCGTGCGGTCGAGCCGTCCCGATAGGTTCGGTGAGGTGGAGGACGACTCGTGATCACGCCGCTGGCCGCCCGCGTAGTGGCGGCGGTGGTGGGCGGCCTGCTCGTGTTGACGTCGGTGTCTAGCGTCACCGGGACACTGATCGTGTCGCGTGCGTCCCGCAGTCGGCTGACACGCTTGATCGACCGGGCCGTCGACTGGGCGTACCAGGTGGCGATGGCGCGGGCCACCGATTACCGGCGGCGCGACCGGCTGCTCGCTACCCAGGCGGCGGCCATCTTGCTGGCCCAGCTGGCGGTGTGGCTCGTGGTGGCCTACGTCGGGTTCGCGCTGCTGCTGTGGCCGTTCGCCACCCGTGGCGTGGTGTCGGCATTCATCGACGCCGGGTCCTCGCTGTTCACCCTGGGCTTTGCCGTGCCCGCAGGGGCGGTGCCGGCGGTGATCGTGTTCATGGCCGCGGCGGTCGGCCTGGTGATCATCACGCTCCAGATCGCCTACCTGCCGACCCTGTACGCGGCATTCAACCGGCGGGAGACCGAGGTGGCGCTGCTGAACGCGCGGGCCGGAGTCCCGTCCTGGGGCCCGGAGCTGCTGGCCCGCACCCACTACGCGCTGGGATCGGGCACCTCGACCCTGGATACGATGCCGGACCTGTACGCGGCCTGGGAACGCTGGGCCGCCGATGTCACCGAAAGCCACACCACCTACCTGCCGCTGGTCCGGTTCCGCTCCCCCACGCCGCTGTCGTCCTGGGTAACCGCGCTGCTGGCCGTGCTGGACTCTGCCGCGCTGTTCCTGGCGCTGTCGCCCGGGGCGGCGCCGGAGGTACCGGCCCGGCTGTGCCTGCGCAGCGGGTTCTTGTGCTTCAACCGGATCGCCCGGGTGATGGGATTCGATATTCCTGATGAAGCCGATCCGAAAGCCGGGATAAGCCTGACCTACGCCGAGTTTCTCGACGCCGTGGCCCGGATGCGCCAGGTCGGCTTCCCGATCGAGCGCACTCCTGAGGAGGCCTGGCCGGAGTTCGTCGGGTGGCGGGTCAACTACGAGCGGGCCGCCTACGCGGTGGCCGCTGCCGTCTATTCCGTGCCGGCTCTGTGGTCCGGACCGCGCCGCCACGCGGCGGCGCCTATCGCTCCCATCCGTCCAGGGCGCGGCCGACCGCCCAAGTAACCGGCGATCACAGACACTGCGCAGCCTCGGCCCGAGGTCGGTCCCGGGCGTTAACGGTGAGGGCGGAGTTCCCCAGCCGGGAACACTGGCGTGTCACGATCATGCGCCGCGTATCTGGAGAACTTCTCTCGGAAGTTAGCCTTTGAGGGGCTTGTTGCCGACCCGGGTGGGCCGGGTGAGATAGCTGGCGAGGGCATACAACCCTCCGCCGCACGGCTCCTGCTTTCTTAGTCCGTAGCCGGGGTAAGCCAGCGGTCGAGGTCGTCGAGGACCGCTTCGATGGCTGGCCGCAGCTCATCGGCGATCTGGTCCTGGCTTTGGCCCTCGCGGGTGCGGCGTCCGGCTTCGCTGATGATGATCTGGAAGATGCCGGCGAGCGCGATTCCCCGCAGTTTTGCGACCTCGGGCGCCACCGTCTCAGTCTCGGCAATGGCAGTGGCGAGGGCGCTCGCCTGGCGGTTGGACATCTCCAGCGCGAGCCGGTGGACGGTCGGGCTGATGGCGGCCAGGAAGCCGAGCTCGCCGCGCCACTGCCCGGCGGGAATTCGGCGGATCCCCTCCACGGTGTCGAGCACAAAGTCGCGGATGGCGGCGGGCGGGGTGGTTTCGGGTGCCCGGGTGCGGATCAGCCGGGACAGCTCATCCTGGACCAGCTGATCGCGGTCCGTGACCAGCTGTTCTTTGGTCTGGAAGTAGTTGTAGACGGTCTGTTCGGAGACCTCGGCTTCGCGCGCCACATCGCTGACCGCGACCTGCTCATACCCGCGCTCGGCGAACAGCCGCGCGGCCGCGTCGGCGATGACCTGGCGCGTGCGGGCCTTCTTGCGCTCGCGCAAGCCAAGTTCGGTCATGTGCTCAGCTTAGCAAATCTTGACTCAACTCAAAAGTTAGTGTTAACTCAATTAATAGTAACGGCCACGGCGACAGGTCCGAGCGGCCCTCCGCCGGCCAGCAAGAAAGGAGCCCCCATGACCACCACCACCCACGGCACCAGCCGGACCGCGCACCTGCTCGCGCTGATGAAGAAGGGCGACGACGCGTTCAACGCCCGCGACTTCGCCGCGGTGGATCAGGTCCACCACCCCGACATGGTCGCCTACATCACCGGGCTCGCCGAGCCGGTCTACGGGCGGCAAGCGCACGCCGCGGCCATGCAGCAGATGCTGCGCATCTTCCCCGACATGTATGTGCATAGCGATCCCTACCCGATCCAGTTCGGCAGCGGCGACTGGATCACCGTCGTCACCAACGCCACCGGGACCTTCACCGGCGAGATGACCCTGCCCGACGGCACCGTGATCGCCCCGACCGGAAAAACGTTCGACGTCGAGTTCGGCCAGACCACCAAGTGGGACGGCGACCAGCTCGTCGTCATTTCCGCCTTCTGGGACGCCGCTGTGCAGCGCCGGCAGATCGGCCTCGCCTAACAGCGAGCAGGTCGCACACAATGACTCCGCTGCTGTGGGGCGGCTGCGGTGAGCCTCTGCCGCTATGAACCTGTCCGGGTCAGAGCCACGCCGCTTGGCTTGCTGACCTGCCCAGCTGCCAGGGTCGGTGCTGCCCAATGCCGCTCCTGCCGGTCCGGATACGGTTCACGGGATAGTTCGCGGGCTCGTCACCTCGGACGCCAGAGCAGCCAGCGCCCGGGAGAGCAGTTGGCCGACGCACTCACTGCTCGGGCCCGCCGGCGGTCTCCGCCGCGCTCGCGGCGCCCGGCGCACCGGGAACACCAGGCGTGCCGGGAACGCCCGCGCCCGGCGTGCGGCGTGCCACGGCCTCGGTGAGCTGCCGCGCCAGGTGCTGCGCGCTCAGCCCGGCGGTGTCCAGGATCGCCTCCCGCGGCCCGTGGTCGAGGAACTCCTGCGGCAGGCCGAACGTCTTGCACTGCGTGTCCACGCCGACGTCCCGCAGCAGCCGGCAGACCGCGTCGCCGAAGCCGCCGGACCGCCCGTTGTCCTCCACCACCGCGACGAGCTGGTGCCGACGGGCCGCTTGGATGACCGCGGGGTCGACCGGCTTGACCCAGCGCGGGTCGACGACGGTGACGCCGATGCCGTGACCGGCGAGCCGCGCCGCGACGTCCACGCAGGTGACGGCCATCGGCCCGGCGCCGAGCAGCAGCACGTCCCGCCCGAGGCCCTCGGCGGGCGAAGCGAGCACGTCCATCCCGCCCAGCTTGCCGATCGCCTCGGCCTCGGCGCCGACGTTACCCTTCGGCCAGCGCAGCACGGTGGGGCCGTCGGAGACCGCCACCGCCTCGTTCAGCAGCTCGGTGATCCGGCTGCCGTCACGGGGGGCCGCGACGCGAAGGCCCGGGACGGCCTGCAGGATCGAGCCGTCCCACATGCCGTGGGAGCTGGCGCCGTCCGGGCCGGTGACGCCGGACCGGTCGAGGGTGACGGTCACCGGCAGCCTGTGCAGCGCCACGTCCATCAGCAGCTGGTCGAACGCCCGGTTGAGGAACGTCGAGTACAGCGACACCACCGGGTGCAGGCCGCCCATCGCCAGGCCGGCGGCGCTGGTCACCGCGTGCTGCTCGGCGATGCCGACGTCGTAGATGCGGTCGGGGTAGGCGGCGGCGAACTTGGCCAGGCCGACCGGGTGCATCATGGCGGCGGTGATCGCGATCACGTCCGGGCGGCGGGCGCCGATGGAGACCATCTCGTCGGCGAACACGTCCGACCAGTCCTTCGCCTTGGGGGCGCCGGGGACGGGCGGCTTCTTGGGTGCGGCCGGGACCTGGTGCATCTGGTCCTGCTCGTTCTGCTCCGCGGGGGCGTACCCGAAACCCTTGCGGGTGATCACGTGCACCAGCACCGGGCCGCCGTACTCCTGCGCCCGGCGCAGCGCGGTCTCGGTCATCGCCTCGTCGTGGCCGTCGATCGGGCCGATGTACTTGATGCCGAGGTCCTCGAACAGCACCTGCGGCTGCAGGAAGTCCTTCAGGCCCTTCTTCGCGCCGTGCAGCGCGCCGTACAGTGGGGTGCCGACGATCGGCGTGTTGGTCACCGTAGTCTTAATGCGGTCGAGCACGTCCTCGTAGCGCTTGCTGACCCGGACCGCGGCGAGATGGGTGGCGAGACCGCCGATGGTCGGCTGGTAGGACCGCCCGTTGTCGTTGATGACCATGACCAGGCGGGAGTCGCGCGCGACGGCGATGTTGTTCAGCGCCTCCCAGGCCATCCCGCCGGTGAGCGCGCCGTCGCCGATCACGGCGACGACCGTGCGGTCCCGCTCGCCCCGTATCTTGAAGGCCTTCGCGAGCCCGTCGGCGTAGGACAGGCTGGTGGAGGCGTGCGAGTTCTCCACCAGGTCGTGCTCGGACTCCGCGCGGCTCGGGTAGCCGGACAGGCCGCCGGCCTGCCGTAGCGTGCCGAACTCGCCGAACCGCCCGGTCAGCAGCTTGTGTACGTACGACTGGTGACCGGTGTCGAAGATCAGCTTGTCCTTCGGCGAGTCGAAGACGCGGTGCATCGCGATCGTCAGCTCCACGACGCCGAGGTTCGGTCCCAGGTGGCCGCTCGTCTTCGTCACCGTCTCCACGAGGACGTCGCGGATCTCGCTGGCCAGCATGCCCAGCTGGTCCTGGGAGAGTTCTTTGAGATCCTCCGGGCCGTTGATGTGCTCCAGCATGGCCATGACGTGCTCCTCGTGCGGTGCGGGCGCCTGTCGGTGGATTACCCGGGCGTACGGCTGATCACCCGCGTGACTCACGATCGGCTCCCGGGTTTGCTGACGCGCGTCGGACTTGATCGGTTCGGGCCGTAGGCGAGCCAGGCGGCTGCGTTCCTCGACGACCCGCAGGGCATGCGCGCGGTCCTGGACGCGATCGACCGGCTAGCCGACGATCCCCGACTAGCCGGGTCGTTCCCGTACGGATCGCCTGACCTGCGGCGGGCGGGCGATGCCGGCCACGAAGGTCGCAGTGAGCGGCTCCAGGTTGAGGGCCGGGCCGTCGCCGGTCCAGTTCCGCACCGAGACCATGCCTGCCGGTATGAGCTCGAGGCTGCCAAAGAAGCCCTGGATCTCCTACTGCGAGTGGATGTAGATCTGCGCGGCCGTGTACGCCGAGGTGAAGTTCTCTCCCTCCGAGGGGTTGCCGGAACCGATCGAGATGATCAGGTGTAAATCGATCGATTTATAACACGCGGAGTAGCCTGGGCTGCTCCCTTTCACCACCGGGCATGGCGGTCAGGCCGCAGCCGGTTCGGGATCAAGGTCTTGATTTCTCCGGGCCGGCCTGGGTGGTCCGGTCCGGGCCGCGGCGGGGGCGGGACCGGGACGCGTCCGGTCGGCGCGGACCGCCACGTCCGGGCTGAGCGCCGGTGGCCGCCTAGTCCGGCAGTTGCCAGGTCCGGGCGGGTCCGCCGGATCCGCCGACGGGCGGGTGGCCGGGGCCGAACTGGCGGCGCTGCTTGGAGCGGCCCGGTGCTGGACGGCCGGAGGCGTGTTCTCGACGGCGATCAGGGAGCTGCGGCTGAGCGCTGCGGCGCCGGCGATGACCACGGCCAGCGCCAGTGCCTCGCCGGCCAGGGCGGCGGCATCGGTCCGGATGTGCTCGCCGAACAAGAACACACCGAGCAGGCTGGCCGTTAGCGGGTCCAGGATGGTGAACCCGGGCTGGGAGGCGGCCAGCGGCCCGGCCGCCAGCGCGTGCGAGGCCAGCAGCATGGTCACCGCCCCGGCGGCGATCAGCACGTACAGCGACCAGGCTGAGACGACGGCGCCGGGGCCGCCGCCGAGGTGCGAGCTAAGCTCCTTGACGACCGCGGCCATGAACCCCCACGAGATCCCGGTGGCCGCGCCGAGCACGGCGGCGCGGCGGCCCCGGGGCGCGCCGGGACGGCGGCCCCGGCCGGACGCCACAGCCAGCGCCGCGGCCACGACGCCGACGGTGACCAGCCCGGCCAGCAACCACGAGGACCCGGGCGCGTGCAGCCGCCCGCCTGACGGCGCGGCCAGGCGGAGGAACACGCCGATCCCGGCGGACATGGCCGTCGCGGCCAGCAGATCGCGGCCCGTCACCCGGCGCGAGCCCGCCACGGCCAGGTAGCCGAAGACGAACAGCAACTCGGCCGCCAAGACGGGCTGGACCAGGGCCAGGTCGCCGTAGCGCAGCGCGGTGATCTGGAAGACGAACCCGCCGATCATCGCGGCGATGCCGAGCAGCCAGACGGGCTGGCGGGCCAGCCGGACCACGAGCCGGGCGTCGAAGCCCGCCGTCTCGTTATCCTTGGCCCCCTTGCGCTGGCACAGCGAGGCCGTGGCCGTGCACACGCTGGCCGCGACCGCCAGCAGGATGGCCTTGTCCATCAGCTTGCCCCTTCTTGGCTGGTCCCGCCGCGTCGCGGCTGTTACGGACGCCCCCGGCCCGGCCGGACTGCATTGCGTCGTGTCCTACTGTGACGATTCCGGGGCTGCGGCATCATCGGCCTGCACGGCGGTTTCCGCGCTCGCCCGGCGAGCGCACGGCCGCGTCCCGTGCGACCTGAAGGCGTACCCCGGCTGGGGTACGCGCAGGACCACCCGGCAGGACGACGCGTGTCCCGGCCGGTCGTGGCTACGGTGGCGCCAGGACCAGCCGGAGCGCAGGGCCTGCCCATGGTTCCCGCGGCCGGGGCCTGCCAGGGCCCGCGGGGCCCGCCAGCCAGCGGGGCCGCTAGCCAGCCAGCGACCGCTTGGCGCACGGGTCTGTCTTGTCCGGCTCCGGTTGCGGCTACCGCGACCGGGACCGCAGGGACCCGAGGAGCGAGCCGGCGATGGACTGGTCGCTGCCTTCTTCCGGGATCAGCAGCAGCCCGGCCAGGTAGAGCGGGATACCCGCACCGCCGACGATAGTGAGGACCACGAAGGCGAGCCGGATGATCATCACGTCCACACCGAGGTAGCGGGCCAGGCCCGCGGCGACTCCGGCTACCACGCTGTCCTGGACGGGCCGGCGCAGGGCGGTGCACCGCGACTCGGCGCGGAACGGCGGGCCGGCGTGGAGCCGGGCCTCTGGGTTCACAGTGTTCGTGTTCATGGCCCCAGCCTGGCTCCGCGGCCCTGGCCAGCACATCGGGAAGACCCCCGGTGTACCCCTGATCCCCGCACCACGGGATCAGGGACGTCCCGCACCAGTTCGTCATCGGTTATCAGGGGTAACGGCACATTACTTCTCGCAACTCAACGCTACGGGAGTCGGTTCGCTATCGCCCGTGACTCTTCCATTGCAGGTCGAGCCCCGTCCCCTTTCACGGCGGCTGGCGGTGGCTTCGGCCCTCAGCGCGGCTCTGCAACTCGATGAGCGATTCCGGGCGGCTGGGCGGCGTGCTCTGAGAGGATCTCACTTATGTCCGCACAGATTCCGGCCGAAGCGCTCCAGCTGCGCTCGCTGGTGCGAGCCGATCAGATGCTCGAGCTGTTCCTGGACATGGTCCCGGTGCCGGAGCCGGGACCAGACGAGGTCCTCATCCGGGTTGAGGCAGCACCGCTCAACCCGTCAGACATGGGCCTGCTGTTCGGCGGGGCCGATATGGCTGCCGCAGTGGCTAGCGGATCTGCTGAGCGCCCGGTCGTCACCGCGCCCATTCCCCGATGCCGCCATGCGCGGCCTGGCCGGCCGGGTAGGGACGCCCATGCCGGTCGGCAACGAGGGCGCGGGCACGGTCGTGGCAGCGGGCGGGTCTGCGGCCGCGCAGGTTCTGCTGGGCAAGGTCGTCGCTGCGGCGGGCGGCGGCATGTACTCGCAGTACCGGCCGGTCAACATCGCGCTGTGCCTGGAGCTCCCGGCCGGGGCGACAGCGATCGACGGCGCAGCCTCGTTCGTGAACCCGATGACGGTGCTCGGCATGGTCGAGACCATGCGGATGGAGAATCACAGCGCGCTGGTGCACACAGCCGCAGCCTCCAACCT
>Ga0137377_10003217_pt1 | contig 12546 bp, 15 predicted proteins | sample SagtaG_22_FD_104815 | JGI IMG/M metagenome (GOLD analysis project Ga0137377, IMG submission 104815) | Vadose zone soil microbial communities from Sagehorn Ranch, Mendocino, California, USA - Sage2_L_40_16 metaG | ecosystem: Environmental > Terrestrial > Soil > Vadose zone | place: USA... | reverse complement strand
TGCAGCATGGTACACTGGTAGTGAGCATGGAAGAACGGATATGTGTCCTGCTACGAGAGGACCAGCAACCACTCAAGCACGACAAGATGAGGTGTCCTGTGAGCCAAAAGACGAAAAAGAAACGCGTGCCTCGGGCGCAAAGCCGACTCGCCCTCGCACGTTTGCGACAGCAACAGCGTGAGCAGCGGCAACAAACGGCGGCACAGCGTGCCCAACGCCAATGGAACAAGACCTTGCGCCACCTTGCCGATCTTGGAGCAATGGTGAAACAGCATGCAGATTCGAGAGATGGCAAGCAGAAGACGATCTATGAGGTCACCTTTGAGGAGAAGACCCATCAGTTTGGCACACGAAAGCGTGTGCAACGGTGGCTCAAACGGGAACGGGAACGCCAGGCAGAACAGCAGATGAGTTGGGCTGAGCGGCATATCGAGTGGATGATCGCCAATACCTGTGACGACCACGGCAACCCCTGGCCAGACTGAACGACTGTCAGGGTGTACGGCAGGAAACGGCTTGTGTCTCAAACAAGGACAGCCGTCCTGAAAGCCGCTTGTCGCAGCGTGAGAAGGCATCAGGGGAGGCGTTGAAGATGATCTCCATGCACGACGAGGCAGTTCGTCGATGGTCCATGCCTCACTGCATGCTGGGATCCCAGCGCTTCAGTCGCTCTGCGAGCGCGGTGTAGCGCTGTCGATCCATGACGCGTTTGATGGAGAACCCAATGGCTTTGGTCGGCCCCACCAGGATGGCCAGTTGCTTGGCACGGGTGAGCCCTGTGTAGAGCAGATTGCGACTTAGGAGCACATAGTGTTGCATGAACAGGGGAAAAATCACCACAGGATATTCACTCCCCTGACTTTTGTGGACCGTCACTGCCCAGGCCAGCGCCAGTTCGGAGAGATCGGCGTAGTCGTAGCTCACCAGCCGCTCAGTGAACTGCACCACCACCTCCTGCTCTTCCAGATCGATGGAGGAGATGGTGCCCAGGTCGCCATTGAAGACTTCTCGTTGGTAATCGTTGACCTGTTGGATCACTCGGTCTCCAACTCGTAAGACGCTGCCCCCATGGGCAAGTTCTGCTTTGCCTGGCTTGGCTGGATTGAGCAGGTGCTGGAGCAGACTGTTCAGCTGGCGGGTACCAGCCTCGCCACGCGTCGTGGGACAGAGCACTTGCACCTGCTGCACGGGATCGATACCATGCTTCGGCAGATACTCCCGCACCAGGTGGCCAATACCTTCTGCTCCCAACCCCGGCTCTGATGCTTCCAACCACAGACAATCGGACTCGGCAAACTTCGTTGTCGAGGTGAGGCGCGGGAACTGACCCGCATTGATGCGGTGGGCATTGGTCACAATATGGCTCGCTGCTGCCTGGCGGAAGATTTCGGTCAGCCGCACGACCGCGAGCTGCTCGGAGGCGATGAGGTCGCGCAAGACCATGCCGGGTCCGACGCTGGGCAGTTGATCGATATCTCCCACAATGAGCACCTGGGCCTCACGAGGGATGGCTTTGACAAAGGAATGAGCCAGGAACAGGTCGAGCATCGAGGCTTCATCGACGACAAGAGCTTGTGCCTCCAAGGGGTTGTCTTCGTTGTGGCGAAACTGCATGGTCTTAGGATCGAAAGCCAGCAGCCGATGAATGGTTTTGGCTTCTTGCCCGGTCATCTCTGCAAGACGCTGGGCCGCTCGTCCCGTTGGAGCTGCCAGCAGAATCGATTTGCCCATCGCTTTCCATAAAGCGACAATCGTCTTGGTGGTAAAGGTCTTGCCGCATCCAGGTCCACCGGTAAGCACGAGGAAGCGTGAGGAGGCGGCCAGTTCAACGGCCTGGCGTTGCTCGGCAGACAAGGTGATGCCCCGCTTCTCGGTAGAGCGATCGATCCAGTGCTGCACTCGCGGCATATCGATCTCGACAGGGCTCTTGGCAAAGGTGGAGAGACGTGCTGCCAGGGCAACTTCCGTGTGGTAGAACGCGGGCGCGTAGCACATCTGCTGGCCCTCAAGTTCTCCAAAGCCCGCCTGGACGATGAGTTGTTTCGTCTCAGCCATCTGCGCAATCAGTCCACTGATGCGGGCTGGGTCTACCGGAAATTCGGGAAGGGCTAAACGCTTGGTGGCCTCCTCCACCAGTTTCTGCGCTGGCACAAAGCAGTGTCCATCCTCTGCTGCCTGACCCAGGAGATAGAGGAGGCCAGCCTAGTAGCGGACATCAGAATCGGGGGCAATGCCAAGATTGCGGGCAATGGTGTCGGCGGTGATGAAACCAATACCGTAGATGTCGGTCGCCAGTTGGTAGGGATTGCGTGAGACGACCTCGATGGCCTGATCGCCGTACTGCTTATAGATTTTGATAGCGTAGGTACTGGAGACCGAGTGGCGACCATGACCTCTTTGATGGCTTTCTGCGCGGCCCAGGCGTTCTTGATCATCCCAACCCGCTTCTCGCCGATACCCGGAACCTCGATGAGACGTTCACCATGTTCTTCGATGATCTCGAGGGTCTCTAGGCCAAAGTGAGCCACAATCCTCTTGGCGGTGACTGGGCCAATGCCGCGGATTAAGCCGCTGCCCAGGTACTTCTCGACCCCCGTCAACGTGGCCGGTTTGGTCTCCTGGGCCTGCAGGACCTGGAACTGCTGGCCAAACTTGGGATGCTCACGAAAGACACCGGTCACGCGGAGTGTCTGCCCGGCTGAGATGGAGGGAAAGCGGCCTACGATGGTGACGAGGTCGGCGTGGGAAGGCACCTTGAGTCGGGCCACGGTGTAGCCAGAGTCCTCGGCATGGTAGGTCACCCGTTCGACGATGCCTTGCAGATGTTCGGTTGGCCAGTGAGCTGTTTGTACGGTCGGAGCCTCTGATGCTGACACGGTACGGTGGGTTGTCCTTTCGCTGTGTTCGTTCTTGTATAACTTCTTGCCGCAAGTAGAGCAGCTTGCTGATGCGTTGCCAAGCTGATGCGTATGAGCGAGAGTGGCAGTGAACCGCTTAAGTGTTCTTCTTTATTCTGGATAGCTATTGGGATTCTCAACGCTCAAGCCCTCAGCAGCGGCAATGCTGAGCAGGTTGCTATCAGCGCAGACAAAGATAGGGGCCGGGCCTTGCCTTGCTTGAGCCCGGTCACGCAGACCGAGTGCACAGGCTAGTTGCACCGCATCATAGGCACGCAGCCGGTGTGAGCGACATAAATCACCTGCCGCATGGTAGATAGCCGTCGAAACCAGCAACATGTCATAAGTGTTCTGGCAGTCCTGTCGGAACGCCTCGATCAGCCGATCACGTTCTGCGATAGTGATGCTTTGCTCTCGCGTCCTTCGGCAGATGGCTGCTACTACCTCTACGAGGGCCGCTTGTGAGATGTAGAGTTCGTGGCCTTGCGCTGGATCGCAGAGCGCCATGATCCAGCCTTGCCCTTGCTCAGCAACGTACCGCTTGGCAAGAGCGGAGGTATCGAGAAAGTAGGTGGCCATTAATACGGACCCCGGTCCTCAATCACCATCTCAGAGAGTGGTTTGCCACCAGCAAAGACCTGGGCAAGTCGTTTGCGCTCAGTTTGCTCCTCAGAGGTTAACGGTTTGCGCGTTGCAAGATTGAGCAACATGCCTTCGTGGTAGAGCTGCTCAGCCAATTCATGGTCTGTTAACGGTCGTGTTGTTGGCTGGGGTGGTTTGAGCTTTTGCAGCATAAGGTCATGCAGCAGCGTTTCGGGCCGCTTACCGCTTTTAGCTGCTTCTGCGGCCAGTGCTGTATACTCTTCATCAGTTAAGCGAATGGTCATCTCGTATGCCATGAAGCTCCCTCCTTGATCGGAGAAACATCCCTGCTTCCTAGTATACCATGCTCCTGCTCGTTACTTCCTCTCTGATCGGTGAGGTTGATTCAGTGGTTGTGTTGCAAAAACTCATGGGGGAGCACGATTGGCGTGAAACCCCGCTTCTTGCTCAGCTTAGGCGGCCACTCCAAACAAGCTGGCGATGAACACAATCTGCCCCAGGATGTCCCCTTTTTCCACGCCGCGTATTTGTCCTTTCCTCACCATGTGCATGACCTCATATCCTTGTAACGTGTGCCATGCCGTTTCAAAGGAAAAGAAGCCTAACCCAGGTTTGACGCGTCGTTTGATGAAGCGGTGGTCTTGCTCGACAAGGTTGTTGAGGTACTTGACCTGCCGCAGTTCACTGCTGTCGGGAAGAGCCCCCTCGTCTTTCAGTACCTTGAAGGCCTTTGGATAGGCCGCGTTTTTGTCGACGTTGATCACCCGAGGGGTGGTGGTATGAGGCGCAGCCAGCGTTTTCGCGAAGAAGCGTTTGGCCGCTTGGGCATCGCGAGTCGCACTCAGCAGGAACTCGAGCGTGTTGCCTTGGGAGTCCACCGCTCGATAGAGGTACATCCACACCTTTTTGACTTTTACGTACGTCTCATCGACCCGCCAGGAGTCATTGGTCGTGTTGAGATGCGGGCGGCAGCGCTTCTCTAGCTCTGGGGCATAGCTCTGGACCCACCGATAGATGGTGGTGTGATCGACCGAGAGTCCGCGCTCCCGCATCATCTCTTCGAGGTCGCGATAGCTGAGCGAGTATCGTACGTACCACCGCACGCACAGTAAAATGATCTCAGCCTCAAAATGACGCCATTTGAAGGGGTTCTGCTGGTCCATGGATGTCGCTTTCCTCGTTCATGAAGTTTTTACACCGCTCACTCTACCAGATCACCCTCCTTTTTGCAACAGAACCCAACGAGGTTGCCGAGGGGAGCGAAAGAGTGATGAAGAGGCAGGCAAGCTGGTAGACAAATCTGGTGTTTCAAGGTACTCTTGTTTCAGAGCAGTTTGGCTACCCAAAGTCGAGGAGAGAACCGGTGGACCAGGCGTTGGAAACCTCACCTATCACGATCACCATTGTCCAGAGACAGCAGGGAGCCGAGTTTGATCGAACTTTGCTCAAGCTGCCGGGAGGAGCTTTCACGATCTGGGTCAATCAAACAGAGACCTCCCAGGTGATTCTTCCTCTCGCTCACGGCTTGCAGGGTGTGATAACCCTTGCGCCCAGGGCATCAGTCGGGAGTGTCTGGAAACTGCGCTCCTAGTTACCAGGAATCTTTCGGTGGCAGTTGCAATCCAACCCCAGCGTGCAGCTTACTGTCATCTGGCAGATGAAGCAGTGGACTGCTCTGAAACAGTTGGGGTGAATGAGCAGGAATGATCTCCCACGCAAGGCATCTTGACAGGCCGCTTCAGCTTTTCAAAGCGGCCGAGGTCGTGTTAAGCTGTTGGCAGGCCGAGGAAGGTTGCGAAGCCTTCTGGGGTCCCGAACAGCGTGATGGTGATTGGCGAAGCTCCTGGGGGTCGGGCATTGCGAGCCAGCCGCTCCTGCCACGAGAGGCGATAATGCGCGCGCTCTGCACGGGATAGGGACACAGGTGAGACAGCAGAGTTGACAGAGTGAGCCAGCCCCATCTGGACCTCTACGCGAAGGTTCCGAAGGAGTTGCATGCACGCTCGTCGATGGGGCCGACGACTCCAGTCACACCAGAGGAGCGGCTCATCCCCGACGACGAGCGGATGCAGGAGCACGCTCACGCGGGCTCCGGCTTCCCTGTGGCGCTACCATTCCATTGGCACTGCTCACGCAGAGGGCAGGGGCGGCAACTGCGAACGCTGGCCGCATACACCACGCGCAGGCTCCCGTCAGCTTCTGGACGCCGCTCATGGGCATGAAGCTCCTGGTTAGCTGGACAGCGAAGCGTCCCATCGGGCTGGAGAGCGAAATCTTGGCCCGAGAAGCGACCCGCTTTCCATGCTGATCCCCCTTGGGGAGGAGCAGAGCCTGCAGGAGGGGTGGTGTGAGGTAATGCAGGCGGAGTGGTCGGAGCAAACTCGGTGGTGCGCACCGGATCAGGATGAAGCTGATGGCCCAGTTCCAGACGCAGGTTCCACACCCATTGAGAAACGATTTGCCATGCCTCTTGACCATTTGCCGTATGACTACACCAGCGGTCCGGCTCCTGCTCTTGGTCTTCGTCTGCCAGAGCATTTTCAAATGCGCCGCGATGCAGATACAGCGCGACGACGTCACTGGCAGTGAACCCGCTCTGGGAGAGCTTCGTCACGAACAGTTCGTAGACCACACCCGCACGGGTGATCCCGATCCGACTTTTGGTAGCCCCGGCAGGATGGGTCGCCACGATGAGCCGACACCGCATGCCCTCCGGCCCCAGAGGCAGGTCAGGACAGTCGTAGAGCGCGCGCGCCATCCCGCTTTCTGGGTGGGCCAGGCGCTGATCGGGAGGCAGTTTCAGGCGAGCCTGGACCTCGGCTCGCTTCAAGATCTGAGAGTCTTTGCCACGCATCACAAAAGGCAGTCCGGCTAGATCGGCGAGGACGGCTCCCGTCCCATATTGTCCATCGAGGCGCAGCAGAACCCGTTCTTCGGGATGGTGATGCGCCTGGAGATAGCTTTGAATGGCCGTGACTGCCCGACGTAGTTCCGCCCGATATTCCCCCTTGCCAGGGTTTCCAAACGTGCCCAAAAACTGATGCGTATGGGCCTGCAAAACCGTGGTACGGCTCCGCACCACCTTCCCTCGCTTGCGTCCGGTGTAGCCGGGTGCGCACAGGGGGCGCAATCGCCGTGAGGGAGCAGGCCGATCCGCCGTCTGCGGCAAGGCGCGTTGGCGGGCCGCCTCGCGTGTCCCATCCACATCGAAGACGAGAAAGTGGTTCCCTTGCCGGTCGAACAGCCCGCCGGCCTGCTCCTCTTTTCCCAGAGGCCGAGAAAGCCCATCTTTGAGAAACAGGGTGCGCAGGGACTCGACTGCTGCCTGATCAAGCGAGGCGAGAAAACGGCTAAGGGTTGAACGAGCTGGCAAATGGTCGCGTCCGAAAAGTGCCATGAACGCGTCTGCCCAGGGCTGGCGATACTCGTAAAAGGTTTCCAGCGTCCGTTCTCCGCTGATCGCATAACCGAAGAGCACGGCAAGAAAATCGATCACCTCGTCCCGTCCGAAGCGGCGACGGGCAAAGCGTACCTGTTCTGAAATTTCGGCAAGCACCCCCTGGCATTGAAGGTAGTGAGCGATCAAAGTCACCTCTCCGAACCAGACAGGCGTTGAGGGCACTGACTGGGCAGAAGCCTGGATGCTGACCGGAGAATACGCGATACTGGTCATGGGTCCTCCTTGACTTCCAGGGTTTTTGTTTTCTTCCATTCGTAAGGAGGCACATTTTTACGCTTGCTCGCTCCTTTTTAGCAGCTCGTTGCGCAACTCGTGGGCTGTGATGGCTGCTATCCTGGTAGACTTTGACCAGGTAGCTACCATCATGCAGGCGCAGCCAGGGCACGCGATAACTGCTGCTATCCAAGCGCCCCAACACGTGGGCGTCCTTACGGCGTGCGCTGAAGAGCACCTGGCTACAGCAGATGCCCGCGTCACACAACAGCAGCATGCCCGGCCCCAGTTGCCGCTCGATCAGGCGCAGCACACTGCTGAGTTCGCCCTGCTGGACAGCGGTGATCTCGGCGTCAAAGATGACGTGGGTGCCACATTCCATCAGCAGCACACAGCGCGCTTGCGGAAAGGGACTGCGCGAGAGTTCCTCTTGGGTGTGATAGGGAAAGACGGTCCGATTGGCATCGCTGTCCGGCAGGTTCTCCAGGGTGCCATCGGTCGCCAACACCCGCAGGCCAAAGCGAAAGGCCGCTCGCGTCTGGGGCAGGGCCACCGGGCGGGCCAGACGTGCAAACAACTCACGCAGCGGCGTGACCCCCAGTTGCTGGCGCCGTTGGCAGAAGGCTCCAGCGGTGGGCACCTCCTGCTGCAGGCTCAGGGGCTCCGGCAGGCCTTCCAGCAGGCGGCGGTACACTTCGCGTGTGCTGCAGTCGGGATAGAGCGCCAAGGCGATGATCAAGTAGATCATGGCTTGCATGTTCAGTTTGTTCTCGCGTTGCTCCCAGGCCTCACAGTCGGTGAGCACCTCTTGGATCACCTGAGTTGGCAGGATGGTTTCCAACTGCGGCAGCGTGACATACTCGGCGGGCTTGCATTGTGGGTCCAGTTGACGTACGGTTACGGACATAGACAGGCTCCTCCTTGTGATAGGTTCAGTGTGATCCCAGTATGTCACAAGGAGTGGCCTTTCTTCTTGTGCTCGCTTTCGTTTCACTTATCTAAATGGTATTGGGGCATCCCCCAGCCCACCGAACGTCTATTTCTGGACCCTGGCCTACCAGGCGATCGACGACTAACAAAGATCCAGGCACAGGATTGAAGGTGCTGTGGAATACACCTGCGAGGCCGTCGAAGATGTATGCTCGATGTAACGACAGAATGGGGGCAGCATGCCGAGCAGCGTTTGCGTTCCAACATTATTGCCTGGCTGACGACCGTCGGATCGGATGGATGCCCATATACCGTCCCGATCTGGTTTTTGTGGGATGGGAACACGGTGCTCATGTTCAGCCAGCCGCAGAAGCAGAAAATACGGAATCTGCGCAAAAATGCGCGCGTCACCCTGGCGCTCGATGAGACGAAACAGGGAGAAGATGTGGTCATCGTTGAGGGGACGGCAGAACTGCTTGATAATCCAGAGATCAGTGTGATGCTGCCTGCGTACGTCGAAAAATACGGGGCGATGATACAGGACATGGGATGGACGCCCGAATCGATGGCTGCCGACTACTCTCGTGGGATTCGGGTCACTCCCCGAAATTCAAAAGCTGGACTTGAGAGAGAAGAAGAGAGAGAAAAGGCAAGAAGATGTGCCTCGGACTATCCATGCCACAGTTTTGCATACTGCGCCGTCAGATCGAGATACAGGTTGCCATAGTGTACACTCGGCTCGATCATTGCTCCCTCGAACCACTCATTGAAGGTCGTGATGGTGATCCAATCGGGGTTACTTGCAAGTGCCGCCATCCAGCTCGTACGGTATGTAGCTCCATTCTTGCGCGGCACAACATATGTCCCCGTACGTCCTGGCACACGCGTATCGTCGTAGCCTGGCAACACTCCAGCGGCCCAGATTTTCTGCGTGTGGTGCGCGCTATTGTAGGCATCGATTTTGCTGCGCAATCCTTGGTCTACTGCTGCCATGTCACCATTCAAGATGCCCCAGTAGCCTGCGCTGAAGAGATGAAGACCGTCGAACACGCTTAATACGCTGCTGTCGGTTCCTTCCGCTGACCAGATCATCTGGTTCTGCGGGTCAACCTGGCTGCGAATAAATGCCCAGGTCGAAAGCGTACGACCGTTGCCGATGAGAGGAGCGGTGAAGAAGATGACGGGCTTGTCGTGCCAGTGGAAGTAATGAGGGTCGTTGACATAATGAGCGATCACATACTGCAAGGCATTGATCATGTTTGTCGTGCTAAGCAAGGCGTGAGCGTTGTTTTCGATGTAGATGGCTGAAGCAAAGTGGTAGCCGGTAGAGCTTTCTAAGGTAGCTGAGTACGCTAATAGCTTGGCGAAGTTGCTATCTGTTTTATCACCTGCCCCCCACCACGAACTGATAAAGCCGGTAATGCCAGCATTGGCTGCCCATGTTACCTGCCGGGCAATTGTCGTATCATCGCTTGAGCTGTACTGGATGGTGGGCAGGTCAGACATGTGGCACGAGCACCAGTCCGAGGGTGAGTACCACATGTAGTAAAAGGCCAGTACAGGACGATTGGGGTTGATGGATGATGCAGGTATGCTAGTCGGGGTAGGTGTGCTGGTCGGGGTGATAACCTGCTGGGGTGACTGGAAAGGTGTTGGACTCGCCTCCACTGAAGGAGAGGGAGTAGGATGCGTGCTACTCTGGACAGGAGGCTCAGTCGTATTTTGGCACGCTGAAAGCAGCAGCAAGCAGATGCAGATCAATGCAATGATTAATTTCTGACGATATGTAGATCGATTTACCATTGTAGTTTTCACCTTTTTAGAGGGCATACCTTCAAGGCACTTCCTATTTAGGAGTAGCATAGCTGCAAAACATGAGAAACACATTGGAAGGAAGGAGATGAAACCGCGCTTCATCTCCCTTCTGCTTTACGAACGGATGTCCCAAGGAGCCAGCACAGGGAGCGCTGGCGATGAGCGCCAGTTCGATTACCGTTGCAACGAACGCTGTGACGCTCAAGAGCGTGGAAAAGAAGCTGAGGGAGTCAACTGACAGACAGGTTCGGCGAGCTGTGCTGGCTACCTGGAATATCCGTTCGTAAACGCAGCGTCTTTTGAGGAATTTCAAGTCGCTATTGACATTACTCGTCACTTGTTCTAGAACGGATATACCAAGTAGCCAGCACAGGGGTTCGGCCTACTCATAGCGCCCTTGATCCTGGTAGAGCCCGGCCAGGTTATCACGTGATTTACACTCAACCTCTTGTAGCCCACTCTTCCTCACCCATGTCCCCTGCAAAAATCACCGAGCAGCTACAACTTTGGTGTGCGGTATCTCACCCATCTCATCAGCTATACTAGGCAAAGACACCATGACGTGTCGATGAAGAGCAACACTGAGAAGGAGAAGCGATGCCCATCTACGAAATTCGCGTCCAGGGACGCCTCGACCAACGCTGGTCGACGTGGTTTGACGGTTTAACGATCAGCTATGAGGGTGATGACATCACCGTGTTACGCGGCCCGATCGTCGATGAGGCCGCGCTGCATGGGATATTGATCAAAGTACGCGACCTGGCGTTGCCGCTGCTGGCGGTGAGCCGAGTTCCTGAAAGTAAGAAGAGCGATTGAGTGACAAACCTGCTCTCGGTCCAAAGGATGGGCAACTATGAACCAAGTAAGTGATGTCGTCAAAAAGTTTGTTGAGGATTTCGAGCGAGGGTAGTCTCCCTACTCCCTGCTCTTCTCTGCGAGAGGATGAAATGCTTTTCCTCTTGATGCTGATCGAAATCGTGCTTCTGAGTTCTTTGGAAACAGAGCAACAGCGGCAGATATGCGAGAAGAGTAAAAGCCTGGAAGATGTACTTTTTTTCGGGGAAGCTTCAGAAAGGAGAACGCTTCATGCAACCTCATCAGCTTGTTGGCACCTGGAAACCGCTCTTCTACGAAGCTCGCTTCTCCGATGGCCGAGTCGACTATCCGTGGGGACGCGATGCAGAAGGCTTGCTGATCTATAGTGCGGACGGATATATGATAGCTACCTTCTGCAGTGCGAATCGTCCGCGTTTTGCGTCCGACGATTTGGCCCGAGCCGATCCCAATGAGTATGCGCAGGCAGCCCGCACCTATGCCTCCTATGGAGGGTCGTATGAACTCCAAGGGAACAAATTGATCCATCACGTCCTGGTGAGCCTCTTTCCCAATTGGGTGGGACAGCCGCAAATCCGAGTGATTGAGCACCTGCAAGGAGATCACCTAACGCTGGCGACTGAGCCCATGACGTTTGCGGGTCAGTCTGCTCAGGGCTTTTTTCACTGGAAACGCGCTGAAGAAGCAGGGCGATAAGGGAAACAGCTTTGCAGAACGCAGCAGCTTTTCGAGCAGAGAGATGGTCAACTGCCCTGTCTCCCTCTCTGCGTTGAGCAATCTCCGCCTTTTGCGGCTCTTCTTCTTCCTTGCAACCATGGTCCAGTTCTAGAAAACTGTCTTGCCCCCTCATAGGGCGATTGTTTGGAATGAGGCCAAGGAGGAAGGGAATTGGATCAGACACGTCTTGCTCCAGCCGGGTCATTTTGTTGGAATTCCGACTGCCTAGAGTATGCTCAAGTGGGGCATCACAACATTCGCAAATTCGGACAGACAGCCAAAGGAGTGCAACGCTACCAATGTAAGACATGCAAAAAAACGTTTGCGGAACGAAAGGGACCGTCTTTCACGGCTGCCATCATGCACCACAAACCATCCTGGACTGCCTCGCGATGCTGGCCGATGGCCCTAGCAGGGCCTCGATCCATCGCATCAAAGGGGTCAAAGAAGAGACTGTAGGTGAGTGGCTGCAACGATCCGCTCAGCATGTGGAAGAAATCGAGGCGAGGCTCGTAGCCAATTATCCCGTCAACCGTGCGCAACTGGACGCGCCTCCAGAAACCACCTCGGGCACAAGGGCGAAAAAGGGGGCACCAGGAAGAAGCAGCCCGAGGTGGTTTCTGGAGGGGTACAAGGATCGCGATAGACAGTCGGCCGCGCATCGGGCGTGCTCTTGCCAAGACGGAGGAAGAAGTGGCACTCCAGCTGATGGCCCAACTCAAAGAGCGCGGCCATCCCCAGGCACCGCCAGCTCTGGCGACCGATGGGCAAGGCAGCTACCGGGAGGCGATGCTCCAGACGTGGGGACAGGTCCCTGAATACGGAGGGCGAGGCAGGCCTCCGACGCAGAAGCAGCCCGGTCCAGACCGGCACTATCTACAAGTGGTCAAAGAGCGCCGTGGCAGTCGGCTCATCGGCAGCAGGGCTGACCGACCATATTTGGACGGTTCAAGAACTTTTGATGACGCTGGTCATACCTACCGCTATCAACACGCAATAGGGAGACTACCCCTTGCAGTGTTCTTACCCAACAGGTATACTAGAACTGGCGAAGAACTGTTGGGTAAGAACCTCTTC
>Ga0137377_10003216_pt1 | contig 12547 bp, 9 predicted proteins | sample SagtaG_22_FD_104815 | JGI IMG/M metagenome (GOLD analysis project Ga0137377, IMG submission 104815) | Vadose zone soil microbial communities from Sagehorn Ranch, Mendocino, California, USA - Sage2_L_40_16 metaG | ecosystem: Environmental > Terrestrial > Soil > Vadose zone | place: USA... | reverse complement strand
GGCTACTGCCCTTGAAGCATCCATCATGGGACGCAGGGCGAAGCGATGCACGATGCCGGGGATGCGCAAGACCAGGTACAGCAGAGCCACGCACACCAGCAGCGTCGCCAGGGTGCCACCGACCCCGAAGACGTTGGAGGCACCAAGTGAGGTGAGCAGCATCCCACCCAGGGCCAGTGTCACCACCTGGAAGAACTGCACCATGACCGTCGTGGCGGTGAGCGAGAGCCACATGCGACCAAAGCCCACGGTGTGCGGGAGCGCAAAGCAGGCTAACCCTGGTCCGGCCAGCACCAGCAAGACCCACAGCAGCGCCAGGCGCACCGCCATCTGTGCGCCGAGCAGGATCGCCATCACCCCCAGCACCAAGGCCAGGAGCCACACCAGCAGTCCCTCTCCCAGCAGGTTGCCCTGGAACAGCGCGGTCATGATGTTGGTGAGCATCGACGTGCCTGCCAGGTTCAGCGCGACCCCGCAGAGGGCATTTTCCAGGTCGATGAACAGCCCCAGGAAATACAGGCTGAAGTGCGCTGCACCGAAGGCCAGGAGGAGACGCGGCAAGAACTCCGCCAGGGCGGAATGACCCAGGCCCAGGTAGCGTCCCACCATCACGTTGTAGCCTCCAATCACCACCAGGCAGGCCACCGCCAGATCCACCACCGCCAGGAAGGCCTGCCACCAGCTGATCACCGTCGGATTCGTGTACGTATCGGCAGGCGGTGTCTGCATTAGAATATTGAGCGGGCTGGAGAGCAGGGCGTTAATCACTGGCTGCAGGGCATTCATGATCTGCTGGGCCACCCACTGGGCGGCATTCTGGAGCCAGCACGTGACATCCAGCGGGTTGAGGCAGATATCAGCAGAAGTGGCTGTGTCGGTACTTGCTCTCGATCCTGTCCCAATGGCTCCTGCTCCCGTTCCCGAACGAGAAGAGGGGGCAGAATGTTCAGTGATGGACGCAGAACCTGCAGATGGAGCCGAAGTCATGTGCTTACTCCTGATAGTCGTGCCCGACAAGGCCACAATGTACAGCCCGAACAGGGTGAGAAGGATCATGACAGAGACCCGGTAGCGACGCGCCGATCTATATGCCTGCTTGTGATGCGTATGAGCAGGGAGAACTTTGTCTGCTGAGAGAGCATCATCCTGGAAACGAAATGGATGCATGGCTTGTCACTGCTCCTTCCCCGTTCTGATTTTGCCTTACGTGCCGACGCAGTCGTTTTGCTGACATCATCTGTGCGAGCACAATGCCTGGAACACCGGCGCTGACCGTGATGGCGCTTTACGTTCCAGCAATGGTAAGTGTAGAGGAGCAGACAGAAAAAGTGGGAGACAAGGGTATTTAAATTTCGGAGACAAGTGATGTTAGAAACAGGAGAGACCGTAACATAAGTGCATCCATGTTTCCTGCCGTTTTCGGAAAGGAAGAGCTTCAATAATCATGAGTAACAATTCCTACACTTTTCCACTTTTAGATGCTGCGAAAAGAATAAGATAAGTTCCCACGATCGAGGGACACAACATATTGTGTCCCTCGATCAGGCTACGTCAATATATTGTGCCAGATGCTTGAAAATCTCGGACAACTATGCTATAGTGAACCTCGACATAAAGCTCCCTGGCTGGAACCAGGACTCAATGATGAGGAAAGGCGGACCTGTCACATACCTTTAAATAGAGGCTGCCTATCATATAGGAGCGAAAGAAGACTCTCATCCATTGATAGCGCCAGGGAAGGGAAATAGAAGTGGCTATTCAAGACCAATTTCAACGCTTTCTCAGTGACATAGAGCCCAGTGCTACGACCAAATCCAATGCCAGCAGTGCCCATACAAGCTTAAGAACACACCTTGAGCAGCACAACGTTTTTTCTCAGTATCACTTGAACACCTTTCTTTCCGGCTCCTACAAGCGTAATACGGCAACGCGCCCGATCATAGTGAATGGCATCGTTACTCGACCGGATGTGGATATCATTGTGGTCACCTTACATACTTTATCAGATAGCCAACGCGTTGTTTTAGATCTGCTGTACAGCGCCTTGAAGGACAAATACGGCGCGAGTTGCTTAACACTGAACAGGCGGTCTATTCACGTTGAGACGGCCCTTGCAGACATGGACACTGTACCTATTATTGCCCCCAACGGGATGGAGGGGACGCTTTACATTCCTGATAGGGACTTGAAGCAATGGCTGGAGACCAATCCGCCAGGACACACGACCTGGACAACCGAGATGAACGATACATCGGGCGGGCGCTTCAAGCCGCTGGTCAAGTTGATGAAGTGGTGGCGGCGAGAACATCCTACCAGGTCGAAAAAACCAAAGGGGTTTGTGCTCGAGTGTATTATCGCCGAGTGCATGAACATGCAAGAAACCCAATATGCTGAACTGTTTGTCAGCACATTAGAAACCATCGTCAGCCGTTATCAGTATGCTATCTCAGTGGGTATCGTTCCGTGGATACGAGACCCAGGTGTTCCAACCAGCTCGGTCACCAGCAAAGTCGGTTTCGATGAATTTCAAGGCTTCTATAACAAAGTGAAGACGCATGCAGAACTGGGCCGCAAGGCCATCAACGAAACAGACCAGGAGAAGGCTCTAGCGTTGTGGCAGCGGGTCTTCGGCAATCGTTTTCCCGCTTCGGATGTCGCTGAGAGCAAAAGCTATCTTGCGCCTGCTGTTGTACCAAGCAGCCTCACGTTTCCCGATAAACCGATCATCCCTCGCAAACCGGGGGGATTTGCGTGATGCCTTTCTGGTTTCTTGAGAATCTGCGTCGTCTGCAGGTAGAAAAATCGGCTATAGAGCAGCTCGGAATAAGTGCTGAGTGGCTGGTCGACACTGCCTGGGGTATTGATGGCGAGGGACTGTACCTTGATGCCACCATCTGCGCGCATGACTGCAACTACGAAGTGAGGATGAAGTATCCCACTCATTTCCCCTATGTCCCTCCAGGGGTACGCCCTAGAAATGATGAAGAGCGTTGGTCCACGCACCAGTATGTCAATGGGACGCTCTGCCTGGAGTGGGGACCTGACACCTGGCACCCCGAAATTACTGGCGCGCAGGTTCTACAGAGCGCTTACACTTTACTGGAGATCGAAAATCCACGTGGCTCACAGCGGCAAACGGCCGACATGGAAATCCGGCACGCAGAGTCGCGGCACTTCCTGACCCGAGGCCAGGAAATGCGAAATGCCACATATGGACGCTTTTATGTCGGAAGCGCATTGCGGAGCCATCTTCTGAGCTTGCCTGACGCTGTGACAGGAGTGATAGTATTCTCGCTCCACCGGCAGAGCAAATCCTTCCTCGTAGTAGTTCAGAATATAGAGGTCGCAGATGGTTCAACCTGGAAGGATCCCACGCTACCGGGGGGAGTTACTGAACTCGGAAGTCATATCATGCTCAAACGTGGCCTCTTCTACAAAACTGACCTCCCCGCGCAAACCATTGCACGAATCACGACGGTAGATGAGTTGCTGAACATACTTCAGATGACCAGAGAAGATATGAAAGGAGCAGAGCAGGATGCGTTCCTCGGCCTGTTGTTACTAGATGCGGACAATACCCCTCACTTTCTCGTCCTGTGGGATACCAGGGGGAATGATCTCAGCCATCTGGCATTGCTTATGGCGGAAACTGGAGCACCAGTCTCGCGTATTCCGATGAATCTCAAGGGATTGTCCGAACGAACGGTCGCTATTATCGGTGTTGGATCGGCAGGGAGCAAAATAGCGATCGCTTTGGCGCGCATGGGCGTCACCCGTTTTCTCCTGGTAGACGAGGACATTTTTCTCCCTGAAAATGTCTGCCGACACGAGCTGGACTGGTTGAATACCGGTGAGCACAAAGTCGATGCCATTGCCCAGAGGCTTTCGATGATTGCAGCCGGTATCGATGTTGAAACTTCCAAATTGAACCTTACTGGCCAAGAATCCCCGACAGCTTTGAATGCCCTGACGACCAAAATGGGAAACTATGATCTCTTGATTGATGCCACGGCCAATGCCGAAGTGTTCAGCCTGCTCGCAGGAGTGGCCAGGCTATATAAAAAGCCAATGCTGTGGTTGGAAGTATATGCCGGTGGAATAGGGGGAATGGTGGCACGAAGCAGGCCCGGGCGCGATCCTGATGCGCATTCGATGCGAAGAATCTACGCGCAGTATACCGCCGAACACCCGTTTGGCGATGCTGCTGCCGATTCCGAAGACGTCCGCAATTACCAGATGGAAGACGCTCAAGGTAGCATCCTTGCTGCGTCCGACGCCGATGTGAGCGTGATCAGCGCGCATGCAACACGCCTGGCTGTTGACACCCTGCTCGAGAGAAATCCCTCGCATTTCCCCTATTCGATGTATCTGATTGGCCTGGAACGGGCATGGGTGTTTGAAGCAGCGTTCTCTACCATTCCTATTGCCACCGCCCATCTTCTGGATCCAGAAATCAGGCCGGAAGTAGATGTAGCGCTACTGCCAGAAACGATCGGCTTTTTAACGCGTATCTTTGAGGAGGCCAACAAAGCGTTAGAGACGGGTGGGCAAGCGTGAAGGTGATTCTACCGCTCGTCATCGAGCAAAAACTGCTGGCTGCACTGTGTAAAGCTGGACGGCAGGAAATCGGTGGTATCCTCATGGGAGAACATGTGGCAGGGGACGTGTACCGGATACAGGACGTGACGGTACAGGAGCAAGCAGGTACATTTGCCTCATTTGTGCGTTTTGCAAAGGAAATCGTGGGACCATTGCACAGTTTCTTTCACAAGACTCACCATGACTATAAACGCTTCAATTACCTGGGTGAATGGCATTCACACCCCTCATTTCTTCCCAGGCCGAGCATGCGCGATAGTGAGACCATGTGGGAGATGTTGCAGGATACAGAAACTGGTGCAAACTTCGCGGCGCTTCTGGTGGTACGTCTGTCTGAATCGAATCAAGTAGAGGGAACTGCTACCGTGTATTTGCCCCGGCATGTCAGTTTCGAAGCTGAGCTATTGAGAGAAAGTGTCACAATAGTGGCTGGCCAGGAGGGCATGGGAAATGGTGAACCAGAATAAGAAGATAGTTGATCCTGGCGGTGAGCCAGTGCTATCGCCGCCCTCTTTGCTAGAAGCGCAGGCTACTGGTGGCGCTATCGCAGAGAGTGGCTTCTCCTTCCAGGCCAGTTATATCCTCTCTTGCGTTTGCAGATGGCTCTCCCTGGATGGATTTACTTCAATGGTGCGAGAAGCTATCGGTGATACCGAAGCCAATTTTTTCGTCCCAGGACGAGGTTACGAAAAGGAGCTCGTAGAGGTTAAAAATCACCAGCTTACCCCCGCGATATTTTGGAGTGAAATACAACGTTTTCAGCAGGTGGACAGTGGTAGTCCGGGCACCTACCGCGCTTTTTCACTTGCCTCGCCAGGAATATCGAAAGAGCTTCAACCCCTTGTAAACGGCCTTGGGCGCATACGGGGTTCCTATCGTTTCTATGAAAAGGGAACTGTCATTTTTGAACGGTCCTTCGACGATTTTAGCGCCAGGGTTGAAAAACTAGGCGGGAGCAGGCAGGATGCTATCTTCTTATTCGAAAAAGTCGAAGTCGTGACAGAGCTTGCAGCGCATCAATCACAGGAGGAGGCCCTGTTCAAACAGGCTTTCATCGAATATTTCCCGGAATATCAGGATGTGTCGGCACGAGTCTTACAAGAGATGTACGACAATGTCAGGCATCTGATTCATAGCCGAAAAAATCGACTCATTTGGCGGAAGGAACTGGAAGAGAAACTCAGGGAGAAAATACCACTGGCGCAGTTACCCTCACTTCGTCCAGTGCAGTTTTATACTGCATCAGATGTGGCCCTACCAGGGAAGGGCAGGGATACTACTATGGAGCAGGGATTGCCCTTTGATTGGGGGATGTTCACAGGAAATACCATTCCATACCCATCTGCTTCGGTATGGAATGATCGCATGTTGAAAGAACTGGAACAGACCCGCGATTGGATGCGAGCATATCGAAGCCAACGCAGAATCAGGCTCGCTGGGATGCGTCGCCTCTCTACCTCTTTGGCAATTGGTGCCTGTTTTTCCGCTGTCCAGGGCTTTTCCATAGAAATGGAGTACCGCGGAGAAATTTACGCCACGGATGCCTATCCCGATCAGAATACGCCTGATTATCACTGGTCCGTGAGACAAGTACCTGGATCAGGGGATAGCCTGGTCGTCAGCATTGGCATCATCAGGGAAATGAGCGACGAGGTTGATTTGTTCATACATCAGCGAGAGGCCAATACACTACCAACAATTCATATACATGGTTCCGAACCCTTTCTTTCACCTCGCCATGCCAATCGAGCTGTCGAGCTTGTTAAACGGATCATTGCCGGAGCCCGCTCAAATACAAATGCGAAGAAGCTACTATTATTTCTCTCCAGTCCAGATTACTTTGCGTTATTTCTTGGCCACCGCTTTCATGCAATAGCACCGATCCAGTGTTACCAGTATACGGGTACTGGCTCCTACACTCCGGCCTGCCTCTTGTTTTCTTAGACATGGTTTATACAGGGTCGATTTTGCTTGACAATGTTGGTGTCGTACGGGACTCTGTTGCACTTTGCGTGATGGAGTCAGAAGTGATAGCATAAAAGAAAACGAACCCACTTCTCCAGGTGATCCTCCCTTGAAAACGAAACCCATACTTGCCACGCAGTTATTGCTTCTTCCTGCCGACATGCAGTTAGAAGAGGTCTTGCTAGACAAGAATCGACTCATGCTGGTGCTGTCGTCAACGCAATTGACCGCAGCGTGTCCTTATTGCTCTTCCCAGTCTGCACGAGTGCATAGCCACTACACACGAACGCTGGTTGATTTGCCCTGTCAGGAGTGTGCTGTTGTGCTGCGGGTCCCCTCGTGCTTTCGAGATTGCAAGGTAGGTACATGTAAGAATACGCTGGGCGGATTGCTCCAAATTTCCACCCATTCTATCACTTTTTCTCTCGGTTTCCGTCACGGAAAGTGCTACAGAGCCGGAGATCGTCAGAGTGTTCATTAGCGTAAACAACAGCCAATATCAGAAGAAGTCCAAACGTGAAAAGAGGAAGAGGATCTAGACTCAGCACGAACTCATTGAAGAAATATCCATGGATAGCGCCAGAGTACGAAGGCGATCAAAGACCACGGCCACTACTCTTGTCGCGCGGTTCAGCATACCTCCCAGTGCCGGAGTCGCTTGACGCTTTGTTGGTTTCACCTGTGACATCACCCGTCCTTGCAGCAGCGCGGTTACTGCCCATCTACCGTGGAATGAAAGGACGCCGCTGAATGGCCGCTTTCAGCTTGCTGTACGTTTGTCCTTTGACAAACCAGGCCCACCCAAAGGCCCAAGTCGCGATAAATTCAATGAAGAAGATCGGATGATATTGATGGTGCCATCGGTTGTCTGACAGGTATGGGACAACAAGAATAAGGGCAGCAAGCAGAATACATGCGACCATAGTGATACTACAGATCCGATAGACCAGATTATTTCTTCGCTTTCGCTTTCTATCCGTATCCGTTACCTTCTCCTTCTCTGGATTTCCTCTTGTAAAGAGAAAGCCCGCCATGATAGCGAGTGCTACGAGAAAGCCCGTAGCAAACAAAAAGTGCGCCACCCCTATCCTTAGCTGTAGTTCAGTAGCGCAATTCATGTTGCTGGGCGGGCAGTCCGGAGGAGTTGGAAAGAGAGAAAGGCCAATCGCGCAGAAACCTGCAACAGTGCTAACAAGGTCATCCAGATGGTCGTATTGATAGCAGATGAGGAAAATGCCAATAGCCCACAGGCTGCCAACAAAAACATCTCTCATCACGCTATAATAGTAGGAACTCATGGAGTCCAACAATTCGAAACGCTGGTCCAATAGTATCGCTCCGATGACAAGAACGACGGGTAACGCCACGCCGATAATACCAATGCCGCTTCTCAAAAAGAGGTACGACCGGACGAGAGGTTCTGAGCCTGGCTTTGTTACAAACGCCCACTTCATGAACTTCTGGTAGGAAGTAAGAAAAAAACGTCGAACTGGACTCTCCGTTGGTGATGAAGAACTTTCCAACTCATTTCTCCGATTCTTGGGAAAAAGTGAACGTTTCTCTTCCCACATTATGTGCTACTTCTGTCTAGCGATGGATATGCACTTCTAGTTAGACGTACTGATCCTCACTTTTTCGTTGATGGATTTGTTGGCTGGATCACGAAAAATGCAACAGAGCCAGCTTACTTTCTGCCCCAAAAAGTGTGAAGAAAAGATGAGGGCATGGCTCTATGTGGACAAGCAGGTTCATCATACAAAATGTCCACTTCACAGCATCATCGATGAAAACTCTCTTGACCTCCTTTCCAACCGTTTATACGGTTCAACCTATTGAACGTTTGGAGTACTCAGGGATGGCTTTTAGGCAAAACCCTCCTTGAAGATATTGCCGTTGGCGTAATCAACGTAATCAGTGTAATCAACGTAATCAATTTCATCATTGATGATCACACTCCTTGTACCACACGGCGCTTTTCCTGATTGGACGTATCTGACTACTGACCAGAGACATTCTGAATAGCAATGGACACATCTCGAATGCTCGAAAAAAATAAAAACGATCTACATATCTGTTTTGCTACCAACTGATTACGGTGATTACACTGATGACGGTCTCGTTCTACCAACCTTGCTCAAGCAGAACTTTCCTGAAGTCTGTAGACACTTCTCTCTATCATTCCTGATGTGGCAAATGGGGTGACTATGTCTGTTTCCACGAGAGTATGCTGGGCTCTCTCGTACCCAGAGGGCTTTCTCTCCATCTACCCATATGAAGACCGCAGTAAAATACTACTTTCTCCTCTTTGATGCAGCAAATGCAGAAACATTTTTCGTTTCTCTGTTCTAAATACACCTCTCGTTCTGCGTTTTGCAGCAAAAATCCTGTTGACAGGTTCCCCAGTGGTTGGGTATACTCCTCTCAAGCGACTGGAATGTTTGTTCTATTTTTCGTCTGCAAGATGTAGAGACATCCTGTTCAGCCTATTTGAGGGCAGGAATGTCCTGGACGTCTTTGTCCCTGTAGGAGACAGTACCTATGACCTGGTCTCTGGATGCACGCCTGCTCGTCAGACGGATTGATGCCGGCTTTCCTTCCCCTGCTGAAGAGTGGCGCGAACTCGAACTCAATGTGCATGAGCTGCTGGTTCCTCGCCCGGCTTCCACTTTCTTTTTCTGTGTCAGCGGGTCTTCGATGAAGGATGCCGGTATTCATGATGGCGACCTACTGATCGTGGATCGCATGCTGACTGCTCAGCACAACTCCATCATCATCGCCCTGCTGGATGGAAAAGCCACGGTCAAGCGGCTGCAGTTGCGGGCAGGGGCCATTGCCCTCAAGGCCGAGCATCCCGATTATCCCCTGATCAAGGTCACCCCGCGCATGGCATTCCAGATCTGGGGCGTGGCCACCTAGGTGGTCCATCCGCTCACCAACGCTCCCCAGCCCTGGAGCCTGCATCCATGAGCCAGATGCTGGCCCTGGTGGACTGCCGCCATTTCTATGTGTCGTGTGAGCGCGTTTTCAATGCCTCGCTGCAGACCCGTCCTTGTATCGTGCTCAGCAACAATGATGGCTGTATTGTGGCCCTCAGCGACGATGCTCGGGCGCTCGGCCTCAAGCGAGGCATGCCCCTGTTCCAGTGCCGGGAGCTGGTCGAGCGGCATGGCATCCAGCTCTTTTCCAGTAATTACAGTTTGTATCAGGCCGTGTCCGACCGTGTAATGCGCGTTCTGTTGCCGTTCGCCCGGCAGATGGAGCCCTATTCCATCGATGAAGCGTTTCTGGATGTGAGCCACGTGGCCCCCGATGCCCTGCTGGACTATGGTCGCGCCATACGCGCCACTGTCTTGCGACAGACAGGCATCCCCACGAGCGTGAGCATCGCCCCAACCAAAACACTCTGCAAAATTGCGCACGAGATCGCCAAACACTACCCGGAGCACCGGGACGTCATCTCGCTGGCCCGGCTCTCCGAGTACGAACTGGATCGGCTGCTGGCGGAAGTCGCTATCGAGGATGTCTGGGGCATCGGGCCGCGCTCTGCGCAGCGCCTGCGCCTGCAGGGGATTCAGACGGCGCGGGACCTGAAGTATGCTGATCTGTCGTGGGTACGTCGGCACCTATCGGTGGTGGGTGCCAGGACGGTGCTGGAATTGCGCGGGCAGGCCTGCATCCCCCTGGAGCTCCAGGCCAGGCCGAAAAAAGGCATTATGAATGCCAAAACCTTTGGCAAACCGGCCGAGAGCCTGGCCCAGCTGGAAGAAGCCGTAGCCACGTACACGGCGCGAGCCGCCGAGAAGCTGCGGCGGCAGGATTCGCTGGCCACCTGCGTGAATGTCTTTGTGCGCACCAGCCCCTTTCAGCAGGATCTGCCCCACTATGCCAACAGTATCTCTCGCAGGCTGCTCTATCCTACGGCCTTCACGGCCGATGTCATCGCGGCGGCCCTGGATGCTCTGCGGCTGATCTATCGTCCGGGATACCGCTACTGGACAGTAAACCCCCTTGTAATATAGAGCCTCTGAACATTGTCTCATAAGCCTTTCAGCTACATAATGGGAGTCACTACTCATTCATGAGTAACTGAAAGGAGTTTTGTACGAACGATGACCACCTACTGGTTTACCCCGCGACCCCCAGAAGTCGAACATCAGCACCCCTACCTCGTCTTTGATATGCAGGATCGTCTCCACTTTCCCTTAACGACCTTTGGGAAAGCGATCAGCCAGCGTCTTGCTCCAAAAACGGTTCAGACGTATTTGTACGCCATTCTTCCCTGGTTCAGCTTTCTTGAGAGCGACATCTGGCAATGTCGTGCAGGAAATACCTGGGATGCTCCACCACGGCAGGTCAGGCTGGCGGTAGAGGACTACCTGGTGAGCAAGCTTCGGTGTAAGGTGCAACCCCATCAATATGGCTGGCGATTTGTGGCCATGACGACTGGAAACCAGAACAGTCTGCGGATTTTCCTCTCTGCTCTCAAATTGTTCTATCAGGTCATGATAGCGCGTGGTTCCTACCGGTTTCTCAACCCAATGATCGAGCCAATTTCCGCAACTGTTGCAGCGGTTGAGGCCCGCTTAGGGCAAGAAGAAGGCACCCCACGCATGCCGGATCTTAGCGGCGTCGAGACGCCACAAAAGAAACCGGCGCATCGCTTGACCGACAATTACTTTCGCTTGCAACACGAGGAATGGACGCCTCAGATTCTCGATGATGCGAAGCTGCCCGCCTTGATCCTGGAGGGAGGAAAACACCTCTCTCTCAAACATACGCGCCAGCGAGATGAAGTCGTGACCTGGCTCCTTTTCGAGACGGGTGGACGCATTTCAGAGGTGGTAGGACTCACTTTGGGTGATTGGGCATCCCAGGGAACGCACACCAAAGCCAGGGCGTTTAACAAAGGAAGCTTGGGAAGACGTACCAAGATGCTGAGTTTTCATGAAGATACCGTTGTTCTGCTCCGGCGCTATTTCGATGAGGAGCGTATTCATTTTGACCCTCATGGATATTCTCTTGACCTCTACCTTGAATTAGCCGCTCGCAAGCAGGCAGATCTCTCGACCGCCCCCTTGTTTTTAACGACGCAGGGCACACAACTGACCCCAAAAGCCTATCGCGAGCACTACTGGAATCCAGCGTGCGCTAAAGCTGGTATTGAAGCTGATGTCCACCAAGCCCGTCATTGGCTAGTTACTCGATCTGTTCGGGATATTTACGAAACCTCCAAAGACAAAGGAGAAATTGAACGACGACTCAAGGGACTGGTTGAGTACATGAAATGGAAGAGCGAAGAAACCCTAGCTGCCTATCAACACTACTTTGATGAGCAGCTTCAGGCGGAGACCCGCGATACTTTTCATCAACGGATGCATGAAGAGATCCAGCAGTATCAACAAGAAAGAAAACAAGGAAAACGCCAGAAGCTAGCAACGCGCATACACAAGCAAGAGCAAACGCTTCCCCCACAGTCTGCGGTGGCCCAGCTCAATGATGAGCCTGATCTGGCATTTCTCTATGCTTTAGCAGGGGAGGCATAACATGGGACGAAAGAAACAGTTGGAAGTCGATGTCCCCTGGCTCGATCTTGAAGGCAAAATTGCTTCAGAGGTCCTCCATGCTCCCAAGACAGGCGGCGATCCTCATGGTGAATGGACTTGCGTACCAGATCGCGTTGTGGGCTATTTCCTGCGCAATGTCGTCGGAACTCCCTGGGCCGATCATCTGGCTCTCATTGCCACCGTTCTTTCGGCACGTCAACGAGACGAGCAAACGGTGCGCATTACCATCGTCGCCCTTCATGCGCGCTTTACCGATCTGTTTGCTGCATTAGGGCTCAAAACAATCAATGAATGGAAAAATGAGGTACATCTGCCCCTCTATCTTCAAGGAGGAATTGTTCCTGAGGACACCCTTTACACACGTCATTTGTTCTTTCGACGCTATTCAAGTGCGACCAGACATGTCCAAAGTTGGCTGG
>Ga0137377_10003210_pt1 | contig 12551 bp, 12 predicted proteins | sample SagtaG_22_FD_104815 | JGI IMG/M metagenome (GOLD analysis project Ga0137377, IMG submission 104815) | Vadose zone soil microbial communities from Sagehorn Ranch, Mendocino, California, USA - Sage2_L_40_16 metaG | ecosystem: Environmental > Terrestrial > Soil > Vadose zone | place: USA... | reverse complement strand
GGAAAGCAGTACAGCATCGGTACACGCGATGCCGCGTACGGCACGCTCCGCGAAGCCATTGTGTCAGCCGTGCGTACTCCATTTGCTCGGTTGCGCCGACAAAACGGTAAGCGCCAATCCGAGACTCTCTGGGCCCTCAAAGATGTTAGTTTTGACGTGGCGCCGGGTGAAGTGGTTGGCATCATCGGCCGAAACGGCGCCGGCAAATCAACGCTACTGAAAGTGCTGTCGCGCATTACTGAGCCCACTGTTGGACGTGCCGAGCTTTATGGACGTGTGGCCAGCCTGCTCGAAGTGGGTACCGGATTTCATCCCGAATTGACCGGCAGGGAGAACATTTATTTAAACGGCGCAATCCTGGGAATGAAAAAGACTGAGATTGCCAGCAAGTTTGACCAGATTGTTGAGTTTTCAGAACTGGAAAAGTTCCTTGACACGCCTGTCAAACGGTATTCAAGCGGGATGTATATGCGCCTGGCCTTTGCCGTCGCTTCACACCTGGAGCCCGAGATTCTGGTTGTTGATGAGGTGCTCGCTGTCGGCGATGCCTCCTTTCAGAAGAAGTGTTTGGGGAAAATGAGCGATGTAGCAACTAAAGGTCGGACCGTGCTGTTTGTGAGTCACAACATGGTTGCGATCCAAAGTTTGTGTAAGCGAGCGCTGTGGTTGGACCGAGGAGAAATTGTGGAAGACGGAACAGCGGGCGCAGTGGTGAGTAACTACTTGAACCACTTGTTTGGCCATGGCGGCTCCCTCGAGGAAACCTGGTCTGATGTAAACACGGCTCCCGGCAATGAGTCTGTACGTTTGCATCGAATAAGAATAGCCGCGGTGGATCCTTCGTCTGAACACCTGACTACGAAGACTCGTTTTACGATCGCCGTCGAATACTGGAACCTGCAACCGAGCGCAAAATTGCACGTCACTCTGCATCTCTACACTGAACATGAGGTGATTGCTTTTACGACCGGCAGTGCCAGCGGCGAACCGAAATCTGCGGGCCGGCCCATGCCGGCTGGACTATATTGCTCAACTTGCCACGTGCCCGGCGACCTGTTAAATGTCGGCCGCCATCGCTTCAAAGTATTAATCATCAAAGATCTTAGTTCGGTGCTTTACCAGCAGGAAAGCAATGTCACGTTTGAGATACTTGATGTGGAGGAGAGGGAGATCAGCACCTACGGGCGTGAACCGGGAGTCGTCAAACCTGCTTTGAAGTGGCACACAGAACAGATTGGTCCAGCGTGAAAAAGAGTGTTCTGGAATCATTCTGATTTTATGCATTCGCCAGAGGGTTACTCATTGGTCAAAGAGGGCAGAAACGAAACTGCGGTCCACCCGCCGGCTCGGCCTACGCCAGACGATCTTGAACAAGCAACCGGTTATTTGCACCCGCTGTATTGTCAATCGCTGAGTGAATTCGGCACGCCGCGTTTCCTGGTTGAAAGCGGAGGTTGGATCCTCGAGCGTCGAATACCTGACTCGCAACAACTGGATGCAATGGGTTGCTATCCTTTGTTTGCCTGTCATGATTGGTCGCGACTTTGCATTGATCTTGAAAGTATCGGCGACAGCCTGGTTTCCCTTTCGTTAGTAACGGATCCATTTGGCGAATACAATCCGTCCGACCTGACGAAATGCTTCCCCGAGTTAGCGACCCCTTTCAAGGAACACTTTGTTGTTGATTTGAGTCGCATGCCGGACACGTTTGTCCACGCGCACCATCAACGCAATGTTCGGAAGGCAGCGCGCACGTTGGGCGTCGAGAGGTGTGATAACCCGAGCGAAGCTCTGGACGAATGGACGGCTCTCTACGCGTCGCTGGTAGCGAGACGTAACATCAAGGGAATAACCGCGTTCTCGCGCGAGTCGTTTGCAACGCAGTTAAGGGTGCCGGGAATTGTGCTGTTGAACGCCATACATAATGACTCAACGGTGGGAATGCTGCTGTGGTACGAACAGGGAGATCGCGCCTACTACCATCTTGGCGCCTACGACTCGCGTGGTTACGAGCTCGGGGCGTCATTTGCACTGTTTGACTTTGCAATCAGATCATTTGCGGAACGTGGATTCGCCTGGCTCAACCTGGGCAGCGGCGCAGGGCTCCGAACCAAGGGTGAGCAGGGCCTGACACGATTCAAGCAAGGTTGGTCGACTGGCACTCGTACGGCATATTTTTGCGGTCGTGTTTTTGACAAGGAAGCGTATCAACGAATATTGCAAAAGCGAGGGCTGCAACCCACGCAGTACTTCCCGGCTTACCGAGCCGGCGAGTTTTCCTGACTATGCGCAAAACAATCTTTACCAGGAGGCTTAATGGGGCAAGTGGATGAGACGGTGGGAAGTTTATTAGCTGAGGTCCTTCAGATCCCAGCGTCAGGGGTCACCGAAGATCTGGCAATGAAAGACGTCGAAGCCTGGGACTCTTTGAAGCATATGGAACTGATTGTTTCACTCGAGCAAAGGTTCGGCATCGAATTGACTTTTGATGACATTGTGGCGATGCGAAGCGTTGGTGAGATCAAACGGGTGTTAAGAGAAAGGGGCGCGGTGAATTAGGATGGAGCTGCGCGGCAAGAAAGTGATCGTAACGGGCGGCGTGCGTGGTTTGGGACGGGCGATGGTTGACCAACTCGTGCGAAACGAAGCAGCGGTGACCGTTTTTGATCTTAACCTCGCCGGGCTTGAGGAACTGCGCAAGCAACAGAGCAGCGTTCACTGTGTTGAATGCGATGTGTCAGATCATGAGCAAGTTCAAGCTGCGACGAGCCGGTACCATGAAGAGTTCGGAGCAGCCGACGTTCTAATCAATAATGCCGGCATCCTTTATAGCAAATCACTTATCAAGATTACGCCTGAGGGCGTTGTAAGGCATGACCCCACCATGTGGAACAAAGTCCTTGCAGCGGATCTAAGCTCGGTGTTCTACATGTCCTCGTGCATTGTTGAAAAAATGGTTACCACCCGCACCAAAGGCGTGATTGTGAACATCAGTTCCGTTTCCGCCAATGGCAATGCCGGGCAGTCGGCGTATTCAGCAGCTAAGGCCGGTGTAAACGCACTCACGGCCGTCTGGGCGAAAGAGCTAAGCCCAATGGGCATTCGGGTTGTCGCGGTTGCGCCTGGCTTTACGGAAACTGGATCCACTAAAGAGGCAGTCAGCGAGACAATTCTGCGCGAAATAGTCAAGAAGGTTCCCCTGCGAAGGCTCGGCCAGCCGGAAGAAATCGCCGAGGGCGTGCTGAGCGTTATCAAAAACGACTTCTTCAACGGCAAGGTTCTCGAATTGGATGGAGGCCTAATCGTCTAACGCTCCACAAAGTGAACTGGAACGCCGACGATAATTGAAGTGGCCAATTACGAATACAATCTCGCAATCAGATTTCAGCGGTTGGCTTCCGAGCGCTCGCAGAGTATTGCCACTTGGTTTAGCGAACGCGAGTTCACGACTTTTCTGGAACTGAACAAGCTGGCGAATCGGATTGCCCGTCTACTGTTGAAACGCGGTGTGACCGCGGCGGACGTGGTTTGTCTCTCCGGCGAAAAGGGGGTTTATACCTTCGCCTGCATGATCGCCTGTCTCAAGATAGGGGCAGTCTACTGCGTGCTTGACCCTGACAGCCCGATTGAGCGCTTGCGCAAGATTTTTGCTACCTGCAAACCTAAGGCTCTGGTAGCCGAACGAGAGTTCCTGAGTCGGCTCGAGGAATTGATCGCGACGATTGAGGGAGAGATCGTCGATAGAGACTCTGATAGTCTTCAGAAACTGCTCATCGACCATGACGACTCCGACCTGGACGTTACTCGCGAGATTATTGGAACGAATCCAGCGTACATCATGTTCACGTCAGGATCGACCGGTTTTCCCAAAGGCGCTGTGATGACTCATGCCAACGTGCTGAACCTCATCGATTGGTCACGTGAGACGTTCAAGATTCAGCCTGAAGACATTCTGACCAACGTCAATCCGCTATACTTCGATAACTCCGTCTTTGATTTCTACTCCTCACTATTCAATGGCGCGCGTCTTGTGCCTTTCTCGAAAGCGGAAGTTAGAGACCCAAAGTTGCTTGTTGATAAAGTCGATGGCGGGCAGTGCACGCTGTGGTTCTCGGTGCCTTCGTTGCTGATCTTCCTGCAAACGATGAAGGCTGCAGACGGGCTGCGAATGAAGTCCATCGCTCGCTTCGTATTTGGCGGAGAAGGTTATCCGAAAGCGAAACTTAAGGCCCTCTTTGATGCCTACCCGTCGAGCGATCTCTTCAACGTCTACGGGCCGACGGAATGTACTTGCATTTGTTCGAGCTATCAACTCTCCGCCGCGGATTTCAACGACCTGCAGGGACTGCCATCCCTGGGCAGTATCGCTGCGAATTTTTCTTTCCTGATTCTTGATGAGGCAGAAAATGTGGTGCCCGAAGGGGCGTCTGGAGAATTGTGTTTACTGGGTCCGAATGTCGGCAAAGGCTATTACAACGACATTGAACGAACGAAAGCGAGCTTTGTTCAAAATCCGCTACACAACAATTTTCCCGATCTAATGTATAAGACAGGCGACCTCGCAAGACTGGACCCCGTCGACGGGAAACTTTACATACAGGGCCGCAAAGACAATCAGATTAAACACATGGGTTATCGTATTGAGTTGGAGGAAATCGAGGCCGCCCTGAATTGTCTCACTTATATTTCTGAAGCGGCCGTATTGCACAGCAGCAGTAACGGGCTAAGCCGCATCGTGGCGGTTGTCTCAACAAGTCAGAGTTGTGCAGACCAACTCATAAAACAGGATCTGCGGCCAATCATCCCGGACTATATGATTCCCGCCATCTTTTATCGTGAAGAGATCCTCCCCAAGAATCCCAATGGGAAAGTCGATCGACGTTACCTGGTGGAAAAATATCTCGAGGCCGGGGTAACAAAAGGAAGCGCTACTTCATGAGCAAGGTCGTCATATTTGGCGCGGGCAAGATTGCAGATGAAGCCTACTTCTATCTGACCAATGACAGCCCGCACGAGATCGTGGCCTTTACGGTTGATCTTGAATTTCTGACTGTGCCGGAAAAGCTCGGTTTGCCTTTGGTCGCTTTCGAAGAAGTTCAGGATAAATATCCAGCCGACCGCTACCAGATGTTTGTCGCCGTCGGCTATCAGGATCTAAACCACTTCCGAGCGCAGAAATACGCTGAGGCGAAAGCCAAAGGATACAGCCTGATAAGCTACGTAAGCTCGCGCTCCTCAAATTTTGGGAACGTTGTGATCGGTGACAACTGCCTCGTGCTGGAATTTGCGACCATCCAGCCGTGCGCCAGCATCGGCAACGACGTTTTCATCTGGAGCGGTAACCACGTTGGTCATCATGCAAGCGTAAGCGATCACTGCTACATCGCCGGCAACGTAGTCATTTCGGGCAACACAAAAGTAGAGCCCTACTGCTTCATCGGCGTGAGCGCAACGCTGGGACATGAAATAACTATTGGCCAGGAAAGCCTGATTGGCGCTGGTTCACTCATCACTAAAGATGTAGGACCGCAGAGCGTTTATATAACACCGGACACGCAAAAATACCGGCTTGATTCCAAGACGTTTTTGCGACTGACCAAAATGAAATGACTCAAACAAATCACCTGTGGTGAAGAGTCTCAACAACTGAATGAAGCTTGCACAAACACAGTTCTACGTTTGCCCTGAATCTCTAACTCCTTTGCACCTGCAGCCCGGCGCCGAGGAAACTGATGGCGAGATCTTCTCAGGCGTCCTGGTTTCAGAAACAGGCAACGAATACCCAATCAGGCAAGGCGTGCCGGATCTGACTTATCCGCGAGCGCTGGCTGAAAAGGATGAATACGCGCGGTCGTTTTATGACGGCAGAGCCGAAGCTTACGACCAGAATCTGCACCTGACTTTCAAAACACATCGCGAAGATGAGCAGAAGGTCCGCAATCAATTTATTGATGCACTTGAACTGCAACCCGATCACCGCGTGCTGGAGGTTTCATGCGGCACCGGTAGAGATTCCGAGATCATAAGCCAACGGCTCGGTCCCAATGCGCAGCTTTGTTTGCAAGACATAGCCTCAGGAATGCTTGAACGATGCCGGCAACGCATGGCCGGAACTTCGGTCCCCACTTCTTACTGTCTCTCAAACGCCTGCTATCTTCCCTACCCCGACAAATTTTTTGATGCGGTGTATAGCTTTGGCGGTTTGGGCGAATTCTCCGATATTAAACGCAGCCTTGCCGAAATGGTTCGCGTTAGCAAAGTTGGCGCGAAGATTGTTGTGGGCGATGAAAGCATGCCGCCGTGGCTTCGTGATACGGAATTCGCCAGGATTTTGACAACAACCAATAAACAGTTTCTGGCGCCGCTCCCTCTTGAAAAAATGCCTATCGAAGCCCGCGATGTTTGTCTACGATGGGTTATTGGAGGGGTTTTCTACTTGCTCGAGTTTACTGTAGGAAGCGGCGAGCCTGGCGCGGATTTTGACTTCGAGATTCCAGGGCCAAAGGGCGGATCATATCGAACGCGGTATATGGGTCAACTGGAGGGAGTTACGCCGGAGACAAAACGATTAGTGGAGTTGGCCAGGGCAAAGAAAAATGTGAGCTTGCACAAGTGGCTCGACGAAGTAGCACGCGAGGCTGCTCTGAAGGATCTGGAAGGTGAAAAGAAGTAGCCGGTCTTTGATATGAGTTGGCAAAAACATGGTTTGGTTTTTTCACCTGGCAATCAAGGCGGCTGGATGAAAACTCATGCCCAGGTGCCCACGCCACTTGTGACTCACAAACTCATCCGCATCTATTTTTCATCCCGTCGCGAACCGAATCTAAGTCTAACTACTTTTGTAGACCTCGACCTTGTAGATCCCCGTAGAGTCCTTCATCTTAATCCCGAGCCCATACTGAGACTCGGAAAGCCCGGCACATTTGACGAACACGGAATTATGCCAAGCTGTGCCGTCAGAAATGGCGGCGAGGTTTTTCTCTATTACAGCGGCTGGTCACGCTCCGCTTCGGTGCCTTACATTAATTCAACTGGCCTCGCGGTGAGTGTTGACGGCGGCGAAACTTTCGAAAAGATCAGCGATGGTCCGATTCTGGCAAAAAGCGCTCACGATCCATTTTCCGCAACCTCGCCGGTAGTTTTGAAAGAGGGAGATGCCTGGCACATGTGGTATTGCTCGGGAACGGGCTGGCTGGAGATCGCGGGGAAACATGAACACACATACGATATTAAGTATGCGCAGTCGAGCGATGGTATTAGCTGGAACCCTTCGGCAGCACCGGTTATCCCGCAGCGTACCGAAGATGAAGCGATAACCCGACCCTATGTCGTCAAGACTGGAGCGGAGTACGAAATGTGGTTTTGCTACCGCGGCTCTCAGAACTTTCGAGACGGTGAAGATGCCTACCGCATTGGTTATGCACGTTCGAGAGATTTGCAACAGTGGCAACGCGACGACGACGCCAGCGGCATTGATGTTTCAGTAACTGGATGGGATTCAAGAATGATCGCTTATCCGGCAGTAGTTAACGTTAACGGCCGCTCCTTAATGTTCTACAACGGAAACGGCTTTGGTGTTGAGGGTTTCGGTTACGCCACACGAACGGAAAACGGCGACTGACATGCATGATGCACCGAGCCCGGATCTTAGATTGAAAACCGAGCGACTTGTGCTCAGGCCATTGGCGCTCGCGGATGTTGAAGTGTTATGGCCGGACATTTCAGATCCCGAGATTGCGCGGCAAATGGCCTGGGAAGCACACACCGACCGATCGCAAACATTCGAATTCCTCAAAAACGAAGTGGCCCGCCGCGAGAATGGAAGAGGGGTAACGTGGGCCGTGTTCAAGGATGGTTCATTCTGTGGCATCTTCAGTGTGATTGGACTGGTCAGAAGGCACCGGGCGCTTACATACAACAAAGCTGAGTTGGCTTACTGGATCAGTCGGAAGTATCAAAGGCAGGGAATCATGACCGAAGCCGGTCGCCGGGTGCTGCAGTTTGCATTTGCAGAACTCAAGCTACATAAGCTCTTTGTGAGCCACTTCTCTGACAACCTCGCTTCTGAGAATTTGATCAAGCGTTTGGGATTCAGGTATGTTGGAGAACAGCTTGAGGAATTTCAAAAAGATGGCCAGTGGCACAATCATAAGCTATACGAATTGCTCGAATCAGAATTTCGCCTGCAGCAGCCGCCAGCGAGTGTTTGAAGTCAAGAACATTGCAGTTGATCGCGGCTGATTCGGTATGACACCTATATCAACAAGTAGTGCTGGGACGGTAAAGTCCGGAATAGACGAGCTAGCGGCATTCGGCGGGAAACCGCTGTTTGCCGAGGCGCTCCACGTTGGCCGTCCTAACATTGGCAATCGTGAGACTTTTGCTGCCCGCATGTCCGACATTCTGGATCGGAAGTGGTTAACAAACGGCGGGAAATACGTTCAGGAGCTCGAGCAACGCATTGCTGAGTTTGTCGGCGTAAAGCACTGCATTGCGATGTGTAATGCCACTGTCGCTCTGGAAATTGCGATCCGTGCGCTCGGCCTGACCGGTGAGGTGATTGTGCCGTCGTTTACGTTTGTCGCCACGGCTCATGCGCTCCAGTGGCAGCAAATCGTTCCCGTGTTTTGCGACATCGATCCGGCGACACATAACCTCGATCCTCGTCGGATCGAGGAACTCATCACGCCGCAAACGTCGGGAATCATCGGCGTACACGTGTGGGGTCGCGCCTGTCACATCGAAGCTCTGGGAGAAATCGCCGAGCGTAATAACCTTCGCGTGCTCTACGATGCCGCCCACGCTTTTGCTTGTTCGCATAAAGGCGCAATGATTGGGGGCTTTGGCGATGCCGAAGTCTTCAGTTTCCACGCCACCAAGTTTTTCAACACGTTCGAAGGTGGCGCCGTAACCACCAACAACGATGAGTTGGCCAACAGAATTCGCTTGATGAAAAATTTCGGTTTCTCCGGTTACGACCAGGTCACTTATATCGGCACGAACGGCAAGATGAGCGAATGTTCGGCGGCGATGGGTTTGACATCCCTGGAGAGTTTGGAGGAGTTCATCAGAACGAATCGCCGAAACTACCAGCTATACCAAGCGGGCCTCGCGGATGTAGCCGAAGCGCGGCTGATGAGTTTTGACGAAGATGAAAAAAATAACTACCAGTACATCGTCCTGGAGATTGACGAGGATCGCGCGGGAATCAAACGGGATGAGTTAGTAAAGGTTCTTCATGCCGAGAATGTGATTGCGCGCCGCTATTTTTATCCCGGCTGTCACCAGATGGAACCTTATCGCTCTAACTACCCGGACACCGGTCAACGGCTGCCGCTAACGGAACGCCTGGTCGACCGGGTGATCACCCTGCCCACCGGAACGGCTGTCAAACTCAGGCAGATTTCCGACATCTGCGATCTTCTCAAGTGGATCATCTCACATGGTCCTGAGGTTCACGAGAGCCTGAGCCGCCTGACGGCGTAGGGAGTTCGATTTGTCCCACGGATCATTCTTGACTCGCGTAGCTCGTGCGATCAGACGCCGCGCTACGCGCGCAATCCTGACGCGCGCGATCCCGGCAAACACCAAACGCCTGGTAGTTTTTCTTTCGCCAGGCCACGAATTTCGCGCCGGCGGCGTGATGGCTATTGCGTTAATGTATCAGGAGTCGCAAGCGCTCAGAGATATTCATCAAGCGAGAGTGGTGATGTGTACCGTGCCGGGCGATCCGCCCCTGCTCAAATACACCTGGTTCGAAAACAGCCGTTACATGCTGGACCTGGAATCTGCGTTGAAGCGTTGTGGCTCGCTCGACTACCTGCTGTTACACATTCCTGATTTCAAAGTGAATGAAGTGGCGCAGTGGCTCACTTCGGTTTCGCAAACGTTGCTGCTAAACGTCCGCGCACTGCACCTTAACGTAATGGTCTTTAATATCGACATGATTAAGGGACAAGGCATCGCCGCCTTAGCCGGTTTTGGAAGAGTAACTTGCACCACCGCGCACGCAGCCTATTCCAACGCCGCCACCCGCGCCGCGATCGGCGTACCATTGCATCGATTGCTTATCTGCACTGGAGCCGAGTTTTATTCTCCGGCCGAATATCGAGAGAAAGAGTCGCTTTTAGTTGTTTCGCCCGACGCTCACCCTTCAAGAGAGTTGGTGCTCCAGCAGATTGCACGGAGACTGCCGGAGCTTAGGGTTCAGGTCATAGAGGATCTCTCGTACGAAGAGTATAAAAAACTGATCCGACGGGCGAAGTGGTCGTTGACGTTTGGCGAAGGTCTCGATGGGTATTTTGCAGAACCGGTTTTTAGTGGCGCGATTTCCTTCGCGGTTTTTAATCCTCGTTTTTTTACACCGGCATTTGCCGAGCTTGAGAATGTCTATTCTTCCTGGGAAGTCTTGCTGGAGAAGATAACTGAAGACATCGTGCGCCTGGATGAACCGGTGGCTTACAAGCAAAGCTGGCAGCGCGCCTATGACTTGCTGAGCAAACAACTTGACACGAACCGTTTTCGCGAGCACCTCCGATCATTTTATCGCGGTGAGTACACCTTCCCGTAAGTTGAGACGGTTTGGAAATGTTAGTCGCAATCAAATTAATCTTTGGATTCAGAAGAGATGATCGTCAAGAATACAAGCATTGAAAATGTTTTCGTCATCGAGCCTGAGCGCTACGAAGACGAGCGCGGTTTTTTTGCCAGGACCTGGTCGGAAATTGAATTGGCGGCGTTGGGCGTAGAAACGAGATTTGTCGAAGGCAATATTTCTTTCAACAAAATGCGCGGAACACTTCGCGGCATGCACTACCAGGCCGAGCCGCACGGGCAGGCAAAGCTGGTGCGCTGTACGCGCGGTGCGGTATACGATGTGGCCGTTGACCTGCGTCCGAGTTCGCCTACATTCAAACAATGGGTCGGCGTCGAGTTATCCGCGGAGAATCGTTGGATGTTATACGTACCCGGCGACTTCGGACACGGCTACCTGACTCTGGCAGACGAGACCGAAGTCTATTATCAGGTGACAGCGCCTTACGCGCCTGAAAGCTCCCGCGGCTTTCGCTGGGATGATCCGGCGTTCCAGGTTCAATGGCCAGAGGTGGGCGAGTTGACAGTAAACAATAGGGACCTCGAATATCCCGACTTCCAAATATGAAAAAAATCCTAATCACGGGCATTACCGGACAGGATGGCAGTTATCTGACGGAGCAAATGCTCGAACTCGGTCATGAGGTGCACGGGCTCGTACGCCGTGTCGCCCTCGAAGATCCGACCCGACGATTTACGCGCCTCGATCATTTGCTCGAGCGCGTTAAACTGCACCCGGCGAGTCTCGAGAGCTATCCCTCAATTTTTCACGTGCTGAGCCGGCAGCAATTTGACGAATGCTACCACCTCGCCGCGCAAAGCTTTGTCGCCGAGTCGTTCGCCGACGGTTTCTCGACGATGAATACAAACATCAACGGCACACACTACATGCTTGCAGCCCTGCGTGAGTTGCAACCGCAGTGCAAGTTTTATTTCGCCGGGTCGTCGGAAATGTTTGGCAAAGTCCGCGAGACGCCCCAAAACGAGGAGACACCCTTCCACCCGCGTTCGCCTTACGGAATCAGCAAAGTCGCCGGCTTCGATCTGACGCGGAATTACCGCGAGGCTTATGGGATGTATTGCGTCAGTGGAATTCTTTTCAATCACGAGTCACCACGTCGCGGCTTTGAGTTTGTTACCCGCAAAATCACCTCAACGGTGGCGCGCATCATGTTAGGTGTGGCTACTGAGCTTCGTTTGGGAAACCTGGATGCGAAGCGTGACTGGGGCCACGCCGCTGATTACGTTCGAGCAATGCATTTGATGCTGCAACAGCCGGAGCCGGACGACTACGTGATCGCCACCGGCGAAACGCACACCGTCCGGGAGTTTTGCGAACGGGCCTTTGGCAAAGTTGCTCTTGACTATCGTGACTTTGTGAAAGTAGACGAACAATTCTATCGCCCAGCGGAAGTTGATCTGCTCAAGGGAGACGCCACCAAGGCGCGGCGTGTCCTCGGCTGGGAGCCGCGTCACACGTTCGAAGAACTGGTCGACGAAATGGTTAACGCCGACTTGGCCGCGATCTCCGAAGGCAACGATTTGACGCAGAGACGACTAGAGACAGCAACCTGAGTTAAATACTTGAGTACAAGCTTCAGTTGCGCGTTGCCGACAGCTAGCTGGCAGTATTCTGAACCCGCCTGGTATAGCAATGCCTGATAAATTTTCGGTCGCAATGTGCACCTACAATGGTGCGCACTACCTGCGGGAGCAGCTCGATAGCATTGCGGCGCAGGAGCGACTACCGGATGAACTCGTGATCTGCGACGATGGCTCGACCGATGGCACGCGCGAGATTGTCACTAACTTCGCCGCCTCAGCGCCTTTTCCTGTTCATTTCCATGTCAACGAGAGAAACCTCGGTTCAACAAAAAACTTCGAAGCGGCAATTGCCTTCTGCACCGGAGACTATATCGCGCTCAGCGACCAGGACGACCTGTGGCTGCCTGCGAAGC
>Ga0137377_10003202_pt1 | contig 12567 bp, 10 predicted proteins | sample SagtaG_22_FD_104815 | JGI IMG/M metagenome (GOLD analysis project Ga0137377, IMG submission 104815) | Vadose zone soil microbial communities from Sagehorn Ranch, Mendocino, California, USA - Sage2_L_40_16 metaG | ecosystem: Environmental > Terrestrial > Soil > Vadose zone | place: USA... | reverse complement strand
GCGGCGCGGCCGACATAGTTGCAGCCGGGTTCCGGGCCCACCGAGGCCTGATAGATGCAATCGTCCGTCATCAAGTCCATGAGCCGCTCCAAGTCGGCGTTCTCCCACGCGGTCCCGAAAGCTCGCAACGTCTCCTCGCGACGCCCATGGAGCGTCCGCTCGGTCCCCTGAATTTTTCCATCGTCGTCTCTCATAGAGTTTCCGCAGTCATGTGCCTATGTGATGCAAGGTTCGGCCGCCAGAAGGGTGATACCTGGTCACTTTGTTGGACCCGGTTCCAGCGCGAATCCCTCGTCAAGCCAACCCGTTATTCCGCCTGCCATGATCTTAACGGCATAGCCCAGCCGCGCGAGCCGCAAGGCCGCGTGCGAGGCGCCATTACAGTGAGGGCCTCCGCAGTAAGTCACAAAAAGCGTCCCTGGGTCATATTTGGCCATTTTGGAGGCGATGATCTTGCCGTAGGGCAGGTTGATCGCGCCGGCCACATGCCCTTTCTCGAAAAGCGCAGGGCTACGGGCGTCCAGCAGCACAAAACCTGGATCGCCGCTTCCGAGGGCCTCGTGCGTGTCCCAGCAATCTGTCTCGAAGGAGAATTCCGCTTCGAAGTGCCGGACGGCTACTTCTGAGGGTGCAGCTGGAACAGTCGTTACGGCATTAGGCACGGTTCGTCTCCCGAGGTGTTAATCGACCGCCATTGTCCGTAGGTCTACGAGAGTGCACAATTGGCGAACTTGCCACATATCGATCAAATCATGCCAATCGTTCGCCCTCGCTCAAGACGCTTCAATCCGTTGGTCGTCGCCCTAACGTATGACGGCCTGTGTGCGTTTGAATTTGCCTGTACGGCGGAAGTGTTCGGACTTCCCCGGCCGGAACTTGGCCCCGGATGGTATCGATTCGAGACCTGTTCGCTCGGCGGGCGGCGGATCAAGGGTCAATACGGCACCAGCATGTCAGTCGACGGAGGACTGCAGCGATTGGCTGAGGCCGGCACAATCATGATCCCTGGCTGGGGCATTGATGTGCCTGTGCCAGGGGCAATAGTCGGCGCACTGCGAAAGGCGCATGGTCGCGGCGCGCGGTTGCTGTCCATTTGCTCCGGTTCATTTGTACTCGCTGCCGCTGGCCTACTCGATGGCAAGCGGGCGACCACGCACTGGCGACATTCGGAGGTGCTACAAAGTCGTTACCCTCAAGTGCGAGTGGACCCGGACGTGCTCTACATTGACGAGGGCCAGATTCTCACGTCCGCCGGCAGTGCGGCAGGGCTCGATCTCTGCCTGCATCTGATCCGCCGCGACTTTGGCGCCGAGATAGCTAACCAAGTAGCACGACGACTCGTCATTCCTCCCCATCGGAATGGGGGCCAAGCGCAGTTCCTCGATAGCCCCGTCGATCGATACGAACGCGGTCCGCTCTCCGGCGTGCTGGAGCGCGTGCAGCGGCTCATTCATCAGCCGACTACGATTAGTGAGATGGCGCGATGGGCTGCTATGAGTGAGCGAACATTTATCCGCAGGTTCCGCGCGACCACGGGGACGACGCCCGGGGATTGGATAACGCACCAACGGATTAGTCGAGCGAAGGATCTTCTGGAGCGCTCATCGCTGGCAATCGACCAGGTGGCCTCTCGGTCCGGCTTAGGCACCGCGATGACGATGCGACACCACTTTCGTAAGCGAATCGGACTGAGCCCAATCGAGTACCGGAAAAGATTCTCGCTGGTCGCCGACCGGTCGGCCCAGTAGCCGACGTTCGCGTGCGACCGAAATGAATTGGACAAGGTAGATCGCCACGACGCGGCCTTCGACGGTATTCGCCGGAGAACCGTGCTAGCCCACCCTGGATAAAACGCGCTGCTTGAAAAGAACCGATACAGGACCGGATTATGCCGCTGTTGACATGTCGACGATGAGTTAATCACTTAAGGCGCGGCTGGCGTTCGGTCTCCACCAAACCGGATGGTTGCTCGCGTCGCCGCGATGAAAACCCTCTGCCTGAGCGTGGCGAGGCTCAGCGGAAGTAGGTGCAAGCGGCTGTGGTAGATACTGCGGAACAAACCCTCGATCCGCTCGACATTGAAGACGGTATAGCTCTTGAGGTACGGGATCGATCGCTCGACGCTCTCGCCGTTCTCACCATCCTCAGTGCGCGTAATGCCGTCGGCGAATACCACCAGCGTGCCGGTCTCTCCCTTGCGGACATGCGCGCCGAGTTCGAGGCCCATGCGATCGACCGCGCAGCGATCCGGGCGTGCACCGCGAAGAGCGCTGCGTGTGTGGGCGCTGCTTATTCAGCGCTCGGTTCCCGGCGCAGACTGCGCCCAGCAGCCCGCACGCGTAGGTGCTAACCCGTTACGCGCACCTCGCCGCGGAACATCTAGCGGTGTATGCCGGCAACACAGAAAGTCACGGCACAAATACGGCACAAGCACCGGATTTCCACGGCAGGATCTGGTGCATTAGGGGAACGAGGTTCAGATAGCGTGGACTGGTGCTGTCAACTTCTAAGCTAGTGCCGTATCCCACTGTTTCTTCAGCGACCAGAAGCTCCATCTACCTGGTCCAAACTTGAATTGACGCTTACGAATTCGGTGCGCTAGTTCTAGCCCAGCGAGAGTGAGTGCAGCGCTACGGTAGGACTTGAAGCCCAACATGGGCCGGCACCGGCCCTTGATCGCCCGATGGTCCTGCTCGACGACATTGTTCAGGTAACGGCTCGTGCGCACCAGGACGTATTTCCAGCGGTGCTTCTCGCGACGGAGCCGGCGCAGACCCAAATGACTCGGTTTATGGCCGTCGAGCCTGATCTTCCGTGGCCACCGAGGTGCGCAGGACATGACTGCTTTCCGGAAGAAAGCCATGGCTGCAGCGATTCCACGCCCGACCTGGAACAAAGAGTCGACCGTCTTCCCCTCTTTGTCGACCGCGCGGTACAGGTATCCGGTCTTCGGACGGGTGTGGATGTATGTCTCGTCGACCCGCCAGGAGGAGCCGGCCGGCTTCGCCCGGCGGTTCCACCGCTTCTCGTATTCGGGGACATACCGAAAGACCCACCGCATGATGGTGGTATGCGTCACGTGTACCTCGCGCTCCTCCATCAAGGACACGACGTCGCGATAGCTCAAGCGGTAGGTGAGATACCAGCGAACGCAGGTTTCGATCACATCACGAGAGAACCGCCGGCGACGGTAAATTGCATCACGTTCAATTGGTTGGGTCACGGCCCGGCTCCCGGCAAAAGCCGTCAATAGCACGGCCGAACTGCTAATGCACCAGAACCCTTCGGCCATTGCGGCATGATTGCCGCATGTTCAGTACACGGCTCGCGAAAGTTCTCCGGGGCAGCCCCTTCACGGAGAGCGACTCCCGCTGGCAGCGCGGAAGTCCGCGGGTACCTCGCGAACCACGGAGGTGAAGCGCAGACAGCCCCGAATATTTCAAAGCTGACCGTTTATTTCACAGTCGGTGTCGGCTCAGGTCGCCTATCTATTTGATCTGATGGTGGCCAGGGGCGGAATCGAACCACCGACACGCGGATTTTCAGTCCGCTGCTCTACCAACTGAGCTACCTGGCCGCCGGGGATGGGAGGGCGCGTATTAGACCGGCCCGCGCAGGGGCCGTCAAGCAATCGCCGCTCTAACTCCTTGATTCCCCGAGCTACTCCGTCTCCTTCGCGGCCGGATGGAGTCTCCGCGCACACCCTTGTCGCAATTGCGCACTCACTCATGCGAGGCAGTCGCGTGCCTCCCGCCGGACACGTCCGCAACTCTCCTGCCGATGCATATGAAGCTGGCGTCCCGAAGACAACAATGTCCCCTCGGCGCTCACCCACGGGCGGCGACGGTCTCTTGGAACGACAACTACGGATGGGAGAACCCATGCGCCATTCTCTTATATTGCTCGCCGCCGCTTCGGCCACCGCATTCATCCTGAGCGGGTGCGCTCGCAACGAAGCGGCGGAGCCCAAGGCCGCGCCCCTGCCGCAGGTGAGCGTCGCGCCGGTCATCTCGCGCAAGGTCACGGAGTTCGATGAGCTCACCGGCCGCTTCGAGGCGGTGGAGCGCGTGGAGATCCGGCCGCGCGTCTCAGGTTACATCTCCTCGGTCAACTTCACCGAAGGGAGCGAAGTCAAAAAAGGCGAGGTGCTGTTCGTCATCGACCCGCGTCCCTACGAGGCGGAGCGCGACAAGGCGCGCGCCGGGCTCGCCCAGGCGCGCTCGCAGCTGGTGCTGGCGAAGTCCGAGCGCGATCGGGCGACGAGCCTCCTCGCCCAGCACGCCATCTCGCAGGAGGAGTACGACACCCGCACCGCCGGGCGCGAGCAGGCGGAGGCCAACGTCGAGGCCGCGCAGGCAGCGCTCGATGCCACCGCTCTCAACGTCACCTTCACGCGCGTGACGGCGCCCATCTCCGGGCGCATCAGCCGCGCGCTCGTCACCAGCGGCAACTTCGTGACCAACGGGCAGACGCCGCTCACCACTCTGGTCTCCCTCGATCCGATCTACGTGAGCTTCGACGGTGACGAGCAGGAGTACCTCAAGTACACCAAGCTGGCGCGCGATCCGGCACACGCGAGCTCGCGCGATGCGCACAGCCCCGTGCTGGTGGGGCTGGCCGATGAGAACGGCTATCCGCACCAGGGCGTCATGGTGTTCGTCGACAACGCGCTCGATCCGACCACGGGCACCATCCGCAGCCGCGCGCTGCTCGACAACCATGATCGGGTCTTCACCCCGGGACTCTTCGCCCGCATAAAACTGATGGGCAGCGCGCAGCACGAAGCCATCCTCATCAATGACAGCGCGATCGGCACCGATCAGACCGTGCGCTACGTGCTGGTGCTGGGCGCGGGCAACAAGGTCGAGTACCGCCCAGTGCAGCTCGGTCCGGTCATCGACGGGCTGCGCGTCGTGCAGTCCGGACTCGCGCCCGGAGAGACCATCGTCGTGAACGGCCTGCAGCGCGTGCGCCCCGGTGCGCAGGTCGCGCCGCAGCGCATCGCCATGGGCGAGCCGCCGTCAGGCGGCGAGCGCCCGGTCAGGATGGCCGGGCAGGAAGCGCGGCCAGGGATGGCCACGAGCGGCAAACCGCGAGCAGCTGAGGACGGAGCCCTGCTCGCCCGCAATACCACCGATGCGGCTTCCGGCAGCGCGGCACCCTGATGAACATCTCCAACTTCTTCATCGAGCGCCCGATCTTCGCCGGCGTCATCTCGGCGTTCATCACCATCGCCGGTCTCATTGCGCTCTTCAGGCTACCCATCAGCGAGTACCCGGAGGTCGTGCCGCCGTCGGTCGTCGTGCACGCGTCCTATCCGGGCGCGAACCCCAAGGTCATCGCTGACACGGTAGCGGCACCGCTGGAGCAGGCGATCGTCGGCGTCGAGGACATGCTCTATATGTCCTCGACGTCCACCATGGACGGGGCGTTGACGCTGACGGTGACGTTCCGCATCGGCGCCGACATCGATCGCGCCCAGGTGCAGGTGCAGAACCGTGTGGCGCAGGCCCTGCCCCGCCTGCCCGAGGAAGTGCGCAGTCTCGGAGTCAACACGGTCAAGGCCTCGTCGAATCTAACCCTGGTGGTGAACCTGACCTCGCCCAGCGGGCGCTACGACTCGCTCTACCTGCGCAACTACGCGGTACTGAACATCAAGGACGTGCTGGCACGGCTGCCGGGCATGGGCGATGTGCAGGTCTTCGGCGGCGGCGACTACTCGATGCGCGTGTGGCTCGATCCGCAGAAGCTTGCGGCGCGCAATCTGACCGCCGGGGATGCCGTGGCCGCGATCCGCGAGCAGAACGTCCAGGTGGCAGCCGGACAGTTGGGCGCTCCGCCCTCCAGCAGCGCGGAGTTTCAGATCGCGCTGAATGCGGCCGGGCGCCTCACCGACGAGCAGCAATTCCGCGACATCATCGTCAAGACCGGTGCCGACGGGCAGGTGGTGCGGCTCGGGGATATCGCGCGCGTCGAGCTGGGCGCGCAGGCCTACGGCGTACGCAGTCTCCTCGACAACAAGCCCTCGCTCGCGATTCCGGTGTTCCAGTCCCCCGGGGCCAACGCCCTGGAGCTCTCCACCAGCGTCCGCAAGACCATGGAGGAGCTGAAGAAGAATTTTCCGGAGGGCATGGACTACGGCATTCTCTATGACCCGACGCAGTTCGTGCGCCAGTCGATCGAGGCGGTGGTGCACACGCTGCTGGAAGCGGTGGCGCTGGTCGTGCTGGTGGTCATCCTCTTTCTGCAGACCTGGCGCGCCTCGCTCATTCCGCTGATCGCGGTTCCGGTGTCCGTGATCGGCACCTTCGCGGTGCTGCTGGCGTTCGGCTTCTCCATCAACACCCTGTCGCTGTTCGGGCTGGTGCTGGCGATCGGCATCGTGGTGGATGACGCCATCGTGGTGGTCGAGAACGTCGAGCGCCACATCGCCGCGGGCCACTCGGCACGCGAGGCCACCAAGCTCGCGATGAGCGAGGTCAGCCGTCCGATCATCGCCATCACCCTGGTACTGGTCGCGGTGTTTGGGCCGGTGGCGTTCGTGAGCGGCCTCACCGGTCAGTTCTACCGCCAGTTCGCCCTCACCATCGCCATCTCCACGGTGATCTCGGCGTTCAATTCGCTCACCCTCTCGCCGGCGCTCGCGGCGGTGCTGCTCAAGCCCCACGACGCGAGGCCCGATGTGCTCGCCCGGGTGATGAACAGCCTCTTCGGCCGCTTCTTCAAGCGCTTCAATCGCGGCTTTGCCCGCGCCGGCGACAACTACTCGCGCGTGCTCGGGATCACGATGCGCCACGGCGCCATTGCGCTCGCCATCTACGGCGGGCTCATCGTGCTCACCTGGTTCGGCTTCCAGTCGGTGCCCGGGGGCTTCATCCCGGAGATGGACAAGCAGTACCTGGTCGCGGTCGCGCAGCTGCCGCCGGCGGCCTCGCTCGACCGCACCGAGGCCGTCACGCGGCGCATCGCCGAGATTGGACTCAAGCAGCCGGGCGTGGCGCATGCGGTGGAGTTCGCCGGCATGTCCGTCAATGGATTCACCCAGAGCTCGAGTGCCGGACTCATCTTCTTCCCGCTCGAGGACTTCCCGCAGCGCGGCTCGCGGGCTTTGTCGGGCCGCGCCATCGCGGCGGCTCTGAACGCGAAGATGGCCTCCATCCAGGACGCGTTCGTCATGGTGGTGACGCCCCCGCCGGTGATCGGCTTAGGCACGCTCGGCGGCTTCAAGCTGCAGGTGGAGGATCGCGCGGATGCGGGACCGGAGGCGCTCTTCAGCTCACTGTCGGAGGCCCTCGGCAAGGCCAACAAGGACCCGACGCTCGGTGGTGCGTTCAGCACCTACCAGATCAACGTGCCGCAGCTGAACATCGACGTCGATCGGGTCAAGGTGAAACGCGAGAACGTGAGGCTCTCGGATGTGTTCGAGACGCTGCAGGTGTACCTCGGCTCGCTCTACGTGAATGACTTCAACCGCTATGGCCGCACCTACCAGGTGGTGGCGCAGGCGGACGCCCCGTTTCGCTCCCAGCTCGATGATGTCATGCCGCTGAAAACGCGCAACGCCAGCGGCGAGATGGTGCCGCTGGGCTCGGTGATCAAAGTCGCCCACTCCTTCGGCCCCGATGTCGTGCAGCGCTACAACGCCTACCGCGCGGCCGACATCAACGGCGGCCCGGCGCCGGGGTTCAGCTCGGGGCAGGCGCAGGGCGCGATGGCGAAGATCCTGGATCAGACACTGCCGCGCGGCATGTCTTACGATTGGACCGACCTCGCCTACCAGCAGCTCATCTCGGGCAACACCGCCATCCTGGTGTTCCCGCTGTGCGTGCTGTTCGTCTTCCTGGTGCTCGCCGCCCAGTACGAGAGCCTCAGCCTGCCGCTGGCGATCGTGCTCATCGTGCCGATGTGCCTGCTGCCTGCCATCACGGCGGTACGGTTCGACCATGGGGACAACAACATCTTCATGCAGATCGGGCTCCTGGTGCTGGTCGGCCTTGCCTGAAGAACGCAATCCTGATCGTGGAGTTCGCCAAGCATCTGCAGGAGGACCGCGGCCGTGACGCCAGGTCCGCCGTGCTCGAGGCCGCGCACCTGCGCCTGCGCCCCATCCTCATGACCTCGATGGCCTTCATCATGGGCGTCGTGCCGCTGGTGCTCGCCTCCGGCGCCGGAGCGGAGGTGCGGCACGCGCTCGGCGTCACGGTGTTCGCCGGCATGCTGGGCGTGACGGCCTTTGGCCTGCTGCTGACGCCGGTGTTCTACGTGTTCGTACGGCGCGCCACGGCGCACGCGACGGCGCACGCGGCGGCGCCCGCTCCCTTGCCGGCGCTCGCCGCCCCGGAGACCGAAGCATGACCGACTTGAACATCCTGCGCGGGTCCGCGCTCCTGTTGAGCGCGGCGCTCGCCAGCTGTGCGGTGGGACCGAACTACGTACAGCCCGACAGCAAAGTGGCGCCGCAGTTCGAAGGTGCCAGGGACGGCGCCTTCTCCACTGCGGACGCCCAGGCGAAGTTCTGGACGCAGTTCGGCGATGACACCCTGAACCAACTGGTCGATGAGGCGCTGGACGCGAACCACGATCTGCGCATCGCCCTGGGAAGACTCGTCGAGGCGCGGGCGATTCGTCGCGAAGCCGAGTTCGGTCTCGCGCCCACGGTCACCGCCGCCGGCGGCTACACCAAGGAGCGATTCCCGGCGGTCGACAGTCCGACCGGCGCGCCGCTGGCGGGGCATTTCTACCAGGCGGGCTTCGATGCGTTCTGGGAGCTCGACTTCTTCGGCCGCGTGCGCCGGGGCGTCGAGGCGCGCCACGCGGAAGTGGCAGGCGCGGAGGCGAGCCTGCGCGATGCCCAGGTGTCGGTGACTGCGGAAGTGGCGCGCACCTACTTCGAGCTGCGCGGCGCGCAGACGCAGCTCGCCGTCGCACGGCGCAACGTCGACAACCAGCGCGAGACCGCGGGCCTCACCCAGGTGCGGCTCGATGCCGGCCGCGGCACCGAGCTCGACACTTCCCGCGCACGCTCACAGCTGTCCACGACGCTCGCCACCATCGGACCGCTCGAGGCGCAGGTCGCGCGCTCCATTCACCGTCTGGCGGTGCTCACCGGCCGCGAGCCCAACGCGCTCAATGACCTCCTCGCCCCGCCACGCGAGCTGCCGGAACTGCCGCAGATCACCGCCGTCGGGGATCCCGCCGGACTCCTGCGCCGCCGGCCCGACATCCGCGTCGCCGAGCGCTCCCTCGCCGCCTCCACCGCGCGCGTCGGCGTGGCGATCGGCGATCTCTTTCCCAAGGTCACGTTCACCGGCAATTTCACCTACACCGCCACCGAGCCCGCTTACCTGGGCCAGGCATCCACGCGCGGCTACGTGATCGGGCCCGCCATCTCCTGGGCGGCCTTTGATCTGGGGCGGGTGAGAGCCCAGATCGCAGGCAGCCGCGCCCGTGCGGACGTGGCGCTCGCCGGCTACGAGCAGGTGGTGCTGCGCGCGCTGCAGGAGACCGAGGATGCGCTCGTCACCCATGCCCGCACCCGCGACAGTCTCAAGGACGCGACGGATGCGGCGCGGGAGAGCCGGACGGCGGCGCGCATTGCGCGCACCCGCTACGAAGGGGGCATGGTGGATTTTCTTGAAGTGCTCGATGCCGAGCGCACCCAGCTCGCCGCCGAAGACCGCTTGGCGCAGGTGCGCACCGATGCGGCGACCAGCCTCATTGCCGTCTACAAGGCCTTAGGGGGTGGTTGGGAAATGGCGCCCCTGCCGCGCTATGTCAGGCAGGCAGGTGGATAAGCCTTAGTGGATAAGCCTTTGATTCACAAGAGGATCATGATCGTATGCTGCGGGAAATAGCCCGGGAAGCGCGCGCGGCAGGGGCCGAGGGCGAGTCCGCCACGCTCCCTCTTAAGATAGAGAGAAGTGTCCGCAGCGGCAGAACCCGTTCGCGGCGCGCTAGACTTTCCGATCTGCCCTTGGAAAGCCTGCGAGTACCGCCCGACATGAACGCGAATGTGGCCCTGCTGGAACCGGAAGCCCAAGCCGCCCCCTGTGCGGAAAAGCTCAGCGAGATCAACGAGTCCCTGCGGGCGCGCGAGCGGCTGCTCACCGCTTCCGCCACCGCGAGCCGCCTGCTGCTCGAGGCCCCCGACGTGCGCGCCGCCATCCCGCGTGTGCTGGGGCTGATCGGGGAGGCGGCCCACGTCGATCGCGTCAGCGTCATGGAAACGCGCACCGGCCCGCAAGGCGAGCCGCTGCTCGTGGTGGCGAGCGAGTGGACGGGGCCGGGCGTGACGCCGTACCTGACGGAGAAGTGCAGTTTCGCGTGCGACGAGCGTCAGCTCTCCAGCGTGTTCGCACAGCTGCGCGCCGGGCGCAGCGTGTGCCTCAGCCCGAACGAGACCCCCGGCGGCCACGCCACAGCGGGCATCGAGGGCGTCGGCACCAAGACCAAGGCGATCGTGCCGATCTTCGTGGCGAGCGAGTTCATCGGGGTGGTGGGCTTCGACAACACCCGCCAGCAGCGGGCCATCGATGCATCCGAGCTGGCCGCGCTCGAGACCGCCGCCGGTGTGATCGGTGCGGCGCTGCACCGCGAGCGGCTCGTCGATGACGTGCGCCGCGCGCGCGAGCGTGCCGCCGAGGAGCGCGTCGCCGGGCTCGCCACGGCCAATGCCGTGATCCGTGCCAACCTCGAGCGCCTCGCCGGCCAGACCGACCTGCACAGCTTCATGGGTCACATGCTGCTCGAGGCGACGCGCCAGTTCGATGCCGTCTCCGGTGCCGTGATCGCGCTGAAGGACTCGCTGCAACAGTGGCGCATCGTCGCGCACGTACGCGACGGGCAGCTCGCGGAGCCGCCGTTCGCGGCCAGCGTGCCGGTGAACGGCTCGGCTTTCACCGCGCGGTTCGCGGAGCTGCGCGAGCCCATGTATCTCGAGATCGCCCGCCAGGAGACGGAGATCTGGCCGGGCGTGCTCGCCTTTCATCGCAGTGAGGGCGCGGTCGGCACCGTGGTCTATCCGCTGGTGTTCGGCGCGCGCAGCGTCGGCTTTCTGGTGCTGACCTTTCAGCGCAACGCCGAGGACGTGCAGAAGAGCGAGCTGCTGGTGGCGCTCGCGCAGCAGGCGACGCTCGCCGTGCAGCTGACGCGCCTCGCCTACTCGGCCAAGGAAGCCGCCGTGCTCATGGAGCGCACGCGCATCGGCCAGGAGATTCACGACGGCCTGGCGCAGTCCTTCACCGGCATTCTGCTGCAGCTGGGCGCGGTCGAGGAGTTCCCGTCCTGCAAGAAGCGCGGCTCGGAGCTCGCCGTGACCTTATCGCGCATCCGCGAGCTGGCGCGCGACGGGCTCACCGAAGCGCGCCGCTCGGTGATGGCGCTGCGCCTGGATCAGACCCGGCGCCCGGGACTGGAGATCGCGCTCCGGCAACTCGCCGACCGCTCCACGGTGCCCGGCGGCGTCACCTGCACCTTCGAAGGCGGCGGCACCGCGACGGGCCTGCGTCCGGAGCACGAGCACGAGCTGCTGCGCATCGCGCAGGAGGCCGTGAGCAATGCGGTGCGGCATGCCCGCCCACACACGGTGCGCATCACCATGACCGATGAGCCCGCCCACTGGGAGCTCGCGGTCGCGGACGACGGCGTAGGGATGCAGGAGCGGCCCGATGTGTACGCGCGCGAGGGCTTTGGGCTCTCGAGCATGCGCCAGCGCGCCGGCGCGATCGGCGGAGAGTGGCAGATCGACAGCCAGCCCGGGGCCGGCACACGCGTGAGCGTGCGCATCGAGAAGCGAGCCCCCTAGTGGTAGCGGTCATGAAGACCAAGATCCGCGTCGTGCTCGCCGATGATCATCCGGTGGTGCGCGACGGCCTGGCGGCCATGGTCAACCAGCAGGCCGACATGGAAGTGGTCGCGGAAGCCGGCGATGGCGACGAGGCGATCGCGCTCTACGAGCAGCACCGGCCGGACGTGATGGTGCTCGACCTGCGCATGCCCAAGCGCGACGGCGTGTCGGTGGTGCAGCGCGTGCTGGAGCTCCATCCCAAGGCCTGCATCCTCATCATGACCACCTACGATGGCGATGAGGACATTTTTCAGTGCCTGTCCCAGGGCGCCAAGGGATACCTGCTGAAGGACGCCCCCAGGCAGGAGATCCTCTCCGCCATCCGCGCAGTGAGTGAGGACCGTCCCTATACCTCATCCACCGTGGCCGCCAAGGCGCTGCAGCGCATGGCGAAGCCGAGCCTCACGCAGCGCGAGCTCGACGTGTTGCAGCTGGTCGCCGAGGGCCGCAGCAACAAGGACATCGCGCGGCGGCTGTCCATCACCGAGGGCACCGCCAAGACCCACGTAAAGGCCATTCTCACCAAGCTCGACGCCATCAGCCGCACCGAAGCGGTCGCGGTGGCGCACAAGCGCGGCCTGATCCACCTGTAAGCCGCGCGCCCGCGCCGCCCGGACGATGCGAACGGCGAACCCGGTTTGCCGGTCCGACCACGGCGGGTCAGCCGCCATCCTCGATAAATTCCACCTCCGCGATCCAGGTGCGCTTGCGGCGCGCGAGGC
>Ga0137377_10003198_pt1 | contig 12575 bp, 9 predicted proteins | sample SagtaG_22_FD_104815 | JGI IMG/M metagenome (GOLD analysis project Ga0137377, IMG submission 104815) | Vadose zone soil microbial communities from Sagehorn Ranch, Mendocino, California, USA - Sage2_L_40_16 metaG | ecosystem: Environmental > Terrestrial > Soil > Vadose zone | place: USA... | reverse complement strand
CCTCGGCCTGGCTTTCTGGCTGCTGCCCGGGCCCGCCTCGTTGATGGGCGTGTCGATCGCCCACATCGCGGCGACCTGCGGGTTTCTCGGTCCGGGCCCTTTCCTCCTGAAGAGGCTAGGACTCGTCTAGGTGGTGCAGCTCGATGAAGTACAGCGACGGACTCTGGTGTGGGCCGGCCTTGCAGTGGTCCTCACGGCATTCGACGGTTCGGTGCTGGTCCTGGCGCTGCCGGCCGTCGCCCGTGACTTTCAAGCGCGCGTCCCGGATCTCAGCAACCTCGGCTCGATCCTCGCCCTCGGCGGCCTCGGCGCACTGCCCCTGGCGACGCTGGCCGACCACTTCGGGCGCCGGCGCCTGATCGCGGTCGGCGTGGCCGGCTTTTCGATCGCCAACTTTGCGAGCGCCTTCGCGCCGAGCCTCGAAGCACTCGCCTTCCTGCGGCTGGTCGCGGTGTGCTTCGAGGCGCTGGTCGGCGGGGTCGCCACCGCCCTCATCGTCGAAGAGGCCCCGTCCGGCCGGCGCGGCCAGGCCGTGAGCGTGCTCGCGCTTCTCAGCGGTGCGGGCACCGGCATCACCGTGATCGCGTATCCCCTGGTCGCCCCACACTGGCGCTGGCTGTTCGCCGCAGGCGGCGTGGGACTCGTGGCCGCCCCGCTGATCTGGATGAGGCTGCCCGAGGGGCGCGTGTGGCAGAGGGTGAGACTGTCCGGCTCTGCGCTTCGGTTGTTGATGGCGCCGCCTTGGCGCCAAAGGCTCTTCATCATCGCGGCGACCACGGCGCTGCTTGCCGTCCTCCTGGAGCCGGCTGGGCTGCTGTTCACCGTCTTCGCCAGCCAGAAGCTGCGCATGAGCCCCACCGGGATCAGCGTTCTGATCGCCGTCTCGGGCGTGGCGGGCGCGGCATCTTACGTTGCCGGCGGCTACCTCAGCGACCGTTTCGGGCGGAGGGCTCCTGGAGCCGCACTCACTGGAGCCACCGCAGTGGCCGCAAGCGTCAGCTTCGCCACGGGGACGCCCGGATTCGTGATCGGCAACGTGCTGTGGAGCTCGTTCGCCAGCGCCGCGACGCCGGTGCTCGGGGCGTGGTCCGGCGAGCTCTTTCCCACTCGGGCGCGGGCCACGGCCGAGGCAACAGGGTCGGTGGCGGCGGCGGTGGGAAGCGTGGCCGGTCTCCAGGCGGTCGGGATCCTTTCGCAGTCCGTCGGGCTCGGCCCGGCCCTCGCGTTGACAGGCATTGTCGCCCTCGCCGGGGCCGGCCTCCTGCTCCTTCTCCCCGAGACCCGCAGCGCCCCGCTCCCAGACTAGGAACACATCCGGAAAGGAAGCGTCTCTGTGACGGTGGTCGCCAACAGCGCTGAGACAAACGTGCATGCGTGTTCGCGGCCGGGTTGAAACCCGGCCGCCCTTCGACCCGCAATTTGACGAAGCCACAGGGCGGTGCTAGGGTTGCCGCGGTATATCGGTCGCATATCGGTCGATGGCCTGATGTGGGAGGGGTCACAGGGGTTGGCGTCTCAGGCTCGCGCGATTGGAGCTAGGCACGCTCAGAGCACCGTCGCCGAGGCCGCGCGCTCGCAAAGCGAGGAAGCCTACCTTCGGATACGAGACCGGATCGTCTGCCTCGACATGCCGCCCGGCTCGGTCGTCGAGGAAGGCCGGCTCCGTGACGAGCTCGAGATCGGTCGTACCCCGATCAGGGAGGCCTTGCAGCGACTGGCGTGGGAGAACCTTGTACGCAGTGTGCCCCACCGGGGTACGTTCGTGACGGACGTCAACATCACCGACCTCGCACGCATCACCGAGGTCCGGGTCGTGCTCGAAGGGCATGCCGCGAGATTGGCGGCCGAGCGCAGGGGTGACGGCGACCGCGAGGCGATTGCCGACCTCATCGAACGGCTCAACGCGGCCGAGCTCATCAACCCTCGCGAGCTAATGCAGCTCGACCGCGAGATCCATCGCCAGATCTATCGCTCGGCTCGCAACGCCTTTCTCGAAAACACGCTGGAGCGGTACTTCAACCTGAGCCTGCGGCTCTGGTACCTGGTCCTCGACCACGGCGTTCGCCTTCGCGAAGCGGTGGAGGAGCACATCGAGCTGCTGCGCGCGGTCATCGCCGGCGACGGCCAGCGCGCCGACGAATGCATGAGGCGCCATGTGATCGGGTTCGAGCGCGAGATCCGCAAGGTGCTGGTGGAGAGGTAAGAGGGTTGCCCAAAGTCTTTTTCGCGACCGACCTGCATGGTTCCGAGATGTGCTGGCGCAAGTTCCTCAACGCGGCCAAGTTCTATGAGGCCGACATCCTGATCTGCGGCGGCGACATGACCGGCAAGGCGATGATCCCGATCGTCGAGGAGAACGGCCACTACACGGTGACGATCGCCGCCGAGAGGCAGGTCGTCACGGCCGGGCAGGTCGGCGACATCGAGACCCAGATCCGGCGCCGCGGCTACTACCCGCTGCACGTCACCCCGGAGCGGCTGCAGGAGCTGGACGAGGACGCCGACAAGAGGAAGCAGTGCTTCCAGCAGGTCATGCTGGACGGCGTCCGCCGCTGGATGGACATGGCTTCGGAGAAGCTGCGCGGCTCCGGAGTGCGCATATTCGTATGCCCGGGCAACGACGACGAGATGGAGGTGGACGACGTCGTCCGGGAATCCGACATGGTCGAGCTCGGCGAGGGGCGCATGGTCGAGATCGACGGCTTCACGATGATTTCCACCGGGTGGTCCAACCACACGCCGTGGAACACGCATCGCGAAGAGGCGGAGGAGAAGCTCGGCGAGCGCATCGAGGCGATGGCCAAGCAGATCCCCGACCCCACGCGCGCGATCTTCAACCTCCACTGCCCGCCGTACAGGTCGGGTCTCGACGAAGCTCCGGCCATCGATGCGGACCTCAAGCTGATGCATGGCGGGCGCGCGCTGCGCCCTGTCGGTTCGACCGCCGTGCGCCAGGCGATCGACAAGCACCAGCCGATGCTCTCGCTGCATGGGCACATCCACGAGAGCAAGGGCGCGGTGAAGCTCGGCAAAACGCTTTCCATCAATCCCGGCAGCGCTTATGAGGAGGGGATCCTCATGGCGGCGGTTATCAACCTCGATACCAAGAAGGGGATCAAGAGCTACCAATTGGTAAACGGGTAAGCGGCAATAACGGAGAGGGAGAAAAAGAGAGATGGCTGAAGCAACGATGGGGTCGAGGCCGACCCTTTTCCTGCGCAACGCGACCGGGCTGGTCAAGTCCTGGTCGACGTTCGATGCGTTCGTCTACTCGTTCTGGTCGGTGAACCTGATCACGCTCGGCCTTTACGGCATGTCGTACGTGTACACGGTTCCTGACGGCCAGCTGCTCGCCGCGATCCTCGTGTTCGGCCTGCTCACGACCTTCCTCGTCGTCACCTACGCGATGTTGGTGAGCGTGATGCCGCGAACGGGAGGCGACTACGCCTGGCAGAGCCGCGTTCTTGGCGGCGGTCTTGGTTTCGTGCTGTCCATCACCGGGTGGTGGTTCACGCTGTTTCTCTGGGCGCCGATCTACGCCAATATCCTCGTCGTCCAGTTCTTCTCTCCCCTCGCGTACACGCTTGGCTGGACCGGCGTCGCCACGTTCTTCACCAGCCAGACCGGCATCTTCGTCTCTTGCTTGATCGTGCTTGCATTCGTGAGCATCGTCGTCACGCTGGGCATGGAGACCTATGCGCGAATCCAGAAGATCTGCTTCTGGCTCGGGCTTGCCGGCCTGGCCGTCGTGTGTGGGCTCTTGCTGTTCTACAGCCAGAGCGACTTCCAGAACGCATTCAACCGCGAGGCGACGAACATCTTCGGCGCCCCGGCCAATGCATACCAGGGCACGATCGACGCGGCCGGCAAGACTTTCGCGGGCTCGAGCTTCAACACGCTCGCGTTTGGTCCCCTGCTTCTTCTGCTCCCCTGGCTGGCTTTCTACCTGCTGTGGCCCAACTGGGGCGCCACCCTGTACGGCGAGGTCCGCGGAGCCAAGGACCTCCGCAAGCCGTTCTGGAGCATGTTCTGGGGACTGTGGGTCACGGTGGCCATGGTTGCGATCGTCGTCCTTCTGATCAACAAGACCATCGGCTGGAACTTCTACCAGTCGGCCAACGCGGCCTACTGGAACAACCTGTTCGCGGTCCAGGGCGCCGTTGCCCCGCCAGTCCCGATCTGGCCTTACCCAGTCATGTTCGCGGGATTCCTGGTCGACAACCATCTCTTCCAGGCGTTGCTGATCATCGTCATGGGCCTGTGGTTCTTCGGCTGGGCCGGAACCCTCTTCCTGTCTTCGACTCGCGTCATCTTCGCGGCGGCCTTCGACCGGGTCCTGCCGTCATGGGCGGCCAACATCTCGGCCAAGCGCCGCGTGCCATACGGCGCGTTGATTCTGATGATCCTGCCGTCGCTCGTGATCAGCGCCATCTACGCGTACAAGCCGGACTTCACCAGCGTGTTCCTGGACGCCACCGCGGTGCTTGCCCTGACCTTCCTCGCGACGGTCGTGGCAGCTATCATCCTGCCCTGGCGGCGCAAGGACCTCTACGAAGCCTCGCCGATCGCCCACTACAAGGTCGCCGGGATTCCGGTGATCACGGTCGTCGGAGTGATCACCGGGTTGTTCCTGCTCTTCATGCTCTACCAGTGGTCGTTCAACCCTGACAACCTCTACGGGACGTCGCTGCAGAAGACGCCAAACTCCGTCATCTATTTCGTTGCGACGTACGTCGTCGCGATAGTCATCTACGTCGCGGCGCGGATTTACCGGAGCCGGCAGGGAATCGACCTCGCACGTATCCACCACGAAATTCCTGTTGAATAACGGTTCGGCCGCCGGGCGCAAGCCCGGCGGCACGCCTTTTCACTGATGCTCGAATACACACTCCGCACCTACCAGAGCCCGACCCGTCTGGTACAGCGCCTTGGCGCCATCCGCGAGCTGGGTACCGAGGCGTCGCTGCTCGGCATTCGCCGGCCGCTTCTCGTCACCGACCCCGGTGTGAAGGCGGCGGGCCTGCTGGACACCGCGCTCGAGGTCCTGCGCGGCGCCGACTGCGAGCCGGTCGTGTTCGACCGCGTGCGCGCCAACCCGGGTGTGGAGCTCGTCGACGCGGGCGCCGCCGAGTACCGATCGGAGGGCTGCGACGGGCTGGTCGCGATCGGCGGCGGCAGCTCGATGGACACCGCCAAGGGGATCGGGGTGGTGGCCGCCCACGATGGCAGCATCCTCGACTACGAATGGGGGCATAGCCCAATCGACAAGCGGATCCCGCCGATGATCGCGGTGCCGACCACGGCCGGGACCGGCAGTGAGGTCACCCTGTGGGCGGTGATCACCGACCCCAAGCGGAAGATCAAGTTCAACGTCGGCGGCACCCCGAACATCGCGTCGTGGGTGGCCGTCATCGACCCGGAGCTCACCGTCAAGCTCCCCGCCGCGGTCACCGCCGGCACTGGCATGGACGCCCTGGCGCACGCCGTCGAGTGCTACACGATGTCCTACCACCAGCCCTTCACCGATGCGGTGGCGCTGATGGCGATGGAGTACGTCGGGCGATACCTGCGGGTCGCGTTCTCGCAGGCGGCCAACGTCGAAGCGCGATATCACATGAGCGCGGCGGCGATGCTCGCGGGTCTCGCCTATGGGACCGACTCGGCCGGCGCCGCCCACGCGATGAGCCAGACTGCCGGCGGCGTGCACGATGCGCCGCACGGCGCGCTGACGGCTCGCTTGCTCGGCCCCGTCATGGAGTACAACCACGCCGGCGAGCCGGAGCGTTTCGCGCGCATGGCCGCTGCCTTCGGGCTCGATGTGCGCGGCGCCACCGTCTGGCGCGCGGCAGAGATGGCCGTCGACTACGTGCACCAGCTGACGGTCGACGTCGAGATCCCCAGCCTCGAAGAGCTGGGCTTCAGCAGGGACGAGATCCCGATGCTCGCTGAGAAGGCCGCCGCCGACCCGCAGAGCATCGGCAACCCGCGAGACGTCGATGCTTCGGCGTACCAGCGCATCTACACGCGAGCGTTCGACCTCGGACGGGGGGCCGCTTCTTGACCCAGGGCCCTCTCGAAGACCCAATAGAAGAAGCCGGCCGGATCGCGACCGCCGCCAAGGCCGCGGGGGTGAAGGCCAAGCTCCTCGGCGGGGCGGGAATCCATCTCAGCTCACCAAGCGCCCGCAAGCCTCCTTTGAGACGGAAGTACGGCGACCTCGACTACGCGATCCGAAAGAAGGACCGCCAGGCCGTGCAGACGATGTTTCCATCGCTCGGGTATGAGGCGAACGAACGATTCAACCTCATGCAGGGGGACCGTCGCCTGTACTTCTACGACGTCGATCACAGCCGCCAGGTGGACATCTTCATCGACATCATCCAGATGTCGCACGTGATCGACCTGCGAGGGAGGCTGGACGGCGATGGACCCTGTGCCAGCCCCTCGGACCTCCTCTTGAGCAAACTCCAGATCTTCGAGGTCAACCGCAAAGACCTCGTCGACCTGACCGCGCTCTTGCTCGACCACCCGATCGTCAAGAGCCCGAATGACGAATGCATCGACTGTACTTATGTCGCCAAGGTGGCGGCCGACGACTGGGGGATGTATCGAACGCTGCAAGAGAACATCGGCAAGCTGCGGCACACCCTCGAAGACCTCGACGTCGACCGCGACGTCGTCAGCGCCAGGCTCGACGAGCTGTGGTCGGCCGTGGAAACGCAGCCGAAGCCTTTGAAGTGGAAGCTGCGCGCCCAGGTGGGCGATCGAATGCGCTGGTACGAGCTTCCCGAGGAGGTCCGCTCGCCGTACCAGCCGGAGTAGCAAACCCAGACATATAAGGAATAGAGGAGCAGACGCATGAGCAACCTGCCCGCCCACGCCCGGGCCGTCGTGATCGGCTGCGGGATCGTCGGCAACAGCGTGGCCTACCACCTGTGCCGCCTGGGCTGGCGCGACGTGGTGCTCATCGACAAAGGCCCGCTGCCGAACCCGGGCGGATCCACTGGTCACGCGTCGAACTTCATCTTCCTGGTCGATCACTCCAAGGAGATGACGGCGCTCACGGTGGAGAGCGTCAACCAGTACAAGGAGATGGGCGTCTTCACACAATCGGGCGGCATCGAGGTCGCGCGCACGAGCGAGCGCATGCAGGAGCTCACGCGACGCATGGTCTCGGCGGCGTCATGGGGTATCGAGCCCGTCTCGCTCGTCAGCCCGGCAGGGGTCAAAGACCTCGTCCCGTTCATCAATGACTCGATCATCCTGGGCGGCTTCTACACGCCAGGCGTCGGCGTGGTCGACTCGCTGCGCGCGGGCACGATCATGCGCGAGCGGGCGCAGGCGTCCGGGGCGCTGATGGTGGCGGCCAAGACGGAAGTGCTCGGCATCGACGTCGACCACGGCCGCGTCCGCTGTGTCCGCACCACGGCCGGCGACGTCGAGGCGGAGACCGTCGTGATCACCTGCGGCGTCTGGAGCCCGCGCGTCGCCCGGATGGCGGGGGCGCGGATCCCACTCACTCCGGCCGTGCACCAGATGATCGACGTCGGCCCCGTGCCCCGCTTCGCGGGCGCCAAGGGCGACATCGAGGTGCCAATCGTGCGCGACATGGACACCAACATGTACGAGCGCCAGGCCGGCGGCGACCTCGAGATCGGGTCATACGCACACCGGCCGATCCTCTACGACCCCGAGGACATCCCACCCATCGAGCGGGCCGCGCTGTCGCCAACCGAGTTCCCCTTCACACAGCCCGACTTCGAGCTCCAGATGCAGCACGCCCTCGAGCTGGTGCCTGAGATCGTCAGCGACGAACGAGTGGGCGTGAAGTACGCCATCAACGGCATCCTATCGCTCACGCCCGACGGCATGCCCGTCCTGGGCGAGTCACCGGACGTCAGAGGCCTGTGGTCGGCGGCCGCCGTGTGGGTCAAAGAGGGCCCCGGCACGGGCAAGGCGCTGGCCGAATGGATGGTGCACGGGCAGTCGGAAATCGACCTCCACTCGTCCGACATCGCCCGTTTCCACGAACATCAAAAGACGCGCACGCACGTGCGCGCAAGGGCGGCCGAGGGCTTCAACAAGACGTACGGCATCGTCCACCCGAGCGAGCAGTGGGCCTCCAATCGCGATGTTCGCCTGGCGCCCTTCCACCAGCGCGAGCGCGAGCTGGGCGCGACGTTTTTCGAGGCCGCCGGTTGGGAGCGGCCGATGTGGTACGAGTCGAACGGCCCGCTTCTCGACGAGTTCGGCGACCGGGTCACGCGGCGCACGGCTGAATGGGAATCGCGCTGGTGGTCGCCGCTCATCAACGCCGAGCACCTCGCCATGCGCGAGAGGGCAGGTCTCTTCGACCTCTCGGCGTTCGCGATCTTCGACATCACGGGGCCTGGCGCGCTGGCGGCGGTGCAGAAGGTCACGCTCCGCCAGATGGACGTGCCCGTCGGCCGCAACGTCTACACGCCGGTCCTGAGCCACAACGGAGGCTTCAAGTCCGACCTCACGATCATGCGGCTCGGCGAGGAGCACTTCCGCGTGGTGACTGGTGGCGCGTCCGGCATGTCGGACAAGAAGTGGTTCGCCGATCACCTGCCCGCGAACGGGACGGCGCAGCTGTTCGACCTGACCACCGCGATGACCACCGTCGGACTGTGGGGCCCTCGGGCACGCGACATCCTCGCCTCTGCCACCGGCGACGACGTCTCCAACGAAGGCTTCAAGTTCGGTGCATGCAGGACGATCGACGTCGGCACCGTTCGGGTGCTCGCGTCGCGCATCTCATATGTCGGCGACCTCGGCTGGGAGCTGTACGTGCCCATCGAGCAGGGGCTCAAGCTTTGGGACCTTCTCTGGGAGGCCGGCCGGCCGTTCGGCCTCGTGCCCTGCGGCATCGGCGTTTACGGCACCACGGGCCGGCTCGAGAAGTGCTACCGCGCCCACGGCAACGAGCTGGAGACCGAGTACAACGTCGTCGAGGCGGGGATGCAAGCGCCGCGCGTGAAGAGCGAGGACTTCGTCGGCAAGGAAGCGCACCTCCGGCATCGGGAGGAGGCGCCGGCGGCGATCCTCTGCACGCTGACGGTCGACGACCACAGGTCGAAAAGCGGTGAGAAGCGGTACATGCTCGGGCGCGAACCGATCCTCACTCACGACGGCGCGCCGATCGTCGATTCGCGAGGCCGCCACTCTTACGTCACCAGCGCCGGCGCCGGCCCGTCGGTGGGCAAGCACATCCTCATGTCTTACCTGCCGCCGGAGCATGCAGTGACCGGCCAGCGTCTCGCGGTCCAGTACATGGGCGAGCGCTACCCGGTCACCTTGGCCGTGGTCGGCTCCGCGCCGCTCTTCGATCCCGAGAACACGCGCATCCGGTCGTGAAGATCCTGGTCTGCGTGAAGCGTGTTCCCTTCACTGGGGGAAAAATGGTGCTCGCCGCCGACTCGATGTCTCTCGAGACGCGACACCTCGGCTTCACCATCAGTCCCCACGAGGAATGTGGTGTCGAAGAGGCGGTCCGGCTGATCGAAGCCAATGGCGGCGAGTCGGTCGTGCTCACGCTGGGCCCGGCTGAGGCGGTCGAGCAGCTGCGCGACGCCATGGCGATCGGTATCGACAGGGCGCTCCACCTGCAGACAGATGGTGGCGAGTGGGACCCGGAGGCGACCGCGGCAGCAATCGTCGACGCGGTGCGCGCGGACGAGTCCGCGTCGGGGCCGTTCGACCTCATCTTCTTCGGCAACGAGTCCGCCGACTCGAGTGGTTTTCAGGTTGGGCTGCGTGTGGCGTGGGCGCTGGGCCGCCCATGCGTGACTGGCCTCAAGAAGGTCACGGTCGAAGACGCGTCGGTGAGGTGCGAGCAAGAGGTGGATGGCGGCCGCGACGTCTACGTGGTGCCGGCTCCGGCTGTGCTCACGGTCAAGGAGGGCTTGAACCTCCCCCGATATCCCTCGGTGCCTGGCCGGATGCGTGCCGGACGCAAGCCCGTCGCGGCCGTCACGCCGCCGCGGCCGGACGCAAGGCTCGAGGTCGCACGGCTCGTGGTCCCGGCAGGCCAGGGCCGGCGCGCCGAGGTCCTTGGCAGCGGGCCGCCGGCCGCGCCCGCGGTGGTGGAAATGATGCGCAAGATCGGAGTCGCGTAAGTGCCCGTATTGGTCGTGGTCGAGCAGGGGGAAGGCAAAGCTACCGATCCTTCGCTGCAGGCTCTCACGCTCGCGCGATCTCTCGGTGAGCCAGTGCATGCGCTGCTCATCGGATGGAGCACCGACCTCAGCGCTCATGGCGTCGCGGTCGCCCACGTCGCCCAGCACGATGCGCTCGACTCGTTCGCCCCCGACGCGTGGGCCGCGATCGTCGGGCAGCTCGCCGATCGATTGAACGCGAGCGCGATCCTCGCCCCTGGAACCGAACACGGCAATGAGGTGATGGCGCGGGTCGCGGCGCGCACGCAGCTGCCGCTGGCGACCAACTGCATCGCCGTCGCACCCGGAAACCCGGTCATGCTGACACGCCAGCGCTGGGGCGGCAGCCTGCTCGAGGAAGCTCGCCTGCACAGCACACGCCCCTTGATCACGGTCGCGCCATACACGATTGCAATCATCGCGTCCCCCGCGGAAACTGCGACCGACAAGTTCACGCCCCAGCTGAAAGAGCGAGAGATCGTCGTGAAAGTCGCCGAACGCGTCAGCACCAGGGGAGGCGGCGTCTCGCTCGCCGAGGCGAAGGTCGTGGTCAGTGGCGGCCGCGGCGTCGGCTCGAAGGAGGGATTCGCGATCATCGAGGAGCTGGCCTCACTCCTCGGCGGCGCCGTGGGCTGCTCTCGCGTGGTGACGAGCGCCGGCTGGCGGCCGCACTCCGACCAGGTCGGCCAGACGGGCACCAAGGTCGCGCCCGAGCTGTACATCGCGTGCGGCATCTCCGGGGCCACCCAGCACATGGCCGGGTGCAGGGGCGCGAAGCGCATCCTCGCGATCAACTCCGACGCCGAGGCGCCGATCATGCAGAACGCCGACTACGCCGTGGTCGGCGACCTCAAAGAGATCGTCCCGGCCATCTCGGCCGAGCTGCGCAAGGGCCGGGCAGTGCACGCCTCTCTCCCCGGCCCTCTCCCCCAAGGGGAGAGGGGATGATCGCTGCGGCCGCCCTGGCCGCCGTTCTGATCGTCGCGATCTCGCTCTTCGGGCGGCGCGCATGGCTCCTCTACCGGCTGGTTCGGATGGGCAAGCCGCTGAAGCGATTCGACGACCTGCCCGCCCGCGCCCGCGCAGAGGCCGTCGTGGTCGTGGGACAGAGCAAGCTGCTCCAGCGCCTGGTCCCGGGCCTGATGCACGCGGCGATCTTCTGGGGTTTCCTCGTCCTGCTCCCGACGATCTTCATCGCGATGATCGGCATCGTCGACCAGCACGCGACGCTGCCGTGGCTCGGGCAGCAGGGCTGGTACGCGCTCCTCGTCGACGTCTTCGCCGTGCTCGTGCTCGCCGGGGTCATAACCGCCTTTGTCATCCGCAAGATCCAGCGACCGCGCAGGTTCGCAGGCAGCCACGTGCGCGAAGCCGACCTCATCCTGCTGTTGATCGCCGGGATCGTCGTCTCGCTTCTTCTCTGGCATGCGAGCCAGATCGCCCTCGGCCTGAACGAATACCCCGCGGCATGGGCGCCGGTCTCGAGCCTGCTGGCTCAGGCGCTGCAGCAAACGTCGACGCCATATATCGAGCGCGGCGCCGTGTGGGCGCACGTGCTGATCATCCTTGGCTTCCTCGTCTACCTTCCGTACTCAAAGCACCTGCACATCTTCATCGCAGCGGTGAACGTCTTCTTCGGCCGCGTGCGCGCGCGTGGCCGCTTGGAGCCCATCGACTTCGAGACCGCAACCGATGCTGAGGTCCGCTTCGGGGCCGCCACCGTCGTCGACCTCACGTGGAAGCAGATGCTCGACACCATGTCCTGTACCGAATGCGGGCGCTGCCAGGACGTCTGCCCGGCCTACAACACGGGCAAGGAGCTGTCTCCGAAGCTCCTGATCATGGGGCTGCGCGACCAGGTGCTCGCGCAGGGACCCAAAGCCCTTGCCGCCGCGAAATCTGGCGCTGCGTTCAAGCTCGAGCCGCTCGTCCCGACTGCGGTCACCGACAACGTCGTCTGGGATTGCGTGACCTGCGGAGCATGCGTGCGCGAATGCCCGGTAGGCATCGAGCATATCGACCACATCATCGACCTGCGCCGCAACCTGGTCATGGTCGAATCGCGATTTCCCGACGAGGCGGCGACCATGCTGCGCGACGTCGATCGCGCGTCCAACCCGTGGGGCAAGCCGCAGTCGGATCGCGCGCATTGGGCCGACGGGCTGGGGGTTCGCGTGCTCGCGGCGGGCGAGCCGGCACCGGACGTCCTCTTCTGGGTCGGCTGCGCTCCGTCGTTCGACGAGCGTGCAAAGCAGGCGGCTATTTCGACGGCGAAGCTGCTCCAGCAGGCAAGCGTCGACTTCGCGATTCTCGGGCCCCGCGAGTCGTGCACAGGCGACCCGGCGCGGCGGATGGGCGATGAGTACACGTTCCAGAAGATGGCCAGGCAGAACGTGG
>Ga0137377_10003189_pt1 | contig 12587 bp, 7 predicted proteins | sample SagtaG_22_FD_104815 | JGI IMG/M metagenome (GOLD analysis project Ga0137377, IMG submission 104815) | Vadose zone soil microbial communities from Sagehorn Ranch, Mendocino, California, USA - Sage2_L_40_16 metaG | ecosystem: Environmental > Terrestrial > Soil > Vadose zone | place: USA... | reverse complement strand
GCGATCATGTGGTCGCCGATCAACCGCTGCTGTCGGTCGAGACCGACAAGGCCGTGGTCGAAGTCCCCTCGCCGTGGAGTGGCCGCATCGCGCGCCTGTTCGGCGCCACCGGAGACCTGGTCAAGGTCGGCGCTGCCCTGGTGGAGTTTGACGAGGGCGCGGAGCAGGATGCCGGAACGGTAGTGGGCGAGATCGACCGCGGCGAGCCCGCGCCGCACACTGCTCCGCTGGGAGCGCGGGCGTCCCGCCCGCTCTTTGACACCCCTGGGACCGCGGGCGTCTCGCCCGCTCTTCCCAAGGAAGCGGGCGAGACGCCCGCGGTCCCAGGAGAGGGCAGGGTGGGAGCGCCCAGCCGGGCGCACCTTCTGGTCCTTCCAGCCGTTCGGGCGCTCGCACGCAAGCTTGAGGTCGATCTCAACCTGGTACACGCGACTGGTCCCGGTGGAACGATTACCCGGACGGATGTCGAGCGCGCCGCCAAGAGCCTCGACGATAGCCTCGACCATGCGGGACCGGCCGAACCGCTGAGGGGCATGCGCCGCGCAATGGCGCAGCGCATGGCGGCGGCCCACGCCGAGGTCGTGCCGACCACCGTCACGGACGAGGCCGACATTGATGACTGGCAGAGCGGCGAAGACCTCACGATGCGGCTCGTCAGCGCTATTGCGGCTGCCTGCGTGGCGGAGCCGGCGCTCAACGCCTGGTACAATTCCGCGGCGGGAGAACGGCGGCTGATGAAACGCGTCGATCTCGGCATCGCGGTCGATACTGGTGAAGGCCTCATCGTGCCGGTCCTGCGCAATGTCGGCGAGCGCGACAGCAAGGCTCTTCGAGGCGGACTGGACCGCTTGCGTGCCGACGCCGCGGCGCGCACCATCCCGCCCGAGGAACTGCGGGGCGCCACCATCACGCTGTCGAATTTCGGCATGATCGGCGGCCGCTTCGCCAGCCTCGTCGTGGTGCCGCCCCAGGTCGCGATCGTCGGCGCCGGCCGTGCCGCCCCTCGTGCGGTTGCGCGGCAGGGCCGGATCGAGGCGCGCCGCATCCTGCCGCTGTCGCTGACGTTCGACCACCGCGTGGTAACCGGCGGCGAGGCAGCGCGCTTCCTGGTGGCGCTGAAATCGGATCTCCAACGCCCATGATGACGGCGCGCGTGACGGGATACCGATCGCGCCGCAGCACTCTATACGTTGGGACATGGCGGAAGATCGTGCGCATGTCACGGCTGCCTGGCCTGTTACTTGTCGCGGTTGGTCGAGCAGTCGGACGCGAGCCGCGGACCATCCCGTCACATCATTGAAAGCTCCGGCCGCTCCAGTCCTACTCAATTGTCGCCCCAGTCCAAGAGCGGCCGCGCCGAGATCGCTATGGAAGTTGCGATGATAGCGGCGGTGGAAGAGCCGTTCCAGGTCAGGCTCTTCAACTACGCGCATCAAATTTTGATTTTGAGGTCTCAGGGACCCGCCCGCTTGCAGGGCGGCCGGATGACTATTAACACGCTCGCCGATGCGAGCGAATGGTGGCTCTCGAACCCAGCAGGCAATCAACATGTATCCCGATATGACCGTTGATGAGCGCGCTAAACGGGAAATTGCCAACCTCGCCAAGGCCATCGATGGAATGGACACTCACGGCTGGCTCCCGGAGGATCAGATCCGATACTTCAGACTGCACATTGAAAGAGGAATAGAAGATCTCCAGCAAGCGGAAGATGCATTTTATGAGCTCGTCAAGGACGGCCTATACCTCGGTATCAACAATATGCAGGACACCCGCCTCCAATTTCTGGAAAAACAGCTCGCTGATGTCAAGAATTACTCCCTTCCCACAGAGAAGCTTATATTTGAGTTTGTGATCCTGATCATAGTGGAGGCCATCATTGCGGGCGCAATGGAGATCGCAGCTCCGTTCGTCCTCAGTTCGATACTGGCAGGAGTCTCCGCCAAGGAAACGCGCAAACTATTTCAGTTGGAGGATGCTGCACAAAAAGCAAGTCAGCAACTTGCAGATTGGAGCGCTGAGCTGGACGATCTTTGGGTGAAGGTTCAGCAGTCCACCAGCGAAACGCAATTGCGCTCGCTCTACCGAGACTACAAGAGAGTCGCGGACGAAATGGCGATGTACAAGGCGGGGCTGGTGAAGAGCCTGCAAGCTGCAGAAGAAGCCAAGGCCGCGATGGAAGCCAACCTGCCCGTGATCAAGGTGAGCAATGAGGATTTGAAAATCTTCCTGGAAAATCCGATGACCAAAGCCGCGCTGACGCGAATTGGACTGTCGGGAGGAGACGAGGCGCTCAACATTATCGACAAACTACAAGAGGGCGCCGGCGAAGAAGCGGAGCCTGCTGTCTTTCAGACCGGCAATCGCGCAGCGGAATTTATCTCGCACATTCAGACACGGCGCAAGGAAGCCGGAGAAGGATGGATGGCTTGGCGGCAATACGTCCGATTTCTCAGCGACGACGACCTCGGGAAAAGTGTAAGCGTTCGAGCCTTTTTGTACCGATATCACGCCGTTCGCGATCAAATCCGGCCCATTCCCGAAAGGGCGCTGAGGGGCATTGCCGATGCATTCGAACTCTACCTCTGGTACGAGTGGGCGAGCTTCAATGGAATTATTTCCCATCCGACTCCGGTCAAAGGGCATGGCGTTTCTTTCGTGGCGCCTGAAGAGGGCATGATAATCGAAGGCATACTCGTAACCGACGCGTACACCATACTCGGCCTCAGAAATATGATCGACGGCGATTTCTATCCGGGCATTCCGAAGCTCAACGACGAGCAGGCAATGTATATCTATTTCAAGTGGGCCAAGGCCTTTTTCGTGAAGACCAAAGGTCAGGCCGTGCCCGCACCACTGCGTTCCGCGCGGCAGCAGCCGAAGGGTGATTTCAACCAATCTCGATATGACGAAGTTCGGGAGATGGCCGAGCGTACCTCTTCTAACGTTACGAACGGGGAGCGCGTCACACGTTTGAACGAGATGAAATTGTTGGTGATCGTATTTCTTCGTCAGATATTTCAGCAGGAAGTCGATGGTATGGACGCAGACTTCAGAGGCCTCGTCCGGAAACTCTTGGGGGTGAAAGACGACGACACGTTGCGGCTTTGGCTCCAAAGCCTTCCGCAAAGCTCTCCTTCCCAGCCCGATCAGAGCGATCCGGCGAAAGACCTAGAACCCCTGATTTCGTATCTCTTGAACGAGTCGGATGTCGGAACGGCCATTGCCGTCGGAGACGCACGCTCGCAGCTCGAGAACGCGGTGACCGATCTCGATTCGAAAATATCGCTGTACCCATTGCAGCCGTCGCCTCAGACGGCGCCGGGCGCGGCCGGCGGTGCCGTGAACGCAAGAGCTTCGCGTTCCTCGCTGCGAAGCGCGGCGGCCTCGGCTCCGACGACGGCCGTCGGGGCGCCGACGGCAGAGGATGCGCTGGACCAGATCAATCAAATGAAGGAGTCGCTTCAGGCTCGTTACGCCGATTTCCAAAAGCTTGCGGCAGACCAAGAGGAGGTGCTGTCCGAGGTGGAGGCAGCCTACGGTGACCGGATCGTCGCGCTGACCTCCTGGGAACCGGATGCCAACGAGGACCTGACCTGGCGCTGGTACGGCCCCAGCGAGTCTGAGGCCGTGTCGTAGCCACCTGCACCAATCCGGTGCCCCATCGACAAAAGCAGCTTCATCGCATTCGAAGTTCGCATCGCGTCGACCCGAGCGGCCGTCCCGTCCGGCATCTACGAATTACTAAAGAAATGGCATCCACGAATTACCAGAGAAATAAGGAGACGCATTATGGCCATTACTCAAGAGATGTTTCGATTCGTCACAACGCGCCGGCCCGACCGGGCGATGATGCATCGCATCAACGGTCGACTGATCCGTGATCGGCGAGTAGCGACGCCAGCCTCGCTTCTGGTCAAATTGTTCGGACCCGGCGACTATGAACCGAAGCTGGCGATCGCCAATTCCTATGCGAACTCTGCGGATTTTCTCGCAGCCAATGACGCCGGAATACTGGCGCTCGAACCGGCGGTGGACTTTTTTCGCAGCGAGCTTGCCACGGGCGCGGACCTGGCGACGCTTGCGTCCGGCTTCGCTGCCGCGTTGCCGACCGCGGCCGCATTGCTCCTGGCAATGCCTCCAGCCGATGTGCTGGAGGCGACAAGCTGGTTCACCGGCCGATTGTGGGATTCGTTCTACGCCCAGACCGTTCGCGGCTGCGACCGCTACGTGTCGACCAACTACCTTGCCGACGGTCTGCGCGTATTCCATGTGCTGCGCCTGTTATGGCTCAGCAGCAAGGCGGGTCGGACGACCTGGGGGGGTGGTGCATTCGATGACTACGACACATTAATCGATTTGAATGTGGCCATGGCGGTGGCCGGCGCTGCGCCGGGCGGCGATGGCCAAACCCAACTGCCGGCGCCAGATCAATTTCAGGCTTTGCAGACCATCACGAGTGAGATCGTCGCCATCGATCAGGTCAGCAGTCAGATTTTGAGCCTGCAGCGTGCCGGCTCGGTTCGCCTGGACCAGACGCCGGCGGGGCCGCAGACCTATCTGGATGAACCATCGCTTCAAATGGTAGGCGCGGATCCGGCTCTCGCCGGTATCGAGCTGAGGACAACGCCCGTGAGCAGCGCACTGCAACAGTTGCAGGTGGAGCGACAGCGCAAGTCGGTGCAGCGAGACCGGATCATGTCGGGCCTGGCAAATCCCGTCGCCGCCAACGACTATCAGGCCGTGGTCAGCCAAGTGCTGATCCCTCAAGCGATTCCAACGCCGGCTCCGCCTTCCCTCTCTGCGTTGGCAACGCCGGCGGGCGTGTTTCGCGTGCCCCTGAGCGTCGGTGCAATGAAGCCGCCAGTCGTCGGCGATCTCATTCTCGTGCAACAGGAATTGCGGCGCTACGAGCTGGGTGAGGTGGAGGAGATCCAATCGATCATGCAAGGAGAAAGGCGCGAGCGAACCATTCGAAACCTGGCGCGTACATCGCAGACAACATCGACCGAGACGAGTTCGACGCAAGAGCAAACGAGCAGTCTGACGACCGATGAGCGCTTCCAGCTGTCGTCGCAGGCGCAGAAGGTTTCTTCGGAGAGCGTTGGGGTGCAGACCGGAGTCAACGTGTCGGGCAAGTTCGGCCCGGTACAGGTCGGCGCCTCCGTCAATGCCTCATTCGACACCTCGAAGACCTCGTCCGCATCGACGTCCCAGGATTACGCCAAGACAGTCACCGAGGAGGCGAGCAAGCGTGTCGAGAACAGCATCAAGCAGACGAGCTCGATTACGGTGCTGACGGAAACGCAGGACACCTTGCTAAGAGGATTCAACAATGAGAAGGGGACCGCCAACGTCAACGGACTGTATCGCTGGGTGGACAAGATATACACCGCGAAGCTCTTGAATTATGGCCGACGCCTCATGTTTTCCTTGACCGTGCCCCAGCCGGCGGCGTTCTTCAGCGGGCTTCTGACACAAGGGGAGACCGAACTCATGGCGGATGTCGTGGCGCCGACGCCGCCGTCGCAGGTGGCGCCGTGGTCCGGTCTTCCCTACGGGTCAACGACCTACACGGGCAACGGCATTCAGAGCTACCAGGACATTACTGAACAGAACTATGCCAAGTTCGCCGCGCTCTATGATGTCACCGACATTGCGCCGCCCCCCGCAGAATCGATTACCGGCAGCAAGGCAATCGCCTACCCATCAGCGATGGAGGCCGCTGCGGTGAAGGATCACACAGACGAAGACAACGAGTTGAGTTACGTCGTCGCCGACGAGTCACTGACCATCGACCCCAATTATCGGATCACCAGCATTGGCGTGTACGTTCCGAAGGATAAACTGGGTCTCCTCGGCTCATATGCCGATGCCTTGAAACTTGGCACCCATAAGACCGTCAATCGCATATTGGTCGAGATCGCGGACAAATATTTCTACTTCAATGCAATTGGCAACGGAAATGATCCTCGCGACATCCACACCAATTTCAACATGCCACAACTCGTTCATGTGGGCGAGGAACTCGCCGGCGTGCTGCAGCCCACGCTGCCCATCACCATCACCGCTGATTTCGAAGGTATTTTGACTCTTATCGTCGTGTATACCGCTGTTCGCCGCCCCGAGGCGCTCGATGCCTGGAAAGCGCAGACGTACGCGGCGATCATCAAGGGGTACAACGCGAAGCAGCAGGAGTACGAACAAGCGCTGGCGGTCGCGCAGGCCAAGGTGCAGTCGGCGACGGAAGCGCAAACCTTCCAGCTGCGCGAGGATCAATATCGCAGCATCGAACAAACGGAACTCAAACGAGGTTGCATCGATCTCATGTCTGAAGGCACGGCGATTGGCTACACCTCGATCGCGGTCGACAGCGACGGCACGCCACGCATCGTATATGACGAGACTGAGGGCAATCTACTCGGTAACTGGCGTTCGCCGTTGGCGAATGGCGCCGTCGCCGAGTTCTTCGAGCAGGCTTTCGAATGGGAGGAAATGACGTATCAGTTCTATCCATACTACTGGACGGCCAAGGAGCGGTGGAAAGACCTTGCCCAAGCTTCTGGTTCTGATCCGATATTCGAGCAATTCCTGCGCGCCGGCAGTGCGGGGGTTGTCGTGCCTGTCCGCCCCGGCTTCGAGCGGCCGGTGATGCTGTTCTTGAAGACATCGCTCATCTGGGGCGGGGGATATCTGACCCTGTTTACGTCGGAAGATATGCTCAATGTTTATGCCGACGTGGAACTCGGCGAACAGCTCGACCCCCCCGAGCAAATTGGCGATTCCTGGGAAATTCGGCTTCCGACCAGCTTGGTGATGTTGCAAGAAGGCGATGTGCTTCCGGATTTTCCTGAAGATGACGCGCCGCCAGAGGCAGAAGCGCCGGTGACAGAAATCGTGCCAGACGCAACCGTGCCGTTCTAAAGCGATAAACGATGGGCAAATCAGTGCCACCACAGCCAGGCGCTTGGCGCTTTACACCAAGTACCAGGGCGCCGGATTTGCGTGCGCGAGGCTTTCCAGGTCATCGGCGGGCAGGCCTGGCGCCTGCCGATATTCAGCGACGTGGCAGCCCTCCGGAAGCTGGTCAAGCCATCGCGAGAAAGGGTGCGCATCGTCCGCGGCGCTCGTTGAAATCATCAACGCCTTGCCGCCACGCTTGCCGCACCCGCACACAACGCAGCTTCCGTCCCCGCGATCAGGATCCCCAGTGCCCGCGTTCGTCCATTCAATGCGGGAGCTACCGATTTCGATTTGTACAGCAGAGACTTGCGAGACTAAAAGACGAGAACAGTTCGTGAACAATGTCTACCCGTAAATCTCGCAACACTGCTCGCGAGAAAGGCTCCTAACTATTCAGCCTGTGGCAGCCAGACCGTCCTCCCGAGGTATAGTGCTGCCGGCGGGCGCCCTGCCGTTTCCGATGGAACAGGCCATAAAGGACCTGTTAAAGTTCCGACCCGAAATCTGCGCCTATCTTGCGTACAAAAAGTCGCCAGCAATGACACTCGGTCTTGGAGTCCCCGTCATGTCCATGAGCAAGCCACCCGGAAGCCTGCGCGCGATGGCTCTCCGTGCCGCCGCCCCTGCTGCGCTCGCAGTCGTGACAGCTGGGACCCTGCAGGCCTCCGCGCAGGGGCGGGAGCAAAGGCCGCCGGCATTCACGCAAGGGCAGGTGGAGCGCGGCAAGTCGATCTATCAGAAGAACTGCCAGGATTGTCACGGCTCGACGCTCGACAATGGCGAGTTCGGCGGGGCGCCGCTCAAGGGGTCGTATTTCCGCCAGCATTGGGGCTCCGGCGACGTCTCGGCGCTGTTCGGATATGTCAACACACTGATGCCGCCGGACCGGCCCGGCCAACTCAGTGAGCAGTCCTATGTGGACCTCACCGCTTTTCTGCTGAGCAACAACGGCTATGCGGCCGGCACCGAAGAACTGACCGCCGACCAGGACGCGCAACGCAAAATGACGATGAAGCAATAGGCCATGAGGCGGGCGCGCGAGAGCCGGGCGGTGGCGGCGTGATGGATCTGACGCTGCAGCAACTGGTGCTACGCCTCATTGCCTATGTGTTCATTGCGGCGATCCACGGCTTCACGGTCGCAGCGGTGGCGGTCGCGATCGGCGATCAGGGCCCGCGTTACGACGGACGGCTGCGCCTCAACCCGCTGGCGCATCTCGATATCATCGGTACGGCGTCCAGCGTGCTGTTCTCGGTTGGATGGATCAGGCCGATCGCCGTCGATTCATTTGAGTTGCGGCTTGGTCGAATCGGATTGGCAATCGTAGTTGCAGCCGGCGCCGCCGCAACCTTGCTCAGCGCGGTAGCACTGCGACTGGTGCGCCCGTTCCTGTTGCCGTTGCTGCCCGATACGGCTTCGGCGACGACGTTTGCGCTAATCGAAGTTGTCGGCGAGCTCAGCGCGTGGTTCGCGCTGACCAACATCTTGCCGCTGCCGCCGCTGACGGGCGCCCATTTGCTGGCCGTCGCGGCGCCGTCGTATGGCAAAGTCGTCACCAAGATCGCGCCTTATTCGGGGCTCGTGCTCGCACTCGTGGCGGCCACTGGGGCATTCACGAATGTTTTAGGTCCACCCTACCGCATCCTCGCCAATTCGTTGTTAAATTGACGGGTGTCATCGAGAGTCCCGAACATGACCCGATTTGCCATTGCGTCCTTGATGCTGGCCTGCAGCGCCTTGGCGACGCCGGAGCCGGCCCGTAGCCAGGGCGTGCAATACCAGTTCACGCCGCCGCCGCCGATCAAGACGCTGCCGTCATCGCCGGCGCCGAGCTATCCGCCAATCCCCGGCGTGGCGCCGCCGGCGCCGGCTCCCCGACAATCGCACCTGGCGCCCTACCGCGTCACGCCGCCCCCCGGCCCGTCGGATTCTGGATCGACGCGCACCGTTCATACAGCCCGCGGGCGGACGATTTTTGTACCGTCTTCGCCGCGGGAGACGTTCGGCGACCGCGTTTCGAACTGCGCCCACGCCGGCGCGTCGGCCGGCCTAGGGCCCAACCAGTTGAGTGCATTCATGGGTCGGTGTGCGAACTGAGGAGTGGGTCCCGATGTGGAAGTGTAGGGTGGGCAAAGTCGCCTGTCGCAGCTGATAGATAGAGCACTGGCCTGGCGCGACTTTGCCCACGCGGTCAAACGGCGAGGTGAGACGGCGTGGGCAAAGGCGCAGGAGAGGTTTCCCGAGTTGCGCAACGCAGCGATGCGCCTTTGCCCACCCTACAGGAGCCGACGTTTGATGCTTCGTTGATCTAGGGCCGATTGGTTTTTTTCATGTGATCGACTAGCCTTCGACGCATCAGAATGTGATCCAGGTCCGCCATCACGGATGGAATGTTAAAACATAATCCAGCGCCCAGCATGAGCGACATGCAGCGCCCCAATACCTATGTCGGGGCGCCGATCGAGCGCGTCGAGGATCTGCGCTTCCTGCGCGGGCGCGGCTGCTATCTGGACGATCTCTCACGCCTCGGCCAGTGGCATGCAGCGTTTGTCCGCAGCCCGTTCGCGCATGGCGCCATCGGGTGCATCGACACCCGCAAGGCCCGCGCGATGCGCGGCGTGCAGGCGGTGATCACGGGCGACGACATCGGTCCTGCGGTACCCACGATCCCGTTCCGCCGACCGAACCCGACCATTGCGCCCTATGCGCAGCCGGTCATCGCAACGAAGGTCGTGCGCTATGTCGGCGAACCTGTCGCCGTGGTGCTGGCCGACGCTCCGCAGCTTGCCGAGGATGCAGCGCTCGCGGTCGAACTCGATATCGTACCGCTGCCGGTGGTTGCTGATCGCAACGCGTCGGTGGCGGGCCGCATCTTGCTGTTTCCCGGTACGACGAGCAATTGCGCGACAACTTTCACGGCAGCGAAGGGCGATGTCGATGGCGCGTTTCGCGACGCCCCTTACTCGCGGCGGGAGTCTTTCCGGGTGCAGCGTCAGACCGCCTTTCCGATGGAAACGCGCGGGCTCATCGCCGAATGGGATGGCGAACGCCTCACCATGTCGGGCGCCGCCAAGCTGCCGTTCTTCAACCGCCGCGTCCTCGCCGCCATGATGGGCCTGCCCGAGACTGCGGTCGATTATGTCGAGTACGACGTCGGCGGCGGGTTCGGGGCGCGGGGCGAATTCTATCCGGAGGATTTCCTCTGCGCATTCGCGGCACGGCGGTTCGGACGCCCGATCAAATGGGTCGAGGATCGCCGCGAGCACTTCATGACCATCGCACATGCGCGCGAGGCGGAAGCCGAGATCGAGATCGCGCTCGAGCGCGACGGCGCCATACGGGGCATCCGCGGCGAAATCTTTGTCGACATCGGCGCCTATGTGCGGCCGAACGGCACCACACCGGTCCGCAATGTAGCGCAGTTCCTGGCCGGACCCTATCGCGTGCCGCACCTGCGGCTTGCCGCGCACGCCATGGTGAGCAACAAGACGCCAACCGGGACTTTTCGCGGGCCCGGCCGCTTCGAAGGCGCTTTCTTCTGCGAGCGGCTGCTCGAGCTCGCGGCCCGCGACCTTGGCCTCGATCGGCTCGATATCCGCCGCCGCAATCTCCTCACGGCGCCCGAGATGCCCTATCGGATCGCCCCGATCGTCCCCGACGACGGCCTCGGCAAGACGCAGTGCGACAGCGGCGACTACACGCGCACATTTGACCGCTGCATCGCAGAATTCGGCTGGGCCGAGAAGGCGCGCCAGAACGGAAGATTGGTCGATGGCCGCTATCATGGCGTCGGCGTCGCCTGCTTCATCGAAGGCGGCGGCTCGGGGCCGCGCGAGCACGCCCGCATGGCGGTGGAGGCGGATGGCACTGTCGCGGTCTATGTCGGGTCGTCTTCGGTCGGCCAGGGCATCGAGACCATCATGGGACAGATCGCGGCCGATGCGCTGCACGTGCCGATATCGCAGGTCAAGGTGCTGCAAGCCTCCACGACCTATCTGCGCGACGGCGTCGGCTCCTTCGGCTCCCGCGCCACCGTGATGGGCGGCTCGGCCATCGTGGATGCGGCCAACAATCTGCTGGCTGCCCTGCGTGCTGCCGCCGCAATGCGGCTCGACGTTCCGCCGCAGGAACTGCGGCTTGGCGACGGGATCGCGGAGGTCGGCGATGGGCGCCAGGTAAGCTGGGCCGAGCTTGCGGGCGGCAAGCTCACCGTCGAAGGCATCTTCGAGAGCTCAAGGGCAACCTATACGTACGGCACCGCGGCCGTTCATGTGGCGGTCGATCCGCGCACCGGCCATGTGGAAATTCTCGATTATCTCGTGGTCGACGATGTCGGCCGCATCGTCAACCCGCTGACGCTCCACGGCCAGGTGATCGGCGCCGCCGTGCAGGGCTGCGGCACCGTGTTCGGCGAATGCCTTACCTATGACGCGGAGGGCCAGCTTCTGGTCGCGTCGCTCGCGGATTATCTCGTGCCGCTCGCCACCGACTATCCGAACTTGCGCGCCGTCACGCTGGAAGAATATCCCTCGCCAAACAATCCGCTCGGCGTGAAGGGCGCCGGCGAGGGCGGCATCATCCCGGTGGGCGGCGCCATCGCCAATGCGGTCGCGGCGGCGCTCGCGGCATTCGGGGTCGAGCCTCGTGAACTGCCGCTGTCGCCGCCGGCGGTGTGGAGGATGATAGAGCAAGCGCGCGGTGGGATGGGTTGAGCGACAGCGAAACGCATCGTCGTCCCCACCGCGCCGCTCTATTGCGATCCCACTTGGCCGTAGGCTACAACCTCCAATGTCATAAAAATCCTGGAGGCGCGTGCGCCATGAAAGTCTCTTGCGTTTGCGGCATCGGCCTTTCGTTCGCCATTGCGCTCAATTCGGCCGCGGGCGCCGCACCTGACATCTCCGGTACCTATTGGGCGACGAGCTACAGCCCGACCATCCCAGTCCTGGGCGGCGGTGATCCGCCGCTCAACGCCGCTGGCAAGGCCGCCTATGAGATGACCCGCGCCGGCTTGAAGGATGGCTCGATCGTCGACAAGGCGCGCCGCGTCTGCGTGCCCGACGGCGTGCCGCGGGTGCTCGCCACGCCCTATCCGTTCGAGATCTTCCAAGCGCCGGCGGGCCAGGTGACGTTTCTCTACGAGATGAACCATCAGGTGCGCGTGATCGTCATGGACAAGCCCCTGCCCCCGCCGCAAACGCTGATCGTCGATCCCAAATACAACGGCCATTCGATCGGCCATTGGGACGGCGAGACGCTGGTGGTTGAATCGGCCGGATTCAATGAGTGGACGTTCCTCGACGCGAGCGGCCTGCCCCACGGCGACGAGATGACGACCGTCGAGCGCATCCGTAAGGTCGGCAATCAGCTCGAAGACGTTATCACGATCCATGATCCCGCAATGTATGAGAGGGATTGGCAGGCGCGTTTCGTCTACGAGGAGCGCAACGATGTGAGGCTGGAAGACTACGCCTGCAACGACACCCATCGCGATCTTTCCGCCGTGAAGGGCGTGCGCCGGTGAATTGCGGATTTCGATCGATTGCGACGGCTTGTAGGGTGGGCAAAGGCGCATCGCGTCGAGCAGGGTTGTTGGCACAGGCCGTTGTGCGCCTTTGCCCACG
>Ga0137377_10003178_pt1 | contig 12596 bp, 10 predicted proteins | sample SagtaG_22_FD_104815 | JGI IMG/M metagenome (GOLD analysis project Ga0137377, IMG submission 104815) | Vadose zone soil microbial communities from Sagehorn Ranch, Mendocino, California, USA - Sage2_L_40_16 metaG | ecosystem: Environmental > Terrestrial > Soil > Vadose zone | place: USA... | reverse complement strand
ATAGCTCTGGGCGATCACGCGGCGTGCCCCGGCCGCCGCCGCGGCCGCCAGCAGGTGGTCCAGTCCCCTGGTCCGCAGTTCGTTGGTCTTTGCGAACGTCCTGTCCGGGTGCCGGAGGTCGAAGCCGGCGCCGAGCGCCGTCATCTGGTGGATCACGACCTCTGGCTCGGCCCTGGTAACGGCTTCGCCGACAGCGACGGCGTCCAGCCCGTCGACGACCACAACATCCGCCCCGGCTGCCCGCCGGCCTGACGCTTTGTCCGCGCTCCGGGTCGTGGCAGTGACCTGGTGTCCTGCCGCGATGAGCTGAGGTACTAGCTGCTGTCCCACTACGCCGGTTGCCCCGGCTAACACGAGGCCGGCACGGACCGTCAGGATGGCTCGGCGAGCACCCGCAGCCTCAGCAGCTGCGGCATCTGCTCCAGCTGCCTGACCACGACTTCAGGCAGCTCGGCGGCTTCTACTTCCATGATGCTGTAGGCGTTGTCGCCGCGGCAGTCGTTGATCATCTCCACGACGTTGATCCCGGCGGCGCTGATCACACGGGAGAACTCGGCGATCACGCCGGGGGTGTTCTGGTGGGCCAGGGTGAGGCGCCGGAAGCCACGCCTGGGCAGGGATACCGCAGGGAAGTTCACCGAGTAGGTGATGTTGCCGTTCTCCAGGAAGTCCTGCAGCTCGTCGGCGATCATGATCGCGCAGTTGTCCTCGGCGCTGCTCGTGCTGGCGCCCAGGTGCGGGAGCGCGATGACCTTCTCATGCGCGTGCACGACCCGGTTGGGGAAGTCCGTGACATACCCGCGCAGCCCGCCCGCGTCCAGCGCGGCGATCAGCGCCTTCTCGTCGACGAGCTCGTCGCGGGCGAAATTGAGCAAGATCGCACCGCGTGGCATCAGGCCAAGCTTGCGGGCGTCGAGCAGCTGCCTGGTGGACTCGGTCAGCGGCACGTGCAGTGTCACGAAATCGCTCTCGGCGAGCAGCCGCTCCAGGCTGTTGACCCTGTGTACCTGGGCAGAGAGCTGGGACGCGTGCTGCTCGCTGACGGCCGGGTCATGGCCGAGCACCCGCATCCCGAGGTCGACCGCGGTGTTCGCGACCCGGTAGCCGATGGCGCCGAGCCCGATCACGCCGAGGGTGCCGCCGCCGATCTCGTGCCCGGCGAACTGCTTCTTGCCACGCTCGACGGCCTTCTTCATATCCTGTGGCGGCAGCGCCCTGGCGTAGGCGAGCGCGGCGGGCAGGTTCCTCGCGGCGAGCAGCATGCCAGCGACGACCAGTTCCTTGACGGAGTTGGCGTTGGCGCCTGGCGCGTTGAACACCACGACCCCGCGGTGGGTCAGCGCGTCAACGGGGATGTTGTTGACGCCAGCGCCAGCCCGCCCGATCGCAACGACAGTCTCGTCGATCGTCTGGTTATGCAAACTGAAAGATCGCAACATGATCGCGTCGGGCTGCTCGGTATCTGGCGCCACGCTGTAATCGGCGCTGAACCGCCGCAAGCCGGCGGGCGAGAGGGTGTCGTAGGTCCGCACTCCGAACTTAGCCATGCTTGGCCTCGAACTCCTTCATGAACCCGATCAGGGCGTCGACGCCGGCCTCGGGCATGGCGTTGTAGATGCTCGCGCGCATGCCGCCGACGCTGCGGTGTCCTTCCAGGTTGACCAGCCCGGCGGCCCTGGCCCCGGCGAGGAAAACCGGCTCCAGGTCGGGCCGCGCGACGGTGAACGGCACGTTCATCAGCGAGCGATCGGCAGGCTCCACCGGGTTGGCGTAGAAGCCTGACGTGTCGATGGCGGCGTACAGCTTGGCCGCCTTCCGGCGGTTGACCTCCGCGATCGCCGGCACCCCGCCCTGGCCGGCGATCCAGTCGAAGACCAGCCCGGCGATGTACCAGGAGTAGGTGGGCGGCGTGTTGATCATCGAACCGGACTTGGCGTTCTCGAACCAGTTCCACACCTGCGGGGTGGTGGACCTGGCCCGTCCGAGCATGTCCTCAGCCGCGATCACGACAACGAGACCTGACGGCCCGATGTTCTTCTGCGCGCCCGCGTACAGCACGCCGAAGTCGCTCACCTCGATCGGCTCGCTGAGGATGATCGAGCTGACGTCGGCCACCAGCGGCGTGCTGCCGGTGTCGGGGACGCCGGCGAACCTGACCCCCTGGATGGTCTCGTTCAGCGTGATGTGGACGTAGTCGGCGTCCGTCGTCCGCTGCCAGTCCTGCTGCGACGGCACGTAGGTGTGCGGGCTGCTGCTCGCCGCCACGTTGATCCTGTCCAGGTACCTGGCCGCCTCGCTGTGGGCTCGCTTGGCCCAGTTGCCGGTGATCACGTAGTCGGCGGCGGCGTCCTGAGCGGACAGGTTCATCGGGACCGCGGCGAACTGGCCGGTGGCGCCGCCCTGCAGGAACAGCACCCGGTAGTCGTCAGGCACCGCCATCAGCTCGCGGAAGCGGGCCTCGGCGTGCTCGGCGATCTGGACGAAGTCCGAGCCGCGATGACTCATCTCCATCACGCTCATGCCGGTGCCGTGCCAATCGGGAAGTTCCTCCTGCGCTTGCCTGAGCACGGGCGCGGGCAGGACGGCGGGCCCGGCGCTGAAGTTGTAGACCTGCTGCGAGGTGTCGGTATCCATGATCCAGGGATGAGCGGTCGGGGTACGCGGTCAGCTCCCGGCGCCGCCATACGGTCTGCGGATCTCGCGGGAGCATGGTGAGCGGGAGCCGCTCGGAACTGCGGCCTCCCGGCCTCGGTTCAAGAGTACCGGCCCGGACACCATGATCACGTACAGTCACGCCCGCGCCCTGCGCGGTGCTCGACAACGGGGGCGCATTGCTGTCGCTAGAGCAACGCGCCCCCGTTGTGCCGATGAGACAGCGCCTAGCGCCGGCCGGCCTCGGCAAGATCCCGCCGCTCGGCGTCGTCGCTCACCGCTGCGACGGCTGGGACCGGCTCGGGCGGCCGGGGCTCGCGCAGGGCCAGGTAGCTGAGCACCGCGCCGGCCGCCACCAGGACGACGGTCACCAGCAGCCCGGCGTGGTAGCCGTCCAGGAACGCTCCGCCCGGCGCGGTCCCGTGCAGCAGCGCGTTGCTCTGCCGCGAGCGGAGGATCGCGCCGATCACGGTGATCCCGAACAGGCCGGCGACCTCGCGGGAGGCGTTCAGCAGCGCGGAAGCGACGCCTGACCGCTCCGGCGGCTGACCCTGCAGCACCGAGTTGGTCAACGGCACCTGCATGAGGCCGGCACCGGCACCGAACAGGACGAACCCCGGCATCAGGCTGGCGAACGTGGCGTCAGCACCCAGGACCGAGAACAGGTACAGGCCGATCGCCATCATGCCCATTCCCGCGGCAACAGTGCGGTGCGCGCCGAGCCTGTTGTAGACCGGGCCGGCCACGCCCGCCGCCGCGGCCAGGCACAGCGCCATCGGCACGAACGCCAGGCCCGCCTTGGTCGGCGAGAAACCGAGGATGTCCTGCAGGTAGATCGAGGTGAAGAAGTAGATGCCGAAGATCCCGAAGGCCCACAGCATCATCGTGACCGTGCCGCCGCTGAAGGCCCGCGAGCGGAACAGCCGCAGGTCCACCATCGGGTGCGCGGTGCGCGACTCGATCACCGCGAAGGCCGCGGCGGCGGCGGCCGCGAGCGCGAACGCGCCGATGATGACGGCGGAGGTCCAGCCGCTGTCGCGGCCCTCGATCAGGGCATAGGTGAGTGCGACCAGCGCGATCGACGAGGTGATCATGCCGGGCACGTCCAGGCTGCGCTCGGCGGCGGTGTCCCGCGACTCGTCCATGGCGAAGGCGGCGATCGTCAGCGCGATGATCCCGACCGGCACGTTGATGAAGAAGATCCAGCCCCAGTGCAGGTGCTGGCTGATGAAGCCGCCGATCAGCGGCCCGAAGGCCAGCGCCATGGCCCCGATCGCTGTCCAGACCCCGATCGCGGCCGTGCGTTCCCGCGCGTTCGTGAAGGTCGCCATGATGATCGCCAGCGTCGTCGGGACGAGCAAGGCCGCGCCGAGGCCCTGGACAACCCTGGCGCCGATCAGCATGCCGCCGCTGCCCGCCAGCCCGGCCGCGAGCGACGCGAGCGTGAACACGATGGTGCCAGCGAAGAAGAGCCGGCGCCTGCCGTAGACATCGGCGGTCCTGCCGCCTGCCAGCAGCAATCCGGCGAAGACCAGCACGTAGCTGCTGACCACCCACTCCAGCCCCGCGATCGACAGGTGCAGGTCGCGCTGGATGGTCGGGATCGCGACGTTCGTCACGTTGTTGTCTAGATAGGTCATGAAGGTGGCCAGGCCCACCGCCACGAGAGCCCACCAGCGTCTGGCCATCGGATTCGCTCCTTCCGAGCTGTACGGCGTTCCTATACGCCGCACCTATACACATCTCCTGTACGTTGTATGCTTCCCAGCATTGACTGTACGACGTATAGTTGTCAAGTGATGGCTGCGACAAAGACGCGTGATGCGGAGCGGACCAGGCTGAGCCGGTCGGCCGTGGCGGACCGCGCGCTCGCGCTGGCCGACAGCGAGGGCGTCGACGCGCTGACGATCCGCCGGCTCGCGACTGAGCTCGGCGTCACGCCGATGGCCCTGTACTGGCACTTCCGCAGCAAGGAAGAGCTGATCACCGGCCTGGCCGAGCGGATCTGGGGAGAGATCAGGACCGACGTGGACCGGTCCTCGCCGTGGTTCGACCAGCTGCGGATGATGCTGGAGTCGCTGATCGACGTCCTGCGCGCGCACTCGTCTGCGTCCTCGCTGCTGCTGACGAGCGAGAAGCTCGGCCCGTCGCACTGGCAGGCGACCGAGACGACGCTGGACATCCTGCACGGCGCTGGCTTTGACCCCGGGCACGCGAGCGAGATCGCGAAGTCGGCCCTGTGGACCGGCCTGACGCTGGTGATGAGCGAGCCGGGCTTCGACCCGGGCCTCACCCCGCAGGAGCGCGCCGAGGTACAGCGACGCAAGCAGGTCGAGCTCGCCTCGCTTCCGCCCGACCGCTACCCGCGCCTGGTCGCGGCCGCGGTGCCGATGACCTCGTGTGATGACAACGCCGAGTTCCACTACCGGTTCGGCGTGGACCTGTTCATCGCGGGCGTCAGGGCCCTCGCTCCTGCGACGCCGGCCGGCCGCTAGGGGACATCCCCTAGGTCACGGCTGCACTACGACGACGCGGCGGCCTCGACCCGCTGCCGGAGGACCGTCGGCAGCAGGCTGGGGCCGCAGGTTGCCACCGTCAGGGCGATCTGCCGGTCGAGATCGCCGATCTCGGTGTGCCGCCTGCCCGAACCTGTCACGCCAGAATCCCCGCAGCACCCGCGGTGAGAACTGCCCGCTGGCCAGCTGGAGTGAGATCACGAGCAGGGAGAAGACCACGCCAGCCGTGGTGATGACAGCGCCGGCCACGATGCCGAGCAGCGTGCTCGCCGTCCCTGGTGTGAAGGCGAACGTCCAGGGCAGCGGATGCGCCCGGTGCGCTTGATCGACGGCGCCGAGCACGACCGCGATGACCACCGACAAGATCAGCATCAGGGCGGGCAGGAAGAGGAGGCTCTCGCGGAGCTGGTCGCGGATTGCCCTGAACCGCAGCCGGCGAAGATGTCGGACAATCTCATCATCCGGGCGGGCAGCTGTCATGGGACGCACGCTAGCGGACCGGCTGCCAGGCTAGACAGAGCCAGGGCCAGGAGTTTCCTGTCCTGGCATCGGTGAGTTCGCCCAACGGCGGCGTCGTGCTCGGGCGGTAATCGCGAGGCCGCCGCGAGCGGTTAGTTAGGGCCAGGGAAGTAGCGGTCGATCAGGTCGAGGAAGTAGCGCAGGTCAAACGGCTTCACCAGGTACTCGGCCGCGCCGGCGGCGAGCATCTCCGTGGCGAGCCGCGTGTCCGAGTCGCCGCTGAGCATCACCACCGGGACGTCGTCGCAGGCTGGCTCGTGGCTGAGCATCTCCAGGACGTCGCCGCCCCTGGCATCGGGCAGCCGGTTGTCGAGGATTATCAGCCCGGGAGGATCGTCGACGGCGGCCTTGACGCCGTCGCGGCCCGTCCTCGCCACCCGGAGCTGAATATCCGGACGCCGGCTCAGCAGGGTCTCGATCAGGCGAATGCTGCTCGCGTTGTCTTCGATGTACAGGGCTGTGTGGGTCATGGTCATGGCTCTCGCATCGCGGTGTGTGCGGACGGGGATGTGTCATGAACCGGCTTTCCTGATCACCGCCTGCCACCGTGCTGCCCCGGCGGACGCGGGTGTGGAGGCCTCGAACGAGTCGAGCAGCTCGCCCAGCCGGGCCAGGTCGAGCGGCTTGGTGAGGTAGGCCCAAGCGCCAGCCGTCAGCAGCCTGCGGATGACCCGCGGTGACGCGTCGGCCGAGAGCACGGTGACCGGGATGTCGCCGGTGGCCGGCTCCGCGCGGAGGGCGCTGAGCACCTGGTCCCCGGTCATGTCGGTCAGGTGCAGGTCGAGCAGGACCAGGTCGGGCCGGTGCTCGGCGGCAGCCGCGAGCCCCTCAGCGCCCGAGGCGGCCGCCAGCATCCGGCACCGCTCGCGATTCTCCAGGTACCGGGCGACCACTTCGACGTTCGCCGGGTTGTCCTCGACGTACAGCAGCGTGAGAACCGGCTGGTCGGCGTTGGGCGCGCGGCCCGCCGGGGCTCGCGGCACCGAGCGGGACACCTGGCCGGGGACCTGGGCCAGTTCGGGGGCCCGGTCCAGGCTCACCGTGAACGTCGAGCCATGGCCCAGCCAGCTCATCGCCCGCAGCTCGCCGTGCATGACCTGCGCGAGCGCGTGGGCCAGCGGCAGCCCGATGCCGGTGCCCTCGACATCGCTGTCCTCGGCCGCCAGCCGCTCGAACGGGATGAAGATCCGGTCCAGGTCGGCGCCCGACAGGCCTGGCCCGGTGTCGGTGACGGCGATCGCGACCTGTCCGTCCTCGTGCTCCTGGCAGGTGATCGTGATCGATCCGCCCCGCCGGTTGTACTTCACCGCGTTGGAGATCAGGTTCACCATGACCTGCGAGAGCCGCTGCCAGTCCGCGTACACCGCGAGCCCTGGCCGCGTGCACTGCTGCAGCAGCTCGATCTCCCGCTCGGCGGCGAGTGGCGTCATGAGCTGGCAGACGTCAGCGAGCAGTGCCCTGACCGTGACCGGCTCGAGCGAGACGCTGAGCTCGCCTGACTCGATCCTGGCGATGTCGATGAGCTCGTTGATCAGGGCGAGCAGATGTCGCCCGGCCGCGAGGATCCGCTGCACGCTCTCCCGGTCCGCACGGCCCAGATCGGAGAGCTCGAGGAGCTGGGTGAAGCCCAGGATCGAGTTCAGCGGGGTCCGGAGCTCGTGGCTGGTGCTGGACAGGAAGGCGTTCTTGGCCTGGTTCGCCTTGAGCGCCTCGTCCCTGGCAGCGACCAGCTGCGCGCTCCGGCTGGCCAGCAGCTTCTCCGCCCTCGCGAGCGAGTCGGCGAGGCGGCCGATCTCGTCGTCAGAGTGGTCAGCCGGGACGACCGGCTGACCGGCACCGAGCCGGTCCGCGTTGGCGGCCGCCGCCGCCACCCGGCGCGAGATGCCGGACGCGAAGAGGGCGACCCCCGCCAGGCCAGCCAGCAGCCCGAGAACCACACCGACGATGGTGACGACGTCGATGCCCGTCTCCATCCGGTCAACGGCGGCGCGCTGGCTCAGCATCATCCTTGTGGCTCGTGACCTGGTGCTGGCGATCTGCGCCCGCAGCACGTCCATCGAGCGCTTGCCCTGCTCCAGCAAGCGGGTGAGCTGGCTGGCTGGGGCGCCGCGCGCGACGGCGGCGCGGATCCGCTCGAGCTGGGCGATCACCCGCCCTGCCGAGGCGTTCGCCGCCTGTTCCTCCGGCACGTCACCGGCTCTGGTTGCGGCCGACCTGAACGTCGCCCGATCGGTCGCCATCCGGTTCCGCATCGTGTAGTACGGCTGCAGGAACAGCGGATCACGAGTGGCGGCGTAGCCGCGGACCCCGGTCTCGCCGTTCAGCGCGCCGCCGAGCACCCCGTTGGCCGCGCCGATGAGGTTAAAGCTCGCCCGCCCGGCGTCCCGCGCCTCCTGCTCGCGGTACTGCAGCGCCAGGCTCGCAGACGCGGTGACAAGGAGGGCCAGCAGCGGCACGGCGATCGCGATCAGGCCCTTGACCCGCACGGGCCGGTCAAGCCACCATCGGCCGAACCCTTGTCGGCGGTCAGCGGGCAGGCTCGAAGGGATGCGTGATGTCACTGCAACCCCCCGGCGACCACATAAGGTAATCGACCTGTCGCTAAATGTTACAGCAGGTCGGGCGTAATTGACCCGACGCTGATGCGCCGGCCCTGCCGCGCCAGGCCGCGAGGAGGACCTGAAGCGCCGGACGCCGCTGAACGTCGCGCTCACCGGATCTGATCACGCGGGCAGCTACGTGTTCCTGGCATCGGACCGGGCCCGCGGCATCACGGGAACCATCGTCCACTCCGACGGCGGCGACGGCATCGCCTAGCCGCGCCCACCACCCGCCCATCCGCGCCCGCCACCCGGCCTCGCGACAACATCACACGGATCGCAGTCACATCAGCGTCCGATTCGCCCTTTTTGCGGTGACCTAAGCCGTGCTATGTCGAGGGGCATGACCGCCAGCGGCCCCGGCGGTCGCGCCGGTCACAGGCCGGCGCGGGGGCTGATCAGGTCGGTCAGGCGGTGGGCGTGGTCGCGGAGCCGCGGCGCGATGCGCTCGGCGCTGTCGGCGGCAAGCCGGGTGACAGGCGCGGAGACGACGAGGGGCCGCAACGGGAGCGTCATTCCGGCCGAGGATCGGTACGGCAACGACGCCACGCCGTCTTCGCTCTCCTGCATGTTCAGCGCGTAGCCGCGCTCGCGGACCTCGCGCAGCTCGGCGAGCAGGGTCTTGGAGGCGGGTGACCGATCGCTTCGTGAGCGCGGGGAGCGCGGCCTCGGCGAACATCGCCGCTACCTCGGGCTCAGGCAGGGCGGCGAGCATCGCCTTGCCTGAGGCTGTGCAGTTGGCCGGGAGAGCGGCGCCGGTCCTGGCTGCGACGCGGAGCGCCCGCGAGCTCTCTACGGCATCCAGGTAGCGGACCGTCGTGCCTGCCAGCACGGCGGGGTGGGCCGTCTCGGCGAATCCGGAAGCCAGTTCCTCGAGCACCGGCCTGGCGTGGAGCCTGATGTCCATCTGCCTGATCGCCGCCAGGCCGATCTCGACCAGCGCTGGCCCTGCGACATAGGCGCGGGAGTCCCGTTCCTGCCGTACGAAGCCGTGATAAGCGAGCATGGCCAGCAGCCGGTGCGCCGTTGAGTGCGCGACCCCCAGGTGCTCGGTGGCCTCAGACAGCCGGACGCGGGTAAGAGCATCAGGAGCCGCAGCGCCTTGTCGACCGAAGCTATCGGATAGGCCGGCCGCTCGGGTGGTCGCAGCTCGTGGCCTTCTGCACAGCAGAAGGATAAGCTGCCGGGCGGGCCGGCTGCGCCGCTACCGGGGCAGGACCGCGTCCTCCCGCGCGAATACGGCCTCGTTGTACCACTGCCAGGTGCGGCGGATACCGTCCTCGCGACTGATGGTCGGCGCGTAGCCGAGGGCCTTGTTCGCCAGGTCGTACGAGGCGAAGTTGCGGTCGACCTCACCAGGCCGCTCGGCGAGGTGGCTGACAGGATGGTCGGGTACGCCCGCCGCTGCCTTGCACAAGGCCGCGAGCTCCTGCACCGTCGTCTCGACGCCCGATGCGATGTGCAGCACCGTGCCGCCTGGCACGTCGCCGGTCAGCGCCAGCCGCAGCGCGCGGGAGATGTCATCGACATGGGTGTAGTCCCGTGACGAGGTGCCGTCGCCATACATCATGATCGGCTCCCCGGCGTGGATGGCCTTGAAGAACAGGTTCATGGCCCCGGTCTTGCGCTCGCTCCACGGGCCGTAGACGTTCGCGAACCGCAGGGCGATCGTCCGCAGCTCGTAGCACTGGGAAAACGCGTATGCGTAGCCCTCGCCTGCGAGCTTGCTCGCGCCGTAGGGCGAGATCGGCTTGGGGAGCGAGTTCTCGTCGACCGGCGGCGTGGCGTCGCCGATCAGCGCGCCTCCGGTGGAGGCCTGCACGGTCCGTTCCACGCCGGCCCGCCTGGCGGCGTCGAGGACGCGGAACGTGCCGAGCACGTTGACGTCGAAGTTCGCGACCGGGTCCTCGATCGACTTGATCACCGAGCCCGCCGCGGCCAGGTGAATGACGGCATCCATTCCGCCGAGCGCCGAGTCGAGCGTCGCGGCATCGCGGATATCGCCCTCGACCAGGTCCGCCTCGACGCCGGTCAGGTGCGCCGGATCGCCGGTGGAGTAGTTGTCGAGCACGCGGACCCGGTGTCCGTCCTGGACCAGCTGGCGGACCAGCGTGGCGCCGACGAACCCGGCTCCACCCGTGACGAGGACCTTCTTCCCCTGAGTCATGACAGACGAGGTTACCCGCGCGCCCCGCGCCTGACCTCGTGGTCGACGTGATGGGCGGCCTACGGGGGTGTCTCGTAGATCTTCGGCGGCGCGTATCAGCGCCCGGACGACGGCCGGCGGTGATAGATCCCCTGGCGCGGGTGTCCGCCTGCCCCCGCCCTGCCCACGACGGGCGACGGCAAGCCGACGAACTCCGTGATGATCTCGTCCCGCGAACCCGGCCCCAGTGATCACCACCCGCATGCGGCCACACTCTAGGCCAGGTCCTCGCGAGCACCGCTAAGGCAAAGGGTTTGTGGTAAGAGGGAGCGTTTGCGGCTCTATATGACGCAAACGCTACCTCTTAAGGGCGAACGGCCTGCCCGAAGCCGTGCGATCGGTACCGACCCGCATAGGACGCTGCGGCCGCCCGGAAGCGATCGCTCCGGGCGGCCGAGGCGGGCCTTCATGACTTACGTGTTGTCGTGGTTGTGGTGTTGGCGATGCCTGGGGCCGTTGCGCAGGAAGAGAAACAAGGCCAGCGCGAGCAGCAGCCACGGGAAGAACGAGTGGATCAGTGCGTGGCCGATGAACGCCGCTGCCACGATGATGAGGATGAGCAGGACAAACCTGTACATGAAACTCCTTGGTGCTGGTCGGGTGGCTGGCGCGGGTGGATTCTGGCCGGGCTCGGCCACGTCGGGCAGGTCGGAGAAGAGGCCGGTGAAGTCGCCCATGGTCTTGGCGCTCATCGCCCGCTCCATCCGCTCGTTGAACTCCGACTGATCGAGCCGGCCGTCCCCGTAGTGCTTCGACAGGCGGTCAGCGACGTCGGCCCGCTCGGCGTCGGAAACCCGCAGGTCCGGGTTGAACCCGGCGCGACGGCGGGCGTGGTACCCGGCCGACCACGGCGGATTGCTCATCCACGGCGGGAAGGCTTGCGGCGACATGGGCGCGTCCTCCTGGCTCTTGCCGGACACTTAACGCGGCCGGTTCTCGAGGGAGCTGAACAGCTCGCCCGCGATGGACTGCGCGGCATTGTCCTCCGGGATCAGCAGCCAGCCGGCCAGGTACAGCGGCAGGGCAGCGCCGCCGACGAACGCGAGCACGACGAACGCGATCCGCACCAGGTTGGTGTCGACGCCCAGGTAGCGGGCGATGCCCGAGGCGACTCCCGCGATCATCCGGTCGCCGGTCGGCCTGCGCAGCTCACGCAGATCGGGCAGACTCGGCAGGCCCTGGCGCGTGCTCCACGCCGATCCGGTGCTCGCGGTGCTCTGGCCGCTGCCGTTCTGGTCGTCGTGGCCGCTGTCGCCGGCGGTCTCGGCCTCGATGTGGGACTCCGACTGAGACTCTGTGGTGTTCATGCTCACAGCCTGCGTCGCGCGATAAAGAGAGGCCATCGGGAAGAACCCTGATTGATCCCCGATCGCCGGCCACCCGGATCCGGGGCTTCCCTGATAGCAGCACAGCCGGACAGAGGCGATGATGGAGGGGTGAACGAGCAGACCCCGAGCCCAGCACCGCGGGCCACGGACTCCCGCCCGGCGGGTGCGCCGCCCACCGTGCCCTTGAGCAAGGGGCCGCCGGGGGGCCGCGCCGGCGCGCCAGACGGGTGCACCGGATGGCAGTCGCACCCGCGCGGCGGCTGGGCGATGCGGCAGCCTGGCGGCTCATTGCGCCGGCCCCAGCAGGGGCGGCTCGTCGGCGGCGTCGCCGCTGCCATCAGCGCGCGAACAGGAGTCGGCACCAACATCATCCGCACGGCGTTCATCTGCAGCTCGCTGGTCGGCGGGTTCGGCGCGGCGGTCTACGTCCTGGCCTGGCTGTTCCTGCCCGCCGTCGGGGAAGACTCCAACATCGCCAGCCGGGCATTGGCGGACAGGCGCGGCATCGCGCTGGCCGCGGGCGCGGCCTCGCTGCTCGCCGTGGTACTGCTGATCGCATCGGTGCTGCACGTCGGCTGGCTGGGCTCGCTGTCCTGGCCGCCGGTGATCGCCCTGGCCGGCCTGGTGCTGATCTGGCGGAACGCCTCCCGCGACGAGCAGGCCCTGATGCGCCAGGTGGCCGAGCCGGTGCTGGGCATCTCGCCAGGCGGCCGGCGGTCGAGGTTCTGGCTGCGCGTGATCGTGGCTGGCGTCCTGCTCGTCGCCGGCCTGGTCT
>Ga0137377_10003175_pt1 | contig 12599 bp, 11 predicted proteins | sample SagtaG_22_FD_104815 | JGI IMG/M metagenome (GOLD analysis project Ga0137377, IMG submission 104815) | Vadose zone soil microbial communities from Sagehorn Ranch, Mendocino, California, USA - Sage2_L_40_16 metaG | ecosystem: Environmental > Terrestrial > Soil > Vadose zone | place: USA... | reverse complement strand
CTGGACGTCTCGGGGCTGCCGCCGTCCCCGCCGGGCTTCTACTACCAGGCCTGGATGAAGGGGCCCGGCGGGCTGGTCACCATCGGCACCTTCCACCTGCGCGACGGCCCGGGCACCGTCGAGCTGTGGTCGGCGGTCAGCCTGGCCGACTATCCCACGATCACCGTGACCCGGGAGCCGGAGGACGGCAACCCCGCCTCGTCCGGCCAGGTCGTGCTCACCAACCATCCCCTGACCGCCGCCGAGAACCGATAACGCGGTCGCGGCGTACCTCAAGGTGGCTGCGCGGTCCGGCGCGGCCGGTATCGGTGAACGGGGGAAGTAATGGAAAGACACGCAGGAACCGGATAGTGGCGGTGCTGGGCGCCGGCGGGGTACTGGCCACGGTCCTCAGCGCGGCCGGGCCCGCGGCGCCACCGGTACCGGCCTGGGTGCCCTGATCCGCGTCGACCTGGCCACCGGCGACCGGACGCTGGTGTCCGACAACGCGACGCCGTCAGGCAGCCCGAAGTTCGACACGCCGAGCGACGTGGTGTACAGCGCGTGCGAGAACGCGTTCTACGTCCTGCAGACCGGCTTCACCCCCAGCACGCCACCCGGGAAGGTGCTGAAGATCGACGCCACCACCGGAGCCACGCTCGGAACCAGGACCCTGTTCGCCAAGTACCTGGGCGCCGAGAACTACGCCCTGCTCATCCATCTGGCCCCGCCTCAGCTGCCCGGTGGCGGCAGCGGCGGGGGTGACGGCGGCGGGGGCGACTGACCCGCCGCACCGGGGTGTTCCCGCCATCCGGCCTGAACACCCCGGGGTTGGATTCTCACCGATCGCGGTAAAGCGATGATCATGGTGCAGGTGGCATCGAATGGCGACGGCCTGCGCCGTTATCTCCGAAGAGCGCGACGACCTCGCCCCGGCGGACGGTCACGCTCGCGTCGATGAGCGCCCTGACATGCCCGAACTTCTTGGCTACGTGGAGCCCTGCGATCGCGACTCCGCCGGGGCTGGAGTCGCCTGATTCGGTACTGCTCACTTGAGTTCACCGCCTCTGCTCCTGCGCAAGCGTGCTTTCGAATCGTCCTCTGCATCACTTCAGCGGCTCGGCAACCTGGGCCGTGCGATTGCATGATGTCAATCACATGTCATCGGTGTCAAGACTCTGGGAACTCTGGATTGTCACCGGTGACATAAACGGCAATCGTGGGTTACGCTTGCGCTGCGTCAGCCAGAGAAGACCAGTCGCGGCGGCTCTCGAAGGCGTCGATTCCACTGCATCGCCGTCCTGCTGACCGTTCGCCGTGGCCAGGTTGCAATACCAGGAGGCCGGTATGTACGCGATTGACCCGGAGCTCTCAGCCGTCCTTCGCGCCCTCAACCCGATCCGGGCGGGGGCGTAAGTCATGCGCGCGTTGCTGGTGACGGAGCCCGGATCCATGTCGATCGAGACGGTGCCCGACCCGTCTCCGGGGCCCGCCGACGTGGTGGTGGCGGTCGATGCGTGCGGGGTCTGCGGCACTGACCTGCACGTCAGGAACGGGGACTATCCCGTCACCCGGTATCCCATCGTGCCCGGCCATGAGTTCGCGGGAACCGTCGTTGCCCGCGGCAGGGACGTCCGTGCGATCGATGTCGGTGCGTTCGTGGCCGTCGACCCGGTGGTCGCGTGCGGCTATTGCCTTCGCTGCCGGGAGGGGTGGACGAACCTCTGCGAGAACTGGCAGGGCTACGGGGTCGCGCTCGATGGCGGCTTCGCAGACTTCGCGGTCGTCCGGGCCGATCGCGCCCAGCTCGTGGACGACGCGCTGCCGCGCCGGTGGGCCGGCCTGATCGAGCCGTTGTCCTGCGTCATCCACGCGCTGGACCGACTGGGTGAGGTGCGCGTAGGCGAGTCCGCTCTCGTCATCGGATCCGGCCCGGCCGGGCTGATGCTGGTCAGCCTGCTGAGCCGGAGCGGCTGCGTCGTCGACACGGTCGAACGCGTGCCTGAGCGCCGGACCCTGGCCACCGCGTTCGGGGCGGCCCGCTCCGCGGGCACAGCGGACGAACTCGATCAGCCCGGCGGCTGGGATGTGGTCATCGAGGCGAGCGGCTCGGAGAGCGGCGTCGAGACTGCGCTCAAGGTGGTGCGGCGGGCCGGGCGGATCCACATCTTCGGGGTCGCGCCTCCTGCGGCGCGCGCGCAGTTCTCGCCGTACGAGTTCTTCGATCGTGAGCTCACCATGACCGGCTCGCAGTCGTTGCGACTGACCTTCGGCCGCGCGGTCACGGTGATGTCAGCGGGGTTCCTGGACTGTGATGCGCTCATCACGGCGACGGTGCCGCTGGAGGACGCGGCGACTGCATTCGACAACGTGCGCATGGGGCGGGGACTCAAGAGCCAGGTGACCCCCGCCAGCGAGTTCACAGCTCATTGACCCTTCGAGGAGGAAACCCCACGTGAAAGCCATTCTGTACGACGCGCCGCGCAGCTATGCCTATCGCGATGTCCCCACCCCGGAACCCGCACCCGGGCAGCTGCGCATCCGGGTCGAGCTCACCGGGATCTGCGGGACCGATCTGCATATTCACCACGGCAACTTCTCGGCGGAGTTCCCCCTCATCCCCGGGCATGAGCTCGTCGGAACCGTGGATGCGATTGGTGACGGCGTGACCGGCTTCAGTCCGGGTCAGCGAGTCAGCGTCAACCCGAACGACCATTGCGGCCTATGCGCGTACTGCACCCGCGGGCAGGCACTGATGTGCACCAGCCTCAAGGGCATGGGCACCAACTGGGCGGGATCGTTTGCCGAATTCCTCGTCGCACCCGCGCGCCTCTGCTTCGACGTCGGCGGCCTCGACCCGGAGGTCGCCGTCTTTGCCGAACCCACCAGCTGCGCGGCTCACGGCCTGGAGACCCTCGGCGCGTTTCATGGTGCCGACGCGCTTGTCTTCGGCGCCGGGCCGACGGGGCTCCTGCTGGCTCAGCTCATCGGCCGGGGCGGCGCGAGCCGGGTGACGGTCGCGGCGTCGAGCCAGTTCAAGCTCGAGCGCGCTCAACGCCTTGGCATAGACCGGACGCTGCTCATGGACCGAAGCGACCTGGATGGCAGCATTGCGGCGCTGAAGGCACTGTCTCCGGACGGGTTCGACGTGGTCGTGGATGCTACCGGTGCCGCCGAGGTGTCCGAGCGCTGCGTACCGCTGGCACGCAGGCGAGGTACCGTCATGTACTACGGTGTCACCGGACCAGAGGACCTGGTCCGCCTCTCGCCCTTCGACATCTTCCGCCGCGAGATCACGATCAAGGGCTCGTTTGCCGAGATCTTCTCCTTTCCCGCGGCTATCGAGGCGCTGCGAAGCGGCCAGGCGAGGACGGAAGGGCTGATCACGCACCGCTTCGCCCTGGCCGATTACGGCAAGGCGGTCGAAGCGCTCGCGAACGACCGCTCCGTCCATAAGATCGTGCTCGTGCCATGAGGGCGTGAGCGAACCAGACGACGCGGTCAGCAGATGAGATCGATCAGCAGCCACTCGGTCCTGGGTATAGACCTTGGCACGAGTTCGGTGAAGGTGGTCGCGCTCGGCGCGGACGGCCGGCCGCTGGCCGAGGCAACGGCAGGCTATGACGTCACCGCACCGGACGCGGGGCAGGCGGAGAGCGATCCGGACGCCTGGTGGAGCGCCACGGTCGCTGCCGTTCACGAGTGCCTGAGCCAGGCCGGACCGGCTCCGGCCGCCATCGGGCTCTCCGGCCAGATGCACGGGGTGGTGCTGACCGGCGAGCTCGGTCAGGCCCTGCGCCCGGCGATCCTGTGGCCCGATTCCCGGGCCGTCGCCGAGGTCGCCGCTTATCGCCGGCTGCCGGCTGGTCAGCTGCGACAGCTGATGAACCCGCTCGCGCCAGGCATGGCCGGCCCGATGCTGCTCTGGCTCGCGACGCACGAGCCGGGGCATTACCGGAGCGCGGCATGGGCGCTCCAGCCCAAGGACTGGCTGCGCATGCAGCTCACGGGCATCGCCGCCAGCGACCCCAGCGATGCGTCGGCGACGTTGCTGTACGACGTCCCCGCCGACCGGTGGCACATCGAGCTGGTCGAGGCCCTGGGCCTGGAGAAGGCCCTGCTGCCGCCGCTTCTCCGCTCCGCGGCGCAGGCCGGCGTCCTCACCCGGGCGGCTGCGGACGCGCTCGGCCTGGTGGCGGGGACTCCGGTCGTGACCGGCGCGGGGGACACCGCCGCCGGCATCCTCGGGACGGGCCTGACGCCGGGGCAGGTACAGATGTCCATCGGATCGGGGATACAGATCGTCACCTTGCGCGACGCGGCGATCGCGGCGGACGAGCCCGTTACCCACCTGTACCGGACGGCCGAGGACCATGGCTGGTACGCGCTGGCCGCGATCCTGTCCGGCGGGATCGCGCTGGACTGGGTTCGCCGCCTGCTCGGCGCGGACTGGCCGGAACTCTACGCGTCGGCGACACGGCCAGGCCGGCTGGAAGACCCGGTCTTCCTTCCCCATCTTGCCGGCGAGCGAACCCCCTACCTCGATCCTGACCTGCGCGGCGCGTGGGTCGGTCTCGGCCTCGGTCACGACCGTACGACGCTGCTGCGCAGTGCCCTGGAGGGGGTTGCCTTCGCCGCGGCCGAGGCACTCGAGGCGCTCGACAGCCCGGGAAACGGCGTGACGGCTACCATGCGCCTGTCCGGGCGTGGCTCCACGGCGGCGGCCTGGCGGCAATTGCTGGCCAACGTGCTCGGGCGGCCCGTGGTGGCGTCGGCGAGCACCAACGCCTCGGGCAACGGGGCGGCCTTGCTGGCCGCGCGGCTCCTCGGCTGGCCGCCGGGCCCCGGCCGGACGGGCCGCGCCGCCCTGGAGGCCGGAGAAACGCGTCCCGCCGAGAGCGAGGCGGATCTGGTGGCCGAACGTCGCCGGAGATTCGCCGCATCGGTGGCGGCGCTACGCTTTGACATCGGTGACACGGTACGGATCTGATTCCATCGCCACGGTCAGGAGGTAAGGCGTGCAACCCATTGTGCTCGAGCCGAACCAGCCAACGCTCTTCTACCGCGGTGGCGAGTCCATCGCGCGGTTTCGCGGATTGCCCCTTACCGGCAGCCATCAGCCCGAGGACTGGCTCGCCTCGACGACCACCATCTTCGGCACCGAGGACGGGCGGACGATCTTGCCCGACGGCCGGACGCTGCAGCAGGCCATCGAGGCCGACCCGGAGTCGTACCTCGGTCCCGGCCATGTCGAGCGCTTCGGCTCCGACCCGGCCTTGCTGGTGAAGCTGCTCGACGCCGGCGAGCGGCTGCCCGTGCACCTGCACCCGCCCCGCGAGTTCGCCCATCAGCACCTCGGCTGCCTGCACGGCAAAGCCGAGGCCTGGATCGTGATCGGGACGAGCGGTCCGGCGCCCGAGGTGTACCTCGGCTTCGCCGGGCCCGTGCCGGAACAGGTGCTGTCCGCGATGGTCGCCGAACAGGAAGAGGGCCAGCTGCTCGCGCTGCTCAATGCCATGCCGGTGGCCGTCGGGGACGTGATCTACGTCCCCGCCGGGACACCCCACGCGATCGGTGCCGGGGTTTTCATCGTAGAAGTCCAGGAGCCGGCTGATCTGTCGATCATGCTGGAGTTCGCGAGGTACGGCATCGACGGTCCGGCCCGCGGAAGCCTCGGCCTCGGGTTTGCCACCGCGCTCGCCTGCGTCGACCGGTCGGCCTGGGACGACGATCGCCTGAACAGCGTCCGGGGGAGCTGGACAGCGCCCGGTGCCCCCCGGGCGAACATCCTGCCGCGAGCGGCGGACGAATTCTTCCGGGCCGAACGCGTCCAGCCGGAGCCCGCCGGAGCGGTCAGCCTCGAGGCATCGTTTTCGGTGCTCGTCGTTGTCGACGGCGCGGGAACCATCGAGACACACACAGGACAAGGACAGAGACCGCTTCAGATCGCCCGGGGGGACACCATCGGTGTTCCCTACGGCGCGGGAGACCTGACCCTGGCCGGCCAGGTCACCATCATCCGCTGCCTGCCGCCTGCGGCGTCCGGGCCCGCGTCACACGAGGTGCGGTGAGTCGAAGCGTGGCGACAATGCGCGATGTGGCTGAGCTTGCCGGGGTCAGCGCCAAGACGGTGTCGCGCGTCTTCAACGGCGAGAGCCACGTAACCGACCAGACGCGCGCCAAGGTCGAACGCGCGATGCAGGAGCTGAACTTCGTCCCCAACATGCTGGCGCGCTCCTTCCGGGCTGGCTACGACAGGGCATTCGGGGTGGCCATCCCGGACATCGCCGACCCGTTCTTCGCCGCCATGACCCGGGCCATCGAAGACGTCGCGCTCTCCCGCAAGATGGGCGTCGTGATCTCCAGCCTCGGGCGGGACCCGGCCCGGGAGCGGCCCGTGCTGGAGGCGTTGCTGCACCGGAGCATCGTCGGTCTCATAGCCGTTCCGATCGGGCCGGATCAGTCCTATCTCGTGCCGTGGCAGCAGCGGACGCCCGTCGTGTTCGTCGACCAGCTGCCGTCGAAGATCAAGGCGGACAGCGTCGTCGTCGACGATCGCGTCGGCGCGATGACGGCCACCTTGCACCTGGTCAAGCACGGTCACCGGCGCATCGCGTTCATCGGTGACTCGATGGAGATCGCCACCACCCGGCTCAGGCTGGAGGGATACAAGGTGGCGCTGGCCGAGGCCGGGATCGAGCTCGACAGCTCGCTCATCGCATTCAGCGGCCACGAGGGCGGTGGCTACGACGTCCGCAACGCGATGAGCATGCTGCTGGGCGGCAATAAGACACCCACGGCGATCTTCTCGTCGAACTCCAAGTGCACGATGGGGGTCGTGGCCGAGCTGCAGCTCGCGGGCCGGAGCGAGATCGCCATCGTGAGCTTTGGCGATTTTCCCACCGCGTCACTCCTGCAGCCGCCGGTCACCGTCATGAACCAGGATCCGGCCCACATCGGGCAAGCCGCCGCGGAGCGATTGCTCGTCAGGATCGAACACCCCCGGCGGCGGCTGCGCCGGGAGACGGTGCTCGCCGTCAACCTGGTGCCCAGGGGTTCGGGCGAACTCCGGCCCGCGGCTCCGCTCCAGCTGGATCGCGCTGGTCAGCCGTCGAACCAGTGATGGTAGTGGTGCCGACCCGGGATCCCGCCTGAGCCGGGTGCCGGGCCGGTGGCGGGCGGCGCCGGCGGCGGCGCCGCCGCGGCGCTGGTGCCGCTGCTGTCCCAGGTCACGGTGAAGGCGGTGCCGCCGGTCAGCGCGGAGGGCGTGGCTTCGGTGACATCGTTGGCCGACACCATCATCAGGGCGGCGGGGTTCTCATTGCCCAGCGCCGTGTTGTCGACTGTGCTCCCGAAGACCCCGGCCAGCTTGCTCGTCTTCCCGTTACACATTAGAGATATGCGACGCGTCTGGGTATACGCGATAGAACCTCGTAATAGAAGCTCGTAATACACCAGCCGCCGGCGCCAGGCCCGCGGCAATAGCCGGGCCAGGGAACGGCGCCGGACCGGGTATTTGCGGGCCAGTTGCCCGGCGACCTGTCCGGTTTCCGCGCCGGCCAGCCGCCGTGTGGTCGCGTCGAGCGGCGGCCCGTAGCTCCACAGGCCCAGCACACCGCACGGTGCCACCTGCACCCCGTCGGTCTGCTGGAGACGCCGCACCATGCCCGACCGGCTCCGGACCCGGAAGTAGGCCCGGCCACCGTCGTCGACGATCCCCTGCACATGGGCGGACACCGGAGTGCCCTTCGGCTTGAACGTGGTGAGCAGCAGGTACCTGGCCTTCGCCAGGGGAGCGAAGTAGCTGGCGTCGGCGGCTTCCTCACGGTCACCGCGATCGCGCCTCCTCCCGGTCGCCGGGCCCGTCACCATCACCCTGATCGCGCCTGCTGGCAGCTCGTGGCGTCCGGCTGCATCGGTCATAGGGCTGTGTGTTCCTTCGTCTTGGCTGTTGGCTCCTTTGACCATCGCCGGGACAGGTGGAACTACCACGCAGCGGTGATGGAGACGAGATGGACGTCTTTCAAGAGATGCTCGGAGCCGCCCCGGAAGCTGCGAGATGTTACGAATTACAGATGTGCCTGCCGGGCGGGCGGTTGCGGATGGGACGGCTGGCTACCGTAGCGGTTAATCACCAGTCCGGAGATAACCAGCGGGGCCGTGCCACGGGGGAGTGCGCATGGAGCAATACCTCGATGAGGGAGCCGAGGCTGTGCGCCGGCGGCACCAGGCCGCCGCCCGGGACGCGCGGGCGGGCGCCGAGGCCCTGGGCCTGACGCTGTGGGCCCGGAACCCGGCGATCCGCTCCGATACCATCACCGCCGTCCAGGTGCCGGCCGGAATAGACGAGCGCGAGGTACGAGCCCGCGCGCGGGCAGACTCCGGCGTCATGCTGTCCGGCGGGCAGGGCGACCTGGCCGGAACCGTCCTGCAGATCGGCCACATGGGCCCGGGCGCCTATCCGCTCAGCCCGGTCATCGCGGTCACCGCCCTCGGCCGCGCTCTGCGCGCCCTCGGCGCGAAGGCCGACATCGGCGCCGCCGTGGAGGCCGCGGTGTCGGCCCTGGAAGCCGAGCCCTGACCGACGACTTCGCCGGCCGGCTGGTTTCCCCTGGTTGCCCCGGGACCGGGGCGTTACGGTTGGCTGGTGGGGGAGGTTCTCGGCCAGCTTGCCGACCGGGCCGGTGATGCCCGCCCGGCCCGGCCGGCGGTGCGGCTGCCGCCGAGGCGGTCGTCCTTCGTGGGGAGAACCTCGGACCTCAGGGAGATCGCGGCCAGGCTGGCCCGGTATGCGGTGGTGACGCTGACCGGCGTCGGGGGAGTCGGGAAGACGGCGCTGGCGGTTGAGGCGGCGTGGACCGAGGTATCGGCCGGCCGGGCGGAATTGGCGTGCTATGCCGACCTGGTGCCATGCCGCAGCGACGAGCAGGTGGTCGCGGCCCTGGTTGAGGCGGTGGGGATCAGGGGGGCCGAGGCGGCGGCCGGACTTGACGCTGTGGCCGGGGCGGTGTCGGGCGGCCGGTCGTTGCTGGTGATCGACAACTGCGAGCACGTGCTGGAATCGGTCCGTCGCGCCTGCGAGCAACTGGCCGGCCGGGTCGCCCAGCTGCGGGTCCTGGCCACGAGCCGCATCCCGCTCGACATCGAGCCCGAATGCGTCTGGCGGGTGCAGCCCATGGCCGTTCCAGGCGAGGCCGGCCAGCCGGCTGCGACGGAGGCGGTGACGCTGTTTCTGGCCCGGGCCGCCATGGCCGGGGTGACGTTGCGAGCCGGGCCCGCTGAGCTGGTCCTTGCGGGCAGCATCTGCCGGAAGGCGGGAGGCCTTCCGCTGGCGCTCGAATTGGTCGCCAACCGCCTGCGGGTTGCCTCGCTGACCGAACTCGCCGAAGGTCTTGGGCCTTCGGGATGGCCGGCCAGGAAGACAGGCTCCGGGCGCCATGACTCGCTGGACGCGTGCCTGAGCTGGAGCCATGCGCTGCTGTCGGCCGACGCGGCGGCGGTATTCCGGCGGCTGAGCGTCTTCCCGGGCGGGTTTGATCGTGCCGCGGCGCGGGAGGTGGCGGGGACACCGCCGGTCGGGGCCGGTCAGGTTGACGTGCTGGTCGATGACCTCGTCACCGCGTCGCTGCTGGAGGCGGACACGAGCGGAACGGGGACCCGGTTCCGCTTCCATGAGCCGGTACGCCAGTATGCCGCGGCACGCCTCGCCGATGCCGGGGAAGAGGACCTGGCCCGGTGGCGCCACGCCCGAGCGTTCCTGGCCCGGGCCGAAGCAATCGAGCCGATGCTGTTCGCGCCGCGGGCCGAGCAGCATTGCGACCTGCTCGAGTTCGACCGGCCCGATCATGATGCGGCCCTGGGCTGGTTCTTGTCCCACGGGGCCGCGACGGAGGCGCAGCGGCTAGCGGCAGCGCTGTATTTCTTCTGGTACACCCGCGGCTGGTTCGTGACCGGGTTGCGCTGGCTGCGCGCCACGCTGGCGCAGGAGGCACAGGTCGCGCCGCTGGTGAGGCTGCGGACCGAGGTCGGGCTGGCGCAGCTGGCCTTCATCGCCGGCGATTACCTGGCCTCATTCGAAGCCGTCGAGTCAGCGTTGCCGGTGGCCCGGCGGCTCGGTGACGATGTGGTGCTGGCCCGCTGCCTGGCGACCGCCGGTTACGTCTGGTGGTTCGGCGACCCGGAGCGTTCCGCCGCGCTCTTCGAGGAGGGCCTGGAGGCTGCCGACCGGAGCGGCGATGACTGGACCCGCAGCACCGGGCTGGCCGGGCTGGGCTGGGCCCGCTACTTCGCCGGACGTTTCGACGCGGCGACCGGGCCGCTGCGAGAGGCTATCGAGCTGACGGCCCGTTCGGGGCGGCGGCAGCAATGCGCCATGGCGGTGCTTGGCCGCGCCGCGGTTGAGCTATGGCTCGGGCAGCTTCCGGCGGCAGAGGCATCCGCACAGCAAGCGCTGGGCGTGCTGCGGGCGATCGGTGATGCCACTTGGACCAGTGCGGCGCTGGCGATCGTGGCTGAGATCGAACGCACGCGCGGCCAGCTGGAAACGGCCGGGCAGCACGCTGCCGAGGCCATCGAGGTCGCCGGGCGGGCCAACTCGGCCATCAACGTGATGCTCGCCACCGGGCACCTGGGCCGCATTCTGCTCGCCCGCGGTGAACCCGATGCGGCCCGCCACCTCGACCTGGCCGTGCAACTGGCCCGTGCCTTCGCCGTGCGGCCGCTGCTTGCCTGGTGGCTGGACTCACTGGGCGAGCTGGCCGAGCTGGAAGGCCGATACGGCGACGCGCGAAGCTGGTACGAACAGGCGGTCGGCCACGCGGCCGAGTGCGGCCTGGCGGCGGATGCCGCCCGCGTCCGACACCACGTGGGGCGGCTGGCATGGATGACGGGTGATCGGGCCTCGGCGGTCAACAGCTGCCACGAGGCGCTGGCCGGGCAACTCGAAGCCGGCGACCGCCTCGGGCTGGTCGAGACGCTGGAGACCCTCGGCGGTCTGCTGATCGATGAGGGCCGCGGCCAGCGGGGCCTGCCGCTGCTGGCTGCCGCCACCGCCGCCCGGGAGCGGCTGGGCTTTCCCGTGCGGCCGATGGAGGCCGTCCGGATCGCGGGCTGGGTCGCGACCGGGCGGGAGCATCTCGGTGAGCAGGCCCAGTCCGTCTGGGGTCGTGGTGCCGGGCTCAGCATCGAGGAGGCGGCCGCGATGGCCCGCCGGGGGCGGGGTCCGCGCCGGCGGCCTGCGTTCGGATGGTCGAGCCTGACCCCGGCCGAGCGTGACGTCGCCGATCTCGTCGCGCACGGCCTTACCAATCCCGAGATCGCGGTCCGGCTCGGGGTGAGCGCGGGCACCGTCAAGGACCAGGTGTCGAGCTCCCTGCGCAAGCTCGGCGTGCGCACCCGGGCTGAGCTGGCCGCCACCGTCTCCAGCCACCCTACGATCTGACCCCCCATCCGGGCGATGTTCTTCCCGCCGCGTCGCCGGATGCTGTCTGCATGCCAAACGCAATTGTCAACGGAATCAGCATCGACTACTCAGTAGCCGGCGACGGACCGCCGGTCCTGCTCATCTGCGGCACCGGCCAGCCTGCCGACCTGTGGTTCGCCCAGGTGGCCGACCTGACCGCAGCCGGGCACTCCGTCATCACCTTCGACAACAGAGGCTGCGGGCGTTCCGAAGCGCCGCCCGCTCCCTACCTGGTAGCCGACATGGCCGCCGACACCGCGGCCCTGATCGAGCATCTCGGGCTCGCGCCGTGCGACATCATCGGCTATTCGCTCGGCGGTTATATCGCCCAGGAACTCGCCGTAACCCGCGCCGGCCTGGTCCGGCGGCTCGTGCTCCTGGCCGGGGTCGGCCCGGCGCCGGCTTACGCGGTGGCGAGATCCCGCGCCGCCGTCGACCTCGCCCGCGCCCTTGACTCGCTCCCGCCCAGCTTCGACGTGGCCGACCTGCTGTTGTCGCTGCATCCCATGACCGAGCTCCAAGACGACGACGACGCGGTCAAGACCACCATCAGCCTGATCGAGGCCGCCGAACCGTGGCCCAACCCCGGGCGGCTCGGCCAGTACCAGGCCGATCTTGCCTGGCTTGAGGACAGCAGCCACCTGGACCGGGTCCAGCGAATAGAGTCCCCCTGCCTGGCCATGGCATTCGAGCACGACTGCTGGTTCCCCCCGCGGGCCGTGCGCGAAGCAGCCAACCGCATTCCCGGCTGCCGGTACACCGAACTGCCCGGCCTCGGCCACGGCGCCCCCCTGCTGGCCGCCGACCAGGTCAACCCCATCCTCGCCGAGTTCCTCGCCTAGGAATTCGCTGTGGCCGGTCGGCTCAGATGGGGTAGCGGGTGGGCTCGGTGGTGTAGGTGCGCCCGGCCGGGGTGGTCCAGCGGAAGGTGCCGTCGGGCAGCTGATCGACCTTCCAGCGAGGGTGCTGCTTGAGGCGATGGTCGTGGCGGCATTTGGGGCCGGTGTTGCACAAGCACGTCCGGCCGCCTGCCTCATAGGGAGTGTTGTGCTCGTGGTCGCACTGGGCGGCGGGTCTGCGGCAGATGGGGCTGGCGCAGGTGGCGTGCCGGACCTGGGACAGGTGCCGGAGCTTGACCCCGGGGTCGTGGCCTTTGGCT
>Ga0137377_10003174_pt1 | contig 12600 bp, 17 predicted proteins | sample SagtaG_22_FD_104815 | JGI IMG/M metagenome (GOLD analysis project Ga0137377, IMG submission 104815) | Vadose zone soil microbial communities from Sagehorn Ranch, Mendocino, California, USA - Sage2_L_40_16 metaG | ecosystem: Environmental > Terrestrial > Soil > Vadose zone | place: USA... | reverse complement strand
CTGCTCAACCGGGTGCTCGCGGCGCTCGAGCGGATCAGGGCGGCCTGCGACAACATCCTGGCCGGCGGCGGCGCGCTCGTCGGCGAGCTCGAGTGCGTCCCCGACGGGCTGGCGGCGACCGACGCCACGGTCGGGGCCATCTCGGTCGGCGCGGTCAGGTACGCGGGCTCCGTCGCCAAGCTCCTGGGCTAACCAACAACCGGGCTAACCAATCACCGGGCTAACCAACCCGCCGGACAAACCGGAAAGGAAACACGAGTCATGCCTGCTGCCGCCTGGGTCACCCTGGTCATCGCCGCGCTCATCATCGGCATCACCGCGGTGGGCCTGTTGCGCGTGATCTTTCACTTGCGAGCCATCCTGGCGACACTGCGCCAGGTCACCGGCGGCGTGGCCGCCGTCGCCAACCTGACCAGCACCGTGCCCGGCCGGCTGACCTCGGTCAACGCGAGCCTGAAGCCGGTCAGGGACTTCTGCGAGACGGTCTGAGCCGGCGAAGGAGACGGGGAATGAGTCATCACCTCCTGGCGCTGGCCGCCGGGAACACCACCAGCGGTTTCGGCTGGACGCTGGGCTACGTGGTCGGCATCGTGATCGTCCTCGTGGTGGTCGCGCTCGTCGTGCCGATCCTCATGCTGGCCCGCTCGATCGGCAACGAGGCGCCGCTGATCAACGCCGAGCTGACCAAGGCCGTGCGCAATACCGCCGCGCTCGGCGGCCTGCGCACGACCATCGAGCACGCCACGATCATCATCGCCGGGCTGCAGCGCGGCCGCGCCAGGCTGGGAGGCTAGCGATGCGCAACCTGGCCATGACCTCGACCGAACACGCGCTCTGGGTGAGCGTGATCATCGTGGGCTTCGTCGTGGTGCTCGCCGTCGCCGCGCTGCTGAGCCTGCTGATCTACCTCGTGAAGATCATCGACCGCCGGGTGGTGGAGGTGCGGGACTCGCTCAGGGCCGCCGCGGCCAACACCGCCGACACCGCGCTGATCGGCCAGGTCGCCGGCGGCGTGGAGGCGGTGCTCGCCGAGGGCCTGCAGCACCACCTGTTCCTCGGCCGGGTGCTCGGAAAGGTGAAGTCATGACCACGCTCGTCGTGCTGTCCGTCGTCGACATCGGCCTGCTCGTCGCCGGGCTCGCGTTGTACCTGTTCTGGGCCGGGTCGCTGCTGAACCGGATCGCCGGCAATCTCGAGGAGAGCTTCGACCAGGCTGCGACCATACTCGGCCACGCCAAGCTCATCGAGCCGGGTGTCGAGCACATCAACCGCACCGGCGGCGTGGTGGCCGGCGCGCTGCCGCTGCTGTACGGGATGGCGGAGGAGATCGTCGCCGACGTCACGCCGCGCGCCGAGGCGCCCGGCGTGCCCGAGCCGGTCCGCCCGGCTTCGGGCCGCCGCCGCTCGCGCCTGCTCGACGCCGTCGGCTTCGCACCGGACCACTAGCCGGCGCGGGGCTCGGGATTCTCGCCATACGGGCAGTATGGCCGCAGGTACTACGTTAACGTGGTCAACTGCGCGTACCCGGGCCATCGCCGACCGATTGGGTAGACCGTGCTGATCTTGGCGACGAGCAGGCGAGTCGGGTTCAGCCGGGTCAGGCGGCAGCGCCGAGTGGCGAGGCCTGCCTGTTCCCCGCACCCAGCGGCCCCCGGTGCCCAGGGGAACTATGCACTTATATAACCGACTATGCAGTAACATACATGAGATTTCTGAAGCGCCCGGGACTGCCGAGAGCCTCAGGACTCCCGCGCTAGCTCCGCCGCAGCGCGGCCTCGGATGGCCAGCCAGGCCGGATGCGGCGGCAGTGACGGCAGGCGGCACGCAGGACGGGAAGGGAGGGCTGACCGGTGCCAGGTGGGCGGAGGGCAACCGGTCGGCACGCGCCGCACCCCGATCGCCAGGCCGCCGGCCTGCGCGAGCTCTTCGACATGGCTGGACGAGGCCAGGCCCCGGCCAGGAGGGACACCGGCTATGAACCCGGCCGTGCGGAATGGGATCGAGATCGCGGCCGCGATCTCGGCGGTCGTTACGGTGACTTTCGTCGTGCTGGTTCGGCTCTTCTGGCGCCGAGAGAAGTCACTCCGGGAGCCCTGAGGGACCGCTACGAGATCCCACGCGTGGTCTTCAGCCGCAAGGAAGCCAGGGGTCTCCTGCTGACCAGCATCGTGGTGGCGGCCTGGGTGTCGTACCACCTGGGCTGGCAGTCGCTCGCGCTGCTCGCGTGCGCCGCGCCCGGCGCCGCCTTCCGCGCGACCAGCTACGTCCTGTCCTGGTTCGACAAGCCGGCCGTCGTCACGTCGCCGGAAGGCCGCGCCCTGCTTGACGGCCTGCACGTCACGGTCGCGGTGCCCGTGTACAACGAGGATCCCGAGCTGCTCGACCGGTGCATCTACGCGATGATGAACCAGACCAGGCCGCCGCAGCTGATCTGGCTCGTCGACGACGGGTCGAAGACCGACTACTCCGAGGTGGCCAGCTACTGGGCGGGCATCTGGTCGAACGGCGCCGAGATCCGCTGGACCAGGCAGAACAACCAGGGCAAGCGGCGGGCGCACGCGTACGTGTTCGCCCGGGTGCCCGAGACAGACATCTTCGTCACCGTCGACTCCGACACCACCCTTGAGCTCCGCGCGATCGAAGAAGGGCTCAAGCCATTCCAGGATCGCAAGGTGATGTCGGTCGCAGGGATCGAGTTCGGCTTCAACGCCAACCAGAACTTCCTGACCAAGCTCCAGAACTCGCTCCAGATGTACGCTCAGTCGGTGATCGGCGCGGCCTGGTCGGTGGCCGGCGACATGTACACGAACCGGGGCCCGTTCGCCTTGTACAGGGCGCCGCTGATCCGCGAGTTCCTGGCCGTCTACCGTGACGAGACGTTCTTCGGCCGCCGCGTGATCCTCGGCGATGACTCGCTGCTCGCCATATGCGCGAGCGCGAGGGGCCGGTCGGTGCAGCAGCTGACCGCGTTCGGCATGACCATGTGGCCGGAGAAGCTAAGCCACCACCTGCGCCAGCGGCTGCGGTGGGCGCGCGGCCGCGCGGTCAGGAACTTCTGGCGGATCAGGTACCGGCCGCTCCTGTCGTATTGCTGGTGGGTGACCGTTACCAGCATTCAGGGTTTCCTGACGTCCTGCGCGCTGGTCGGGGTGCTGATCACGACCTGGCCACTGGGCGAGCCTGTGCTGACTCGCACCGCCCTCTCACTGCTCATCCTGTCGGTGTCCAACGGCCTGCGCACCTTGTGCTTCCGGCGCAGCGACGAGACCTGGGCGGACCGCGCCACGCTGGTGTTGCTGCGACCGATTTCCGCGCTCTGGGCCGGCATCGTCCTGTCGAGGATGCTGCGCACCTGGGGCACCCTCACCCTGCTGAAGCAGGGCTGGACGACTCGCCAGAGCGGGGCGGAACTGAGATACCGCCCCGAGAAGGCGGGAGGGCAGGCCGCCGGGGCGATTGCCTCCGGCGAAGCGGCGGCCTGAGGGGCACCGCCTCGTGAGGGAACGGTTCGAAGAGTCCTGGGCCCTGTGGTCCATCCTGGCGGCCCAGGCCACGCTGACGCTGCCGTGGATGTGGCGCACCGCCGCGTTCAACGGCGAGGCGCTGTACCTCAACGCCGCCCACCAGGGCTGGTCCCACCTGCTGTCCTATGGTGACTCGTTCCCCGGCCTGCCCGTGATGTACCCGCCGATCGCATCGGCGCTCGACTCGGTCGGAGGCCTGATCGCGGCCCGGCTGGTCTCGCTGCTGTTCATGCTCGGCGCGACGGCCATGGTGTACCTGATCGGCGACCGGCTTTTCGGGCGGATCTGCGGGGTGCTCGCCGCCTTGCTGTTCGCTGTGTGCGGCATCGTCGTACATCTGGGGGCCGCTGCGACGTTCGACCCGATGGCCCTGTTCCTGCTCGTGCTCGCGCTCTACGCGGCGGTCAGGATGCGCGACAGCGGCGTCCGCTGGCTGCTGGTCTGCCCGATCGCGCTCGCGGCCGCCAACGCCGCCAAGTACCCGACGCTGGCGTGGGATCCGGTGATCATCGGAACGATCATCTTCTACGGCCTGAGCAAGGGGCGCGCGGCCGCCATCGTGCTCGCCGGCTCGGTGGCGGCGAGCACCGCGGCGCTCGACATCGGGATCCTGATGCTCGGCGGCGCCGACCTGGCCACCGGCGTGCTCCGCAACACGATCTACCCCTCGGCGCAGGCCGGCGTGCCCAGTTCGTCGCTGAGTGTGCTCGCCCATGCGGTCCTCATGACCGGGCTGATCGTGCTGATCGCCATCGGGGGCGTATGGGCGAGCGTGGTCAAGAGGATGCCCGCGACGGCGACGACGTTCCTGGTCCTGCTGGTGCTGGCCGCGCTGATCGCGCCGATCGAGCAGGCGCGCGTTCACCAGCTCACCTCCCTCGACCAGAACATGGGCTTCGGGCTGCCGTTCGCCGCTCTCGGCGCCGGGTACGCGCTCGGCGCGTGGCGGCAGTGGCTGGGCTGGCAGCGGCACTGGGGCAAGGTGATCGCGACGACCGCGGCCGTCATCACGGTGATCATGATGCTGATCGTCGGCCGGGTCGAGCGCGTCCAGTTCCGCGGGCCTGGTACGGTGGCGGCTCAGACGATCGCCTCGGCGATCGCGCGTTATCACAAGCCACAGACGTACGTGCTAGTCGATGGTTCGCCGAGGGCAGACCAGTACAACGTGCCGAGCGTCCCGCCTGGCAGGTGGCTGTCGTCCAGCGACCCGGAAGTCGAGACGATTACGCATATCTGCGACCTCAAGGTGTCGGTGATCGTCTTGCGGACGGCCGGGCTCAGTGCCGCGGACCTGGCCGACCCGCAGCTGACCAGTCTTGTCCGCACCATGTTCACCAGGAAGGCATTCACGGGCAGCGGCGATCATGTGACCGACGTGTTTGTCCTGAACCCCGGAGCGCGGGCCTGTGCTGGCTAAGATCCTCGCCGCCCTGGCCATGCCGGTGGTCGTGGTGACGCTGGTCGGCGCGGTCCTCAGGCTGACCGATCACACCGCGCTCCCGCCGCTGAAGCTTCCCGCGACGCCATCCGCGCACGCTGCCGCCGTGAGTCGGAGTCGCGTCGCAACGCCTGGGCAGATCCACGCCTGCGAGGGGCACATGCCCAGCCGCTTCTCCGGGATCGCCGTTCAGCACAGTCCTGCCAACACGCTGGATGACTACCACAAGACGTTCGGAACCAAGCCCCAGATCGTGGAGTTCTACAACGCCTTCCGCCAGCCGTTCAGGGCGGGCGAGGCCTGGCAGGCGATAGATAAGGGGCTGGTTCCGTTCATCCAGCTGAACCCGCGCGGCGTCAGCGAGAAGCAGATCGCGAAGGGCAGCTGGGACGAGCACCTGCGGAACTACGCCGCTGCGCTCAACGCCTTCGGGTGCACCGTGATCCTGTCCTTCGGACACGAGATGAACGGCTGGTGGTATCCGTGGGGCCGTCTGCCACCACCGAGGTCAGGCACCAGCCCGGCCGAATTCATCGCCGCGTGGAAGCACATCCACGACGTTTTCGCTAACAACGGCGTCAACAACGTCATCTGGTCGTGGGATCCCTCGCACCAGTATGGTCAGGCCGGGCCGGGCAAGATCGCGACGGCCGCGGGCGACTGGTACCCGGGGCCTGGCTACGTCGACTGGATCGGCCTGGACGGCTACCTGGGCTACGACCGCAATGGTCATGCGCAGAACTTCAGGGAAATCTTCGGCTACCAGCTTCGGGACATCAGGAGTTTCGCGCCCGGCAAGCCCGTCTTCCTGGCCGAGACCGGAGTCTCCAGGGGACCGGCACTCGCCAGCCAGGTCGCGGAGCTGTTCTCCGGGGTGACCGCCTACCACCTGACAGGCCTCGTGTGGTTCGACGCCAAGTCCAGCAAGCACGACTACCGGCTGGGTTCCTACAAGGACGTGGACGGCGCCTACCGGCAGAACCTGACCGGGTTCGTCAAGAAGTAACCGATCGCGAACCGAGCCTCGGCGCCCCGGCGCGGCGGCCGGAGCACAGGAGGGTGTGAGTGATACGCAGCGCCGTCGTTACGGCGGCCGTCATCGCCGCCGCGGCGGGTGTCACGGCGGTCGTCGTCACGGCATTTAGCTCGCCGCCGGCGGTGCCGCCGAGCCCGAGCCGCTCGCCGTCACATTCCGCGTCGCCCGTGGTCAAGCCGTTCCCGCACGTGAACCGCCCGTGCCGGGGCAAGATCCCCGAGCCGTTCGCGGGGATCGCGACCAACGGCAACCTCACGGCCAACGCGGCGTCATTCCGGCGGGCCACCGGCGCGCACGTTCGCGTGATCGAGTTCTACGCCCGGTTCCCCGGTTCCTTCCAGAGTGCCGAGGCCCGACAGGTCGTCGACCTCGGCGGCCTGCCGCTGATCCAGCTTAATCCGCGGGACGTCAGCCCGGCAGAGCTGTCGTCTGGGGTCTACGACAGCGACATCAGGAGCTACGCCGAGCAGGTCAGGGCGTTCGGCTGCTACGTCATCCTGTCGTTCGGCCACGAGATGAACGGCTGGTGGTATCCGTGGGGCCTGCCGCGTACCACTCCGGCGGAGTTCAAGGCGGCCTGGCGGCACATCCACGACATCTTCGCCGCCGAGCGGGTCAGGAACGTCATCTGGTCCTGGGACCCGACGCATCAGCACACGCGGTACCGGCAGGGTGAGACGGCCCACCCGGCCGGTGAGTGGTATCCGGGAAACAAGTACGTCGACTGGATCGGCTTCGACGGCTACATCGGCGGCGGGCAGAGTTTCAACGACGTCTTCGGCTACCAGCTCAGAGACATCCGGCGGATCACGAGCAAGCCCATCTATCTCGCCGAGACCGGGGTGGGCGACGGGATTCACGAGGTCAGGCAGGTGGCCAGCCTGTTCGCCGGCGTGCGGCGATGGCGGCTGATCGGACTGGTCTGGTTCGACCTCGACAGGAAGAACTCGTGGAGCCTGGAGGGCAAGCCGGTCAAGGACGCGGCGGTCCGCCGGGCCGTGGCCCGCTTCCCCTAGCCTAGCGCGAGTCCGCCGGACCCGCCGAGCCGTCAGGCCTGGTCAGGACCGCGGCGGGTGACCGAGTTCGTGGTGGGGGCGGTGTAGTCCCCGATCCACTCGTCCTTCCACGCCGGGTCGTACTGCTGGGCGTTGCAGCCGGGGCGGTAGACCGCGATCAGCTCGCGGGTGATCTGCTCGCGGTGCGGCCGCCCGCCGCCCGGAACCTCGTACGTGGCGATGTGCACCTTCCACTTGTCGCCCGCCCGGCGCACCCAGCAGGCCGCGTCCTTGTGCTGGAACGGGAAGCGCTCGGCGGACAGGTCGTCGCTGTGCCCGACGTAGCTGACCGCGTACCGGCCCGGCTTGCGCTCCGGGTCGGGACGGTGCAGGATCGCGAACACGGCCGGGCGCGCGGGCGGCGTCCAGCCGGCCAGCAGTCTCGGGCCCTCGAACGGGTAGCCGGCGGCCGAGCCCAGCCTGATCATGATCCCGGCGCCACTTCTTCGTCCTCGCCGATCGCCTCGGCCCGGGCGATCGGCCCCCGCGGCAGCCCGGCCTGCGCGGCGGCCTGCGCGAACTTCCTGGTCGCCTTCTCGATCGCCTGCTCGCGGCTGTCGGCGTCGACGACAAGCCGCGCGCCGTAGAAGCTGGTCCCGATGCCGGTCGCGATGCCGTCATAGCCGGCGACCGCGTCGGCAAGCTCGACCACTTCCTCCCGCGACACCACGCGGTCACTCTGCGCCTGAATCCCCACGCTCCACCTCACAGCGACTATCTTCCCGCATCGACGGGCCATAGATTGTTCGCCGGCGAACAGCGGCGGCACATCGCCGGTCCGGGCCGCGCGATCGATGTTCGGCTTGCGGGGTTGCCCGGTTAGCGGCGGGCGCCGAGGAACTTGGCGAACACCACGACGTTGCTCAGGTAGCGGCGGGCGCGCCGGTCGAAGATACCGCCGCAGGTGACCAGGCGCAGCGTCGGCCGTCGCGCGCGCCCGTAGACGGTCGCCGAGCCGAACCCGGACTTCGGGTAGCGCGCCACCGAGTCGACTCCGAACGCGGCGACCTGCCGGTCGCGCATGGTCACGTAGATCAGGTTCCCCGGCCGGAGCGTGCCGATCCGGCGGAACACCGCGGGCCCGACCCGCCTGGCGTCGGCGTGCCCGTACAGCACGGCGGTGCCGCGCTGACCAGGCGCGGGCCCGCGATCGAACCAGCCCGCCAGGTAGGGCCTGGCCAGCGGCACCGCCGCGGTGCCGTCCGGCTTGAGGCCGAGCGGGATGATCCGGGCCCGGAGCCTGAGCCGCGGTATCGAGATCACCTCGGGCTCTGACCTGGCGATGGGCTTCTCGGCCCAGTGGCCGTGCCGCCCGCCGCGTGGCGCCCGGGCGGGCGGTGCCAGCGACGCGCCCCAGCGCAGTCGGTGCGAGCCGATCGAGGCGCCAACCGCGCCCCCGGCGATCAGCGTGGCGCTGAGGCAGGCCAGCCACCAGCGGGCGCCGCGGTCCCCGCCATGACGTGCCATCGGCCCGGCCCTGCCCCCGAACGGTCAGCGGGCCAGGCCGGCTGCCGCCGCAGCAGTGATGAAGCGCACGTCAACCCCCCGATGATCATGCCCAGTACCCCGGCTACAGCGGTTTTCCCGTCCCGGCCGGGGAGCGAACCACGCTCGCCTCGCCGCGTGGACGCTGGTTTAGCCGAGTGCCGGAAGCAGCGCCGCGAGTTCCTCCAGGCTGCTCAGGTCGTGACCGGACAGCAGCAGGTCGACGTGCGGCGCCGCCACCATCATGCCCAGCGTGCTCGGCCGGAACGCCCGGTCGGTGCCCTTGTGCGGGTTCATCCAGACGATCCGGTGGCTGAGCCTGGACAGGCGTTCCATCGCGGCGGCGAGCACGGCCGGGTCGCCGCGGTCCAGGCCGTCCGAGCAGATCACCACGATGCCGCCGCGGCACAGGCCGCGGCGGCCCCACTGCCGCACGAACGAGTCGAGCGACCCGCCGATCCTGGTGCCGCCCTCCCAGTCGAACACCGTCCGTGCGGCGTGCGCCAGGGCGTCGTCCGGCCTGCGGTGATCGAGCTCCCTGGTGACCCGGGTCAGCCGGGTGCCGAAGCAGAACACCTCGACCCTGGCGGCGGCGCGCTTGGCCGAGTAGGCGAACTGGAGCAGGTTGCGTGAGTAGTCCGCCATCGACCCCGAGACGTCGAGGATCAGGATCAGCGGCCGCAGCCGCGCCTGACGGGCCCGCCAGTACAGCTCGGCGGGCTCGCCGTGCATCCGCATCGACTCCCTGACCATCCGGCGCAGGTCGAGCGCGGCCCCGGCGCGGTCCGGCGCGGTCCGCCTGGTGCGACGTCGCGGCGGGGTCAGCCGGATCCTGGCCATGATCCGCCGGACGGCCGCGAGTTCGGCCGGGGTGCAGGCCGCGAACGCCTTGTGGCGCAGCGCATCGGCGTCCGAGGCCATCAGCCCGAGCAGTGCCTCCTCGCCCTGCTGCTCGCCAGACGCCGGATCGGTAGCCGGGACGACGAGCACGGCCTGCGACGTCCCGGCCGGCGCCTCGGCGCTGTGCCGCAGCACCTCGGGGACCACGTCTTCGGCTCCGAGGAAGAACCGCCTGAAGACCCGGTCATAGGCCGCGATCTCGTCGCGCTTGGTGACCAGGGTCGTCCGTCCGGCCCAGTACAGGTCGGCCAGGTCGGACGGGTCGAGCTCGGCCAGCGCCGCGGCGTAGGTGATGACGTCGCCAGAGCCGACGGCGAGCCCGGCGGCGCGTAGTTCCCGTCCGAACCGCACCAGCAGGCCGACGAGCGGAGCGTGCTCAGGCACCGGCGGTGATGTCCGCGAGGCTCTCCCGCACCAGGTCGAGGTCGTCGCGCTCCTTGACGACCGCGCCGAGAGTGTCGCCGGCGACGGCCGGGTCGAGGTCGGTCTGGCCGAGGAAGCTGAGCATGCGGACCCAGTCGATGGTCTCGGCCACGCCCGGCGGCTTGGCCAGGTCGAGCTCACGCAGCCGGTGCACGGCCGCGACCACCTTGCGGGTGAGCGCCTCGTCCACTCCCGGCTCCCTGAGCAGCACTATCTCCACCTCGCGGTCGGCGGGCGGGTAGCCGATCCAGTGGTACAGGCAGCGCCGCTTCAGCGCGTCGTGCAGTTCCCTGGTCCGGTTCGAGGTGAGGATCACCAGCGGCGGGCTCTCCGCCTTGATCGTGCCGATCTCCGGGATGCTGAGCTGGAAGTCGGAGAGCACCTCGAGCAGGAACGCCTCGAACTCGTCGTCGGCGCGGTCCACCTCGTCGACGAGCAGCACCGCGCGGTCGCCGGCCCTGACCGCCTCGAGCAGCGGCCGTTCGAGCAGGAACTTCGGGCCGAACAGCTTGTCGACCGCGTCCGGGTCCGCGATCTGCCGCTCGGACAGCGCCCTGATGTGCAGCATCTGCCTGGCGTAGTCCCACTCGTACAGGGCCTGGCTGGTGTCGATCCCCTCGTAGCACTGCAGCCTGATCAGCCGCCGGCCGAAGATCGCGGCGAGCACCTTGGCGACCTCGGTCTTGCCGACGCCGACCTCGCCCTCAAGCAGGACAGGACGGTGCAGCCTGATCGCGACGAACAACGCGGTCGCCAGGCCCCGGTCAGCGAGGTAACCACCCTGGTGCAGGGCGCCGGTCAGCTCGGCGACAGTTTCCGGTCGGTCCATTCAGCGCCCTTGCCGGGCTACCGGTCGCCCGGCTCGGCCGGGCCGAGCACCAGGTCCCGCACGCTTCCCGGCTTCTTGCTGAGCTTGCCCTCGCGCTCCAGCGTGGCGCGCCACGCCCCGCGCAGGTCGCCGCCGGTGTCGGTGTCGGCGAGCGCGTCGAAGCCGACGTTGCGCATGTTCTTGCAGGACTTGGCGGTGCCGAACAGCTCGTCCAGGTCCGCGCTGGTCTGCCCGCTCGCTGTCCACACCCCGCGCAGCACCTCGACGGCGTCATCTGGTTCCGCGCCGGACCCGGGCCGCGCCCCCTGGCTCGGCTCGCGGCCAGCGTCCCGGCCCTTCTCCGACCTGCTCAACCGGCTCACCTCCCCGGCGTCTCCTGGCGCATGCCGTTATCGGCCGTGCCCACATTCGACTGTAGTTGGGCGGCGGCCCGGCCGCGACTTCGGATTAAGGGTTCCCTTATCGGCGGATGCGGGACTCAGCGATCGCTGGGCGTTATCCATTTCCGCTCGCGCGGCGGTTGCGCGACCGCCAGCACGGTGAGGGCGTCCTCGGGGGTGACCGCGCGCTGGACCAGCTCCCGGTTGGCCGGCTTCAGCAGGCCGACGGCGACCATCTTGTCGAGCTGGGCCGCGAGCGGGTCCCAGAAGCCGTCCACATCGAGCAGGACGACCGGCTTGGCGTGCAGGCCGAGCTGCGACCAGGTCGTCACTTCGGCGACTTCCTCCAGCGTCCCCAGCCCGCCGGGCAGCGCGACGAAACCGTCCGCTAGGTCGTACATGAGCTGCTTGCGTTCGTGCATCGAACCGACCTCGTGCAGTTCGGTCAGGTCAGCGTGCGCGACTTCCCGGCTGAACAACCCGGTCGGGATGACGCCGAGCACCCGGCCGCCGGCCGCGAGGGCGGCGTCGGCGATCTCGCCCATCAGGCCGACGCTGCCACCGCCGTAGACCAGGTCGATGCCCCGCCCGGCCACCAGGGTGCCCAGCGCCCTGGCCATGTCACGGTAGCGGTGATCGGGCGGCATGGACGACCCGCAGAACACGCAGAGCGAAGCGATGACAGCCATGGCCAGACCAACTTATCCCGGCCAGACTGACGCCCGTGCCGCATAGCCGGCCGGCGTGTGACCTTTGCCCCTACCCCGGCACCGGCGGACCGCGGATCGTTGACAAGGAAGGAAAGCAGTACACGGCAGCCATGTCCGCGCCGGCCGGCTGACCCGCACGCGGGAGCCAGGCGGTAGCCGCCTGGCTCCGGTCGCGCCGGCCCGAACTAGCTTGCTAGCGTCCTTGCCTATGGCTGGCAAGATCTACGTCGGGTCGGCGCCTGACGACGCCCCCGCCAACCGCGGCTGGCTGCTCGGGCATTTCATGCCCCCCGGCGACATCAGGCACAGCGCCGATGTCGAGATCAAATGGGGCACCCATCCGCGTGGCGACCAGCGCGCGCAGTGGGTCTGCGGCGAGACGCGAACCGCGCTGATCGTCCTGGTGAACGGCCGCTTCCGGATCGAGTTTCCCTCGCGCACGGTCGTGCTGGCCGAACGTGGCGACTACGTGGTCTTCGATGGCGTCGACCATTCCTGGTTCGCCGAGGAGGAGTCCGTCGTGCTCGGGATCAGATGGCCGTCGGTCGCCGGTTACGCCGTGCCGGGCAAAGGGTGACTATACCGGCGCGGCTGGGCCTTTGCCGGTGCGAATCCGGGCCCAAACCTGGACTCGGTCTATTGGTGGCCGCTGCCGCTGCGGCTGCCGCCGTCCGCGCGAGTTCGATCTGCTGCACTACCTCGCGGCCAGGGCCGGCGCGGGCAGCGGGCACGATGACGGCGCGGGCGCGAAGGCGCTCGGCTCGAACTCAGCGGCCGGAGCCGCCGGTGCGGCCGGTGCGACGGCCGGGGATCGCCG
>Ga0137377_10003168_pt1 | contig 12612 bp, 16 predicted proteins | sample SagtaG_22_FD_104815 | JGI IMG/M metagenome (GOLD analysis project Ga0137377, IMG submission 104815) | Vadose zone soil microbial communities from Sagehorn Ranch, Mendocino, California, USA - Sage2_L_40_16 metaG | ecosystem: Environmental > Terrestrial > Soil > Vadose zone | place: USA... | reverse complement strand
GTTCCTTGTTATATTGTGTGACTCTGGTGTGAGGACCAGCGGGTTTGACTGTGCCCCTGCCTTCCCCCCAGTTGAGAACAAAATGGCTGCCCTCAGCCTAAGTTATGAGTCGCACGCACGGAGGCTAGAGTCCGAAAAGAAAGCGCTGATGGGAAAACTGTTTGTTAAACATGTTTTTCAAACCTATTATGAGACATCCGTGATCTCCCCATCTTCCGGACTTGTCAGAATCGGTGGTACTAGGTTGTGGCCTGCTCACACTTATTTGGCTCTCTCTCTGTTGGCACGTTCTGTGGTAACGGCATGATCGGGGCCGACGTGGGCCGTGTGGGCTGCTCAGCTGGTGAAGGCTAACACTGTTCTGTTACATGGGTACGGCTGCTTTCTGAGATCTTATGTATTATACTGTACATCTACTGTGGGTATGGGTGTATAATGTGTGGATATAACAGTATGAAAGCGTTAAACCGAATCTGTTCGTCCAGGTCTGAGTCCAAGCCCCGGGCCACCAAACCCGGACCTGGCCGGACCAACTTGAACGCCATTCTATGTCAATCGGAGTAGCCTGGATCGCGTACCATAATCTCCCAGTTACGGTGGGACGCAGGCATTTGTGTAGGAGAGTAAACCAGTTGCTAGCGTCAGGGTGGCCACTATGCCATTAGGACTGGTGCGAGGCAAAGCATCTAGAGAAGAGAGGAGCGTTCGAGAGATGGGTCATCATGCAGAAGCCAAAGCGACTTGGCATGAATGACGGTCTTAGCGCCACCTTCCCCCTACCAACGAAAGAAGCGGGGGAAGCGGGGGAAGCGGAGGCGAGCCAGAACCGAGTCATGCATGCAGCGGAAATGTACGGCGCAGCCGTCTCTGGGTGTAGGAAGCGGAACCAGAATGCCATCAGATAAATGGCAGGGTCGCAAGCACCACAGAACCGAGAGTGGTGATAGAGGCAAGAATGCTCGATGGTCCACCCCTTACCTATGTACGACGCAAACGCTGGCAGTGGAGATCTCCGAGGAAATAGGGAGTTCCGAGGACGATATGGTGAGGCGATAGCGGAGTCCGCAGACGGTGCGACGGCCCTTGGTGACTGTGACGGTGAGAAGCTGAGTATGGAGGAGGTGATACGCGGCGAGTACGGCAGTGAGATGGATAGCGACACGGGGTCGAGCGGCCAGCGGAGCTGGAGGATCGGACGTTGGGTGAGGAGGAGCCAAAGTCCACGAGCCACGAGCGCCGGGCGGACCACCGAGCACCGTCAATCCAAAGGTGAGGAAGGCCGGAGCGGCAGATGGGTGTCAAAGCTGAGTCAACATGGATGGAGCAGACAGAATGAGGGGCGCGACGTGGTGTTTGTTGATTAGGACAATGGGTTGACTTGTAAGCGATTCCATGTCGTTCTCTCTTTCATTTCCATCTCTCAGAGCAAACATTTATGACAAGTGCCGACGGGCGGCACTCAGAGGAATATGGTACACGGTTCGACTCGGCGGGCTCCCGGAACCGCTGTAGGTTACGATTACGATTAGGTATCGTAATATGTGCTCCAACCGTTACGCAAACCTCGCATACCCTTTCCGCCGGACTCGGCCGCGGCATGAACACGCTTTACAGTTTCCATAGCCTAGACAAGATAAAACATCGGATAGATATATGCGTACATTCTAAACGATTGATTTGAGAATTAAGATGTAGAATGAGGAAGGGTCGGAGGTCTGGAAGAGTAGTTTAGACGATCTTTACTACAGAACACGCGAGCGTTTTTATCGCCTATCAAAAGACAGAGTGTGTCGAACGGACCGAAAGGCTGCTCCTTGAGTTTTTTACAAATGGCGTTATATAAGACGTTGATGTGGTCTGGTGAATGACAACCCCAGCTTTGACAAAACAAGCCCCTATCGTAGGCTCCAGGGCCTTTACCCCATAGCACGCCGAGACGGATAAGGTTGTTGTACGTGACGCCCTTTACGGCTGGAAGAAGAATGAGAAGGGAACGTAAAAAAATGGATACGGAAATACTAACAATGTTTCGAGGTCCAAACGTCGCCTAGGCCACGCCTTTGGGCAGAGTCCATGTGCTTCCTGAGGGGGCTGTCCTCTTCATAAATGGCGATGATGAAGGTGGTGAACATAGATATAAAAATGGCCCTGTCGGCCATGCCCTTTTTGCTCTTCGAGATCCAGTCGATGTCGGCAAAGATCCTACGAACGTCATCTTTCGAGTCAGCATCCATAAAGAGATTTTTTAAATTGGGAGGCATGAAAAGGTTCGGAAGGATGGACGAAGCGACGATGATTGCGACGAGTAGGGCCAGATGATGAAGTGGCTTCGTGCCGTTGTAGTTTTCTTCAACCCAGCGATAAGTGTCGTTGACGTATGGGTCATTGGTGAGAGTAGGGATGGTGAAATCCGTCGGAAGCGTCATTTTACAAAGGACGGATTTGAGGTTCATAAGATTGACGTTGTTGGCTAACCAGTCTGCGTTGCAATCAGTTGCGATGGCGTTGTTGAAGGCGACGGTCGCTGGATCGACGGTCGGAATAGATGCCTTCTTTGAGGGTCGATGGGTGTGTTTATCTTTAACACTTATTTTACCCCAGGAGTTAAACATCGGCTTCGTGTTAGGTGCGCCGGCGGTGCGAGTCTTAGGTTTTTGAGCCGGGAAGAACTGGATTTTAAATCGTTTAAGCGATGTAGTAAGTGCTTCGACGATAAAATCCATTTGTCTTTCTTTCTCGAGATCGTTTGTGAGCTCAAGAAGAGATTTATGGGCGACTTTTAGCACGGGAAGGAAGGAACCATTTCTAAGGATGGGTGCTTTAGGAGGGGACGGACGGACGTGGGTGGACATATTCAAAAGAGATGTCACAAAATCGTAACGGGTGGTACGGAACTCATCCGAGTTGGGGAGACCATGTTGGACGGCATCATCTTCCGAGGAGATGGCCTGTAACAGGAGTCGGTATATTTCGTCTCCACCTTGTCGGCCGTAAGCGAGAGGAAAAGAAACTTTAAGCCAAGATGCAAGAGAGGACTCCCTCAATGCGGAGCGAGATAAAACTTCAGACAATTCTTCACGAGAAGAAGCGGTCGACTTCCGATGGGCGATATCTGCACGGACGCCGGCTGCGACGAGATGCTTGGTGTCTTCGAAGAAAGCGTCGAATGCGATCTCGCAAATGTGGATCGCCTTTTTCATGATTGGAGAAGAGGTTTCGGGGATAGACTTGTTAGAGTGTATCTTGAGGGCGAACTTGATACGAAAGGAAGCTTGATACGCCTAGATAAGAAGATAAGGGAAGTGCCAAATAATAATAATGGGGAAAGGGCTGGGCAAGGAAACGGGATGAAAATGTCCCGCTAATAAAAATAGAACATATATGCGGTGGAGAAACTGGATGAGAAATGGCCCCCGTATAAAATGACGGCGTATACGCGGGGGGAATCTGGATGGAAACGGTCCCCGTATAAAATGATGGCGTATACGCGGGAGAGAAGCGGGATGGAAACGACCCCCGTATAAAATGACGGCGTATACGCGGTGAGGAATCGAGATGGAAATGGTCCCCGTATAAAATGATGGCATATACGCGGGAGAGAAGCGGGATGGAAACGGCCCCCGTATAAAATGACGGCGTATACGCGGGGGATAGGGATGGAAATGGCCCGCGCATAAAATGAGGGCGTATACACGGTGAGGAATCTGGATGGAAACGGTCCCCGTATAAAATGATGGCGTATACGCGGGAGAGAAGTGGAATGGAAACGGCCCCCGTATAAAATGACGGCGTACACACCGGGGGGAATCGGGATGGAAATGGCCCTCATATAAGAAGGAATGCATACATGGTGGCACGAGAAAGGATAGGGTTCTTAGTTATGAAGGAGAACTACATCCGAAAGAATTGAAAATACAAAATAGAATCGTATATGAAAAAGTCAGTGTAAGCGACAAACTCACCATAAAATGCTCAAGGGAATACGTGAGGATCTGCGCCCTCCTCGACGCGATCGCAGGATGGCCATCCTTCAGAGGCCATTCTCTCGGATCGATCTCGAAACCGCGCTTCATCGCGGAAGAGATGCTGGGCTCGACGAACACTTTGCGAAGCATAGGAAACCCGTCCTTGATGACCGCTCTGCTAAGAAAGAGGGGATTCATGAGACTGGTCGCGAGTACCGTCGCGTTGCCCGTGTGACAGAAGCAAAGTATCCTCTCTAAAGATGCGATCAGTTCTAGACGAAAGGGGCAAGGGAGGACGTTGTTCTGTATAAACTCCATTTCGTTTTTATACAGTGACCGAATGAGAAGCGTGACCGGGTAAGATACCCAGTCGTACAAAGCGGGAAATACCTGGATGGATTATTAATAGGAGATGAAAATATAGCATGGACTCGGAACCTACATCTGGTTTGAGAACCACTAAATGGTCCTTGATCGCGCTACGAACGTCTTTTGACTTCCATGATCTGGCGAGAGGAAGGACGATGTCGTTGAATATAGACCTGTACGATAGAAGTTAAGGAAAGCAATTAACTCTGGAAAGGAAGGAAAGGTGACGTGCGTTCCGGAAGGATTTTTAAGAGCTCTGACGTCGACAGAGTACACGAACTCCACACGACAAGAGGTCGGGCTGTCATCTAGAGAAATCCTCGTGTGGAACCGATCCGACGGAAGGCCCAGATCGCAATGCGATTGCTTGTTCGATGCGGTCATCTTGTGCTTTTGAGAACTCGCAAAGCCCCCCGAAATGGCCGCCGTGACCGTGCCCTGCTGAGCGTCGTGCCTGCTTGCCCGAGTCGCCACTCGATGCGTAATGTAGTTGTAAAACTGAGCCGACACAGGTTTTACCACTTGAAGAGAGGAGACCCGGCCGTAATCGTTCCCATCGGCCTCGTCGGAGTCTACCGACATATCCTCCTCCTCCTCCTCGCCAGAGCCGTGATCGTCGTCAGAGGTGGGTCGATCGATGCGATTACCCTTTCGGACCGATCGGTTGATCGTCGTGAGCAAGGGATAAAAGCAAGCAGGTATCCCGTCCGCCTGGATGTTTCCGACGGTTCTCAAAAATGCCAGTGGGTAAGCGTCGACATGGGGGACGTGACGTTCTGCTAGATCGGACGAGGTGGTCGAAGAATTCCCGTGGTCGAACGATCCGTACGGATCGAAGAGGGCATGGATGTTGGTCAAGTCGACCAGAACACCGCAGGGCGCCATCTGATCGTTTATGATGACCGCTCTGCGCCGAATGCGATCGCCCGCAGAGTTATAAATGGGGATCTCTTGACCGTCGTCATCGAGAAGTGGAAAGCGATTCAATTTCACCCGACGACGTAAGAGCGGGTCCTGTCCGTCGAATATTCCACCCGGGTTGTCTTCTTTTATGGTGCGGGGGGAGATGGGGGTCAAATCATGAACTTCGGTGCACCTTAACGAAGCGTCCGATGAAACGCGAGAGGGAAGGGTGAAGGAGGAGAGCTTACTTGATCAATGTCGCAAGGGCGAACGTAACAAAGGCGAGCTTGGAGTAATCGCGTTCCAACTGCCAGGCCTCGGCCTCCTGAGATTCGTTTCCGGGAGCCGCGATCCGAGCGTTTTGACCGAAGCGAGACGTGACGACTATGGGAGATTTGTTTTGAAGGAAGCCGTCGACCTTCCAACGTTCCGGAGCGTTATCTACCCAGTCATGATATCCTTCCACTATGAGCGCGTCGAGAAGTTTGAGGTCCTCAAAGTTTAGCTTAATCAATCGATCCGACCTATCGAAGGTTGTCGATCAGATGGCCATTAATATGAAAGAGTATAGAGGTAAAAACTTAGGAGAAATCGGGATGGAAATGGCCCCCGTATGAAAAGAGGGCGTATAGGGGCGACGGGATGCGATAGGCACGTGTATGGCGTGCATACGTAGACATCGAGAATGGGCTCGAATAAAAGGATGAAGGAAACGATGGAACAGTCGGCATAAAGCGAAACACGTACAACGCGTCCGTGATGAGATGAAAGTCAGGTTTAGAAGAGTCCAGATCCTGCTCGTACACGCTGCATATGTTTAAAAATGCCCGCTCCGGAAGAAGCGCGAGGAAGTGAACCATCATCATCACCATCTGACGATAGTGACGCTTCGACATCAGCGGCGAAGCGGTCGAGTGTCCCGGTGCGGTCGGTTCCGTGCGACCCCGAAGAAATTCGTTCGGGGCCATCGCCAGGAAAACGTCCTCGTTCTGACAATGACCTACGGATAGCATTGATCCCGCCGGGTCGAACCCAAGCATGGCGTGTTTCCCTTTAAACGAAAAATACGGCCTCTTCAGATCCATATCGAAGCTGAACCGATGAGACGATGGAGCGTTCGGAAGCAGTGGAGAGAACCCCATGCAATTCGCCACCGTGAGGTGGTAGTCGATCATCGACTCGTCCGTGTTGACGATGACCCGACCGCTCCCGAGGGGGAGCCGAAACTCGTCGTCGATGTGTATTGTATGCCGCGTCGACAGAAGGTTCGGAGCAGTTTCGTCCTCCTTCTCATAGAGCGACTTGAGCCTCGAGAGCTTCAGCCTCTTCGGAGGCGTTTTGTTGAATCGTTCTTCCAAACTTTCATCCTGCAGGGAGGTCCCGATGATCTCGCCGAGGATCATAGACTGGTCAACGGCGTCGTTAAGATAAGCGGCCAAAGTGTCCGGGACAATAGATATGTCCGTAGGACCCTTGGTATGTCGGAGAGGATTCAAGTCCGGATGACTGCTAAAATACCAGGTAAAAGTAAGGACATGGAGAAATGGGTAAGACGAAGCGGAAAGAGACATGTCAAAAAAATCCTCAGTGTCTGAAGAGGGCTCGGAGAGATGGTCCGTGAATGATCGAGACATTTTGGATGATGAGGGGGTGAGAATAAATTTGAGACTTTGAGTGATACCGTGGAGAGAGGCGGAAGAGGGTGGATGTTTCGGGGAAAGGTGACAAGAAATAAAAGGGGAAAAGTAAATGAATAGGAAACGAGACTGGACAGGGCGGAAGAAACAAGGAAAGACGGAGCGGGTTCGCAGAGCTTACGAGGGGATCGCGGAGATGATGACTCAAATATTAAAGCAGCAAAGCGCTAACTAGACAGAAACAATGGACACCATCGGAGATACGATTTGAAACGGATGGTGTCGTGTGATCGGCGCACGCCCTGACGAGAGCAAGAGTGTCGACGTCTCCTTGGCTATCGACCGGCCCACTATCACGCACACATATGCGAAGGGCGCGTATCACGTCCTCCCAACTGAGCTACTGACTGTCCCAGTCAACCCGGGCTGCTGATCCGTCCTGGAACTCCGCAAATCAACTGCCTCTAGCCTGGGGCCGGAGCGGCCCACTGATCACTGTCGACCAGGCATAATCGGCCTTGATCTGTCCGCATGGCTTGATGACCGTATAAGATCGGCCCAGATCTGGGGATGTCCACATAATTGATCCGGCTCCGCTTTACGTCGCTTGCCCGCTTGGCAGCGCCTCAAGGCATTGGGGGTCAAATAGCCTGTGTGTCGCTGTACTTTGTCTTCTCCCCCAACAGTCCTCGTATGTCATTGCCTCCTCCTCCACTCGATACTCTCTCTCCGTACAATCGCTCGCGTTTGCGCGTCATCCACAACATACCGGAAGGTGTTAACTCTAAGGCCGCCGCTCGCCGATGGGCTCAGGATTTTAGGATTCGTTGGGTATGTGTCGTTCCACTATCTTTCTGTCGTGCTCTGTGACGCTTCTGTAGGACGCGTTTATGTCAGAGGTGGTCGCAATCGGTGTCGGTGTAGAGGCCGACGGAGTCGTCCAGTGCGCCCTGGCCAATATGTGTCGCATCCTGCTCGACACTATCACGTCGGAGTGGGTCCGTCTGGCGCCGGAGGTCCTGGGCGACCTACTTCCGGTCGTGCATGGCCTCCCTCAAGGTCGCTCTTTGGCTGAGCGCTTTGGTCTTGCTACTGCTTTGCGTGCCCTCCCCCCCCGTTTCAATCGCTGGGCCTACCATGCCTTTGATGCTCGCAGAAGTGCTATCCCTCCGCGCAGAACTTGTGAGCGCTGTTGATGCAGCGGATGAGTGTCGCGAGGCTCTTCGGATCGCTGCGGACAATTTTAGGTCCGAGCGCGAAGATGCCCTCAGCCTTGACATTGCAGATGTTAACGTGCCGGGTACCGTCCAGACATTTATCCGAGCTTCCTTGGCTGCTCATACCTGCTTGTGCGAGGCCATGGATGCTGCCGTTCTCTCTCATCAGCGTCGCTTTGCTGCCCATGATCGACTTGTCTCTTTATTACGCGGCAGGGTGTTCCATTGTGCGGATTTGGTCGGCCGTCGTGATGCCGAGGATCTCTTGGAGCTGTATGAGAGTGCCACTTCTTAGAGTATTGTCCTTGTGTGTCGATAATCGCGTTTGCTATCTCTTGTCCTAATATGAAGTCATTTTGTGTACTGTCAACTGTCGGCCCGCTTCCGCTCCATCCGATGATATCCACGTTCTTCATACGGTTTGAATCATCTCTGATTGCTAATGGTCAGGTAGGAGTAGTCTAGATCGGGGACAATCCCATCATGCCGATTTGATGCCTGGGAATGTATATGCTGCTGCCTCATGGTTTTGGGGGTCAAAAGGGTTGGGGCTGCTCGTTTTCGCTTTCCCCTCCCACCGTCGTACTACGTCGCTTTCCCCCACAGTTTCGGATCCATCCCGGACTCTTGCACGCATTGAGTATGGGTTTACGCTTCAGCAAATTCTGAATTATTCGCTCGCTGGGGTCGTTTCAAAAGCCTCTGCTCTCCTGTGGACTCAGTGCTTCCGTGGCGCTTGGGTAAGCCTGTAGTGTCTCTGCCGTTTTTACAGCCTTTTGATTATTTGCAGAATGAACTTTCTTGACCGCTCCGCTGCTGCCGCCGCCGACCTAGTATCCAATCAGGAGGTGCAGGCCACTTTTGATGCTTTGCGGTCTGGTCTCCTCCCCTGCATCACATCTGAATGGGCTGAACTCGTGCCGGACTTTGCTGGGTCGTTTGGTCCCTGTCGTGCGAGGCCTTCGTGCTGGTAGTTCTTTGACCAAAATGTATAGTCCCAAGGCAGTCCCGCAAGTCCAGAGGCGGAGTAGCATCCGAACAGGTCCGAGCGATGTCACAGGAGCCGCACAACAAGGATCCAGCCAATTCCCCTGGGAGTTCAGTGGCAGGCGAGCCACCGAAATCCCACTGGAGACGACGTGGAACTGCAAAAGCCCGGAACTTGGCGATCCCGATAGTGTGACCCCCAGAGCAAGCTCCCGTGCAGTGCGATAAGGAACCCAGACATGGAAGCGAGAAGGGTTGTCAACCTTGGCACAACCAAAAGCCGGGTCAAAAGTCACCAGAGAGGTGAACAACCAGAGCCCACCGGCCCACCCGAAGCTTGCGGACCAATAGCGGCACACCTCTGGTGACCCCAAATACGGTTTTGCGATCAAAGCGAAGGGCGGAGCCCGTAATAGCAAATCCAGATGCAGTATGACAAGGAGCGCAGCCGCGAAAGTGGTGAGGACCACCGACGTTCATACAATCGAGGCGCGTCAAAGGTCACCTTCCCGAAGCTGGTGGACTGGCAACAGCGCACTTCCTGTGACCACAATGCAGCTCTGCGATAGCCGCGAAGGGCGGGACCCGTACCAGTGACGCCATATAGAACCTAGGAGCCCTGAAGCAGAACATGAGCAGCGGGGAAGATTCCCTTTCCAACGGCGCTATTGGATGGAAGTGCAAGGCGAAGCTCAGGGAGGAGGAGTAGAGAGTGTGATAGAGGCGGACAGGTATACTCACACCCCTCCTCTATCCCCTCGTCTTGATTTAGGCCTCGTGTGGATTGGCACCGGAGATCACCGAGGGCAATGCAGCATCCCGAATAAGGAGCGACGGCCTAGACTGACTGGGACAGTCAGTATCTCAGTTGGGAGGAGATGATACGCATGGTACCCGGCAGTGCACGGGAAAATGGCCAGCAGTGCAAGCGGACCGACCTAGAGCGCAGGGAGGACAATACTAAGGCTCACCAAGCCAAGGGTGCTGAGCGGAGCATGGGAAGACACCGGTCCGATGGGCCCACGAGCCCGGACCAGCGGCAGCACTAACCCGCTCCTATCCAAAAGCATACAACAAACTACACCCTCCGATGAGGACTAGCACGGCCATATATACATGGCTACCAGATAGGCCGAAGGCATTCCAGAGGACGGCCGGCCGACGTCAGAAACACTCTAGGCATAGAGACAAGCGCGGTGAGGTAATGGACAAGCCCGCGGACACAGCGGAGCGGAAGCGGCGGCACGGTAAGAAGGATACTATCTAGGTAGGATAGGAGCCCAGTAGCTCAGTCTCCTAGTTTCCCAGCTCGGAAGTGGCATAATCTCAGTGGGACAGTGTTCCCTAGTGTTCCCCCCTCTAGTTTCCGTCTCAGTTCTCGTTCCCCCGCGATAGGACAAGACAGCTGACGCGAGGCCTGCAGGACATCGGACTCAGTGTAGCCCATCCAGGCTATGCCTGGACCGCAGTAGGCCCGGAGCAGGAGTAACGGACAGTGCAGGGGTGTCGGACCACCGCACGATAGGCCCTAGGGCTGGTAGGAGTTCCACAGGATCGTGTGGAGAGCCCGGTTAGGTACCCAGACCTCCCGAGCACATACACCATCCTTTCCTGTCGTTTCTACTCATAGAGCGGCGGGTCAGCACATCACCGATAAGTTAGGCCAGAACACGAATCCAGTACCTCCGATACCCACAAGCGCGGAAGCGGAGACGATCGCAAAAGACATCCCTCCGGACAGGTTAGGTGACCGCGGAGACACATGGAAGCCATCAGCAGTGACCACGGAGAGACTTAGGCTTAGGGTCTCTCAGTAGGGAGGAAGACCCTCGGAAAGCCTCCAAGATACCCATGTTTATATTCAAAGTCACAATCTCAAGTGTACCATACAAGATTTTTGGTTCACGTTCCCAGTCCGGACTCGAGACATTCCTGCACGCATGATCTAGGCTGATGGCAACCATTGTTTTCAGTAGAGAGGAAGGCGCCGGCCCGCCAAGTACGCTAATTTCACATCAGGTCACACAAGCAAGCAGGAAAGAAAGTCCCCTCCACATTTTATAGCCAAGAAGCTAGGGCACATTACTCTACTCTATTTAAAATACCCTCGGGACAAGGCCATGTCCCCCGCGTCGAACTCCCCGACACCCCCCAAATCGTCCGGGATCCCCTCGAAAACATCGTTGCCGAATTCACCGTCCTCGTCCTCCACGTCAGAGAAGGACGCACCTGTAAGACTAGGCACCACAGGAGGGGAGGCAGAAACGACCGAGGGTGAAGACGAGCCTGTGTCAGAACGGGCTGCAGCCAAGAGCTCCACGTAGCAGCCCCAGGTGATCTGACGCCGTTTCAGGGCGATGGAGGAACGTGCTTTGGCGTTCGACTCCCGAGTGTCGGCCGCATTGTGCGCGGCAATGGCAGCATGAAGACGCTCCATGGTGGCACCCTTTGCGAAAGTCGCAGCGTCGAGACCAGCGGCAGCATCACTGCACTCAAGCGTGGCAGCGTCAATCTCAGCGTGCCAAGCCAAAAATGCGCTGAGGGGGGCGGACTCAGTCCCAAGAAGAGGGACATCGGGGATATTCTGAGGAATGAGGTCGGTTTGGGGCAATGGGAAGGGGACAGCCCCCGGATAAGGGGAGGGCGAAACAGCCCGGGCACGAGTGCGAGGCAATGGGAAGGGGACAGCCCCCGGATGAGGGGAGGGCGAAACAGCCCGGGCACGAGCGCGAGTACGAGCTAGAAAAAGGCAAGGCATCAATAACAAGGCAGAAGAAAAAGAACGAACGACACACCAGGTGGCCTAGACTCGCGCACACATGCTACTCTGGCCTCCAGACACTTACTGCAGGAGGAAGAGTTGGGATCCTCAGCAGGAGGCGCGCACCGTTGTTTGCGGCACCGGCACAAGGAACAGGCGCTCTTGACCACAGGGCGGCGCCTGGGGACCTCGACTCCCGCGAACCATTGACGGGAAGGCCGGGTCTGAGTAGGCGGGGGTACGACAGAGGTGGAGGCAGTAGGAGTGGACGAGCGAGAGGGGAGGAAGAGAGGGGTCGACATGTTGTGATGTTAGGAGGAAGCAAGTCGAATTGAAGTCCAAGTCGCACAACAAGCCAGGTTTATATAGCTAAGACTCCGACACAGACTTACGCGGGCCGCCAACGACGCCGGGCGCCACAAAAGTCACTAGAAGCCCACTAGCCGATCGACTAGCCACACGGAACGGAGTGGATCGCCACAGGCCACAAATCTGCACAAAGGACTGTCCGAACGGATCGCCAGCCACAACAAGACACTGGAGCCACAGAGCAAAGTCCCAAAGCAATCCCACAAGTCCAGGAGTGGAACAGTTACCCGAGCAGGTCAGAGCGGAGTCCCAGAAGGTAAGCGAGCCACGGAAGTACCCACGGAGCACCGCAGACATACCAAGCGAAGCAGCTAGAACCCGGAAGATGGATGGCGGAACCAATGGGCACCAACACCGGATATCACAGTGAAAAGGTGTCCATCAGGCTGCTGAAGGTGGGCAAG
>Ga0137377_10003164_pt1 | contig 12618 bp, 13 predicted proteins | sample SagtaG_22_FD_104815 | JGI IMG/M metagenome (GOLD analysis project Ga0137377, IMG submission 104815) | Vadose zone soil microbial communities from Sagehorn Ranch, Mendocino, California, USA - Sage2_L_40_16 metaG | ecosystem: Environmental > Terrestrial > Soil > Vadose zone | place: USA... | reverse complement strand
CAGCGCACAACGAAACACTTTCCATCATCGCGATGTGCGTCTGCAATTTCCCAACACTTCACGCGCCACCTCAGCACGGTAACGAGTTGCTATTGACTCAACAGAAGCCATCGTGATGCCTATCCGATCTCTCATCATCTTCGCAATCACAGTCGCGTTTCCCGTCGGCATCTTGGTGATGCCGGCGTACGCGCAAGATCCGGCCGTTGTTAATTCCAAGACGATCCGCGTCAGGTTCGAAAACGATCGCGTCCGCGTCCTCGAAGCTATCTTGCCACCCGGTACCAAGGAGCAGGTCCACTCGCACCCCGCCTACGTCATTTACGTTTTGGCCGGAGGTCGGTATCGCAACTACGCAGCAGATGGCAAGATCACGGAGGGCACGTTCCAAACGGGCGAGGTTATCTATCGCGACCCTTTGACTCATGCCGCGGAGAATATTGGCGATAAGCCTATGCATCTGATCCTCGTCGAGCTCAAAAGCGAGGCTGCAAGCGGCACGTCAGCTCGTCCCTGACAGCTGAGAGGTAGCCCCAGCGCCAACCGGTCTAGGACGATTGTTAGTGATGATTTCGTAGCACTTCAGATCAGAACTGCGGAACGGATTCGCGGGCTCTTTGTTCCTTTTCCGCTTTGAGTTTCATTTCGTATTCGTGCGCGGCAGGAAGCTCAAGGCGGACAATGAGTTTGCTGCGCAGCCATAAGATCGCGCCGTCGCTGCGTTGCCACATCTTTTCACCAAGTGATCCCGCAAAATACCCTTCGAAAATTTTGCTCAGACAATTGTTGGGCGAATCAGGGATGTTGTACATGATTTCTTTTCCACAATGTCATAACAAAAGTGACAAAACTGTTACTTAATCCTTAGTTGCCCGTAGATGGGCTCGCGCGAATTCTTTTGTACGGAGGGAGCAGTTCGCGATGTTGCCGATACTTTTGCCAGATCTTTGCGATACGGCTTCAAGCTACAAATGCACCGCACGCACACTTCTGAGAAAGGAACCACCCATGAAAACCAGCTCGTCTATCAACTATGAAAGTTATGTCCGGCAGCTCGTGAAGCTCGCCGCATTCACCCTCCTCGCGACGCCAGCGTTCGCCCAGACCTACACGATTGCTGATCTCGGCACGCTAGGCACAAACACTCGTGGAAGTTACAGCATCGCCTACTGCATCAATGGCAGCGGCCAGGTGGCGGGAGAATCGAGCGCGCCGTCGAGTCAGATGAGCGACCCGGCCTTTCTTTACAGCAATGGTCAACTGATCAATATCGGTACACTCGGTGGCGAATACGGCCAACCGCGCGGGATCAACACCTCCGGGCAGATCGCCGGTTACTCCACCGTTGCGACTGGTTCGTATCGCGCCTTCCTCTACACGGGCGGCCAAATGATCAACATCGGCACGCTTGGCGCGGATTACAGTGTCGCCTACGCCTTGAATGACTCCGGCCAGGTCGTCGGCAATTCGGCGCATCTCGGCGGGCAGGACCACGCGTTTCTCTACAGCAACGGACAGATGACCGACCTCGGAACGCTCGGCGGTGACACCAGTAATGCATACGGCATCAATAATCTCGGGGTCATCGCAGGTTATTCGTATAACTCCTCGGGCGACTTTCTCGGCTTTATCTACCAGAACGGCACGATGACTCCTCTCGGCACCCTCGGCGGCAGTTGGAGCATCGCGTATGCGATCAACGACCAGAACCAGATCGCCGGCCAGGCTTACACCAGGGGCAACCGTGCCGCGCACGCCTTCCGCCTCAGCGACGGGCAAATGGTAGACTTGGGCTCGCTTGGCGGATCTAGTTCCTGGGGCTTGGCGATCAACAACAGCGGCACCGTAGTGGGCTTCGCGACCACCCGCCGCAACGACTATCACGCTTTCGTTTCCACTAATGGCAGCAGGATGCAGGACTTGAACAGGCTTATTCCGCCAAGCACCGGCTGGGTGCTGGGGCAAGCCAATGGGATTAACGATGCCGGCCAAATCGTAGGCTATGGCACGATCCGCGGCCAGACGCACGCCTTTCTTCTCACGCCAGTGCAATAATTTGGCCTAGCCTTCCTCTTTCAGGGATCGTTCCGGAATCGCTCTTCCCGACTAATCGGCGCGAACGATGAAACTATTCCGTTGCAGCGATGCACGTCGGCGACAAAGATCCTTCGCCCGGAATAATCGACGGCTCAGACCCGCCCAAGCTCCATCCCGCGTTGTTGAGATTGTCAACTCGGAGGTGAATACTGCGGATCGGAAGCGCTTGAGCTTCGCTTTTGATTTCGTAGCTTCAGACTTCTTCTCGCCGGCGTGGCGGAATTGGCAGACGCGCTGGACTCAAAATCCAGTGGCCGCAAGGCCGTGTGGGTTCGAGCCCCTCCGCCGGCACTCTTCATTGGGCGTTTGATGTTGAGCGTTGGACGTTCGGCGTTTAGGCGCGTGAGCTTATTGATGTTCCGCCATGAAAAATCGAGAGATGCCTCCCGCCTTCGTCCCGCAGTCGCGGGACTACGGCGCGGCAGGCGACTTCGCTCGGCATGACAACAATCACGAGACCGCGTGGATTCGAGGCCGCACCGTAGATTTCAACCGGGCGCTGGGACTGTTGAAAACAACGCCTTCACCGACTCTCGCGAGAGCGCAATAATGGTGAAGACTCCGAGAATTGTTCCAAAGGGAATGAACAGGCATTCGATGCAAGCCATCACGAAGGAGAACGAGTAACATTTGCGGTGAGAAAGGCATCGGCCAGCAATCAAAATACAAATCGCCATGGTGATCCCGAGTAAAAACAAAAACGAACCGAGTCCCAAAAAAATCCAGCCAAGAAATTCGGGCGGCAATTCTTCACCGGGTTTTGGTGTGCCGTGGCGCGCAACGAATATGAAAATCGCGCCGATCGTCGTGTAAAGAAGCGGGAAGAACGAGAAGAGCGCGGCGAGCCCGGCCACGATGTAGTGGAATATCGCGAGCAACCGCAGATGTTCTTTATCCTGGTTCATTTACCCTAACGACTTATACACTCAACGATAAATCCGTAGTGAGCTGCGAGAGGGCCGCCACTTCTCACTTCTCACCAATCCTTCTCACTCTCGATGCGCTCACGAAGTGATGTACCCTTCTTCGCCGTGTTGATTGATGTCGAGCCCCTGTCGCTCGATCTCCGGAGCGATGCGAAGACCGATCGCGCCTCGTACGATCGCACCGATGATCGCGCTTCCCACTACGGCCAGCACGATCGTGATCACAATTGCTTCTAACTGTTCGATCCACAACGTGTGACCAACAATTCGCGCAAGACCATTTTGCGTCGCAGGATTGGGCGATCCGGCGAGGCTTAACGAAAGATTTGGATTCACGTCCGCCGTGGCGAACACACCGGTGAGAAATGCGCCGAGCGTACCGCCCACTGCGTGGATGCCGAAAGTATCAAGAGCATCGTCATAGCCGAGCCAGGATTTTAATTTCGTGCAGGCAAAAAACGGAACGATTCCCGCAGCAACGCCGATAATCACTGCGCCGGTCGGAGCGACATATCCGCAAGCCGGCGTAATCACGACCAGCCCGCCCACTGCGCCGGAACAAAATCCGAGCACGCTGGGTTTGCCGCGTAGCGCGTACTCGAGCATGGCCCATGTGAACGAAGCCACCGCCGTAGCAAGCGTGGTGCTCATGAACGCGTTTGCGGCGATTCCATCAGACGCAAGGGCGCTTCCCGCGTTGAAGCCGTACCACCCCACCCACAGCAAACCTGTCCCGACCATGCAAAGCACCATGCTATGCGGCGCCATGATTTCTTTTCTAAATCCGAGCCGGTGTCCGAGAAGAATGCACAAGACCAGCGCCGACCAACCCGAGCTCATATGAACGACGGTGCCGCCGGCGAAATCGATGGCAGTAATTTTCGCCGCGGGATTCCACACGCCGTTCATCCAGCCATCGATTCCCCAAACCATGTGGGCGATTGGAAAATAGACGGCAAACATCCAGACCCCGACAAAAACCAGTACAGCAGCGAATTTCATCCGCTCGGCAACCGCGCCGATGATTAAGGCCGGCGTGATAATGGCAAACATCAGTTGATACATGGCGAAGACGTTCTGCGAAACCCAGTACGAGTAATCGCCGTTCGGTCGCGCATCGACGCCGTGCAAAAACGCGAACTTCAATCCGCCGATGAACGGCAATCCACGGGAAAAAACGAGGGAATAACCTGCCGCCCACCAAAGGATCGTGACCAGCCCGGCAATGCCGAGACATTGCGCCAGCACAGAAAGCACATTCTTTGCGCGGACGAGACCGCCGTAGAAAAGCGCGAGTCCCGGCAACGTCATAAAAAGCACCAGCGCGGCGCACGTCATCATCCACGCGTTGTGGCCGGGACCTGGGCCCGCGATGTTCGATGCCATTGGCGCGCCGGTGTCGGCCCCGCGCGCCGAATTATTTACATAAGCTTCAAGATCGGCAACGCGCTGCTCAAGCGACGGTGAAGTGGAAGGAGACGGCGTTTGCGCAGGCAGCGGAGAGACAAACGCAATGATCCCAATAAGAAAAAAGATCCGCATCATTACGCGATCTCGTTATAGCGCGCGGATTTATCACGGCAAGAAAAATGGCGATGTTTTACCAACGCGTTGAGGACAACGCATTCCACCTTGGGTGGATCGGCTTCTCCGAAGACGATGCCAAAGGAATCGCCGAAGGCGCAGAATCTTTCGCACAAAAGAAAACTCCGCCGAGCGGCTGGCTAAACCAGGTTAAGGTGCTCGGCGGAGTTCCTCCTCTGCCTCAAATCAGATTAATTCAGGAGTAAGCTGCTCGGTAAAACGATGTGAGCGAAACTTGCTCCGACAATGGTTCACGATTTTCTGCGTCGTCATCGTCATCATCATCCGCATCCCCATTATCGACATCGGCTCGCGGCGCGACTTCCGGCAAGTCGTTCTGCTGTAATTTCTCGTACCGCTCACGAGCGTCTGCCGGCAATTTATCAAGGTCTTCTTTCGATTCGACCGGCCCGCTGAAGATCAATTTGCCCTGCGGGTCTTTGACCGTGAGCAATTTTTTCCCATCCAGGTTTTCCAATTTCATCTCGCCCTTGTCATCGGAGAAAACGATTTGCGCGTTGCCGAGATCGATCTTCGTGGCCCTGAGCGCGCCGTTATCTCTACTCAAAATGCGAATCTCTCCCGCAGCGCGACGAACATCTTCCCGTGCCCGTCTCGCTGCCTCGTGGGCTTGCATCACCGCCCCACGGATGATGCCGCGCTGTGCGTCGCCCAATTGTTCTTTCAACTGTTCTTTCAATTCTTGCATTTGTTCGCCGACATCGCCCGTCTCGTCGAAATCCCAATGCCGATCATGGTTTCCTCCGGGAATCAGGGAGTGACGCTGTGGCACTTCTTTTTTAGCAAGCTTGGCGGTGATCTTTTGCTCCTTGCTCTTGCGCAAGATCGTGAGCGTCACCTCTGTGCCTTCAGGGAAAGTCTGCAGGAGTTTTCGCAATTGGCTGGGTTCGATCAGAATTTGGTCGTTCAGCATCTTGAGGATGTCGTTCTGCTGAACGCCTGCCGATGCGGCAGGGCTATTCGGCTCCACGTACTCGACCACCAACCCAAAGCCTTTAGCCAGGCCAAGCTGTTCACTGACGACGTCTGGAACCTGCGATGTCTCTACACCGAGAAATGTCATCGGGACCTTCGGCCCTTTTTCATGATGACCTGGTACCCCTGGCGGTCCTGGCGGATGGGGCGGAGCAGGCGGCTCTGGTGGCGCCGGTGGTGTCTGAGCAAACCCTGAGATCGGCAACAAGCCGATGGCTGCGATTGTAGCGATGGATTTTATTTTCATAGTTTTGTTTTGGTTAAATCATTGGCCCGAAACCGGAATGAGGACGACTTCCTCGCTGGGGTAAGAAACGCGGAGTGATGCGCCGGTCGTCGGATTGCGCCACTGCCACGTCTGATGCGTTTGATAGCGAAGGCGGCGCAGCGGTTGCGCCGAGCCTCGGGCAAACTGCAATCCTTCGTCGCGCGTGTTATAAACTACCTGCGTCGCGCCGGCAGGAACAAATCGATTAGAGGATGTGGATCCGCCGATCCCATCCCGGCGCGCAGGTGAAACCGGCTTTGTTTCGGGTGCAGGTGAATTTTGCGCAATCTTTTCCCCTTGCTCCTGCCGGCGTTCCAAATTGATTGCCGCGAACAAAACCAAAACTGCCGCAGCTGCGAGGCCGAGGCCTAACGACAACCAATTGTAAGGCAACCGCTTCGGTTGCCTGGCAGGCGAAGCGCCTGCCCTACAGACGCCCAGCGCTTCCTCTACGCGCTCAAATAAGATCGGCGATGGCTGCGCCGGTCGCAGCTTCTTGAGTTCATTCTCAAGCTCGGGGAAATCGTTCATTGCGGTTGCAAACTTTTCTTCAAGTTGGCTAAGGCGTACCGATAACGTGATGCGGCCGTGTTCTGAGAAATTTCCAGCGCACTGGCGATCTCGTTGAAGGTCAGTTCATTCCAAATCTTCAAGATGAGCACCTCCCGTTGATCGTGCGGCAAAGAACCCACTGCTGCAGCCAGCGCAGATTGTGTTTCATCGTCCCATTCAAACTGCGGCTCCATGGCTGGTTCGGTTTCTGCAAAAACAGTGGCCTCGCGTCGCGCGCGGCGTTTGTCGCGACGGATAAAATCGAGAGCGATGGAGCGCACGGCGGCGTAAAGCAGCGCGCGGTTCTCAATGTTGTGGTTACGCCGCCAGAACTTGACGAAAGCTTCCTGGACAACGTCTTCCGCGTCGGCGGCTGATTGCACCCATTGCCGGGCAAAGAGCAGCAAACGCGGAGCAACCTCAGAAAAGCAACTCTTCCAATCCTCATGGCTGGCGATATTGTCCATGACCTTTTCACGGTCTTTACTTTCAAGACGCCGCCAAGTGGAGATTTTGTCTACGTGCCCCGGAGAAAGAACGCGGCGACCCCTAATAACTCAGAACTTTTCCCGTACGTTCCAGCGGCTCGGCTCCGCTTTGGGTGAAGCTGCCGCCCAGGCGATATCGCGAACAAACAGATTGTATGGGAGTCTCCACCGGGGATGGCGCTTCGCCGTGCCGCTCAGTGGCAGATACTCGACATTGTCAAAATAGAATCGGAGTAACTGGTCGAGCTCCTTGAATGAAAAATGATGAACATGCAGTTGTTCTCCGGAGAGCCGTTTGCCACGCATCACCTTCCAGCGCCGATGCAGATGATAATCGAGCGGAACCGAGCCGACGTAAGCGCTGCCGCGTTTCTTTTTCAAAATGCGATGCACCTCGCGGACGGTAATCACTGGATACGGCAGATGTTCCAGAACTTCGGTCATCATTACGACATCGAAACTCGCATCTTGAAAGTTGATGGCGGAAGTAAAATCCATTTCCGCACAGGCAACACCAGACCCGCGCGCGACTTCCAATGCAGCATCGTCAATATCCACGCCGATCCAGCAAATTAGTCCCACCATTCCAGCGAGGACCCCACCGCGGCATCCCACATCCAAGCCGAGACTTCGCTGATTGTGTCCGTTTCTCTCGAGCGAGCGACGATAGAAGGCTGTCTTGGTTGTTTCATGCTCCGGGAAGATTTTCGTATAATAATTTGGCGTCTTCGTTATGTCGGCATAATCCTGGTAAAACTCCCGGATCAAACGGCGCCCGCGGTCTGGCTCGTTCAATAGCAACTCCTCCGGAAATCTGTTGTCGCCGCTCACGATTTAAACCGCGCCAATCTAAACCCCGTTGGGTGATTGTCATTGTTTGGGGCTCGGAATCGCACGCAGGATCAAATCGCCCAGCCAATCCGGATGCGCGAGCCCCTCGCGATAGGCGTTGAGGGACTCCACGGAAGAATTGACGCGCAGGTTGCTGTAAGAGCCATCGGCGTTTTGCCACCGCTCGTGCCAGTAAACCGCGGCTTTAATCCGCGGGTAGCGCGTGCGAAAAAGCTTCAGGCCTTGCTTAATCCATTCCGGTTTATGCAGCGCGCTCGGCTCGGCACTCGCGAGCGGGAATTCGCCAGTCGCCCATTCGGCAATCATGATCGGCTTGTTCGGATCCAGTTTGGACATTTCCTGATACGGCCAGTCCACTAGCGAAGGGATATCAGGATTCGGTTCGTCCTTGTATTGCTGACCGTAAACGCTCAGGCCGAGCCAATCGACGTAGTCCGAACCGGGATAATACGCAGGTGCGCAGTTCCAGGTTTCATACGGATAGGGATAATTGTTGGTGTGAAACATCCACTTGATGTTTGAAGCACCGCGGGCACGCACGTGATCTACGACGTAACGATAAGCTGCCCGAAATGTTTCCGGCCCTTTCCAATTTTTCCGCTCGGGGTCCCATTGGGCGCCACCGTAGTAGGCACCCGACCATGGAAACCAGGTGCCATTCATTTCAACACCGAATACGACGATTAGTGGGTGACCAAAATCTCGAGCGGCGTCTCCCCACTTGTCGATGTAGGCGTCCCATTTGCCTGCAAGGATCTCAGTCAAACTGAACTTGTCGGGTCCGTGATCTTCTTCGTACGGCTTGTCCCATGGTGACCAAAAAACGAGTGGCAGCGAACCGTGCCGCCAAAGGACATTGAGATTGTCCACGGGAAAATTTTGTTCTCCCCAATAGCTCGACGAAGCGATGATGGCCTGATGTTTGCCCACCATCTGCTCGAAATCCTCGATCGTCTCCAGCGTTACATCGTCTTCTTCGTCGCCAAAATCCATGAATGCGCCCGTGTAAGCTCCGTGCTCGGGAATGACCAGCTCGACGGGACCGTTTGGGTCGACTTGCGCAACCGCGGCGTGTTCGCGACATCCCATCAGTGCCAAACTCAATCCAATTAGCGCGATGGTCGCCCTAAAAACTGCATCGATAGGCATTCGAGTTTCGAAAGTTCTCTGCGCGGCGACCGTTGTCCAGCACTGCACTACGAGCCATTTCACAATGTCATTCTGATCCCGCAGTCGCGGGAGAAGAATCCCGGATCACTTTTGGACCAATCGCCCAACGGAAATAGACCAGAGATGTTTCGCTTCGCTCAACATGACAATCAGCGAGAATTCTCCTTGACCTGAGAATTCCAAATATGAGAAGAGAAAATGCGATTCAAGCTGAGGCAAGTGAACACAAAACTGCTCACATTTTTGATCTTGTTCACGTCAGCTGCCTTCTCGGAAGATTTCAAAACAATCAACGGAAAAGAATACAAAGACGCCACTATCACTCACGTCGATCCCGATGGCATTGTCGTCCAAACCAAATCAGGAGTCTCAAAGGTTTACTTTGCTGAACTGCCGAAAGCAGTCCAAGAGCGCTTTCACTATGACCAGCAGAAGGCCAACGCATATGCTGCGGAGCAGGCTGCAAATTACACGGCATATCAAAAGCAGCAGGAAGAGACCCAGCGTGAACGAGAGAACGTAGCAGCAAAGCAGCAGGCGGTTCTCGCCGAACAAGAAGCAGCTCAAAATCGCACTCAGGCTTTGCAAGCCCAGTACAACGAGTTTCAACGGCAAGAAGACGACTTGCTTCTCCAGATAGGCGAGGCGAAGCGGCCCGGACCTGTATACTACGGTGGCAAGAACAATAGGACTTTGCTGCACCATCCAAACCCGCAAAAATCCCAGCTACCGCTTCTGCAAAGCCATCTAAGTGATGTTCGCCACCAAAAGGAGCAGGTCAGGAAACAACTGGAGAAAGCTCAGCGGTAGAAAAAGGCAACGCGAGGACGCCCGCACAGAAGGGGGGAAGCAGTGCCTACAACTCACCCATAAAATGCGCTGTCATGTTGAGTGAAGCGAAACATCTCCGGGCTATTGCCGAAATTGATTCGAGATTCTTCGCTTCGCTCAGAATGACATTATGAGATGGTTGTCAGGGGCCGGGAATTGCGCGGGGTTCTCAAGTTGTCTCCAAAAAAACCCGCTGCGCAGCGCGGTGTTTCTCGCAACCGTTCTCCAATTGACATTGGGAATAGGGGTATGTGGCGGCCAGAAGCCGCTCGTAGTCTCTGCCATTGTCTCTGTAGATCGTCCTGTAAACCAGTGCGTGCCAATACGAGCACTCGGCGCAGGTATTGACGGTCATGAAAAAGGCGAATGCGCTCGAATGTTCACCAACAAAAACATTAACGAAATGCTCTCAGCTGGCTTTGGGCCGCTGACGTATCGGTTGCGCACGGAGCTTGCCGGTGACGTTTGGCATTGGAATCCGCGCGGTACGTGGAGTGATCCGGTTCATCAATGTGGATATTGGACCTCGGACGATTCTCTGGGTGAACCGATCAACGTCTCCTACGGCTATCATTTGCCGCGACGCGGAAACACCATTGATCAGGCAAACGACGACGGTTATTCTCGTATCGCCGACGGCGATCACGATTCGTTTTGGAAAAGCAATCCGTATCTCGATTCGCATTTCACCGGAGAGCCCGAAGATGCGCATCCACAGTGGGTGGTGATTGATCTGGGGTCGGAGAAGCCGGTGAACGCCATTCGGATTCATTGGGGCACGCCTTACGCCAGGCAATACAAAGTCGAATACTGGCCCGGTGACGATCCGATGCACTTGCACGCCGATGACAATGACGACTGGCAGATCTTCCCGCAGGGAAATGTTGATCACGCTCGCGGCGGCGAAGAACTCATTCGGCTCGCCGAGCGCCCGCGTTCGACTCGATTCGTGCGGATCGTCATGAGCCGCAGCTCGCAAACCAGCGCGCAAACCTCAAATGATATTCGCGACCGACTCGGTTTTGCGATTCGCGAGATCGAACTCGGCAACATCGATAAGCATAATCATTTTCATGATCACGTTCGTCACGCGCCGGATCGACATCGGCAGACGACCATTTACGTGTCATCGACCGATCCGTGGCATCGCACGGAAGACATCGACTACAGCATCGAGCAACCGGGGTTGGATTTCATTTTGCAAGGTAAGCTCACGAACGGCTCGCCGGTGCTCGTGCCGGTCGGTGTGTTGTACGATACGCCAGAGAACGCTGCCGCTGAGATCAACTATCTGCTCCGGCGCAATTATAGTTTGGAAGGAATTGAACTAGGTGAAGAACCCGATGGACAATGGTGTTCGCCTGAGGATTACGCCGCGCTCTACGTTGGAGTCGCTCGACGGCTCGCTGGCCTGAATCCGAGCTTGAAACTCGGCGGGCCAAGCCTGCAGAACTTCGAGGACCAACTGCTCACCTGGGCGGATGCGTCGGGAAATCGTTCCTGGATGAATCGGTTTTTGAAATACATTCGAGGCGCCGGAGCGGCCTTCGATTTTTTTTCGTTCGAGTTTTACCCGTTCGATAACATCTGCGCCGATGCTGCTCCGCAGCTGCTAGAAAATCCACAACGTTTGAGTGCAATGCTGGCGAGTTTGCGCGGCGACGGCGTGCCTTCTGATATCCCGTGGCTAATGACGGAATACGGCTACTCGGTTTTTTCAGGGCGCGCCGAGGTGGACATCGAAGGCGCGCTATTCACAGCAGACACTGTGGGAACGTTTCTGTATCTCGGCGGCGCAAAGGCGTACCTCTACGGATACGAGCCGAACTATCTCCAGGACGAACTCAAATGTTCCTGGGGCAATCTGATGATGCTTCAGTTGAATCCGAAGAGCGACCAACTAAATCGCCTATCCGGTTACTACACGGCCCAACTCATCACCAAAGAATGGATGCAACCAACAAATGAGACACAGGAAATATTTCCTGTGACGATCAAGCAAACGAATTCGGCGTCATCGCGTATCGTCACAGTGTACGCGCTCCGACGACCGGATAAACAGTGGTCCCTGCTTGCAATTAACAAGCATCCGAAGCGCGCGGCCGTGCTCAACGTACGGTTCAACATTCACGGCGCACAGCAGCCAGCGGGTTTTGTGGGCCAGGTTGAGCTAATTCAATTCTCGCGACAGCAATACGCCTGGCACGATGACGGCCCAAACGGTCACCCGATTCGCAGTCTCCCGCCCGCACGCTTCACGCGGGAAGCATCTTCATCCTACGAACTCCCGCCATACTCGCTCACCGTCTTGCGCGGAAAGCTTCTCAATTGATCTCTCGCATCACGCGGGGCGCGATCCAAAATCAGCGGACGAGGGCCGGCATTTCATTTGCGAAGAAGTCCGGTGAACCACCCTTTTCTCTGGGTCTTCAAAGCTTTCTGGAATTCCTCCTTCACAAAATTGGGGTCCCTCGCGTGAGCCATCGCGTCCATGAGATTGATGCGCTCAGCGATAAGCAACTCGATAAGGCTATCGTCCACGGTATGCATGCCGTCGCCATGTCCGATTTGAATCAGTCCAGGTATCTGCGAAAGACGCCGGTCCCGGATACACGCCTCGATTCCCGAGTTCGTCGTCATCAATTCCGTCGCCAAAATCAGGCCTCCCCCTTCGCTTCGCGGCAGGAGATACTGACACACCACTCCCAACAGCGACCACGCAAGTTGGGCAGCGACAAACTGCTGGCCCTCCTTTGGAAAGGCATCAATAATGCGCCCAATAGCCGATGGCGCATCGTTCGTGTGCATGGTTGCAATCACATGGTGACCTGTTTCCGCTGCCGTAATCGCGGTT
>Ga0137377_10003154_pt1 | contig 12631 bp, 12 predicted proteins | sample SagtaG_22_FD_104815 | JGI IMG/M metagenome (GOLD analysis project Ga0137377, IMG submission 104815) | Vadose zone soil microbial communities from Sagehorn Ranch, Mendocino, California, USA - Sage2_L_40_16 metaG | ecosystem: Environmental > Terrestrial > Soil > Vadose zone | place: USA... | reverse complement strand
GCTGCGCCGCAGCTCGAGCTGCAGCAGGTCCGCGAACATGCGGTGGTAGCGAAACCACGAGCGCCCGGTGTCCAACGAGACCACGAACGCGTTGGCCTCTTCTAGCTCTTGCAGTATCCGCACACCGCCCGATTTGCCCGTCAGAACGTCTGCGAGCGGGCCACTCACGCGCTCGAGCACTGAAGTCCGGAGCAAGAGCCGCCTGACGTCTGCCGGCTGGCGCTCGAGGACTTCGGCGAGCAGGTAGTCGGCGATGGTGCGCTCGGTACCGGAAAACTCCGCCGCGAACTGCTCCGGGTCGTGGTGGCGGCCAAGCGAGAGTGCGGCAAGTCTCAATCCAGCGACCCAGCCCTCGGTCTTCTCGACCAACAGGCCAAGGGCAGTGTCCGACACGACGATCCCGGCCGCTTCGACCATCAGCCGTGACTCCTGGGTGGTGAAGCGGAGGTCTGCAGCGCGGATCTCGGTCAGCTCACCATCCAGCCGCAGACGATGCAGCCCAAGCCGAAGGTCGTGGCGGGTGGCGAGCACGAATCGCAGGGTTGCCGGCGCACGCATCAGCAGGAGCTCGAGCTGCCGCAGCAGCTCGTCGTTGCGCACCTCATGCAGGTCGTCAATCAGCAGCCAGGTCCGCTCCTCCAGGCGCCCCAGCTCGGCCAGCAAACGCTCGACGATCGCCCAGCCGTCGAGGTCGGGCGCCGCCGTCAGGGCCTCGACGACCTTCGAACCCGGGGTCGTGCCCCGGAGCGCGTCGGCCACAGAGATCCAGAACCGTTGCGGATCGCGCCACTCAGGTCCGACAGCGACCCAGGCCGCGCGATCCGCCAGGCCGGAGTCCTCGATCCAGGAGCGCAGCAAGATCGTCTTGCCGCTTCCAGCGGGCGCAGAGAGGTTGACCACGCGTCCTGCCTCTCCGAGCCGTTCGAAGAGCTCTCGGCGGGAGACGATGCCTCGCCGGACAGAAGGAGCGACGGGACCATCGGTCGAATCAGACCGGACCGTGGATTGCACGGCAAGCTGATCTTCCCACGCCAGGTTCACCCTGTCCGGGTGATGTGCAGTCACCTTCGGGAGGCTGATCATCTAATGAGGTTCAAAGGTGATTTACGAGATTCGGATTCGCGGCCACCTGGGGGACGGAATGCTGCGCGCGTTCGACGGCCTGCAAGCTGAGACGAATGGCCAGGACACGGTTTTGAGGGGTGCTGTTGTTGACCAGTCCGCCCTGCACGGCGTGCTGGCTCAGATCGAAGGCCTCGGACTCGAGCTGCTCGAAGTCCGGCGCATTCCTCATGACGCGCCCCAATGACACAAATCACCTCGACCGTGCGATGCCCGCTCACCCGGTTGCCGGAGACGCTGCGTGCAACGCCATGGAGGTACTGATGAGCACGACTTTCGACCACACCTCGCACTCGCTCGGCGCCGGCGGCTATTCGATGGCGACCGCGCACATCGCAGCTAAGCGACACGAGGTGCTGCGGCGAACAGTCGCCGAGCACTGGCGGCGGCACATGCTGAGCGTGCTCGACGCCGCGGTCGACCAGTGCGAGCGGCGCAACCTCGCGGCGCCGGACGGGATCGGCGACACGCCGCCTCCCGAGCTGGTGGTCGCTCTGATCGAGCAGCTCCAGCTGGAGCTCCGCCGAAAGGTCCGGCCGCCGCGCTGCAACCAGGACGCCCTGGACATGCTGTTTGGGCTGCAGCGAGCCTTCATGCCGTTCGGCGACGACGACGACGATCCCGAGGAGGCGTGGAGGTGAGCTGGATGGGGGGGTGGCTGGCCACGCTGCTGCTGCTTGCGGTGCTCTTCGGCGCGGCCTTCTGGGCGGCGCAGCCGCGCGATCTCAATCGCTAGTTCTTTGGAGGTAGACATGAATCAGGTAAGGCTCGGGCGCAGCAACCTTCAGGTTTCGCGCATCGCTTTCGGCGCATGGGAGCTTGGCGGCGACTGGGGCGCGACCGATGAGTCAGCCGCGATCGCGACCATTCGCCAGGCAGCCGACCATGGCATCAACTTCTTCGACACGGCACAGGGCTACGGTTTCGGCGCCTCGGAGGAATTGATCGCCAGGGCGCTCGAAGGTCGGCCTCGAGACCAGGTCGTCATCGCGACCAAGGGTGGCTTGCGGCCTGCTCCAGGAGGTGGCGTCGAACGCGATGCAAGCCCCGACTGGGTCCGGCGCGGCGTGGACGAGAGCCTGAGAGCTCTCCGCACCGACTACATCGACCTCTACCAGATGCACTGGCCGGATCCAAAGGCGCCGTTCGCCGAGACGGCCGGGGCCCTCGCGGACGCGGTGGCCGCCGGAAAGGTCCGCCACGTCGGGGTGTCCAACTTCAATGCCGAGCAGATGGAAGAGTTCAGCGGCAGCCTCCAGGTCGAGACGCTGCAGCCGCCGTACCACCTCTTCCGGCGCGACATCGAGGCGTCGATCCTTCCGTACACACGCGCTCACGATATAGGTGTGCTGGTCTATGGGCCGCTCGCACACGGGCTGCTGAGCGGCGCCATGACTCCGGAGACGAAGTTCGCGCCCGGCGACTGGCGCGCCAAGAACGACGTGTTCAAAGGCGAGCCGTACCGCCGCAACTTGCGCATCGTGGACGCTCTCGCGCGCTTCGCCGAGGTGGAGCTCGGTACCACCGTCAGCCGGCTGGCGATCGCCTGGACTCTCGCCAACCCGGCGGTCCAGGTCGCGATCGTGGGCACTCGCAATCCGAGACACATCGACGACGCCATCGCCGCGGCCGACCTGAAGCTCGATCGGCAAACGATGGGGCGCATCGACGAGATCGTCTCGGCCGAGGTCGCGGTAGGCGGACCGTCGCCCGAATCAGTCTGAGGAGATCAAACCCAATGAACACGCAGAACGGCGACTCAACAGGAAAGCCTCGAGTGACCGTGCTCGGGACGGGGATCATGGGCGCCGGCATGGCCGAGCGCCTGCTCGACCAGGGCTTCGCGGTCGACGTCTGGGATCGCACGCCGGCCGCGGCCGCGAGGCTGGCGGAGCGTGGGGCGACAGCGCACGGGCGGGCAGCCGATGCGATTCGGGCGGCCGACGTCGTCGTGACGATGCTTCCGACCGGCGATGCAGTGACCGACGTGATGCTGCGCCAGAACAACATCGCAGCGATGCGGCCTGACGCCATCTGGGCGCAGATGGGCACCATCGGGGTGGAAGCGATTGAAAACCTGGCGGCCGCTGTCGAGGAACAGCGGCCTGATGTTGCGTTTGTCGACGCACCGGTTTCAGGCACCCGCGACCCGGCGCGCAACGGTCAGCTCACCATCCTCGGCTCAGGTCCCGACCGGGCGCGCGCGACGCTCGATCCGGTGTTCAACGCGCTTGGCCAGCGGGTGCTCTGGCTGGGACAGGCCGGGTTGGGCACGCGGCTCAAGCTCGTCCTCAACACCTGGCTTGCCTTCGAGGTCGAAGCTGCTGCCGAGGTAAGCGCGGCGGCGAATCGTCTTGGGGTCCCGTACGATTCGCTGCTCGCTGCCGTGCGTGGTGGGCCACTGGCGTCCGGGACGGCGCTGGCCAGGCTGGCGAAGATGGAGAACTCCGACCACAGCCCGCAGTTTCCCCTGGAGTGGGGGCTCAAGGACATTGACCTAACCGCGGATGCGACAGGGCCCCAAGCGATTCCCGTTGCGCTGGCAATCGCGGACCGCTGGCGACTCCTGGTTGGTCAGGGGAAAGGCCGCCTGGATGTGAGCGCCGCGCGTCTCGGGCTTACGAGCGATGCACCGGTGAACGCCAAGCCGTGACAGGCGCCGGCGTCGTCTTGCTGACGACCTTCCTCGCTGCTGTGGTCGAGGCGATCGAAATGGTCACGATCGTCGTCGGAGTCGGGGCGACGAGGGGTTACCGCTACACCCTCATGGGCGCCGCGGCCGGCCTGGTGGTGCTGGCGGTCGTCATCGCGGTCGGGGGCGTTGCACTCGCTGCGATTCCCATCGGCCCTCTGCGGCTGGTCATCGGAAGTCTTCTGTTGTTGTTCGGACTGCAGTGGTACCGGAAGGGCATCGTTCGCGTCGCGGCGCGCGGCTTTGCCGGTTATCACGGGCAAGAGCCCCACGAAGGACCTCCCGAGTCGGGCGGCTTCGATTCGACGGCCGCCTTTCTCGCCTTCAAGGGCGTCTCCCTGGAGGGGCTCGAGATCGCGATCATCGTCGTCTCTTTCGGCGCCAGCGCGGGGCAGCTGGGGCCCTCGATCATTGGTGGCGCGGCCGCAATCGTGGTGGTCGGAGCAGCCGGGTTCGCGCTTCAGCGGCCGCTCGAGCGGATTCCGCGCAGCTTCTTGCAGCTCGTGGTCGGAACGATGCTGACGTCCTTCGGCACTTTCTGGGCGCTCGAGGGACTGGGCGTGAGCTGGCCGCAGAGCGACGCTGACATAGTGTTGCTGCTGATCTTCTACGCTCTGTCCGCGGTGACGTTCATCGGTCTCGAGCGGCGAGCGAGGCTGCAAACGCCGGAGGCCGTTCGGACATGAGCGCCGTGGCCGGTGTGGTGGTTGCGGTCGTGAAGTTTCTCTACCACTACATCGTCGGGGACGATCTCGCTGTCGCGGTGGTGATGATCCTGGGTCTCGCGGCAACCGGCCTGATGGTGTTGAACGGCATCAACGCATGGTGGCTGGTGCCACCGCTGGCGGTGGCCATGACCGGTGTCAGCCTTTGGCGGCGAGGAGTTTGGCATTGACGGTGGGACCGGCGAGCGTATCCATGGTTTCGCTCGACTAGGCCATGGCGACCGTAGCCCGGATCCGTGCCCCGCTTGTGCCGCGCGCTCTCGCGCCAGATCCTGGCCTGGCGAACTTGCGTGTCGCCGCGCGCGCGGCGGTGGTGCAGCCGCTTGTCCTGGCTTTCGGGCTGCTGGTTCTGCACAACACGCAGATGACGCTCTTCATGGTGTTCGCGGTCTTCGGGCTCCTCGTCTTCGCCCACTTCCAGGGTCGTGCGCTCGACCGATTGGTTGCGTATGTCGTGACGACGCTGGTGGGGGCGACGTTGGTGGCGGTCGGGAGCCTCGTTTCGCCGAATCCTTTGACGGCGGCCCTGGTCGCCCTGCTCGTCGTCTTTGTTATTGAATTCGCTGGAGTTTTCGGCGGCAACGTGGTCGGCGCCCAGTTCACCCTCCTGATGGCCCTCGTGCTGTCGGCCTCGGTCCCCGCTCCGGCCAGCGCGATCCCGCAGCAGGTCCTCGGTTGGCTGATCGGCGGTTCCATCGCGACCGCATCCGCGCTTCTGCTGTGGCCCCATTACGACCGTGACGTCGTTCGGGGTAAAGCATCTGCCGCGCTGCGCTCCCTGGCCGTGCTCATTGCCACCACTCGCGCTAACCCCGCCGCGAGCGACCAGGATCAAAACGCCGCCGCGGCAATGGCCGACTTGAGGGCGGTTTACCGGCAAACCGCCTATCGGGCTGGGGGCCCAACTCTCGCACATCGAGCGCTGGCCCAGCTCATCACCGAGCTCGACCGGTCACGGTACTTTGCGGCCGCGCTGGCCGGCCAGCCGGCGGCGGCGAGTCCACGCCTTGCAGAAGGCAACATGCTGGCTTCGACGATCGTGTCGGTATTCGAAGCCAGCGCCGACGTTTTGAACGGCGGTCCCGTCCCCGATCTGAATTCTCTTGAGCAGGCCAGGGCCGCCCATCGAACGGCGCTCGACGCCTGGGCCGGTGCCCAGCTTCGAGCGGGCGCTTCGGCAGAATCCGTGCTCGACGGCCTCGACTACGACCACCCGCTCCGCGTCCTTTCTTATGTCGCTCTCGCCGTCGGCGCCAACGCGGCGATCGTCGCCGGGCGACACTTCGAGCCGGGAAGCGCCCGCATCCCATTCGAAGCGCCCGTCCAGGCCGGGTTGGGACCGACGCTGCGGCGCATGAGTCGCACGCTGACGACGCACCTCTCATGGACCTCGCCCCTCCTCCACACCAGCATCCGCGCTGCCCTGGGTCTGGCACTGGCCGTTCTGGTCGCGCGCCTCTTCGGGCTGGAGCATGCCTTCTGGGTCGTGCTGGGAACCATGTCGGTGCTCAGGTCGAACGCACTCGCGACTGGACGCACGACTGTTCAGGCTCTGGCGGGAACCCTGCTCGGCTTCGCCGTGGGAGGTCTCTTCACCCTGATGTTCGCCAGCAATCCGTTCGCGCTCTGGGTCGCGGCGCCGGTGGCCGTGTTTCTCGCTGCCTACGCCCCTTCGGCGGTTTCATTCGTCGCCGGTCAGGCCGCATTCACCGTGCTTCTGCTCATCCTCTTCAACTTGCTGGCCCCGGCCGGATGGAAGGTCGGACTGGTGAGGATCGAGGACGTTGCCGTCGGCTCTGCGATCGGAGTCGTGGCGGGGACGCTTCTGTGGCCTAGAGGTGCCCGCTCGGACTTTGCGCATTCCCTGTCGGGCCTTTATCGCCTGGTTGCGGTACACCTCTCCGAGGCGCTCAACCTTGTGCTGGGCAGCGGGCGGGTGGAAGCGGTCAACGCAACGCGTGCCCAGGTCTGGCAGGCGAGAGAGAAGGCGGGGGAGAGTTTCGACCAGCTGCTGGGAGAACAGAGCTTCAGACAACTTTCGCCCGACGTCGCCGGGTCAATGGTGGCGGCCGCGGACGACGCCGTGACGATGGCGGACAGCTTCCAGGTCGCCGTCGAGATGGGCTACGTCGCGAGCGGCTGCAGCAGTGGAGCGCAGCAACTCGACAACGGCGCAGCCACGCTGGTGGCGTCCTGGTTCATGCTCGCCGAGCGAATCGAGGGAGTCGGCGCTGTCCGAACCGTGCCACTCCATCGCGAAGAGCTGCGACAGGCCGCGGTGGATTGCCTGACAGCCTGGAAAGGGGAGTCGCCGCAACGCGGTGCGGCCGCGATTGCCGTCGCGTGGACGCGCGAGTGGGTCGAGATGCTGGGCACGCTCGTGGGGGACCTGGAGGAACCTGCGGCAAACGTAGCGGCCAGTGCTGCGGCTCCCTGGTGGAGATGAGGGAAATCACCCGCACCGGGTGACGCCGGCTCACCCAACCGCGCGGGAAGCTTGCCACATGATCACAAAACCTGACGTGGACAAATCGACAACCGCGGCAATAGGGCGCGCCTGGGCGCCACGGTGGTGGCTGGTTCTACCGATCGGCCTGGTGCTCTGGATCGCAACAGTCGCCGACACCATCTACACCAGTAACTTGATCCTCCTCCCGACGGTCGTGCTGCTGGGCAGCTTCCTGGTGCCGGTCACCGGGGTCGTCTGGTACCTCGACCACGATGGAAGCCCGGCATTGTCGCCGAGGCGGATCGTGTCCGCATTCATCCTGTCGGGAGTCCTGGGTGCGCTGGCCGCCTCGGTTCTCGAGTACTGGCTGGTGTACGGCCCCGGCACGATCGGGAACCTGAAGGTCGGGCTGATCGAGGAGCTCGTCAAAGGTGGGTTGATCGTTCTCTTTGCGCTCGGTATCCGCAAATACACGACGCGTGACGGCATGGTGCTCGGAGCGACCATTGGATTTGGCTTCGCGGCATTCGAGAGCAGCGGCTACGCGCTTGCATCTCTATTCGTCGTCCAGGGATCGCAGCTCTTGCTTTCGGTGCCTTCGCTCGTCGTTGAGGAGCTCGTTCGCGCGGTGCTGGCTCCGTTCGGCCACGGCCTGTGGACGGCGATCCTCGGCGGCGTGATCTTTCACGGCGCGCGCAACGGTCGTCTTCGACCCACTTTGGCCATCGTGATCACCTACGCCGGCGTCTCCCTCTTGCACGCCGCGTTCGACTCCTTCGGCGGCATCGTCGGATACGTCGTCATCTCGATCGTCGGGATCGTCCCGCTCGTCTACCTCTGGTTGCGCGAGGACCGGGGACTTCCATTTATTCACCGTCAGCCCAAGGCACCCGTCGCTGAGCGGATCCAGGGAGCCTGAGCCTGAGGGGATCGCGATGTCAGGGACAGAACGAGAGACCGCCTCTCGAACCAGACAGCACCGCTGATCGGGTCGTACCACCTCGTTCTGGCTCTGACCACGGATGTCGTGTAATAGCGTGACCGTGGTCCCCACACTCGACCGGCCGCACCACCCGCCGCGGCCCGCGCGTGACCACTGCCTGGCGCCGGCTCGAAGCGTTGACGCACCGTCTGGGGGTCACCGGTACACGCGGATGTTTCCCGACCTTCCGCACCTGTCGATCGATTCCGCGATGCTCCACGCGATCGGACGCGCCGGCGGTGCGTGCGACAGCGCGAACTCGGCGCGTCAGGAAGCACATACCGTGGCCGCCGGCTGGCCTGTTTTCGGACAGTACATCGCGCACGACATCACCGCCGACCGCTCGCCCGTGTCGCATCACGACGATGAGGCGCTGATCCGGAACGTCCGGAGTGCTCAGCTCAACCTCGAATGCCTCTACGCCGATGGTCCGGTGGGCAACCCATTTCTCTTCAGCCGCGCGGATCCGGCCAAGATGCTCCTGGGGATCAACGACGAGGGTCGTCCGGACGACCTACCTCGCAATCAGGAAGGTATCGCGCTAGTGGGAGACCCTCGTCAGGACGTACACCTGCTCGTATCGCAGATGCAGGTGGCCATGATCAAAGCTCACAACCTGCTCGTCGACCGGCTTCGAGAGGACGGCGTCCCGGAAGCCGATTTGTTTCTGGAGGCGCGGCGGGCCCTGACCTGGCACTTCCAGTGGACAGCGCTCTTCAGGTTCCTTCCGATGGCGATCGGCGAGCGACGGTTGCAAACACTGCTCGAGAGCGGGCCCCGCTTCTTCCGGCCAGACGGTGTCGTCGCAATCCCATTCGAGTTCGCTGATGCGGCCTATCGCTTCGGCCACGGCCAGATGCGCCAGGCGTATCGCCTCCAGCGAGGCGGGAAGGATCTGAACCTGTTTCCCGACCTGATCGGCTTCCGTCCGGTGCCCTCGAATCGTGTGATCGACTGGACCTTGTTCTTCGACGTCACAGGTGAGCCACCCGCGATGCGCGCGCGTCCCATCGACGCGTGCCTCCCGGAGGCGCTTCTCAGGCTGCCGGCCGAAATCACCGGCGAGCTCGACGACGAGGACTACGAGTCACTTGCCGTGCGCGACCTGCAGCGCGGCGTGGCCACAGGCCTTCCTTCTGGAGAATCAATCGCCCGGTATGTCGGTGAGGAGCCTCTTCGCTCCGACGAAATCGGACTCAGGGAGTACGGCTGGTCCGGCGAGACTCCACTCTGGTACTACCTGATGAAAGAGGCTGAGGTTTGTGAAGACGGGGAGCGCCTCGGCCCGATCGGTTCGTTGATCGTCGGCGAGGTACTGCTCGGAATCGTGGACGGAGATCCGCAGTCATTTCGCAGCCTGGAGCCCGGTTGGCGGCCGACCCTTCCCGGCCGCAGTCCGGGAGACTTCACCATCGGGGATCTACTGGTCGTGCCTGAGAGTCGCTGACTATCGGCCGCCGCCGATAAATAAATCGGATGTCACCGTGCCGCTCGTGGCAGACGAGAATTGTCTAAGTTTCCGTCAAAATCCCGGCCCGGAGCGGGGTATCATGCCCAGGCGCCCGGTTCCCTCCCGAGCGACCAGGTGACCGGTGGTTCTCGAACGCGCCCTTCGCCCGACGGCACCGTTCGAGGCAGGAGCGCCATGGCCAGCGTCGCGATTTCCGTTCCATTCGTGTCCGATCGCATCGCGCAGCCCTACACCGAGCTCAAGCGGCGCGTGGAGGTGGCGGGATTGCTCAAGAAACGCCCGGGCTACTACAGCCTCATGCTCGCGACCAACACGCTCGCCTTCGCGACGAGCCTTTGGCTGCTGACCCTGGTGCACAGCGTCTGGGCCACGGTCCTCCTGGCTGGGCTCCTTGGATTCGTGTCTGGCCAGCTCGGCTTCCAGCTGCACGACTCAGGGCACCGACAGATGTTTCCGAGTCGGCGCGTCAACACAGTGATTGGGATCCTGACCGGGAACGGACTGCTGGGCATGAGCCACGGCTGGTGGGTGGACAAGCACAACCGGCACCACGGCAACCCCAACAATCAGGACCTCGACCCCGACATCGACGTTGGAGTGATCGCCTACTCGGAGGAACAGGCTCTGGCCAAGACCGGTGTCGCGCGCTGGATCGTGCGCCATCAGGCCGGCCTGTTTTTTCCGCTGCTGTTCGGGCTCGCGTGGACGATGCACGTCTCGAGCGTCCGGTTCCTCGTCAACACAAAAGAGAGGCTGCGCTGGGTCGAGGTTGGTGCCCTGTGCCTGCACGCGCTCGCCTTCCCCGCGCTCCTTGTCGTAATGGTCGGGCCGTGGCGCGCGTTGCTGGTGATCGTCATCCAGAAATGCGTCGGAGGGTTCTACCTGGCCTCGGTCTTCGCCCCCAACCACAAGGGCATGCCTCAGGTCGAGAAGGGCCAGGAGCTCGACTTCCTCCGTTCGCAGGTCCTGACCTCGCGCAACGTCAGGTCCAGTCCGCTGACCGACCTTCTCTATGGATCGCTCAACTATCAGATCGAGCACCATCTTTTTCCCACGATGCCGCGCTGCAACATCCGCCATGCACACAGGATCGTGCGGGCTTACTGCGCCGAGGTCGGCGTCCCGTACTACGAAACCTCGATCTACCGCTCCTACTGCGAGATCCTGAGCTTCCTGCACGAGGTGGGTGCTCCGTTGAGAAAGGCGCCCGCGTAAGGGGCTCGCGCCGACCTCTCCGGTAACGGGAATTCAGCCAAGCGAAGGTCGAACGACCGCTTTTACGCTGCGCGGGTCCCGCCCCGCCGTCAGGGCCTGTTCGACTTCGGCAAGACCGAACTCGCCCGTCACAAGATCGTCGAGACCCACCCGGCCCGACGCAGCGAGAGCGATCGCGGTAGGCCAGGTGTTCGCGTAGCGGAACGTCCCGGTGATGATGAGCTCGCGTTGCTGGATGACCCCGAGCGGCAATCGCAATTCATCCGCGCCCATCCCGACGAGAACTACAGAGCCGGCGGGCCGAACCGAACGGACGCCTGCAGCGATGGCGGCCGATGAACCCGAGCAGTCGATGAATGCATCGAACTCGCCGTCGATGTTGTCTGTGCCCGGGACCGCGATCTCCGTCGCGCCGCTTGCCAGTGCCGCGGACAGCCGGTCGCGGTTGACGTCGGTGACGGTGATCCTCTTCGCGTCGAGAGCGCGTGCCACCATGGTCGTCACCAACCCGATCGGCCCTGCGCCGGCGATCAGAAGCGAAGTCCCGGCCGCGGTGCCGGCTTTGCGGTTGGCCCAGATGCCGACGGAAAGAGGCTCGAGCAGGGCCGCCGCGTTGTCACTGATCTCGTCCGGCACATTGAACGCGAGCGCGGACTTCACCGTGACGAATTCCGACAGGGTGCCGTCGACCGGGGGCGTGCCGTGGAACCGGATGTTCGGACAGAGGTTGTAACGACCAGCAAGGCACTGATCGCAGCGCCCGCATGGCTCGCCCGGTTCGATCGCCACCCGTTCGCCGACGCGCGCCTGGGCAACTCCGTTGCCAACCTCGACTATCTCGCCCGACGACTCGTGACCGAGGACCAACGGGCTCTTGACCACGAAGTCGCCGATCCGTCCGTGCTCGTAGTAGTGGACGTCGGACCCGCACACGCCTACTGAAAGGATCCGAACCAGGACTTCGCCATCCAATGGGGTCGGAATCGGACGCTGCTCGACGCGCAGGTCGTGTGGCGCGTACAGGACTGCCGCGTTCATCGTGCCGTTTGGTCGACCGGACTGGCTCGACCTGGATGTAGACATGCCCGCTTACCGACTATGGCACAGGCGAAGGCGCCCCGGAGGGCTCCGCGGCGGCCGGGCTTGACATTTATCTGCATACAGTTAAACTGCAAACTAGTTCACCAGTTAACTAGTTTGAGGTGACGGCAGTGGCGGAAACGGTCATCGACGTGCGGTCGGCGTCAGCCATCGCGAAAGAGCTCGGCAGGTCCTTTGCGGGCGAGGTCCTCATCGCGGGTCAACCCGGATACGACGAGGCCCGGACGATCTGGAACGCGATGGTCGCCAAGAGGCCGGCTGTCGTTGCTCGCTGCGCCACGACCGAGGATGTCGTAGCGTCCGTCAACCTGGCGCGCAGCCACGGCCTCCAGGTCTCCGTGCGTTGCGGCGGCCACGGCGTGACGGGCAAGGCGATTACGGACGGCGGACTCACGATCGACCTCACCCGCATGCGCGCGGTCGAGGTGCATGCCGGCGAGCACGTGGTCCGGGCCGAGGGAGGCTGCCTGCTGGGCGACGTCGACGCCGCGACCGCCGAGCACGGCCTCATCGTCCCGGCCGGAATCGTCTCCGAAACCGGCGTGGGCGGCCTTGCGCTCGGCGGAGGCATCGGCTGGTTCTCGCGCAAGCACGGCCTGACCTGCGACAACTTTCGCTCGCTTGAGATCGTCACCGCCGGCGGCGAGATCATCAGGACGAGCGCGACTGACCATCCCGATCTCTTCTGGGCCCTTCACGGCGGCGGCGGGAACTTCGGCGCCGTCACCGAGTTCGAGTTCGAGGCTCATCCCTTCGGGCCGGAGATGCGAATCGGTGTCGCGCTACACCAACCCGAGGATGCAGTGGCCGCTCTTGCGGACTACGCCCGGATCTATCCCGAGCTGCCGGACCACGTCGGCTGGCACGCCGCCCT
>Ga0137377_10003145_pt1 | contig 12644 bp, 18 predicted proteins | sample SagtaG_22_FD_104815 | JGI IMG/M metagenome (GOLD analysis project Ga0137377, IMG submission 104815) | Vadose zone soil microbial communities from Sagehorn Ranch, Mendocino, California, USA - Sage2_L_40_16 metaG | ecosystem: Environmental > Terrestrial > Soil > Vadose zone | place: USA... | reverse complement strand
GGACGACGTCACAGACAGACAAATAACGAGGAGCAGGACTGCCTCCCGCGATCTTGCCGCCCAACACGGATTTTGTCCGGTAATCCCGTTTGGCTTCCGAACACGCCTCTGGCACAACAGGGTCGTAGCGTGAGACGCTGTTCTACGCCGCCACGTTACGCCAGCGATGAGGATTCAACGGCTTGCGTCTTGGCTCGCGTGATATGCCTTTCGTAATACCTGCAGGTCGGCTAAACCAAGATAAATTGCCCGTCGCTCGCTTCGAGAGTGTAGCTCGTCATGGGACCCGAGCGCGTACAAGCGGGCGTGCATCGCATGACAGGCAATTTTGATTGTCTCCAGCAGTTGTGCGGGGTCTGACTGAAGGGCATTGTTGTAAAGAGTAGTCCAAGTTTCCGCCATGTTGGCCTTCGTGCCGCAGGATGTCCCATGCACAAGAGACCGTGGCCTTTGGGGCTCGACGGAAGGTTGTGTATTGACGGAATCAGTCTACTCCACTTTAGAGATCATGGTCTCACGTTCTTTTTTCAACGCTTCGAGCATGACCTTCACACGTTCGGCAGTCCAGCCGCCCCCCACATGGATTGCCGAAGCGACCATGGTATTCGCAGTAGGCGAAGCACTATATTGCAACGCGGACAAGTAACGCTATCTAAGTTCACTTACCAGCTGAGACTCGCTCCCGAACCAGAGTGTCTCGAGAACCCGATTGCCACTGCCAGAGAAGATCCCCAGGATGGTGCGGGCTCGAACAGAGACACTCAAAGCTGTCTGTGGTTTCAGATGATTGGCGTCGAAGCACCCTGCCTTCGTCCATACGATCGTGGCAATCTCTCTTGCTAACGTCAGGCGCGCTACCTTAACAGTGCCCGATTGGCCATCAAAGCGAACAAGTTCGCCCTAACATCAACTTCTCCGCGAAGCTCGTTAGCCTTAATCAGGAAAATGGACTCCAAAGCTCCGCTTGATCAGGGCCGGAAAACGTCCGTGCTGAGATAGCGCAAACCGGAGTCGACTGCAATGGTAGCCACAGTCGCATCGGCATTGAGGCGTGCAGCCACGCGGATCGCCGCTACCACATTGGCACCCGTCGAAGTTCCGGCGAAGACTGCTTCCTCCGTCGCCAGACGCCTCGCCATGTACTTGGCGTCTTCGGTGCTCACCTGGAGAATCTCATTGACCTCCTTGGGTTTCCAGAGAGGTGGGATAAATCCGATGCCGATCCCTTCAATCTTGTGGGAGCCCGAAGGCTTGCCGGAAAGAACCGCTGATTCAGCGGGTTCCACGGCGAAAACGCGGAGTTGTGGGTTGCGACTCCGTAGCGTGTGAGCGGTTCCATGAATTGAGTGCGCCGTGCTTACAACGTGCACAAAGGCGTCGACGCGGTGGCCAGACTGCTGCCAGATTTCCTCACCGAGCGGGTGATAGCCTCCTTCGCCGTCCCGATTGTTCAACTGGTCGCACCACCAATGCCCGGGTTGCCGACTGATCTCCCCCGCAGTGCTGATCATCTTCTTGATGAGCTGCTCGTTGATCTTCTTGCCATCGCTTGGCACGTCCGTGATCTCGGCGCCGTAGGCGCGCATCGTATAGCGTTTTTCGTCACTGAATGCGTCGGAGAAGACGAAGTGTGCTCGGTATCCAAGCGCGGCACACACAAAAGCAAGGGAGATGCCTGTGGTGCCGGCGGTGTATTCGACGACTGTGCCCCGCGGAGAGAGGCGTCCGTCTGCCGCGGCGCGCTCGATCAGCGCTCTGGCCATGCGATCCTTCATGCTGCCGGTTGGGTTTGCCGATTCCAGCTTGATTACCACCCGGGCCGAGCCGGCCGGCACGACGTGGCGAAGTTCAACCAAAGGAGTGTTGCCGATGGCATCAAGAATTTTCAGGTTCGACACTGGTTATTCACCTCAAGACCATGGGATTGTACCCGGCTGCGGTGTCGAATAAGTGAATAGGTCCAGGAATCTAGGCCCATTGACGAGAGCTGGTTCAACTACCTTAGCATGGCGCCAATTGTGGCGGCACCGCTCGCACTTGCTTCAGAGGGCAGAGCGAGAACCTGCGCTATCGCAGCTAGTCTTTCGATGGGATTGTTCTGGACGACGTCGTGGGTGGAGTTGACGATACTTGTGGCCTCAGGAGGAGCGCCGTAAGCTTCTCTATTCTGTTGCAATCAACGCCGACACTTTAGCGGCTCCATTACAAAGCCGAATTTGCGAAAATGATCCGGCCAGACCGATAAAGTATCGGCAGGGCAGGGGAGAGAAGTCTAACGCATGCTGGAAGCGGCGAAAAATCTACTTCTGATTCTCAGTGCGATCTTCCCCATTGTGGACCCGATCGGAGGCAGCCCGTTTTTTCTGGCTCTAACCGGTGAATACAGTTCGGAGGCGCGAAAAGCATTGTCATGGCGAATTGCTATTGACAGTTTCGTGCTGCTGGGTGGCTCGTATTTTGTCGGTACCTACATCCTGGCTTTCTTTGGGATTTCAATACCGGTAGTGCAGGTCGGCGGAGGAATGGTGCTCGTTGCGATGGGGTGGGCGACACTGATGGAAAACGATGAAGGGTGCGATAAGAGTGCCCGGAAGGGCATTGAACCGCAGGACGTATTTCATCGGGCCTTCTATCCTTTAACGTTGCCGCTAACCGTGGGTCCAGGATCAATCTCCGTTGCCGTCACCCTGGGAGCAAACGTGGCACGGCGTCACACTCTTCATCCTTTGACAATTTTGACGGCATTAATTGCCTTCGCGCTGATCGCGTTAGGCATCTTCCTATGCTACGGATTTGCCGATCGTCTAGCACGAACGCTGGGGAGAACCGCGATGACGGTAATCACGAAATTGTCGTCGTTTCTTCTCGTTTGTATCGGCGTGCAAATTGGCTGGAACGGCATCAAGGCGTTGCTGGAGTCTGTGGCCCTGCATGTGAATTGACAGAACGGATTGACGGCTTCGTGAACGCGATAGTCGCCGCGAGCGGATGTGTGTCCGGATGCGCCGGGTCGCCGGCATCGGTGAACACCATTGTCCCGGACATGGTTCCTCTTTCACCGGCCTCTGCACTCCGACCTTGAAAATCCTGGACCATATCAGGTTCAAAATCACCACTAGCCCGACGCAACTCGTACCAGCCATGCGAGGCATACGCTCCAGGCGTCAAAACACATCTTCCCTATTACCCTTCATATGCTTGCTTCAGCGCATCGATATCGAACTTTTTCATTTTGAGGAAGGCCTGGGTTACGCGTGCCGTTCTTTCCTTATCGTCGCCGTCGAGCATCTCGTTCATGATCGTGGGAGTGATCTGCCAGGAGAGGCCGTACCTGTCCTTGAGCCAGCCGCACTGTTCGGCCTTCGGATCGGCGGAAAGCCTTTTCCAAAAATAATCGATTTCTTCCTGCGTATCGCAGGGAACGATGAACGATATCGCCTCGTTGAAAGCGAATTTGTGCTCCCGCGCAGAGTACATGGCCGCAAACTCCTGCCCGAGAAGCGTGAACGAAGCGTACCTTACTGTCCCTTCTTTGTCCGGTTCCTCGCCCCTTCCGTAACGTGCAAGTATATTCGCGTTGGTGCTCGCTACAGCGCCGGCAGGTGAATTCTTGAAAACCTCTGCATAAAAATTGATGGCCTCTTCCGTCTTGCCGCAGACCGTGCCCACAAACATGAGTACAGGAGTGATCCTTTGCTTCATCTCGCGCTCGCCTGCCAAAATCACCTGCCACGACAGTCCGTACTTGTCTTCGAGCCAGCCGTATCTGTCGCTGAACGGATAGCTGCCGAGCGGCATGAGAACCTTTCCACCGTTAGAAAGTCTCTCGAAGATCGAGTCGACTTCGTCTTTTGCGTTACATTTCACGTGAAAAGAAACAGACGGATTAAACTTGTAACAGTGGTCCGGCGCTTATGGCCATAAACGCCTGTCCCGAAAGCTCGAACGACATCATGTCGCAATCCCCTGAGGGCGTGTTATGAAGGGTTTTTACGTTCGCGATCTTTGAGTTTGGAATCACAGAAGTGTAAAGTTCGGCTGCGTCTTTTGCCTCTTTGTCGAACCACAAATGTGGAGTGATTTTGCGCATAGATTGCCTCCCCTAATTTTGAATCACTCAATCAGACTCGCAAGGAGTTTACATCGGTATTGCCAGTTGCAAATGGCCAACTCCGCTTCCCCGACACGCCCATCTGTACCAATACGAACGATTTGGGTGTTTTACCGGCATCCATGGTTAGGAGGGAAGTTGCCTTCCCTGGTCACAGGTTTTTTTCACTTTAATCACATGCCAAGCAGCAACGAACACCCACAAGCAGTTTGAAAGCACAATGAGCCGGTTAGCCCACCCGTCTAATCCAAGCACTCCAGGTGGCAATGATTTCGGCGCATGCTGGGGCAAATGGCCGCTATTTGCCCGGGCGAGTTGCATCGTCATCAGAACCAACGTCGCAATCAACAGCACCACACTTATCCAACTAAGGTTCGCGATCCAGAGCAGCGTCCTTCTAGCGCCAAGCCACTCTTCGGTGTGGCCAAGGCCTACACTCAAAAGCAACGCCGCGACGGGAAAACCGCCAACTCCTAGCAGCCCTGCGATACTGTGCCCCGTGTCGTGAGTGACATCAAAAACGGAGGCCATTGCTTCCCCTATGCCAGCAACGACGAGAAACCACAAGCCCACCTTGCCGGTTTTGGTTTTGACTTGCGACCAAATCGCGACTGCCAGTGCCCAGGAGCTAACGCCCCACGATAGAAACATGAGCGCCAGCACCCAACCGTAATGACCGAACGCGTATTCACTCACCATGCGCCAAGAAGGCGCGAATTCTGGGCTCAATAGATGCAAGCCTGCCAGCAGCAAGACCGTTGCAGTTGCCATAATGATCGCCAGCCAAGCCGCCGGCCCTACAATCCTGGATGGGTCGCGAATATTACCGTTGAGCATTAGTGTGATAGCCCGTTACCAGGCCCTCGATGTCCGCTCGCGTGTCATTTGTCGGGCTTAGCGGACCAGTTGAGAATAACGGTGATGGGCGCGGGATCGCCTTCGGCCGGCGAGTTCACCAAGATACGTTGCCCATCCGGCGACACATCATATCCAATTTGCCCCGAGGTTGGACCAAGGTCGTAATGAGGCGGCCCCGGCGCCAGTCGCAGATGGAACAGTCGGTGCACCGCGGCAACGTCGAACGTGGATCCATTGCAGTTTACCTCGGCCGCTATCAACTGGCCGTTGGGAACCAAGTAAAAGAGTTCTTAGCATCACGCCGCGAGCGGGGCATGGAGCCTCCAGATTGGGAAACTTGCTATTTGCCCCGGTGTTCGCAAGAGGATGTGATATAACTTCGGACCTGCCCGATTCGTCCGAGCTACAAGCGATCCATCCACCGCGCGGACAGAACTGGCCTTCCGCCACGTAGAAATTATCTTAATAGGGGCATGGATTGAGCGACGGAATTTTCGGCAGCTGTCCCAGGAAGAGCGCGAGATAAAATGGCAGTGGCCCTCGACAAAGCCTAATACGAATTAGGTGTGACATGAAGCCTGAACGGTTTCTCGAGACCGGGATGCTCGTTGCCGTGCTGGAGGCCTGTGCCTTGACCACGGGTTGCGGCGGCGGGTCGAGCGGCGGGTCAGGAACACCGCCAGGGCCACTTACGTTGTCCCTTTCTACAAGCACGGTGGTGGCGCCTCAAGACGGCACTCCTGGCGCTGTCGGTGTTACGGTCAGCGGGGCAAGTTCGGCGAGTTCGGTATCTGTTACGGCGAGCAATTTGCCGATGGGGGTTACTTCGCAATTTGTCCCCGCGGCCGGTGGATCGGGCGGGACTCTCTCTTCGATTGCTACAAGCACGACACCGTCAGGAACGTACTCTGCGAATGTCGTAGTGACAGACGGGGCCCGGACCGCGAGCCAGCCATTTGTGCTGGTGGTAGCGATTGCCGCATCTGTCGCGAGCGCTGTCGACACGACCCTTGGTGTTGGCGGTAAATTGGAAGAATTCATGTCCATATCGTTCCAGCCGTCGGAGGGGAACTACCAGTTCTTTCTGAATCACACGGCGACAGAGCCGACGCAGCTGAACAAGCTTGGTCCGCAGCACATTCGCCTGCGGCGGTCAGCCAGGGCGTCCCCATGATGGCGAACACCGGGTCCGCGACGGACTGGAACTTCGCCATCTTGGATGCCGTTGTGCAGCCGGTGCTGAGCACGGCGGATAACAGCCCGGAGTTTCAGATCGCTGTGGCACCGGCGTTTCTGAATGATCCGGCGACGGGCATTTCATTTTTGACTCTGCAAATGTGCAGGCTTTCGCCGATTACAGTGCGCACTTAGTCAGGTATTACAACAAGGGTGGTTTCACCTGGGGCGGAACTGCTTTCGTGTCACCGAGCTATCCGCAACACCCGATCACGTCGTGGGGCATCTTCAACGAGTACAACATCAACGGCATAACAGCGAGCCAGTACATCCAGCTTTACAACGCGCTGGTTCCTGCGATGCTCACCGTCGACAACACGATCAAGATTTCCGCATTGGAACTTGCGGTGGCGGACCCCACAACGGACTTGCCGCCTTTCGTTGCGGCCGCAGCCAACGGAGGAGTGAGCGCGCAGGTGAATGTCGTCGCCACGCATTTCTATCCCACCTGCAACCAGCAAGACGCGGACGCGACCCTGTTTTCTCGCAAGCCGCCGATGGTGCAATACATCAATTACGTGTACCAGGAACTGGGAACCCGATCAGACCTGGCAAGCGTGCCGCTCTGGGTCACGGAAAACAACGTGAACGCGGACTACCCCAATCCCGACGGAACAAGCAATGGCATTCCAACGGTGAAATTCGTTTGCGACCCGCGAGGGACCAGCCGGTTTTTGCGGCATTTCGGCCCTACGTGTTTTCGCAATTTGGCAAAGCGGGCAATCAGGCGCTGTATCACTGGGCTTACGCGCCGGATACGCAGTCCGGCGAACTGGACTTCAACGCCGGAAGCACGTATCTGAGCTACTGGGTCGCCTATTGGCTGGGGCAGATGTTTGCGACGTCACCAGGGCCTGACATTTTGCAATTGTCTGTGACCGAAACCTCGAACGCGGAGATTCTTGCAACGAAGAATGGCGATGGATCCGCGGCGATCCTGATCGTGGACCACACGGTGCATGCCCCGACCGACAATAATGGCGCAGGAGATCCGCGAACGGTGGTTGTGGATGTGTCGGCTTTGGGAACGTTCTCCAGTGGAACGTCAATTATCATCGACAAGAATACAAGTGCGGCGAGTGGGCCTGCGGTAGTAAGTGTCACGCCCGCGCCTAGGATATCGGTGAGCCTGGGCGGCTACGGGGTGACCTTTCTAAAGTTGAAGCCTTAGCGTCGCCGTTCGAAGGTTAAGCGCCGCAGACACTACAATGTTTTTGTCAACGACGAGTCGACGCGAAATCATCTGTGCTTGAGAGGTCGGTGATTGAGTTTTGTCCCAAATTCAGAGCGGATCAAAACGAGGGCGTGGGAAAAAAAACTGAACAACAGCACTTATTCGAGAAGTCTACCCCTTGGAACACGTCTCCGTGTCCAGCATTTAGCGCGGCATTGCGGCGCTCGCTCTTGCACCTGAAGGTCGGTACTCAGCTACCGCCTGCCTTGACTGTGGGTGAATAAACAGCGAATTTGCCCTAATAGGCTGCTTGGTGGCTTAGAGGGCCCCCGTGCGGTGGCAGTGAGGGGTGCGGAGAGCACCGACGATATCGGGGCAAGCCGAGTGAACCACACTCCGAAGATGGACTCTTGGGTTAAAGCGAGCGCCACAAGGCGAACTTTCGAGCGAGAACAGCGCCAATGGCACAACTGGATCCGTGCTAGCGGCCAGAGGCGAGACGCCAGGCCATCTCAACCCCTCCCCACACGGCGAGGCCTAAGAACGCCAACGCGACGATCGCAATGGCGACTTTCTTGCTTGTGCTCAAGGAAGATTCTTCCGCCTGAAAGAGAGTGTTCATTCCTGCTCCTCGTGTGGCTCGTCGTACGGGGAGCCGACGGCCGTTTCCCTAAGGTTGCAGGCACTTTCCATCGATTTCGATGCGGAAGCGCAAGCATCTTGTAAGTTTCTTGTAAAGCATGCGGCTTTCCACAATTATGGCCTCTGGCTGGGCAATGTTGCGATTGTGACCTCTGCCTGAGTGCTGTTAATTGGTTTCCAACTGTAACCGACGTGGAGTTGGACGCTAACCGGACATATGAAGCCTAGCTAAGCTAGTACAAACTTCCCCGGTTTCGGCGTTTACTTGCTGATACTTTCGATTCATATCCAGCAGAGCAGGGAAGCCTTTCACCATGAGAAATCTGCTGGATGCGCAGCAAAATTCCGTAGCCGTGCACAGGGCCCAGCGAAACAGCTTTGAGAATCAACATGTCCAGCGTGCCCTGCAGCAGCTCCATTTGCTTGTCCATGGCTGGGTCATTGCGCTCGAAAGGTCCGTAAACCGTCCAAGTTAGTTACAGTACCAACTTCGGCTTTAAACTCCTTAATCAGGCGCTTGAATGAATTTGACACTCGATTCGATGTCATGGCTTGTGACAGAAACACTCCGAGAGAACTGCTTTGGACTATAATCGCGCAACTTATTCTCTTACGTTCTCCGCGAGGAGATACTCATAGTAGCGGTAGTGTCCGGTGATTCTCCATTCGAACAGCACATCTTCCCTCTTTGGACCCTGTCCGATGTTGTGCACGATGAGGTGGCGGCCCCCTTCCGCTGATTTTTCGTCGACGACAATGCCGATGTGCGGAACCTCGCCGCCAAGATCCCAAGTAACAATGTCGCCAGGCGAATAGCCGTCCGCACGGTCGGTGATCTCTAGCGATTCCCCTTTGCGGGTAAAGAAAACCATTAGATTGGGCACGCGCCGGTGATCGATGTTCGTGTCTGTGCGCGTCCTCGGCGTCCCCCATTTCCGAGGATAGGCCGAGTAGTTCTTCGCCATGTCCTCGTGGACTTCTTTCTGGAGATCGACGCCCACGCCACGGTACGAACGGATTACTTCATCGGTGCACACTCCTCACAATGCCATCAGTTCTCGACGAGTACGGGCATTTGGTCAACCGTGATTTCCCCTGGCAGAACTCTGATGTTGTTTTGCCAGTCGCGGTATTCTGTGAGCTGCAGTTTATCGGGTATGCGGACCGAGCGGCTGGCTCCAGTGCTGTCCCACAAGACCCAACCCTCATAACCTGCTGACCGTTGTAACTCGCACGCCCAAAGGCCGTCTTGGTATTGTTCACAATGATCAAGCCTGGCCCCAACCATCCAACCCTCAACGGTAGCATAAGCCTCGGCGGGTAGCCTGACCCCTTGCCAATTATCTGACGAATCTTGACATGCGGGTCCCCATAAGGTTCCCCAGGCGCAGTTATCATAAGCATACCAAACAAAGCGCGACACCCCCGCTGCCGCCTGAGCTACGTGAAAGCGCATCAGCCATGATGCTTCTTGTTCCTGGTCGTCAACTGTTGTGGTTCCCCAACTTGCCTCGGTGTCCCATAACTCAAGCGATGACAAGCCATGTCTTGCGAGCGTTTTCTTTAGTTGCGCCACCCCTTGCACGATGTCCTCGGGTTGTGTGTAGCCATAGCCATGAAATGAGGCAACATCCGCATACGGATAGGTCCCGCCTGCTGCAGCCAAAAATAAATAGTTGTCGAGCCAACTCAGATTAGGTTCGTTGATGCTGTTGACTGGGGGCAATATGACCTTATTCGGATTGACTCCACCGCCAGGAGCGCAAACGCCGTTCGTGCAGCCGCAACTGGCAGGATCCTTCGCAATTTGATATAGGTCGCGTGCAATGCTCAGAAGTTGGGCGTCTGTTCCGCTCCAGAAATCCTTGAGGTTCGGCTCATTCCACGTTTCGTAATATTGCACCGAACCGCAGTAGCGTCGAACCATCTGAGTAAGGAAGTTGTCAAACGCTCGCATGTCGGGGGCATCGCATGATCCCAACGCCACCGCCCCTCCGCAGGGATCAGCTGGTTTTTTCGACGCCCACGCCGGCACGTGGCCAAGAGTAAAAATAAAATCCTTTACGCCATTTTGTTTAGCGGTCGCAATCGTGTCATCCATCGTGGTCCAATTGTATTGGCCGTTCGCCGGCTCAAGCATCGCCCAGTTCGCCACATCCCAAAGGCGGAAGGTATGAAACGGGAATGCGGGGAATGGCACCGCCGCCATCGATGACGTGGGGTTTGCGACCAGCCGGTGAATGGTCATCCCGAAAAACGCGTCTGACATGGCCTTGCTCGCCGGAGCAAACGTACCCACAAGGGGGCTACCGGTGTATCCGAAGTGTGTGATTGACGAATCGTTAGGACTCATCCAAGAAGTCCCGCCACCACACCCGATCAGCAGTTCGCTTATCGCGAAGCTGAATGGAATCAGCAGCATCCCAAGGCAAAGGTTTCTCTTAGCCTTTTGCGCCAAATCACCAAACATCGCCAGCCCTCCTGGGTAAGGACTAGTATCTAGTACTCCTAGAACTACTAGAACTCAGTATCTCATAAGCGTTTTAGGAGCGGGACGCTGATCACAAAGGATTTGGTCAAAGACTCAACAGCAGACCGACCGCGCGGAACGGGACAGCGGAGAGGCTCGCGGTACCGACGAAGCCCAGTAAGCCAGTAGAGGAAAGGGGCCTCAGTGGAAGTCGGACGCAAGAAGCAACGACAACAAGGCGATTGGCGACGGTGGGTGTGGGTGTAGCGACGCAAGATGGCGTTCCAGTGGTTGAAAGTACCACCGCAGGAATTGGTCGGCTGTTGAGATACAATGCGTTTCTCGAAGGAGAAAGAAATGCGCCGCCGATTTATCATCGCTGGAACGCTCATAGGTGGTGTGCTCCTCAGCTTCCTGACTGGTTGACGACAGCAATCCTACCGCCACGCTTTAAGCAGTTTCGCGATCCGGCCGCCGTAGTGGATATAATACGATCAAACGTATCCGTCAACGATATCTACACAGCACCTCAGGGAATCTTCGCGGCAATCTCGCTAGCCCCAGGTTCGGGCGACGGCCCTCGGAGCTTTGGCGCTCGTATAATTCTTCAGTTTACGACCGAGTTTGTGGTGGCGTTCGGATTGTCATTCCTAGTGCTCACGATCTCCATCCGGTCGCCGCTTTCCGTTGCAGGCTTTCTCGGGCCGGCAGGGTTGATCGCCTGGATTGAGACGCATTTCGCGAGCTGGAACTGGGCCGGTTTTCCAGCAACCTATCTGCTGGCCGGAAGTGGCTATCTCGCAGCAAACTGGTTTGTTGTCGGACTGGCGTTGGGCGCGGCACGGCGAAAACTAATCCTGAGAACCGACGCCGTGTAAGCTTCATTGGACTTAAATCCAATCTTGCGCCCTGTGCCCACCCAGTCTGGTTAGCGCCTTCCTCGGGAGTTATGTGCCAAAATGCGACGCGCGGAACGTCAAAGTCGTCGGCCTCACGCCGTCGCGAACTCGACCTGGCGCAGGCTGAAGGAGAAACTACAATGAAGCCCAAGGAGAGCAGTGGGAGGCCCGGAGCGCAATGGCAAACGCGCACAGCTTCGGCCGATCGGCTTGATCCGATCTAGCATCAAGCAACGCAGCAAGGCGACAAACAAGGTTCGGAGGGGGAGGCCCGACGCATGGCTCGAACTGAGTCCGCTGGTGGCAAAAGGGGCTGGACGGCCTCGGTCGAATCTACTGTTGGTCTGAGCATAGCCAGAGTTCACTTCCTCCCGGTAAGTCTTCAAACGGCACGAGTCAACTCCCCAAAAGCGGCACTCACTCCATCTGGCGGACCGCCGCCGTCCAAAACTCAAGACGGTTTCAATCAGGGAGACTTGGCATTCCCTGCTGGCGGGACATCGATGCAGCGCATGTCGGTTTTTGTGAGCTCGGTCTGCTGAGGGCAATCAACACGGCTGAAGATGCGTACTCCGGCGTATCACTCAAAGCGCACTTGGAACTCGCCGGCCCACGTTACGAGGCTCAACCATCGCCACAACCAGCGCTCTGACTCTGTATCGCACACTTGATTGTACAGGGTCAGGTTCACACGTCTCTCGAGTTCGGCAACATCAAGTGCAGGAATGGCGGCGGCGCCCCTCAGGATACCTTGGAGCCACGACTCCGTTTGGCGATTCAATTTCGAGATGGGCATGGCAAACCCGATCCTGTCGCGGCGCTCGAGGACCTCCGTGGGGACGAGCCCGCGCATGGCACGAAGCAGAACCGCCTTGCAACGACCCTCCGTGGAAATAATTTCCTCCTCGGGCAGGGAAAATACAAAATTGAGAAGATCAGTAGTCAGGAAGGGAACGCGGTTCTCTACCGAAAAGGCCATTGCATTTCTGTCTTCAAACCGAAGCAAGGCGGGAAGAGCCTCCAAAAGGTTCTGTTTCAACAGACCGTGCAAACTGCGTCCAGAGCCTTCGCTGTAGCGGGTTCTTGAAGAGCCGATCCCGCGCTCGCGAAACCAATCGGCATTGGCCCCGAGCGGCGGCCTTGTTCGCACGCGCCTCACGGTTTCTACAAGGCTCGCCGGAAGAGTCTCGCGTACCACCCCCCGGAGGCTTAGTGCCGCCGACGTAGGCAGCGCCTTCGCATGCCGCAGGAACT
>Ga0137377_10003144_pt1 | contig 12645 bp, 5 predicted proteins | sample SagtaG_22_FD_104815 | JGI IMG/M metagenome (GOLD analysis project Ga0137377, IMG submission 104815) | Vadose zone soil microbial communities from Sagehorn Ranch, Mendocino, California, USA - Sage2_L_40_16 metaG | ecosystem: Environmental > Terrestrial > Soil > Vadose zone | place: USA... | reverse complement strand
GCTTTCCTGGCTGCAGCCGTACTTGCGTTGATTGCAGCTTGCATTGCGCTGACTATTTCTGATAGTGATGCTGCTGTCACCATGAGGCGCAAGTCCAGAACTATCGAGCATGATGATGTGCCAGAACTGGTTCCGAGTACGGATGCTGCTCATAATGGAAATTAACAAAAAAGTTAGGGATGTTGTGAAAACCACAGAGGGCCGATGAATCGCGCCCACCGCCGATTCATCGGCCCCTACATTATTAATCTACAAATTTCTCTTTATTGTCGAAAATATCGCTCACATAGCGCTCATTCTGCCCGCTATTTCTTTACCTCAGCTATTGTTTACTGAGTATTCGAGGTTGTTTCTTGTGTAAGTCTCGATGAAGGCGTTTTTGTAGAGGTTTGTGATTTCTTGCTCATTGCCCAGGAGTGAGGCTTTTAGAAATAGAAGGACAAATCCGTGCTGGTAGAACTGATTGGCCTCGAATTGCGCAAGGCTGCGTATGCGTTCTGGCTCTTCTCGTATGGATTGGTCTTGTTGGTGCTCGGCAAAGATTGCCTGCGCATCTTTGCGGGCATGTTTTTGGATGAATCTTTCGAGTCGCACTGGTTGCTTCCTCAGGTCTTTCGTGAAGGTATTTTCTTTTTGAGTAGTATACACCTGCTGTCATTGATCTGGTGGTTCTGAAGAGCGAAGAAACATTTCGTTGTGTTTGCTCTAACGTAGCTACGTTAGAGATTGTCGATTTCATCATTATAGCTGCGCACTGAATTAGCTCTTTAGTCAATCTCCTACTGGTTCCTCAGGTGGTCAGATGTGCCTGATTTACAGTACAATAAGACATGCTGAAGCCAGTTTTATGAATAGGATTTAAAGAAACACCTATCTCGTACACTTGAATGAAAGTGCTGAGTATGATATAGTTCTGCTCGTTAAATAGCTAAATTTTTTATCAAAATCCTTAGGGTAATCTTGTTTATACATTTTATTTCATAAAGTACACAGGACGTGAAATTTGTTGTATTTTGGGAAAAAGTAATACATATACCAAAATTTCTGTACATATTTAGCCTCTATCGAAAAGGAGAGATTCCATGGCTCAGTTGATAAGCGCCGGGCCATTTGCCACAGAAGGCGAGCGTAAAGCCGCGAAAGCTCTACAACAATTACCTGCAAATTGGATTGTGATCTGTAACAAGGTATTGCCCAGGGGGGATCGCTCATATGAAATCGACTTTATTGTAATTGGTAATCGTTGGGTTTTTTTACTGGATGAAAAGTCTTGGAGGGGTAAGATACTGGGGAATGATCAGTTGTGGGTAAGGGCGGATGGCTTTTCAATGCGTAGTCCACTAACCAAAGCTGATTATATAGCAAAAGTATTGGCTGGTCATATTGGTTGGAAGGTAACACCTCTAAAAGAAGGTGAACATTTCGTTCGTGGAGGAGTCCTCCTATCAAACTCAGAACAGCTTCCACAAATTCATGATTCTCGCGCTGGCAATGGCATTTTCTTATTAGGGAATGTATGTGAACGATTACAGTTAATTGATAAACAGGGGGGCAACCCACTTGTGAACCAGTTAAGTTCTCATATTAGCATCTCCCTTGTTGATCTCTCAAATCGACCGCAAGTACCCACAAAAATTGATTCTTTAAATATTGTTGATGCTGTTGCTATTCGTCCTGGGGTTCGTCTTTTTAATGCCACAATGGATGGCAGCTCTGATAAGTTGTTTCAGTTGATGGTATACGATCTAACTAAAGATTCGATCGATTCGAAGGAACTATATGACTTTTATATGCATGAGTGTCTCGCCTTGCAAAAATTAAATGCGACAGGCCTTGTCCCCCTAGTCAATATTCCTTTCAGATGGTCCGAGGATTTTCTTGTCTTGCCCATTATGCCACCACCAGGAAAACCGTTGAGTATCTATCCTCTGCCGGAAACACGCGAGGAGTTTCAACAAGAACTATTACTCACAGCCGCTTGTTTTAAGGCGATGGATCAGATTCATGGGCAAAATGTGTTACACCGGGCCATTGGACCTGACTCTATTTATGTTCAGAGCATACAACCGCCCAAAGTTGTCTTTACCAATTTTTACGCAGCTCGTGTTGGCGCAAACTCCATTGCTCCCTCGCTCGATGCTCTCTCTATCGAAGACCCCTATGCTGCTTTAGAACTTGCCATTGGTTTTGGCTATGCCACCCCCGAAACAGATACTTTTAGCCTAACATTAGTCTTTCTGGAACATCTATCAGGTGTCTCTCTCTCCGATATCCGTGCCAATGTGGAAAGTGATATAGTCTTTCCTCAGCAGCCACGATGGTCTCCATTTCTGTCTGCCGAACTTGCGAATGACCTCATCGCGCTTTTCAAAGAGGTTCTCACTCCTGAGAAAGGTATGCTGTCCCTGTCAGCTAAAGAAATTTCGACCCGCTTGAATAGTATAGCTCGTCGCCTACATCAAGAGATACAAGTCGATACGGTCGAGGGAACAATACTAGATAAACGTTATAAGGTACACCGTTTACTTGGGCGTGGAACAATGGCAAGTACCTTTCTTGCCAGTGATATAGTCTTCGAATCGAGCGATCTCTATGCCTTGAAACAGTACACCAGCCCATCTGAGGTGTTGCAGCAGGCCGCTACTGAGTTTACAACCATGAAAAGCATTAATAGTACATATTTACCGTATGCTTTTGATATTTATCCACCGCAAAATGATGTCCATGTCAAAATGGAGTATATTCCTGGTCCCACATTACAACAGATCGAGATGGAGTTTCCTTGGCCCCTAGAACGCTGGTGGTCATTTGCCCAGGGTTTATTGAATGCTGTGGAGGCGCTTGAAGAAAAGCAACTGCTTCACAGGGATATTAAACCAGCAAATATTATTCTCCATGAAGCTGATAACCACCCGGTTTTGATCGATTTTGGTTTTACTATTCAACAAGGCGCGTCGGGTAAGGCAGCCGGGACGCCTCTTTTTCTTCCTCCAGAAACATTTTCTGCTTCCACATCATTCGCTTTTCCTCTGTCGTGCGACCGTTACGCTGCTGGCGTAGTTTTATTTAAATCGCTGTTCGGATATATGCCTTTTCATATTACAGAAGGCGTTAAAAGGGGCCTTATCCCGATCGATCAGATTGTTGATGCGAAGATGCGTAGAATAGCAGCAGTCTTGTTAAGAGTAATCTCAAATGATCCCGCTGAGCGTCCAGATACTGTTGCTCAAATGCGGCGAGAACTACAAACCTCTCTACTGGCTGTCGAAGAGCCATTACAGCTAGAAGCGTTACGAGAGTATACCAACCCCTGGGTGAATGATGTGCGTAGTCTCTATCGCAATAGTGATATAGGTAATAAAAACAATCGGGGGTTGGATACGACATTCGTGCGGGAAACCTATGTACCTACTGCGCTAGATGAGCATTTATTACCTGCCATTTTTGTAATTAGGCCAAAGGTGGTATTTCTTTGTGGCAACCCGGGAGATGGGAAGACGGCCTTTCTGGAAAAAGTACAACAATACTTACTGGAACAGCAGGCAACGGTTATCCAACAAGATGCGAGTGGATGGGAATGGAATTGGAATGGACATCTGTACCGCAGTTGTTATGATGCTTCAGAATCGCATCAAGGTCTGAGCGCAGACCAACAACTCACTGAGAAACTGCTTGAGTTGGAAGGGAATAATAAATCAGCGGCGAACCTGACTGTATTAGTCGCTATCAACGATGGGCGTCTTGCCGACTATTTTATACGCCAGCAAGAACGTTTTCGCTGGTTATCGAAGCAGATAGACAGTGTAAGAAACGCCCGTGATGTGGAGGAGCTAGATGTATGGGTCATAGACTTGAAAAATCGGGCCTTTGTGAACTTGCCGGATTCTGAGGAGCATTCCGTCTTCCGGCAAGTGTTGCAGCGTATGGTCGCAGCCGACAAATGGAAGATTTGTGAGGATTGCGCGGCCCAAGTGGTCTGTCCTTTGAGAAATAACGCTCTCGAACTACGAAAATCAAGAGTCGTACAACGTCTTGAGTTTCTCTTCTTGCTCTCTCATCTACGCCGACAGAGACATACTACGATGCGTGATCTTCGTTCGGCATTGGCCTATCTGATCACTGGTAACAAAAGCTGTGAGCAAGTACATGATGCGCGACATAGCGTAGAAGCGGGAGCATCTTTAATAAATGTTGCCTACTGGCAATCTGCATTTGCGCCGAATGAACAGCATGATGAATTGCTGGCTGATATGATGCCATTAGATCCTGCGCGTTTCCCGCATCCGCACCTTGATCGTTTTCTGCATTTTCATCAAACTCCTGGGGATGCTGAACAGCGCAGCCTTCTTTTTGCAGATAAAAAAGATCTCCCGCTTCAACGCTTTGAAAACGAATCAATGTGGATGGCAGCATTCAAGCGGCGTCTATATTTTGATGCTGGTAAACCTGTAGTAGCGCAGAATGGTTCTGGCTCTATTATACCGAAGATACGCTGGTTGATGCTTCTCCCATACCAGTACTCTAAGCTCTTCATGATGTTACTTGATGGACGCCTTGACGATGAAGAGATACAGCAACTTCGTACAAAAATTGCTCTCGGTCTTCTGCGATCGGATAGTGTTATAGAAGAGGTACCAGAAGGGAAGCTCAGTGTGAAAGTCAGCGCATCCATTGAGCAGCAACTAATTGTCCTTAAACAACTTCCTCTGGAGGAATTTGAGCTATTAGTAGAGTATCCAAAAGGTAGTGATATGGTTGAGAAGCTACCTGAGATCGTTGTGTTAAGACATTATTCCGGCCTACCACGTCTGGAGATTACCCTTGACCTGTTCGAACTACTCATGCGCATGGCCGATGGATTGCTGTCTACTGCGCCAGAGTACAGGTCGCTCCTCGAAGATCTGAAACTGTTCAAAGATGTTCTGCTGTTGAGCGAAACCCGCGATCTGATTCTTATTGAAAATCAGTATCGTGTTCATTATGTTACTCAACGCGAAAATAAACTTGTTCGCGAGAGGTTGCATTAAGTACGGAAGAAGTTAAGCATATGAAGATCAGGCTACCTAGGGATATAGTGGGAGTTAAGTTTCCTAAGATTTGCACAATAGACATGAACAATTTTGATATTGATCTATTCCTTCCTGCCCTCTTCTTCACCATTCTTGCTGAGGGCAGAGGAAAAGCACGACAATCGAATGATCCAAAAGCGATAGCGAAGTTCATCAATGCATTAGCTAATCATCCAGATCTAATAGGGTTTGATGATGTTGAAGGGCGAAAGGTGCTTGAACGCCTTGCTCGGACCACATTGATTACGACAGGTAGTGTTGGTCGTTCTCATATTGATGAGCAAATCACATCTATCGTCCCCTTTACAATTCTTGCACATAAGCCAGGATTCCCAGTTCAGGGGAGCCGTCTGAGGAGCGCCGATACTTTTATTTATCAAGTATTGCGCCAGCATTTGGGAGCGGATGATGTGCTTCGAAGTTTTGTGAAAACGGTTTTTGGACGTGGGGTGAAAATTGGTAGTATTGCTGAATTGGGTGGTACATATGACGGGGAGACTAAATTGGATACCCTCACACGTCTTTCTATTGCTTTTTTAGATGGTTTTCAAAATACAAGGCCGGGTAGTAAAAGTCGAGAAAATACTGTCCTTGGTCCCTGTCCTGTGCTTGCCAAGGAACTGGCAACTGATCTTTATCGTTATCTTTTCGCATATTATAATTCGATGCCTACCCAAGCGTTTACTCATCATTTGCTTGGCCTAATTAATTTTGAACTGTTCAACTATACACTCAAATTGGTTCATGCGGTGAATGAATTAGTACAAAATCCAGATTGGTTGCCTGGCGCTATGCATGATAGTGAGAAAATTTCTCCTCCACAACTCTATTTGGATTTTACCGATTCTTCACTTAGTTACAGTCAGGAGATGGCAAAGGCCTGTGTGCGACGTGATATAGAAGCATATCAGCAATTTTTGTTATCTTCTCTGCTGTTGCGTCAACTTGATCATTATGTTGGAGATCTTAAACGCAGCCCTAGTCGTAGAACAGAGATTGAGAGGATTCTACAATCAGAAGAATCAGGGGCTAAATATTTACAAGGTTTGCTTTTGTTAAGAAATGATCCTGTTCTTGGTGTGAGTATTGATGCTTCGGCTCGTCACGACGAAGATAGGATCCGAGAGGCAAATACAAATCAAGCTGAGGAAAACAATCCTGATGCACTCGATTGGTTGGATGCCATTGTCGATACTACTGAGAATGATGTTGAGCGTGTCGTTAATCTGCTCGTAGAAGGTCAGCGTGAAGGTGCTATTCAACATTTTATTCAGTGGTATTGGGGAGTAGGAGGAATGAAGAAACCACATGGAGTATTACATGGCAGTCTTCTTAGCCGTAAATCATGGCGTTATTCACCAACTAATGACCTACTTGCTGTGCTTGTGCAGTTAGCAGCGGCCCGAATTTCTGGGTCGAGTAATCAAGACCGAGGAGAACAGAAGCTTCAACCAATTCGTTTACAGGATTTTTTGCAATTTCTGGAGAAGCGTTTTGGCATAATGATCGACCGACCACCTGCTCCATTTGAGGGCGCAGAGTATATTGCTGCTGCGCGTGATAATCTACGCGCCATGTTGGGTCGCTTACGCCAGATGGGAATTTTCCGTGATCTTTCAGATGACTTTACAGTGCAACGCTTGCATCCTCCTTATGCAAGTAAAGAGATGACGAGAGTGGAGATCTAAGATATGATTGATACATCTCGAACAGATATGCTTGAAGTAGAATTGCTGGCGCATGAGATCGTTGCGCTCTTGAAAGATACTGAGGCTGGACACTGTGCAAGGGTAGACTTCCTTAATCGTTCTGAAGCACAACGCGTCTGCCAATATATTATGCAGCAGCAACTAATTCAAGGAGTAGTGTTTCACATTCTTGCTTCAAATGAAGAGCATTTGAAAATGGGCACCATTTTCATTACAACAGATAAGGCAATTGAATTACGGAATCGTAAGCAGGAGCGTCTATGTCTATTCATCCCTTCTGATCTTGTAGATGCCGCCTATAGTTCGATTGCAAATTCCTTCGCTCTCATTGATGGAAGGACATTACATGCTGTCGTGTTAAAGAGGGTTCTTGCTCAACTTTCCTACGAACTCCAGGCTGTTGTGCGTGCTGTTTTTGTTAAGTTGCGAGGACTCTCTGGAGTGAGTGATGAACAGCGACTTGATTTCGCGCTTACGCTGCTGAGACGTATGGAGTCAAGTGATATAACGCACATGGGCTTAGAACTCTGGCGGGTAGGACTTATTGTCGATGGCAGCGACACATTTATATCAAGACTCGATAACAATCGAGATTGTGTCCTGAGCTTATCACGTCCAAACAAACTTGGCGCTACAACTCGTGAACGTATTCTGAGCATGAAAGTAGATGCATCAACCACAGCTGCTTTGACCCAGTTTTTTAATGGGCGAGCAATGAATGATGTGCGTACCTGGTCCCGTGATCTCTTAAAAGAACAATTGCTGACGTTTGATTGTTGGATATTTCCCAAAACCGATCCCAGTGATATGCGCTCTTTCAGCATAACGCCTTTTGTTAAAGACAATGGCGATGTGGAATCCTACTGTCATCTCAAACAACCAGATGGCGCAAAGGGTATTTTGCTCGCGCGATATGGCGCAAAAGAAACTATCACCGTTCGCTGGAAAACGGAACCTGTGCTACCAAAGGAGTTAAGTCGCTGGCGTATTGGTATTGTGCCGACTGGAAGCGAAAATGGATTTGAAGACTGTATTGATGAGCGCAGTGTTGCCGGGAGTCGACGAACAGTTACAATCAAATTAGATATGGATTTTGACGAGCCACCTGACTATGGGGTGTGTATCAGGATTGCTCCACTTGGTACAGATGGAAGTGAGATTATTAACCTGGAAACTGATATGGCTTTTTATGCTGACAGTCATGAATTTTTTCTAGTAAAAGATATTGGTATCACCCCGTCTGAATCACCACGGAAGAGCTTACGAACTGTTCCAACGCTTTCTCTGGGTCGGTTTGAAGTTGCCGTTGATATGCGCGAGACTCTTCTTGATGAAACAGAGCCAGAATGGATCAATAAAGACCTTGAGTATTTCAGGCTGCGATTGAACGATCATCGAATACTCAATATCGGTCTCAGTAGTTCTCTCTTATCTTTGGAGAAGCAGATTCTTGCTGATCCTCGTGAAGGTGGTTGCTTTATTCTGGATGTAGATGAAGTAAGGCCTGTAGATAAACAAAGTTTTTATTCTTATCCAATATTAGCTGGGAATTCCGGGTCCTGGTTGCCATTCTGGCGCGCGCGGGAGGTGTTCTTTAAGCGGCTAAAGCAATCTGAAGTCCGCTCTGTCGTTGAAGTTGTCGATTGGACACCTGATCTTGCTGCTTCAGCACTACGTTATGCGCAGGTTTATCGTGAACTCATAGATGAACTCGTATCGCATCGTACTGATTTGTCAGAGCTACGAGAAGCCCTTTCGATTGATTCGTTGCTCATCAGGAATACGGGTAGTGGAGAACAGGTTGAGGAAGCAATTGTAATTTTACCAACGCATCCGTTGCGTGCGGCGTGGTTTGCTAGCTATACACAATTGCTCCGTGAATGGGAGAAGCAACTACTTGACTACCCACTCCGTGAACGGAAACTCAGCATTGACCTACAAGCTTTACGCTTATTAGTCCCGACTAATGTACCTGCATTTGCTTACCATGCAGTTGCTTCTACAAAAGCCTTTGCCTTTTTCCAAAATCTGCGCTTCTTTCATGGAATAGCACTACCTGCGGGTGTTCCTGACCCTCATCGACGTTATGGAGATATTGCTGTAATTCTTGATACTGGTCTAGATCAAGTAGGTGTTGGTGATATCCAACCAGATCAATTGGCGGAACACCTCGCAAAATTTCATAATCTACATTCTTATACTGATACTCTTGTGACCACACTAATAAATCCTGACCGGGGCGACTTTTTTGCAGAAGCCATAAAGAAAATGCTATCCGAGAAAACTCCAACAGATGAGAACGAGCAAATTTTTTCTCTCCCCGCCTTTCAGATTATCTCCTATGCGGAAGACGGGCATAAAAGTACGTTTCGAGCATTGGAACAGGTACGTCAGCAGCAAATCGATCAACGCTACGGTAGAAACTCTGATCATTTCCTCCCTGGATTGACGATGACAGCACGTGCAATGAGTCAATTAGAGAAAGCTGCTCCACAAGAAGCTCATATTGCAGTGGTGACGGATTTTACCCAGCCATCTATAGTTACCTCTTCATCATTATTGGATACAGCGGGGAGCGATTCTAGTAGCTTCGCGCTCTATGGGCTGATCAATCGCTTTATCTCACAATTCACTTCGAATAATGAGGAGTTGCTCTGGCGACATCGAATTGTTACCGAAGGGGTAAGGAAACCGGAGCCGCATCCTGCTGGCATCAGGTATAGTGAGACACTGTTGGAATTACATGCTTCGTTGCTGAATGCTGGTGGCTATCTGCTGGGTGGACCTGCTGGAACTCGACCTGAGCTAGAAGTGCGTATCGAATCCAAAAGACGCGATTTGCTGGAACGTTTGCATGTAAACACGAACTGGGTTATTACCCTGGATCGTTTCTTCACACTTGACTATTATGATTCTCCTAATCAGCCAGGCCTTGATGAAGTTGCTCGTAAGTATGTCCTTGATTACTCGCCCGAATTTACTGAAGGACTTGGGCACCGTATGATGGTCACAACGGCATGGCATGAGGAGATTAGCTCAATACTCAGTCAAGCGATGGATGACCTCGGTTTTTCGAACATTGATCAGAGTGTAAGTCATTTGCTCCATCACCTGAAAACAATCTCAGGGCGTCTCGCATTAGATGCACTCGAATCCCCTACAGGCGCGGCGGCTGCAGTGGGATTGGCCGTGGTTACTGCTTGGCTGCAAAAGAATAAAAAGTTACGGCAGGCCGTCCTTGTGCCAGTAGATATCTATCCCCGACTCTTCTCGCAGGAGGGTTCCGGTAAGCCATTGCGTGGAGAGCGACGCTGTGATCTTATGCTTGTTTCCCTGAAAAGAAACATCGTGGATGCGACCTTTATCGAGGTAAAATGGCGTAGAGGACGTGTGCCACTTGAGGAATTAGCACAAAACATGCTCTTGCAAATGGAAGGGTCTTCTCAGGCAATGAAGAAACGTTTCTTTAACGAAAGGCGTATAGATGGCGCGTTGCAACGTTCCTATCTAGCAAATGTGCTGCGCTTTTACTTTGAGCGTTCTCGCCGTTACAATTTATTTGACCCCGATGCTGAGAGTGCTTTTCTGGAACATCTTACAAGGTTAGAAAAAACTGGTCTAGATTTCAGACCAACCTACGAGGGGTATATTGTCAGTCTTGATAGTGAGCCACGGAAGCCCTTATTGCTTGGCGACGGGAAAATTGTTTTGCTCACTGCAAGAGATTTTGAAAATGATACAGAACTCTTTCCTGCTTTATCTCGTAATGTAAGTGGGCAAAGCTGGACAGACATAGTTACTTTTGAAGAACAACAACCCGATCCAATTGCGAAGCAATCAAATATAGCTGAAGTTGAACTTGAAGAGTATAGGAAAAAAACAAAGCCACTTAAGCATGACGAGCAACCTGTGACTTCAATTAGTGAGTCTGTAGATGCTCAAAATCAGATTGATACCAGTGAGGTTGTTATCCCACTAGGAGAGGCTTCTGGGGAACAAGTAGACTGGAATCCAGGAGTGAAAGGCAGTCCACATCTTTTCATGCTTGGCATCCCTGGACAGGGAAAATCATGGACAATAACACGAATAGTATCTGAACTAGCTCGGCAAAATGTTCCCTCGCTTGTACTGGACTTTCATGGACAGTTTGCCGAGTCACAAGCTACTTTGACAAAAGCAATCCAACCAGGTGTGCTTGATGCAGCGAAAGGGCTTCCTTTTTCACCTTTTGAATGTACTCGAGAAGTTGGACAAGGAGGATGGATGGCGAATGCACTGGCGGTAGCTGAGATTTTTGCATATGTGGCTGGGCTTGGTGAAATGCAGAAAGATATAGTCTATACATCGGTTAGAGATGCTTATAAGGTACGTGGATTTAATGATGATAGTGATATTGCTACCTTTCAAATGCTGGATTATCCCACGCTCAAAGATGTATTGAAGCGGATTGAGCAGAATGAGCAAACACGTCATGTTACTAATGTTGCTGCTCGTTGCCGCCCATTACTGGAGATGGATCTCTTCCGTCCTACAGAACAACCTGTAGATCTACTGTCTCTTGTACATAATGGATTAGTAATTGATCTTCACAACTTGTTCGCAGAAACTCTACAGATTGCTGCTGGAGCTTTTGTGTTACGCAAAATATATAAAGATATGTTCCGTTGGGGGTACGCGAATCGGCTTCAGTTAGCAATTGTGCTGGATGAAGCTCATCGTCTCGCTAAAGATATCACCTTGCCAAAGTTGATGAAAGAGGGACGCAAATTCGGCATCTCGGTCATTGTTGCAAGCCAGGGAATAGCAGACTTTCACCCGGATGTACTTGGTAATGCAGGGACCAAAGTCATCTTCCGCATGAATTATCCCGAGTCGCGTAAGGTTTCAGGATTCATCCGCGGGCGTCAGGGACAGGACCTTTCTGAACGTATCGAACAGCTCTCTATTGGTTCTGCTTATGTCCAGACACCGGAAATGATGTATGGTTCTGTAGTTAAAATGTACCCGCTTGAGAAAGATCATCATTGATGAAGGATATCTCAACAATTTAGAGGAACTATAAACAAGGGCTAATAACCAAAGATGGATCATGATTCTTATTTCATTGCTTTACGCCACTTATGGTATGAGAAAATGTCTGAAAAAGGATCAGCCAGCAGATAACTAGTTGACCATAAAACGTGTCTTAACAGCGTAAATCCAGCCCTCCTCCTTTTCACAAAGCCGTTCATAATCCCTCCTCACGCGACAATTCTGTCAGAACCAGGAAAAGTGTGTTCTTCCATCGACGAGCTAACACACAGTAGCCAAAGAGAGGCAAGAAATTCTCCCAATCGATCTCAACTACTGACAGAACCAATATATCTCGGCTGTTGGGCTGATATTGCACCTTCTGCACGATCCATCCTAGTATCATTTCGAGCTAAATGTTATGCTAACAAGGCAATTGTTATGATCTGTTAGCATTGTGAATTTGTCAGATAATGGTCTTTCATAGAATGAGTTGTTGATATGCTAGAATAGCGAGGAATTGGTCTGGCTGATATTTGATAAACCTGGAATTTGCTATGGAATTTTATTAAAGAATTGCTGATGATTATTGGAAAGAAAGGATACAGATGCGGAATGGATCTTTAGTCGCGGTTGTGACAGGGGCCAATCGTGGAATTGGTCTTGAGGTGGTCAGCCAACTGGCAAGAAGAGGGATGCGAGTCGTCTTAGGATCACGCGATCTTGAGAAAGGGGAAGCGGCAGCACGGTCGCTCTCACTCAAAGAAGGAACCGTGTTCTCGCGTCAACTTGATGTCACTGACCAACTGAGTATTGATCGACTGCTGAGAGATGTCACTGCCGATTTTGGACAACTT
>Ga0137377_10003143_pt1 | contig 12645 bp, 10 predicted proteins | sample SagtaG_22_FD_104815 | JGI IMG/M metagenome (GOLD analysis project Ga0137377, IMG submission 104815) | Vadose zone soil microbial communities from Sagehorn Ranch, Mendocino, California, USA - Sage2_L_40_16 metaG | ecosystem: Environmental > Terrestrial > Soil > Vadose zone | place: USA... | reverse complement strand
TGCCGGAGGCGAAACGCCTTCGCAAAGCGCAACGTCTCTCTCGGCAACTGCGAAGTCTCGGCTATGAGGTAACGATCAAAACAAGAGCAGCTTAACGACGATTTATTTTCGTAACAGAATTTCATTCTCGTTAGAACCGGCATAACGGCCTAAAGCACGTCTCGCCTCAAAACTTGATTGGTATTGCGACGAAGTTACTCTGATTGCCCGCCGAATCAAAGATATGTATGTAAAAGCCGGCAGTATATCCGCTCGGGACGGCACCCGTCACATTGGGAGGCTGAAAGGTTCCGCTCAGCGTCCCGCTGGCGCGAGCGACCAGGCGTGTACCATCGATAGTTACAGGCCCGTAATCGTAGCCGGCATCACCGAAATCCACATACGCTACGCCGGAAACATTCGTCGAAGAGTCGGTTGCGATATCGGAGTCATAGTCGGCCACATCGATTTCGAAGCTGATTTGCGCAGGCGATCTCTGTGTCTTCGTAACGCGGAGGGTGTTGATGGTCGGGCGGTACATGCCATTGGGCGCAATCGGCAGTGCGGCGATTTTAGCGCCGGTCAGCCGTAGAGCGGTAGCCGCAAAGATCGCCGCACCGTGGAGGGAGAGAGCGCCATCGAAATCGGACACCGAGGCCAGTTGTGGAAAAAACTCTGTGACGAAACGGGCGACGTGTCCGTTAGGCGGCAGTGTGATTTGCTGAGTGCCGATCACGTCGCCGTTGCGGTTCAAGAGTTTCAGATCGATCGGACTCGGCGATGCCTGCGGATTGACGAACGCTACGCCAACGTCCTGGGATGTCAACTGGCTCTTCACGTAAATGAGGCCGCGCATCAGCGGGATCGATTCCAGAACACTCGCTTCGGAAACAAGATCGGACCCGGAAAAGGTCTGAAAAACGGCGCTGGCCAGCAAATGGACGGTTCCCGGCAAAGTCAGCCGCAGCCAACCGCTCCGCAAGGTCTCGTCACCGCTGAGGACCATTCGGGTAACGCGATTCCCGGGAACAGTAAATGTGATGGATGATGCGGGAGCCGCACCATCGGCAGATGCAGCCAATGGATTGCCGTCGTTATCGAAAATATCAGCCGTGCCGGACACGCCGGTGGAAACGTTCGTTGTGAGATATAAGACAGTCTTGATATTGATGTCGGCCGGCGGCCCGCCGAACGCCACCTGAGGCAAAATGCGGATCTGATTTCCATCTTCCGGTCTGTCCGCCACCGGTATCGTCGTCAGTTGATCGCCATTGATGCGGACGGCTGTCGCGACGAAACCATTCCCGCCGGCAACATTGCATGCGAAACTGGCACATGAGTCCAGGGAGATTTTCGCTCGAATTTGTTTGATATTTGGAACGCTCGGAAACAATTCGGTAAGAAATCGCGCGATATGGCCGTTGGCCGGTACAGACAATGGATTACTCGCGACGACATTCCCCGTACTGGGATCCCATAATCGAGCCAACACGAATGCCGTCGCCGTGTCGGGGTTGGCGATGGCGATTCCGGTGTTCAGTACACCGTCCGTTTCAGCAGCAAAATCGGTGGCCGACATGACGGCGGAGGCGGGATCGACTCCGATCTCGGAAACGAGTGTCGGCCCGGAGAAGGAGTCGAGAAGGACGGTCGTCAACGCGTCACACGGCGAGTAGGTAATCGTCATCCAGCCGGAGGTGATCGCGCCACTGATACTGATTTGTATTTGCCTGCTCTGTCCGCCATCCATTTTGAGATCGATCGTGTCCTGCGGGCCCTGGTCATCGAACAGAACAGCGACCGGTGATCCGCTATCGGAAGACAACGCCACATGCGCGGTGGTCGAACTAGAGTTGTTGTTCACGATTTGAAGGAGCGTTACGTAATGCGGCCCGTTCGGATCACCGCCGGCGACAACGTGAGGGAAAGCGATTGTCACAGGCGGGTACGTCACCTGAGCGGAGGCAACCCTGGCGCAAATCAAGACGAAGAGTATGGTGAAGTTCTTCATCTTCTTTCTAATTACCGGAGATTACCAGGAACAATTGTTAAAAGTTGTGCAAGAAATGAGGTTTTATGATCAATAAAGGAACGGGTGTGTCCGAAAAAACGTACGGTCTCGTTACGGCAGCCATAAATGGAGGATCAGCAATCGATGTAGTCAGAGCGATCGATGTTGACGAGATGATGAATGCACCGGAAGTCAACATGCTTCAATTTGCAGGGGTATATTCTGGATCGGTTGGAGACAAAGCGCTAAATCAACTGAATGTTGGTGCAGCTTGGCACGCAGGCATCATTGACACATTGTTCATGAAGCCGGTTATTGGATCGAACCCATTCCTGCCACAATTCGCCCGGAGTCGTTGCTCGAAGAGGCCGGCTATCAGCACATCGGGAATGAATGGAAGGCGCCGGAGTTCGTGGGCGTCGATCGGGTAACGATGCGCCTCTGATTCGATGCCGGCCATCAAGCCCGTTTCCTACCAGTCCCTCGTCAAAGTATTCGAGCAAGACGGCTTCACCTTCTATCGCCAACGCGGCGACCACCTCATCTACACCAAGCCTGACATCAAGCGCCCCGTCGTCATTCCCATGTATTTCCGCTGTTCCCGTGTTCATCATCAAGAACCTGCTGCGCACCGCAGGGATGACCCGGGAACGGTATTTTGATTTGCTGAAGAACGTATGAGTTCTGCGTCGAAAGAATCAAACGAAAGCTTAAATAGATATCACTTTTCAGGCGACCGCTTGCGGGCGTTCGCTTTGCGTTGGTTCACGATCCGCAGAAATGCCTTCAGGACTGCTGATGGTGTGTCACGGCGGTAGGCAACACCCATGCCCATAGCCGGAGGAGATGGTTCCAGTCTACGAGTGACGATACCTTTCCTTGGAACATCAAAAAGAGAAATCGGAAACAAGGACACGCCTACTCCCGCCGAGACAAGGGCCAGCGACATTAAGAGCGAGTCTCCTTCGTGCACGATCTTGAGTGGACAACCTTCTCTTTGAAAGAACCTGATCACCCGATCGATGTATCCAGGATTCATACGCCGTGGAAATGCGATGTAGGGCTCCCTGGCCAGCGTGCGCGTCGAAATCCGGCGTTGCGCCGCAAGAGGATGCCGTTCAGGAAGCGCAGCGACCAGAGGTTCACTGTAGACGTGCTGAACGACTAAAGCCGGATCGTCCACAGGCAGTGTGACAAATCCGATATCCAGGCGGCTGTCCTTCAGATCCTGGATTTGTTGGGTTCTACCGAACGTTTGGTGCGTCGAAACAGCTCAACGCCAAGCTCGTCTTCAATCTGTTTGATTTGACATCCGGAATCAGGTAAGAAGTAGTCGCAACACCAAAGCATTTTCTGGAGGCGCAAGTGTGGCGACAGCGAATTCCCGCACTGTTTATAGGGTGCATCCTTTATTTAATAGTGCCGACGGCAGTCTGGGCGCAGGCCACCGCTCAGATTAGCGGCACGGCAAGAGATGCCAGTGGCGCTGTACTGCCGGGAGTGCAGGTAACGGCCACACAGACCGACACCGGCATTTCAAGAATGACGGTCACGAATGAGACCGGCTTCTACGTGCTGGCGAGCCTGCCGCTGGGTCCATACCGCCTCGAAGCCACGTTGCCGGGCTTTCGCACTTTCGCGCAGACCGGCATTGTGCTGCAGGTCGGCAGCAGCGCCGTCATCGATGTGAAGATGGAAGTGGGTGAAGTAGCGCAGAGCGTCGAGGTCCAGTCAGACGTGGCTCAGGTCGAAACCCGTAAGGTGGGAATCGGAACAATCGTTGAGAATACACAACGCATCCTGGACCTTCCGCTCAATGGCCGGCAACCGACAGACCTGATCTCGTTGGGCGGCGCGGCTGTGGTGCAGAACGTGGCACCCGTGTACACCATAAACGGCGGGGTCCAAATCTCTGTTGCCGGTGGCACGTCGTTCAGTGTGCAGTACTCGCTGGACGGGGCATCTCATCTGGACACATGGTTTGGCCAGAACATGCCGCTTCAGTTTCCCGATGCGCTCCAGGAATTTCGGCTGAGCACGAGCACGCAGGACGCTTCAGAGGGCGGGCGCACCGCCGCTGCCGTGAGCGCGGTGACCAAGTCCGGCACCAATTCGTTCCACGGCGACGCCTTCGAATTTTTCCGCAATGGCAAGCTGAATGGACGCGACTTTTTCGCAGCCGCCAACGACCACCTTAAACGCAATCAGTTCGGTGGCGTGCTCGGCGGCCCGATTAAGAAGGACAAGCTATTCTTCTTTGCCGGCTACCAGGGCACGGCGATCCGCCAAACGCCCAGCAATTCGGTCTCGTACGTACCTACCGCTGCAATGCTCAGGGGCGATTTTTCTGCCTACATTGCGAATAGATGTCCAGAGGCGGCTCGTATTTCTCCAACCGTACTCAGTTCGTCGAATCAACTCACAAGGCCGATCAACCCTTCGGCTGCAGCCCTGGGCGCTCTACTGCCTAAGCCTCTCAATGAGTGCGGTCTGACGCTCATTGGAAATCCATTGAGTACGAACCAATTGCAGGCTCCCGCGCGGATCGATTATCAGCTTACGGATAAACAGACTCTATTCGGGCGTTATTTGATCAGCCGGAATGTGACGATTCCTCCCTACGAGATCAAGCCCGAGAATCTGCTCACAACCAGGGGGACAGGTAATGACGATACGGCGCAATCGCTGGCTTTGGGCCATACCTATGTAATCAGTCCGGCGTTGGTCAACTCGTTCCGCCTGTTCGCGAATCGCATGGGAGTGACAAATCAGTACAAGCCGTTTTTAAACCCCGGGCCGGCAGCACCCCAGGTATCAGGTCTTCCCAGTCTTGGAATCCAACGCTTTACGAATTGCCCAGGACCAGGCCACGCCTGTCTGCCAGGCATGGTATCGCTGGTCGTATCCGGCGATTTTATGGTGGGCAATCCCGCTTCGATCAATATGGTGTTTCTGCACTTCACGAACTTCGGGCTCAACGAAGATGTGAATTGGGTTCGCGGCCGGCACCAGATTTCCTTCGGCGGCCACCTCATGCACCTGGTAGAGGTCGAGGACGGCGACGCGTGGATTCCTGGTGTCTTCACTTTCGGGACTCTCAGCGTAGCCGCGGGCGGAACAGGATCGCCGATGGCCGACTTTTTGACCGGAACAGTTGGAAATCTTCATCAGGTCAGCTGGAACCCGAACAACAACACTCAAAGCTTCCTGAACCTGTATGGGTCCGATGTGTGGAAGGTCAATTCCCGTCTCACTTTGAGCTACGGTTTGCGCTGGAATCCTTACATGCCCTTGCAATGGATGGGTGGCACCGCCGAAAACTTCAGTCTCTCGAACTTCTATGCCGACATTCGCAGCACAGCGGTTCCGAGCGCGCCGCCCGGCTTCACGTTCCCTGGCGATCCAGGTTTTGAGGGCCGTTCGGGTATACGCCCGATCTGGAATCAATTTGAGCCGCGCATCGGCCTGGCGTTCGATCCGTTCGGCGATGGAAAAACGGCGATCCGCGCCAACGGCGGCATTGCCCACGACGTCCTGCAGGCTTTCCCGTTCCAGAATTCCCCCGGCGTGGCACCCTTTGTCAAAGGGCTGAGCCTCGATGGGCCGTTGAATTTCAGCGATCCTTATTCGAATGTTCCAGGTGGAAATCCGTTCCCGTATGTCTACACGAAGGGCACGCCTTTTCCGACCTTTCCACCATATCAGGGGTTCTATCCTTACCAGCCCGATCTGCCGAATACCCAACAACAATCGTGGGGTTTGTCCGTTCAACGGCAGGTCACTCCAAGCGTGTTCGCTTCCGCGAGCTACATCGGCACGCACCTGATCCACCTGTGGGATGCGCTCGAGTTGAATCCGGCTTTATACATCCCGGGCACCTGTGCCGCCGGACAATATGGGCTGACCGCGCCCGGCCTTTGCAGCCAACTCTCGAACGTGAACCAGCGGAGGCTGCTGGGATTGACGAATCCGCAGGGCGCGGGCACCATTCTCGGGAGCATGGATTCGTTTGATACGAGCGGTACGCAAAGTTACCACGGTCTTCTGATGACCGCGACGTACCGGAAAGGGAACACGAGCCTCTCGGGGAACTACACCTGGTCCCACTGTATTGGAATGCCGATTATTGGAACAACGAATATCGGCTCCACTTATGAGCACGCGCCGTATCAGAATAACGGCCCTCAGAACCGGTATTTGGATTATGGCGATTGCTCGACCTCGGCAGTGGACGTCCGGCACGTCACGAACACTACGCTCGTCACAAGCAGCCCGGCGTTTTCGCTCCCGTGGAAAAACGGGATCCTGGGCGGGTGGCATTTCGGGACGATATTCACTATACGCAGCGGCGTTCCTCTCACTCCAAACGTCGGGTTCGATGCGGCGTTGAACGGCTTTTTCGCTTCCAGTGGCAGCTACAATTACGTCCAGCGGCCGAATCAGGTGCTTTCGGATGTGTATGCAACCAACAAAGGAGGGCCGTGCCCGACCTCACCATGTGTTACCTGGCTGAACAGAGCGGCGTTCGCAAATCCGTCTCCCGGTACGTACGGCAATATGAAATTCGGCACGATTCGCGGACCGAAATTCTGGGAATGGGATCAATCCATCTACAAAGACTTCACGATTTCAGAAGGTCAGAAACTGCAGGTCCGGGCCGAAGCGTTCAACGTCACCAACAGCGTTCGTTTTGCGCCCCCGAATATGGTGCTGACGAACGGTCTGTTCGGCAACATCACTGCCGCTTATTCGACGACCGGCTCAGCAACGTTAACAGGAAGCGGTGGAAGAATCGTACAATTGGCGCTGAAATACGTCTTCTAAGATTTGGCGTTGGCACCGCTGGAGGTCACGATGCGATTTCTGACTGCTATTGCATTAACGGTTATTGCATTAGTAGGAAAAGCCGCGCTGTTACCGGGGGAAACAACCGCCCCCGTCACCTTTAATAAAGAGATCCTGCCGATTCTTCAAAGGAACTGCCAAACCTGTCATCGGCCTGGCCAGATCGGGCCGATGTCGTTCTTGACGTACCAAAGCACACGTCCATGGGCGAAGGCGATGAAAGCGGCAGTCCTTTCCCGAAAAATGCCGCCGTGGTTCGCCGATCCGCAGTACGGACACTTTGCCAACGACCGCAGTCTGAAGCAATCCGAGATTGAGACGCTGGTGAAGTGGGTCGACGGCGGTGCACAGGAGGGTGACGCAAAGGATGCCCCACCGCCGGTTCGGTGGCCGGAGGACGGCTGGCAGATTAAACCTGACGCGATCGTCAATGGCCCTGACTTTCACGTCCCCGCCGAAGGCCTGGTGGAGTGGACGTGGGTCGCGGTCCCGAGCGGATTCACGAAAGATACGTGGATAACCTCAATCGAATTCCGTCCGAGTGATCTTTCGATAACTCACCACATCTGCCTGCAGATGAAACCCCATACGCCCGGTGTGGAATACAACGTCCCCGTATGGGACGACAGGCCGCGCGATCAAAACGGGCTGGAAGCTCCGCGCCCGAAAGGATCGAGTATCCCGCGCAACAAGGTCTCGAGGTTAACCGCGGGAGGCGAAATGATGGGGTGCTATGTTCCAGGCATGCCCATACTCGACTTTCGTGAGCTGCATGCGGGAAAGCTCATACGCGCGGGTACGGATTTTGTGTTCGTCTTTCATTACACGCCCAACGGCAAGCAAGTGGACGCTCGCATACAGATCGGCTTCACCGTCGCCAAGGAACCCCCACAACGAAAATTCGTGACAGTGGCCGGCTCTTCGGAAACGGATGCAGACTCCTTTGCGATTCCTCCCAACGCTCCGAATTGGGAGAGCCCGCCGATGATTGCGAACTTTCTCGAAGACGTCGAATTGGTTTGGATGATGCCTCATATGCACCTTCGCGGGAAGGACATGACTTACCAGGTCAGGTACGCCCACGGCAGATCCCAAATCGTGCTGAACGTTCCTCATTACGATTTCAATTGGCAACTCGGGTATCAGTTGGCCGAGCCGATCAAGCTGCCCAAAGGGAGCAACCTGATCGCTACCGCGCACTATGACAATTCGGCGAATAACAGGTTCAATCCCAATCCGGATCAAACGGTGTACTACGGCGACATGACCTGGGAAGAAATGATGGGTCCTTTTTTTGGCGTCCTGGTCGACAAGAACATCGATAGCAAGAAAGTCTTCAAATACATCCGAGGTAGCACCGGCAGTGGCGCGTAAGTTTTCAGGATCGTGGAAGAGAAAACCGGAAGGGTGGACTCTTGCCCTGGCGATTCTCCTGGGAATCGCGGGAGGCCGGTACGCTTCGGCGCAGGACATCGAGATTCTCCAGGTTCAGCCGAATTTTTACATGATCGCTGGAGCCGGTGGGAACATCGGTGTGCAAATCGGTTCAGCCGGGATTGTTCTCGTCGATACAGGCTCGGCAGGAACGAGTGATAAGGTTCTGGCGGCACTCAAGAAAATCTCCGAAAAGCCCATCCGCTACATCATCGACACCAGTGCCGACCCGGACCACGCCGGCGGCAACAGCGCATTGGCCAGGGCAGGCCTGTCGATCATCTCAGGCGCGGTCGGGAACCCGGCTTTCGGCGAGGACGTACTTGGGAACAATGGAGCGGCGAGCGTGCTGGCTCACGACAATGTTCTGTCGCGCATGAACGCGGGCGATTCTGCAGAATGGCCGACGAAGACCTACACGTCCAAGTTCTACAAAATGTCTCTTAACGGAGAGGGCATTGAGGTTTTTCACCAGCCTGCAGCTCACTCCGACGGTGATAGTTTTGTTTTATTCCGCCGATCCAATGTGATCGTTGCCGGTGATCTTTTCGACCCCACGCGCTTTCCGGTCATCGACAGGGATAAGGGCGGCAGCATTCATGGGGTCATCGATGCTTTGAATCGATTACTCGAGCTGACGATACCGCCATATCCGCAGCCCTGGCTGGCGGAACGCACGTATGTGATTCCAGGGCACGGCCCAATATCGGATTCTCACGATGTACTGGAATATCGCGACATGGTCGTGATCGTGACGGATATCATCCAGGACATGATCAACCGGGGTATGACACTGGAGCAGGTTCAAGCAGCAAATCCCACCGACGGCTATAACGCACGATATGGCGCCAGTACCGGTCCCTGGACAACGGAGATGTTTGTGACAGCTGTCTATAAAGGTCTATCCGCGAAACGGCGCTGATGAAGACGGTGTTGCGCTTGGAAACTGCATTGACGCATTCCCCTCCTCGCAGAGGAGGCGAATTCGGTCGTGTGCTTCTGATCTTATGTCTACTTTCTCTGTGCCCCCGTCTGCCTGGATTCGCCCAGAACGCACCCAGCGCAAAGGCATCTGCGCCGATTGACCTCTCGGGGTATTGGGTCACTATCATCACGCCGGACTGGCGGGAACGAATGGTGACGCCGGCCAGGGGAGACTATCTCGCCGTACCACTCACCGCAGCCGCACAAAAAATTGCGGATGCCTGGGATCCCGCGAAAGACGAGGCCGCCGGCGAACAGTGCCGCTCTTACGGCTCGCCGGCGATTAATGCAGCTCCAACGCGCTTTCACATCACGTGGCAGGATGACAACACGCTGAAGGTCGAGACCGACTACGGAATGCAGACGCGGCTATTCCACTTCGGGAATTGGAAGCCACCCGCCGGTCCCGCGACGTGGCAGGGGGATTCAATCGCGACGTGGGAGTTAACCGGACCTGCCCAGGCAAGAAAATCCGGAAACTTAAGAGTGACCACAACCCATGTCCGCCCGGGGTACTTCCGAAAGAACGGAATTCCGTACAGTGCAAACGTTCGCATGATCGAGTTCTGGGACTTGTTCACAGATCCCGGCGGGACCCAAAGAATCATGATTACGCAACAAATCGAAGATCCGGAATACCTGTTTCGCACCTGGATTACGACCTACAACTTCAAGAAAGAGCCGGAGGCATCGAAATGGGATCCAACGCCCTGCTCGTCAAGGTGGTGAACGATGATCGATAAATTCAGAAAAGTTGCTATGGAGAGTCTCGCCGTGCTTTTGGGCACGCTGTTGATGAGTGGTCCGGCGTTTGCGCAGGTCGATCTATCCGGGGTTTGGGGGTTCGTCAGAGGTCAGTACGGCCAGGAAAACGGTGGCGGTTCCGATATCGGCGACTTTACCGGCATTCCTCTTAACGACGAAGGTCGAGCGGTCGGCTTGAGTTTCTCCGCCGCTCAATGGTCGGAGCCGGAACGGCAGTGCCAGTACTACTCGCCTCGCTATGTTTCGACGGGACCCTTCGCGCTGAACATCTGGAGCGACACCGATCCCGTAACGGGCAAGATCATCTCCTGGAACATGGGCGCATGGATTGACAAGGACATCGTTACTGTTTGGATGGATGGACGCCCACATCCGTCAGCCAGCGCATTTCATCCTTTTGGCGGCTTCGCGACCGGCACCTGGGAAGGTGACACACTGGTGATTCGGACGACGCATATCAAGTGGAGCATCCTGCGGATCAATGGAGTGCAACATAGCGATCGGGCGACAATGACGCAGTACATCGTTCGCCATGGAGATCTTCTCTCGATGTTGACGTATTTTGAGGACCCGGTCTATTTATCAGAACCGTTCGTCCTGAGCTCCGTATGGCAAGTGAACCCCAAGGCAAATTCAATTCGCACGTCGCCCGCGTGCGAACCGATTAACGAGTCTCCCAGGCTGGAGAATACTTCGATAGTTCCGCACTATCTGCCGGGCAAGAACCCGTTCGCAAACGATTACGCACGGTACTACAACTTACCCTTGGAGGCCGCTCAGGGTGGGGCGCAAACGATGTATCCGGAATTCCGGAAGAAGCTCAAAGATGTCTACCATTACGTTCCACCCGAGAAGTGCACGCGTTACTGTTGCGACTCACCGGATCCTGCCGTGAAATGCATCCGCGATGGAAGCGGCCAGGTACGCTGAATGTTGTCAGAAGCAGAGTGCCTGATCGAAGACGGGAGGGACAAATGAAAACGAGACTGCTGGTTCTAGCGGCGGCGGGAGGCGCTATAGCCGCTCTGAATTTCGGTTTCTTCGGGCCGAGCGCAAAGGCCCAGCAGACGGGCTCCGCTCCTACCAAAATGTCGGCTGCGGAGTTCGAGCGCCTCTTCAAGCAGAACACGAACTGGGGACGCTGGGGCAAAGACGACGTGCTCGGTACCATCAACCTGATCACCGATCAAAAACGAAAACAGGCCGCCGCCCTGGTCAAGAGCGGGATTTCCATTTCGGTCGCGCATGATTTGAGCACGGAGCAGGCGGCCGACAACCCCCGGCCATTGAAACGGGAGGTGGCCCCGAACTTCCGGACCGATACCTATTTTTTCCAGTATCACGGCACCTTCGTTACGCATCAAGATGCGTTATGCCACTACACGTTTGATAACCACGTCTATAACGAACGGCCGCTGAATACGAAGGACTGCTTTCCGGGGATCGAGAATCTGAAAAACGGCATTGTGACGCGCGGAATTTTAATCGACATTCCGCGGCTCAGGGGTGTGCCTTATCTGGAGCCGGATGCCGCTATATTCCAGAAGGATATAGACGCCTGGGAAAAAATGGCGGGCGTCAAAGTTGGTTCGGGCGACGCCGTGATCCTGCGCACCGGCAGGTGGGCACGGCGTGAGAAAAAGGGTCCCTGGAACGCAATCGCCAATGCCGCCGGATTTGATGTGACGGTGGCTCCATGGTTTAAGGCTCGCGACGTGGCGCTCGCGGGCGGTGACGTCACGGTGGAAATTCATACGGACCCTCCCGTCGTCGAGGGACAGACTACACCGCTTCACACAATTCTCATTGCAGGACTTGGGATGCCGATCATCGATGATTTCGATCCCGAAGCTCTGGCCGAAATGTGCGCGCGCTTGCATCGATGGGAGTTCCTGCTCGTCGTCGCTCCTTTGCGCGTTCCAAACGGCACCGGCGGCCCGGTGAATCCGATAGCGATCTTCTAACGCCACAGGATCCGCAAAGAGCGGAAATTTTAAACCTCGTCTCGTACATGGGCTAATTTCCCAACACCGTCGTGGTATCGCTTTGGCTTTTCCGGAGGCGGGGAAGCCTGTGCAAAGGCCGCCATTGCCAAGGTTCAAGATCAGTTGAAATAAGTCCGCGAGGTTACCATTCGACTGAACCTGCAATCTGCTTCGTTGTGATGTTGAGGCGATTAAAGATGTTGGTCAGTGCAATCCACAATATCAATGAAGACAACGCCTTTTCATCGTAGTGCCGAGTGGCCTCCTTCCAGACATCGTCCGGCACCGGGTCGGGCCGGTCGTTAAGCCGCGTCGCCGCTTCGGCGAGCGCGAGCGCCGCGCGCTCGGCGTCGGAAAAATAAGGTGCGTCGCGCCATGCGGCGACAGCGAAAAGCCTTTCGTCCTTTTCGCCAGCCTTCCTGGCATGACGTGCGCCGCCGTCGACGCACAAACTGCAACCATTAATCTGACTGACGCGCAAATGCACCAGTTGAAGCGTCGCAGAAGGCACGCCGCCCTTAGCGGCGGCAGCCTGTAACGCTGGCTGACAACAGTGGTTGCCCGCATTTGCCTGGATATCCTGCGCACGCGATCGTCCCGGCGCGAAGAAGTTTTGCCCGATAGTCCAGCGGGCGCAACCCG
>Ga0137377_10003142_pt1 | contig 12648 bp, 10 predicted proteins | sample SagtaG_22_FD_104815 | JGI IMG/M metagenome (GOLD analysis project Ga0137377, IMG submission 104815) | Vadose zone soil microbial communities from Sagehorn Ranch, Mendocino, California, USA - Sage2_L_40_16 metaG | ecosystem: Environmental > Terrestrial > Soil > Vadose zone | place: USA... | reverse complement strand
GCGGGTGGCTTCTTGAGCGCGCGGGCGCGTTGGGCAGAGGTGACGACGACGGCGCCGCCTCCGTCCGTCACCAGGCAGCAGTCGCGCACGGTGAATGGATAGCTCACCATGCGCGAGGAAAGGACGCCTTCGATGGTCAGCGGCTTCTTTTCCCAGGCAGCGGGATTGAGCAGCGCCCATTCGCGCGCCGCGACGGCAACCGCCGCGAGCTGCTCGCGCGTCGTGCCGAATTCATGCATATGCCGCGAAGCGGCGAGCGCGTATGCGCTTGCCGGCATGAACGGTCTGAACGGGGTTTCGTAGGGGTTGATCTCACGCACGGTCGCCTGTTTGCGCCCGACGCTGCGCTGCGTGCTGCCATAGGCGATCACCGCGACATTGCACAGCCCAAGCGCAATCGCGCCCATCGCATGGGCCACATGGTATTCGAACGAGGATCCCCCGACGATCGTCGAGCCAAGGAAGGCCGGATTTATGCCGAGATATTCGGCGAGCGCCAGCACCGACAACCGGCTCTGGGCCGTCGCCGAGAACAAGCAGTCGACGTCCTTCAGGCTCAACCCGCAGTCATCGAGCGCACGCCTGGTCCCCTGTGCCATCAGGTCGATAACCGAGAGACCGTCTGCGACCTGGCCGAGATCGGATTCCGCCACCCCGACGATCGCCGCACTGCCCCGTTTGAGCCCATCCATTACGCCGCCTCCACTGGAACGAAGACCGGATAGGGCACCTCATCACCGCCCGGACGATGCACACGAAAGCGCACGCGCAGTCCGATCCGCACCTGGTCGGGCGCCACCTCCTCGACCCGGCTCATTATCCGGAAGCCTTCCTCGCAGTCGATCAAGGCCACATTATAGGGTGCGCCCTCCGGTGGATGCACAACGGTTGTCGCGTAGACGGTCCCGATCCCGGCGCTGACCCGCCATTCCAGCCGGTCGCTGCCGGTGAAGGGACACACCACGCGGGGGAAAAACACCGGTCGCCCCGCCGCGAGGCTGAACTGATAGGCGAGCTCGCCGCGCTCGAGATGATCGAGGTAGACCCGAAGAGGCGATTGAACGTCTGCCGGCATGGACTGTTGCCCGTTTTCGCTTCACAATTCCATTTGTCTTAGCCCCGCTGAGTATGGCTGAGCAACCGCGATGTGTTCGGCTTTCAACGTGCCACGCCTGAGTGACACGCGCAGCGAGGCAAGACGATGCGAGGAGACGAATGATCAAGGTCCCGCAACAGCAAATTCCAGGTGTTTATCACCGCCGCGTCGGCGACATCGTGGTCACCACGATCAGCGACGGCTTCCTCGACGGCGCGCTGGACGTGCTCCGCAACATTGACCCGGAGGACGCGCGGCAGATCCTCACCGAATCGTTCCGGCCTGCCCGCCGCACGGCCGTCAATGCATTCCTGGTCTATTCGGCCGGCCGGCTCGCCCTGATCGAAACCGGATCGGGCAACTACTTGCAGCCGACGGCCGGAAAGGCGATGGCCAACATCAAGGCGGCAGGTGTTGACCCGGCCGACATCGAGGCCGTTCTGCTGACCCACATGCATCCCGACCATTCGGCCGGCCTGACCGACATGGCGACCGGCCAACGGAATTTTCCCAATGCCGAGCTTGTCGTGCACGAGAACGAACCCCGCCATTGGTTCGACGACGCCAAAATGGCGGGCGCAACCGAGAGGGCGCGCAAGCTCTACTTCCAGTGCGCCCGGGAGCAAACCGCGCCCTACAGGGACCGCATGCGGCTATTCAAGCAGGGTGAAATCTTTCCCGGCGTCACCGCGATTCCGCGCCACGGCCACACCCCCGGGCACACGACATTCCTGATCAGCTCCGGCAAGGAGCAACTCCTCGTCTGGGGCGATACGGTGCACGTGCCGGAGGTGCAAACCGCGCGGCCCGAGGTCTGCATGGAGTTCGACACCGATGCCGATGCTGCCGCCGCCTCGCGGCGCAGCGTATTCGACATGGTCGCCGCGGAGCGGCTGCTCGTCACCGGCATGCACCTGCATTTTCCGGGATTCGCGCATCTCGCGCGCCGCGGCTCCGGCTATCAGCTGATCCCTGCCGCCTGGGAGCACTCCCTGTAATCGGTGGCGCGGTCACTTGATCTTGATGCCCGTCGCAGCGATGACCTTGCCCCAGCGCTCGATCTCGCTCTTGACGTAGCTTGCAAATTCCGGCGACGGGTTGCCGACCGCAATGGCGCTCAACGCCGCAAGCTTGTCCTTGACTTCGGGCGCGTGCAGAGCTTCGACCGCGGCGGAATGAAGCTTGGCGACGATCGCCGGCGGGGTGGCAATCGGCGCCACCAGGCCATACCAGTTGTCGGCTTCGACTTGGGGCATGCCAAGCTCTGCGGTGGTCGGCACTGAAGGCAGGTTCGCAATCCGGACCCGGCTACCGATCGCCAGCGCACGCAGTTTGCCCGACTGTATGCTGCCGAGCAGCACCGGCACGTCCGCAAACATCAGTTGAACGTGGCCGCCGAGCAGGTCATTCACCGCCGGTGCTGCGCCGGTGTATGGCACGTGCACGAGGTCGATCTGGGCGGTGAGCTTGAGCAGCTCCATGGCGAGATGCGGCATGCCGCCGGCGCCGGTCGAGGCAAATGCCAGCTTGCCGGGCTGCGACTTCGCCAGGACGACGAGCTCAGCCAAGCTCTTGACGGGCACGTTTTCGCTGACCACGAGAATTTCCGGCACCGATACGACCTGGGTAATGAGCGCCAGATCCTTGAGCGGTTGGAACGGCATGCTTTCGCGTAGATTTACATTCATGGCGAGCCCGCTCGCGGGCGCGATTGCAATGGTGTAGCCGTCGGGTTCCGCCTTGGCGACCGAGGAGATGCCGGTGAGGCCGCCTGCGCCTGCACGGGACTCAATGACGATCGCCTGTCCGAGCACGGTCGCCATTTTCTCCGTCAAAATGCGGCTCATCGTATCGGCGGGCCCGCCGGCAGGAAACGGCACGACGAACTTCACCGTGCGGTTCGGAAATTCCTGGGTTATCGCCAGGGCCGGCCATGCCAGAACGCAGATTACGCACATGAGGCGCATCAACGTGAACATTGCCACGGACTCCCCACTGGCAGCGGGCACACACCAGCCACAACTCCTACCACATGCTGCGGGTGTGTGCCATCTGCGACGGCATCGTCCACACGGCACGGGCCTCAGGTTAACGCCGCCATCTCGGTTCATCTCGATTGACCCCAATTTGAGCGAGCCATTCATCATTGAGAATCGCTCCCGGGCGAGCACAAATATATTGTCACTAAGGCAATCCTCAAAGCTGCGTTGGATGGCCACATCCCTGTCTTCATCAGCCCAATTGGGCCACCAGGCAGGAGCTATCGCGTTGTTGAGGTAGAGCCGACGCGCTGCGCAAGCTCAACCGACGCGATTGTCCCGGAGCGGACATTGAGGCTCGCGCCATCGCCATCCGATCGAGCCAGGTCGATCAAGTCGGCCGACGCGGCACGATCGCGATTGGAGTAAACGTGTACACGGGCTCCCCATGTTGATTGAAAGCTGTCCATTTGATCCGAGCGATTCCCTGGGGCTTCGTCTTTGCTGGTGTGAGTTCGATAACCTCTCCTTCGAGGTGGAGGGCATCGCCGGGCCGCACCGGGGCCAACCACCGCAATTCGTCGACGCCCAGGCCCAACAAAGGGTGCGGTCCGAATGGGCGGACCTGCACGGCCAACCGCATCGCAATCGCCGCGGTATGCCATCCCGAAGCAGCGAGTCCCTTGAGGGGCGTCCGCTCGGCGGCCGCTTCGTCCAGATGATAGGGTTGAGGATCGAATTCAGTCGCAAAGCGTTTGATGTCTTCGCGCGTGACGACCTTTCCTGAGCTTGTGAAGCGCATGCCCAGAGCGAGGTCTTCAAACCACTCAATCATCAATTTCTCTCCAATGTTGCTAGGAAACGATGCTCGCTAACGACCCGGCCAGATCGGACAGGAGCGGTGGCGTGGCCACGATAGAGCAACTCATGCCGGCGCGACGATGCCGCCGCCGAGCTGCGAGCCGACATCGCGCCGGAGACGCGGCCGCCAAACGAACAGCACATTATTCTCCTTAATCGCAATGAGATCGACAGCGCGCTCACAAGGCGAAACGCACCTTAACCTCGACGGTTGTCGGCTGAATATCGTTCACATCGCTTGGGATTTCTGGAACTTCAGGGTTCTGAAATGCCGATTACTCAAACCGGGCGAAAGAGCGCCTTTCGCAATGTAGATTTCGTCACCAAGAAGCGGCTCTAGATTGGCCGGCAGGGGTCCGCTGCCGGACACCGTCTGGCAAGTAGGGGTTCCCTCGCGTCGGGCGCCGAGCAGTAGGTTAGGCGTATCAAATTGCAATTAGGATCATTGCCATATCGCAGTATAGGGTTCGCATATGAAGGCGACCTTCAGTATCGACGACACGGTGATGGAAGCGCGAGGCAGCGCGCCAGGGACGCACCATGTCGGAAAGGTCGAGACTGCGCTGCGTCTGCTGCTCCGTTCACAACGGAAACGAGGGTCTCTTCCGGTACTGCCGAGCTTCCACCGCTCAGATTTGCAAGTGAGAAACTGCGCCATCGATCGAGATGTCGCTGAAACCGCGGTTGGCATGCATGCGGAAATCGGACACGTCGTTAAGCGCGTAGCCCGGCCTGGCACCGCGGGGAAGTTTGATGTGCAGGAGATCGGCGCCGCTAACGTCGCCGAGCCAGAATGATGGGCGCGCATCCGCCGCCACGCTGGCGACCTCAACATTGCTGAGCTCAATATTGCGGACGTGACGCAGATAGAAATGCTGTGCCGGCAGCGGACCGAAACGTACCGGCTCGGGATAGTCATCCGGCCGTTCGGCCGGCTGCAAGGCAGCCATTTCGGCCGTGCCGCCGCCCTTGTGCACGAAGGTACAGTCGCTGATCTTGATGTCTTCAACGGCATGGCCCGGGATGCCGCTGATGATCGAGGGCATCTCGTTCAGCGGCCCATGACAGGTGATGTTGCTGATCAGCACCCGTTTAAGCGTACCGATCGGGATCTCCGTGGGGCCACGCATGCGCGCGCCCAGGCGCAGGAAAATCGGCGCGTTGCGGATGTCGCGCATGGTAACGCCGACCACTGTGATGTCTTCCATGATTCCGCCATCCACGCTCTCCAGCGCGAGGCCGCGGCAGCTCTCGAAGATGCAGTTCGTGATGGCAATGTTCCTGAATCCGCCATTCGACTCCGTGCCGAACTTGATGCGGCCGGTGCGTCGCCAGTCAGGGTCCTCCGAGACTTCCGGAGAGGGTCTAAAGCTGCCGTCGAGCAGCGCCCCGACCTGGTAGGCGCCGGTGACGTAGCAATTGGCGATTGTGACATTCTCGGTCGCGCGTGCATATCCGAGGGCAAATGAGCTTTTCGGACAGATCGCGTCGTCCCATGGTGAGTTCACACTGCAGTTTGCGACGCGCACGTTGCGACAGCAATCGATGTTGATTCCGTCACGGTTGGTGTCGATCTTGAGATTATCAATCGTCAAGTTGTCGACCCCGGTCGCCAGAATGGCGAAGTGCCCGCAGGCCAGCATCGAAAGATCGCGCAAGATGACGTTGCGGCAGTTCTTGAGGGCGATCGCCTTGTTGCCGACGCCTGGTGCTTCCTCGATCGGAAGATCAGGGTCGTCATGCCCGCGGGCCAGTCCGCGTCCCCAGATGAGTCCGGGCCCGAGGACGGCGACATCGTGGATGTTCTCGCCCCAGATCAGGCTGTTGTGCCAGTGGTTATGGCCAAAATCCTGAAAAGCTTCCCAAGGCGCATTGGACTCGGCCGGATCGTAGCCGGAGGTGGTTCCTTCGTGCGGGGTGTCGGCTGCCAAGATCGTGGCGCCTTGATCGAGGTAGAGTGCCACGGCGCTGGTCAGGCGAAGCGAGTAGCACGCGTAGGTGCCGGCCGGGACGTACACAGTACCACCACCCTTGGCGCCTGCGGCCTCGATGGCCCGGTTGATCGCAGGCGAATCTATGTTCTTGCCATCGCCTATTGCGCCGAAGCTGCGAACGTCGAAGACAGTGCCGGCCCCGGCGCCAGGTAACGGCGCAATCGCCGACCGCGCGCCTCGCGACAGCATCGCGGGCGCGACCAAGGTGACAATGCCGGCCAGCTTGAGAAATTCCCTGCGGATTTGGTCCATGGCGAGTGAGCCGTAAGAAGCGCGCTCTTGGCGCAGCGTGTGTTGCGACAGTCAGAGCCATGACGCCGGGACAAGCCTGGCGGCGACGGCGGGATGTGCGATTCGACACGATCGAAATCCGCTGTAGTATCGCATTGCCCGGCAATCCGTTCAAACTCAACGCAGCTGCTTGCAAGCATGACAGGGCTGAGTGAAACGATCAGCCGAACCGGCGCGGGGTCGCCCCTCACAAATCCAAGGGTGACTCGCCTGAGCGTTCGTTTTTCTCCGCGAGTTCTGCCAACCGCAGCCACATCGTTGCCATTTCTATAAGCAGCGCTTTCTCGCTGGCGTCGTCGCGATGCTGGGACAGGCTCACACATTCGGCAGCGTATTGACGATAAGTATCCGCGGCAGTCATCGAACTCCCCCATCAATCACTCGCCGTGCAAACCCGTTCGGATGGTTTTCGTTCCGGTACGCAACTCTTCAACTCTTATCAACAGCGCGTGAGTGATCCAATCCGCATTCCGCGCGCGTCCAAGTAGCGCCGAAGCGTCTCAGCTGAGCACGAGCGGTCGACGAGGCCAATATATGTGTCCGGCCGCAGCAGATAGAGCGTATCGTGGAGAATCCCGGCTTCTTCGTACTCGGATCGCCATGTGAAAACATGGAGTGGTACACCGTGTTCCTGGCACCAGGCCGCCAAGTCAGGCTTGGCGCGGCCATAGACATGCACCTGCCAGACAATGTGGGCGAGAGGCTCGTAATTATCAGTGCCTTCTGCCACCACCCAAGGAAGGCGATCGCCCCCATGGATGTCTCCAGCCTCGCCGGCGTTAAAGGAGCAATGGCGATAATTGATCATGATTTGCGATACCGTTCGAAACAAGAAATCGCGCACGGCCTCGAATTTGGCCAACGTCGGAATTGCGACTGGCGCGATGCGCGTGCGCAACAGGCCGGCAATTCTTCCCTCAGCCGTCGCGAGCGTGAAGACCCGATCAGTGGTCTTGACCAGACGCTGTGCGAAAGCGATGCGCTCGTTCTCATAGGTGTCGAGAAGCGCATCGGATGCGCCGCGACCGAGTACGGCTGTGAGTTTCCAGGCGAGATTGATTGCGTCGCCGATCCCGGTATTCATTCCCTGCCCGCCGGCAGGACTATGAATATGTGCCGCGTCGCCGAGCAGAAACGCGCGACCTTTGCGGAAATGCTGCGTTACACGGTGATGAACATGATAGGTCGAAAACCAATTCACCTTCTCGACATGGATCTTGAGGTTCTCTATGACCCGGCCGCTGACGTCCTCGAATTTGAGCGTATCGGCCAGATCGGCGCGGTCGTCACGCACCGTCCCGATCAGCCGGGCGCGTCCTTTCCCGGCGAGCGGAAACACGGCAAGGAAATCAGCCTCTTCAAGGTCGACATGCAACTCACCATCGATTGCCGGGCCAGACGCCTCGACATCCGCGACATAAAAGAGATGACGGTAGGTGCCGCCCGGATACCCCGTGCCCATCGTCTCGCGCACGATCGAGCGCACGCCGTCGCATCCGGCAATGTAGGCGGCTTCGCAACGCTCTTCCTGCCCGTCAGGCCCCCGCAGCCGCGCTATGACGCGTCCGCCCTCGTCGCGGTACCCGAGTAGCTCAGTATTGCGTTCGACTGAGACGCCAAGCCCCTCCAGAGTCGCGATCAGCAATCGCTCGTGCTCGTCCTGAGGGAAGATCTGCAGGAACGAGTAGCGGGTCAATTGCGCGCCGACTTCTTCGAACGAAACGCGCGCCTGCGGCTCGCCCTTGACCCAGAGCTGAACAGCTGGAACCTTGTGGCCGCGTGTAACCACGAGATCAGCCAACCCGAGCTGGCGATAGAGCTCAAGAGTGCGCGCGTGTACGGCCAGCGCACGCGAGGTCGTACCGGGTTCAGCTGTCTTGTCGATGATGCGTATCTTGGCGCCGAGCTTCGTTAACCACAGGGCCAGGACCAAGCCGGTCGGGCCCGCACCGGCGATCAGGACATCACTGCGCATCATGATTATCCTCCAGAACATCACCGCTTGTTGTTTAAGGTGCCGGCTAAGCTGCCAAACGGCGTCCCGTAGGCTCCAGAACGCCAAAACCGCAGCCGGCAGGCACTCGCGGAACCGTTCCGCCGAACATAGGTGCATGCGCGAACAGAGCTAGGTCTCACAAAACTTTTGTCGGAGCGAACACGCGTGGGTTCGATGTGAGGTAACGGCAATTGTCAGGGTGACGTCTGCCATCAGAAGGTGCGAACAGAAAACATAGCGGAAAAGGCGGCGCCAGATGGCACACATTACGGTAGGGAGGAACCCACCTGGTCGCCGCAGTTAGAAAGGAAGTACGTTATAAGAGTTCAATATAGGTTTGCCTTTGCTAAAGAAGAGTTCCTGTTGATATCAACTTTCTGTCAGCTATTCGTGAAGGAGCGGCTTGTCCATTCACCAAATAGATGTTCCTATCCCTTTAATGAAAATTAGTCCCTAGCGTGCGGGCGCTCCTGACGATGTAAAAAGGTGCGATCAAAATCTCGTTACGAGGGGCGTCCCAATCGCGTGATGTCAACAGCCCTGGCGCTCGGCTCAACCGTAGCCCCTTGCTTAGCTTGATAGCGGCACACGTTGTTATGGCCGTCGTCGGCTCCGCGCGGGTCCGACCGATCAGGATCTCTCAATTCAGGAAGCTCCTTGTGGCGGATGGAAAACTAATCAGAAAACAAGTTCTGCAACGGATTGCCGGCCAGCCCGCAAAATCCCGTCTTCGCATCTCGATCAGCCCACCTCCACATCATGCAACCTGAGCCCCAGCATCTGAAAAACTTCGCCCGGAACAGCCAATGGAGTCGTGGGAAGAAAGTCCGGAATAGCGCGTTCTTCAGCCGGTTCCAGCGACCGGGATTGGAGCGATTGCTGGCCTGCCACACATTTGCCCATCTGATCCGGGCCATCGGGCACCACATCGACCGTTTGGCCTGCCGCTCCGTTAGTATCATGGGTTGGCCCTCGGCTCACGCCGTGAAGACGCTTTTTGCAAAGCCGCGGATCGCTTGAGCAAAAGCGTTTAAGAACCCTGGCCTTCTCCGACGGAAGAATGCCGGAGCGCGGGGTTCGCGCGGGTGGTGTCTTTCGGCATATCCAACGCAGGCTAGCCTGCCGCGTTCCGAGTCGGCTCGGAGCAGGGTTAACGTGGCGCCCAGCGCTCACGGATTGGGGGGCGCGCTGCGCCGAGGGCGGTGTTGCCGGGGCTGTGAGGTGGCACGACCGCGGGCTTTGCGGGGCGTCAATAAGACTGGCACCGGCGATGACGATCCGACGCTGATCAAGGTGGTCGCGGCATAATGGGTCGTCTTGGGCCTGCGTTGTTGGTTGTGCTGGCCGTATCGGCCGGAAGCTTCGACAGGCCGATTATGCTGAAAGCCGGCAAACTGGCGCGCCGAGGCGCCGCTTCAAGGACTTCACTCTGAAAAACCGCAAGCCGCGCGGGATAACGATCGCAGCACTTTTCGGACGCGGGTAGCTCTTTGGTTACCTGGTCCGCGTGAGGTCCTCGCCACCGCAGATCCAGAGCGAGCAGCCCTCAATCCTAATGCTTGATGGGCCAGTCTCGATCAGGTTCCCCGCGTAGTTGTTACCGTCTTTGGCATTGTAGAGCTGCCCCGACCACTTGGTGGGGCCCTCGGGCTGCATCGAGATCAGAACCTCGGCTCCGACCAGGGGTCGGTCGCGTTTTGCCGGATCGACGTTGTTTTTGTCCGTAGGCGGCCTGCCTGTCGCCGGATCGATCGGTGGATTGGACTGCGCGATGAAGCCACATAAATTGCGACCGCACGGGCTTACCCGTATCTTCGCGCCGTCTTTCGTAAGCCACAGGCCGACCGGGGAAGCTGATCCGGTCTCAACGCTCGCCGCAAGACAAGCCACCGCAAGACACGCCGACAACATCCAATGCATGAACGCCTCCAGACCAGAAATCGCGCCTTCATTGGAACGCGCGTCGTGAAAGGCGGCTATTCCGCCGAGTTCCAGGGTCCAGGCGAGGGTGACGGGCTTTAACCTCTATTCGTGCCCGTCAACTTCGCTCGTATCTGTTCTCAAGGACAACCAACGCGAAGCCGGGCATCAGCAGGAGGATGGTCAACCACCACCCGCCAAACGAGGAACGCCATGCAGAAAAGCATCGCCAGCACAAACACTACGTGTCCAATCCACGCGACGGAATGTTTGGCATCGCGATTAATCTCCTCTGAGAAAGCGGCGCCCGGATGGCTGGCAGGGGGGAATGCGCGGGGGAGAACCGAGCCATCGGGCGCCGCAGTCACGATAACATCACCAGGACCCTTGCTGGGCCCTATGTCATTAACCTGACAGAGCTACATTGGTTCCCCGGCGGGAACCGATCGCCATTGGCGAATCCTGGCCTGGTCCGGCTCCACGGGCTCGGTCGTTGAGAAGTCCGAAGGGCTGGCGACGTCTTTGTGGGCGTCATCTGCGGGCTGCATTTCGTCAATCCGAGCAAGATGGCCGGCGAATGCAGCAATAGGCCGGGTCAATTTTCCGTTATGTCGGAAACCCGACGGGTAGTTCAGCGTTTGCACCGTTGCGCGCGGTCGGCGGACCGCGCGTCCCCGGCTCTCTTGTTGTTCTCCCCCACCACCCCCAATGGCAGGGAGCCGGGGTCAAACAGATACCGCGTGGCGCGCACGCCCTTTGTCGCACAATCAAGGAGGACAGTATGTATCGCCCGCTTCTGATCGGCACAGCGACGGTGGCCGTTCTGATGACCGCGTCGTTGATACCGAATCTCGCGGCGGCAATACCTTTGAGCGGACAGACCGACATCCCTTTAGCGCTCAAACAGGTCGATCCGATCGAAAAAGTTGCACTATGCTTTTACCTCGACGGCTGGAACGGTCCCGGCCTTTATCAATGCGGCTATCGCCACCGTCACGGCGAGGGCTTCGTGCGCCGTGAGCGCGAGGAACGCCGCGAGCGCTTTGAAGATCGCCGCGAGCGCGGCGAACGCTTTGATGATCGTCGAGAACGCCGCGGGCGTCTTGAGGATCGTCGCTATTAGGCCGCTCGTGAAAGATCTTGATCATCTGTAACTGGGCCAATCGAGCGGTTGACTGGCAGTCTGAAAGCAGGCTGACGACAACGAACTGAACGCAGGCTGACGACAACGAAGGAGCCAATGATGAACAGAATCTTTGCTTTTTTTGCAGGTGTGGCAATTGTGCTTGGCTCGCTTGCGATCGCGCCGGACGCCAACGCGCGTGTGCGGCACTTTGGCCAGTATGGCTATTACTACGGGTACTACGGGGGGAGCCCCATGTACGCGCCCGATCGACCAGCGCCTCGGAGATATAACAATCCAGGTCGCCCAGACTTCCAGGACGGGTCGCGCGGGTAAGCTCAAAGTCTCGCGTTCTATGCGCCGGGTGGCCCTGGCCGCCTGGCCTTTCTCATTTGAGAGCGAGCTGGCCGCTAGGGCAATGGCCCGCCGGTGCGACGCCGTTGGTAGGCCCGCTAGGTCGTGCCGCCGGGCAATTCCACTACGAGGCGGCAATGATGGAGCGCATTGGTTGCGTTTCGTTCGTCGGTATTCCCCCGTTCGAGCTCGATGAGTCGGATTCAATGCGCTGAGTTTGGTCATATTCGGTTAGGATCAGTTGTGATGACGAATCTTTGGGCCGGAAGTCGACCGCAGTTCTCGAGGCGGAGGCACAGGAAACAGAGGTTCAGACGCTGACCACGCATGGGGGCGTTCCCCTCAGGCGAACTCTCTCAGCGCAGCCGGTTCGTTTTGGTAAACGTCAAACTCGCTCCACGAGAACCGTTGCACGCTAGCGATAGCGTTTACGGACCGTTGCAACCGGGCCCGGCGTAAACATCTGGGGGCGGACGCGAACAGCAAATAAGCCCCACTATCACCACCAGGAAGCAGAAGGACACGTTCGTAGAATCTCGTATTTGAAATCGTGTGCGTGGTTGCATAGCAACCACGCGGTCCCTACCCGCGGGCGGGTCTCAGTCATGTGGTGCTAACAGTCAAACATTGAAGCAACGGAGACGGCAATGCAGCAGCTTCGTAAGCTCATCGACGATTCAAATCATTGGCGCTTTCGTTCAAATGAGATGCGTTTGGCTGCAGAGAAGACAGCAGATCGCAAGGCCAAGGCCACCATGACGGGAGCGGCCGACGCGTACGATAAGCTTGCGACAGAAACGAGGTCGAGGAGGTATCGGAAAAGTCAAATGAGGCAGTAACTCCCGATGGCCGTCGTGCTCGATCGTCGCTGGCGAGGTCGGGGGATCCGCAAAGGTGTAGGGGTTACGGTTGCGGGTTTCCGCCACTAGAGGGTTTCCCGCCCGATTTGAATCGGTGGGATTCCCAAGGGGTTAGAGGTGAGCAATTCTTCTGGCATTGATTCTCTTTTAAGGGGGTGGTCAATGCCGAAGTCT
>Ga0137377_10003133_pt1 | contig 12664 bp, 10 predicted proteins | sample SagtaG_22_FD_104815 | JGI IMG/M metagenome (GOLD analysis project Ga0137377, IMG submission 104815) | Vadose zone soil microbial communities from Sagehorn Ranch, Mendocino, California, USA - Sage2_L_40_16 metaG | ecosystem: Environmental > Terrestrial > Soil > Vadose zone | place: USA... | reverse complement strand
TCCTGCGCCTGGAACAGGCGGTGCAGATGGCGCAGCGAGATGTGGTGCGCCGACGCGATCCTGGCCGGCGTCAGGTCGGCGTCGCCGAGATGCTGGTCGATGAAGGCGTGCACGCGCAGCAGCGTCGTCCGCTCGCGTGCGTCGGGCGGCAGCACGCCGTCCGCGCCGGCCCGCTCAGCCACGGCCGTCGCGACGAGGTCCATCAGCACCGTGCAGAGCCGCGCGGCGCTGGCGGGCCGATAGCTCTCCAGATCCGCGGCGACCCTGGTCAGGAACGGCGCGGCCAGCCCGGCAGCCGTCACGTCCGCGGTGATCGGCACCGCGGTCATCGCGGCGGCCATGTCAGCCGGGACCGCCAGCAGGTCACGCGGGAAGCCGAAGACGGCCAGCCTGACCGCCGAGTCGTACACCAGCTCGTAGGGCCTGGCGAAGTCGTAGATCGCGAACTCCCCTGAGCGCAGCCGCGCCGTCTTGCCGTCCTGCTCCAGCCGCAGGCCTCCTGACATGGCCAGGACGACGCGGTAGAGCTCGCTGCTGCCGCGGCGGATCAGGCCGGGGGTGCGATGCACGCTGTGCGGCGTGGAAGTCAGCACGCTGCCGACGTTGACGGGGCCGAGCGCCCCGGCACCGATCTCACCCCAGAGCGGCACGTCAGGGTCGGCACGGAAGTCCAGGGGACCGAGGGTGTCGCAGACGATGCTGCGCCACGCGTCGTAGCGCTGCCCGGGCGGGATGTCGCTGGTGCGGATCAGGATGGCCATGTCGCCTCCGTCGCTGCCAGGTTCCAGGCTAGCGATGTCACGGGCGGCGGCGGACTACGCCGGTGCGGCGAACCCGGCCACGAACCTGCGCTGCCAGGGTGTCTCGACCGCGTGCGGGTCGTAGTTCTCGCGCACGTAGCTGACCGCCTCGCCGGCCGGCACACCGTCCAGGACCGCGATGCAGGCCAGCGCCGTGCCGGTGCGGCCGTGCCCGCCCGCGCACGCGATCTCTACCCGGCTCGCCGCTGACCGCCGCCACGCCTCGGCCAGCGTGCTGGCCGCCTGATCGCGGTCGGCCGGCAGGCCGAAATCCGGCCAGCGCAGCCAGCGCGATTCCCAGGTGACGGCGGGCGGCTCGGATCCGAGCAGGTAGACGCCGAAGTCGGGGAGGCTGCCGGCCGGAAGCGGCCGCCGCAAGCCGCGGCCGCGTAGCAGCCTGCCAGACGGCAGGGCGAGCACGCCAGGCGCAGCCGGATCCCATGGCTCGCCCATGGCGTGCATGCTAGCCCGCGCCGTCGGCGGCCGAACGGCGTCGCTCGCGCCAAAGTCCCGTGGGCGAGCCCGGCGCTGGCCGGCCGATGCTCGCGTCATGTCCATTTCCGATCAGGCTGACGATGCTTCCCGGCAGAACGCGGCGGTGCAGGACCACCCGAGCGAAATTTCGGCTGGCCGGCACTGCGGCCACGCAGATTTCCTGCGCGAGCGGATCGACGGCCGGGTCGGCCAGTAGGGCCGCCGCGGGCATTGCTGCGCTGGCGTTGCTGGGACCCGATTTCGTATGTCATCCTCCTCCTGCAACGCAAGGATCGCCCCGCCGAACGTATGATCCCCCTAGACGTGGCCATTGCCGCAGGCGAGGGCTGGATCAGGGGTAGGGAGCGACTGGATGGGCATTCTCAACGAGACCCGTCGCGAGTTCATCGCGGCGCCCGACAGCTCGAAGGGCCAGATCGTCTACAAGTGGCCCGATCACAACATCCGCAAGTTCTCCAGGGCGATCGTCGAGCCAGATGCCGTCGCGGTCTTCATCAGCCAGGGCCGCGTGATGGGCATCCTCGGGCCAGGCCAGCACACCCTGGACGCGGCAGAGCTGCCGTTCCTCGGGATGTTCGTCGACTGGGCGAGCAACAGCAACGCTTTCAAGGCAGAGATCTTCTTCGTCGGCGCGCGTGAGTTCCCCAACATCCGGTTCGGCGGGCGGCTGGACGAGGTACAGGATCCGCAGACCGGCCTGGTTGTCACGCTGCGCACGTTCGGCGAGTACGCGCTGCGCGTGGTCGACCCCGCTCGGCTGATCCTCAACCTGGTGGGCACCGTCGACGTGACCAGCAACGACGCGGTGACCGACTGGGTCACCCAGCAGCTGCTCAAGTGCACCAGGTCAGGAGTCACCTCGCAGCTGATGTCCGGCGCGTGGCAGATACTCGGCCTGTCGATGCACAGGACCGAGATCGAGCACGGGACGCTGGAAGAGGCGAACACCGAGCTGGCCGGCTACGGCATCACCGTCACCCGCCTCGGGAACCTCGATATCAACCTCGACGACGACGACAACGCCAGGCTGAAGAAGCTGGCCGGCGACACCGCCTACAGCAGGCTGGCCGGCAGCTATCAGGCGGCCGCCCAGGCCCAGATGATGCAGGGGGCCGGCCAGGGCATGGCGCAGGGCGGAGCGGCCGTGAGCCCGGTCTTCCTCGGCGCCGGTCTCGGCCTCGCGCAGAACATGGGCGTCCCGCAGCAGGCTCCCGGCTACCCGCCGCCGGCGGCGCCCGGTTTCGCGGGCGGCGGGCAGGGCTATGCCCCGCCGGCCCAGCCAGCGCCGCAGCAGGCTCCTCCGCAGCAGGCTCCTCCGCAGCAAGCTCCGGCTGCCGCGACGGTGGCGTGCGGGAACTGCGAGAACCAGGTGCGTGAGGGCGCGAAGTTCTGCGACTCATGCGGTAACCCGATGGCCAAGACGTGCTCGAACTGCAACGCGGCGATGGGCGCGACGTCGAAGTTCTGCGGGGAGTGCGGAACCGCGGCAGGCTAGCGACCGGATCTGCCGGCGGAACAGCACGTCAGGCGGTCCGCGAAAGGCAACCTCTGCGGGCCGTCTGATCTGCTACGATACGCAGTCGTCTGGACGCATATTACCCGATGTACCCGATGTTTGCGATGTCACCAGTGTGTCTGCCGCAGGCACCGCGTGAGAAAGGCATGCCCGAATGGATCGTATCGAGTGCCAGTGGTGCAAGGCTCAGAACGAGCCGGAACGGACGAGCTGCAACACCTGCGGCGCGCCGCTCGATAAGAAGAACCTGGTCTCCGACTCCGGCTGGAGCGAGGCGCCGCGCCTGAGGGACATGACCGAGTTCCGGTTCTCGAACTCCACCTGCCAGGTTGAAGGCGAGATCGTGCCGGTCGCCGAGCTGGCGCTTGCGCCGGGGGACGCGGTGTTCTTCGAGCACCACGTGATGCTGTGGAAAGAGCCAGCGGTACCGATGGCGGCGATGAACACCGGCGGCGGCATGAAGCGAACCCTCGGCGGCATGCCGCACATCCTGAGCATCGCCCAGGGACCGGGGCGGATCGCGTTCTCCAGGGACGCGACCGGCGAGCTCGTCGTGCTGCCGCTGCACCCGGGCATGGAGCTTGACGTGCGCGAGCACGCGTTCCTGATCGGCACGCACTCGCTGAACTATTCCTTCGTGCGGATCAAGGGCCTGGCGAACCTGCTGCACGGCGGCAGCGGCATGTACATGGACAGGTTCATCACGCAGAACTATCCGGGCCTGCTGCTGCTGCACGGGTACGGGAACGTGTTCCAGAAGACGCTGCAGCCGGGCGAGAAGATGCTGATCGAGCCCGGCGGCTTCCTCTACAAGGACTCCACGGTCGCGATGAACACCGTGCAGATGGACATCAAGACCGGGATGATGCGGCGCGGCATGTACCTGGCCGAGATGGCCGGGCCCGGCCGGGTCGGCATCCAGTCGATGTACGTTCACCATGGGTCTGAGTAGGGGACCGGCATGACCAACTACGCCCCGCCGACGTACACCTGCCCGTACTGCCGGATGGTGAACAACGACGACGGCAACACCACCTGCCCGCGGTGCGGCGCGCCCGTCGACATCCGGCTCAGGGTCTCGAACTCCGGATGGTGCAAGCAGCCGCCGATCCGCGACATGGCGAGGATCAGGTTCAGCCGGTCTACGTGCCAGATCAGCGGCACCTATGTCCCGGTCGCCGAGATGCAGCTGCACGACGACGACTGGGTCTACTTCTCCCACCACGTCCTGCTGCACACCGAGCCGCGGGTGAAGCTCGAGTCCATGCGGATGCAGGGCGGCTGGAACCGGGTCATCGCCGGGATGCCGCTGATCATGATGAAGGCCCAGGGACCAGGCTTTATCGCGCTCAGCGCCGACCATCCCGGTGAGGTGCTCGCTATCCCGCTCCAGCCGAACCAGGGCGTCGATGTCGTGGAGCACCAGTTCCTCGCCGCGACGGGTAACGTCGGTTACCAGTGGAACAACTCCAACATCTGGTTCACCACCCGCGACGGGGACGAGACCGAATGGCACTACCCGGTCGGCAGGTTCATCGACCGGTTCATCGCCCAGGGGATTCCTGGCTTGCTGCTGCTGCACGCGCCAGGCAACGCCTTCGTCCGCGACCTCGGCAACGGCGAGCGCATCCTGGTCCAGCCTGGCGGGCTGATCTGGAAGGATCCGTCGGTCCAGATGTTCCTGCACTTTGAGTACCCGCGCGGGCAGTACTGGTTCAGCTCGGCGAAGTGGCAGGCGAAGTCGATCTGGCTCACGCTGCAAGGACCTGGCCGGGTCGCCATCAAGTCGGTCTTCGAGCAGCCTGAGCTCACCGGCTCTGTGGTGCGGAATTCCGGGGCGACGACGCAGTTCTGGTAGCGGCGTGCCGCCCGGCGCGGCGGCCAGAATAGACGCAGTCAGCCAGCCAGGTCCGGCCGCCTTCCTGAGCCGCAGCCCTGGTCAGGGCGGTATCATCACAGCCCGCCGGTGCGGGGCTTTGCCGCATCTGGCCCAGCCCGCGCCGATGTCGGCCAATGGCAGCGTCTCGCGGTCGGTGTCGATCCGGCCCTGCGCCGCCTGCCCGAGAATCTCGGCCAGGGCAGTGGCTTTCTGTTCGGCGCTGAGCCTGTTGTTGGTGTAGCCGAGTACCGACAGGGCGCCGCTGCGCAGCGTTGCCGACGACAAGTTCGCTTGCTGGCCAGCCGAGGATCCAAGGTTGACAAGCCGCCCGCCAGGGGACAGCACCCGCGTGGCTGCCTCCGCCGGGGTCCCCCAGACTGGATCGAGCACCAGGTCAAGGCGGCCACCGCTGGCATCGCCAATCCTGCCTGCGAGCTGCGCCGGGTCTGTCCCTGTCAGGTCGACGACGGCGTCGGCGCCCAGCTCGGCGGCCCGCTGCCGGCCGTGCGCGTCCCGGCAGGCAGCGATGACGCGCCCGGCCCCGTGCAGTCTGGCCACCTGGATCCCGACCTGGCCGACCGTGCCGCTCGCCCCGAGCACCAGGACGTGCTCGCCAGGCTGCACACGGCCGCGCCAGGTCAGCGCCATCCACGCGGCGACCGCCGAGAGGCCGAGCGCCGCGACGAGGTCATCACTGACGGTGTCGGGCAGCGGCAGGACGGCACCGTCGTCCGCCACGCTCAGACCGGCCAGGGTGCCATCGCCAGGCGCCATGCCGGCGCTGCAGCTGAACCACACCCGCTGGCCGGCCGGAAGAACGTCCGACTGTTCGATCACGCCTACGCCCTGCGTGCCTGGCACGTACGGCAGCGTCGGCGCGCCGAAGTAGGACACCCCTGATGCACAGAGCAGATCCAGCGGGTTCACCGGCGCGGCGGTGACGCGGATGAGCGCCTGACCGGCGGTACGGCGCGGCACCGGATGACGGCCGTACTCGGGCGGCTGGCCATGGCCGTGCAGCACGGCCGCCCGCATCGTCTGTTGCGTCCGGTGATCAGTAAGCACCGTGGCTAGCACCACCGTGGTTAGCAAACACTGGCGTCCGCCATGGCGCCTCAGTCCTCGGTGTAGGTATACGTGTAAGGGTTGTCAAGAACCCTGGTCTCAGGGATCTCGGGCTGCATGCCCTCCTGCCAGGCCTGCGGCCCGAGCACGCCCTTGAGATACTCGACGGTCTCCGCCACGACGCGCCTGGCCTTGCCCAGGTCCGATCCCACGAGCCGGTGATCGAACTTCACGAGCTTTCCGTTGACCACGACGGTGTGCACGTCGGCGCGCTGCGCCTGGAACACGACGTGGCCGTACGGGTTCAGCAGCGGGAACATGACGGGCGAGGCGTCGTTCTTGATCAGCACCACGTCCGCCTTCTTGCCCGGCTCGAGGCTGCCGGTCAGCGACTCGAGGCCGAGCGCCCTCGCGCCGCCCATCGTCGCCCAGTCGACGACCTGCTCGGCGCGCAGCTTGTGATGGGTTACCGTCTCGTCCCTGTTGTGCGCCTCGAGGTGCTCCCTGGCCCGGTCAGCGCTCAGCGTGGCTCGCATGGCGGAGAACAGGTCCGCGCTCCACCAGACGCTGGTATCCATGGACAGGGATACGCCGATGCCGTGCTCGCGGAGCTTCCAGGTGGGCGGGTAGCCCTGGCCCGCACTCTGCTCGCTCTCGGCCGACATCGACGCCGAGCCGCCGGTTGCGGCGATCCGGTGGTAGGAGTCGGCCGACAGGCTCGCCGCGTGCACGTAGACGCTGCGCTCGGTCATGAACCCGTGCTCGTGCATCAGCCGGATGCCGTCGTCGGTGGTCACCTTCCAGACGCCCGCGTGCGTGGTAACCGGCACGCCCAGATCGCGCGCGACCTCAAAGGCCGCCTTCTCGGGGAAGTCGGGGCTGGCCGGAGGGACGTCAAAGGCCATCTGGAAACCCAGCATGTCGGTGCCGCCGCCGGCGAACCGCCTGGCGACGAAGTCGCGGAACTCCGGCGTGGCCGACCACTCCCACGGCGCCGCCTGGATGTTGCCGTAGGCCAGCACGAACCGGCCTGGTACCTCGGTGAGCGCGTCAGCCGCGGCCTCGGCGTGATCGATGGTCTGGAGGTTGTGCGACCAGTCCACGCTGGTGGTTACCCCCGCGTCGATGGCCTCGATGGCGCTCAGCAGGTTTCCCGCGTAGATGTCCTCAGGCCGGAAGGACTTGCCCCACTGCAAGTAGTTCCAGACGAAGTACTGGGTCAGCGTCCAGTCGGCCCCGTAGCCTCGCATCGCGGTCTGCCACATGTGCCGGTGCGTGTCAATCATCCCCGGCATCACGATGCCGCCGGTCGCGTCGATCTCGACCGTGCCTTCTGGTACCTCAAGGGCAGCACCAACAGCGGCGATCCGCTCGCCTGAAATCAGCACGTCGGCACCGTGCTCGATCCGGTGCGAGCCGTCCATGGTGAGCACCGTGGCATTGCGGAAGACGAGTGCGCGGCCGGCCAGGTCCGCCGGTCCGGTGCCGCCGTCGTGTTCAGAACCCGAAGACGCTGTCATGCCGATCCTCCGTTGCTCGGGCGCGCAAGTATCCAACAAGACGGACAACCGTCCGCATCACGGCCACATACGGTATGACCGGAAGCGTTACCGGTTTGCGTGTTCCTGTCAAGAGGTGCGAATCTAACCGGGGAACCGGGCGAATCTACCGGGGGAACCCGGCGGAGGCGCCGGTGTGCCGGCGAATCTACCCGGCGACCCGGCGACCGCGCTGAGGAGCCGGGAGAAGGAGACACGATGCCACGCGGCGAGACCGGGCCTGACTTCATCGAGGCGCTGGCGCGCGGCCTGGCCGTGATCAGGGCGTTCGGGCCGCGGCAGCCCGTGATGTCGCTCGCGGCGGTCGCGACCGCAACCGGGCTGGCCAGGCCGACCGCGCGCCGCATCCTGCTGACCCTCGCCGAGCTCGGCTACGTGCGGCCGGCCGGCGGCGGCTTCGAGCTCATGCCGCGGGTTCTCGAGCTCGGCATGTCCTACGTGCTCTCCCGCAACCTCTGGGAGGTCGCCCGCCCGCATATGGAAGCGCTGGTGGCCAGGACGCACGAGTCATCGTCGATCGCCCAGCTCGACGGCTCGGACATCGTGTACGTGGCCAGGGTGGCGGTACCGAAGATCATCACGCTCGCGGTCACGATCGGCACCAGGTTCCCCGCCATGCAGACCTCGCTGGGCAAGGTGCTCCTCGCCGGCCTGCCGGGCGAGCAGGTCGAGACGGTGCTCGCCGAGCCGAGCCGGTCAGGCATCACGGCCAGGTGGCAGCCAGGGCAGCAGGAGCGGGAGGCTGCGCTGCGCGAGGTGCGGGCGCGCGGCTGGTCGCTGACCGACGAGCAGCTCGCCCTCGGCATCCGCTCGGTCGCCGCACCGCTGCGCGACGGCGAGGGTCGCGTCATCGCCGCCATGAACGTCACCGTGCACGCGGCCGAGACGCCGGTGGAAGTGCTGACGGGTGACTACCTGCCGCTCTTGCTCGCGGCCGCCGGCGCGATCAGCGCGGACTGGGCCGCGTGCCAGGCCGCTCCTGCCGTGACCGTGCCGCTCGCGGTGCCCGCGTGTTGACATCGCGCCTGGCGCCGCACCATGCTGGCCAGCAAATCCGGACGAGTGTCCGCTAGACGGACAGAGAGGCTTCACACACCATGAGCCACGCCGCACCTGGTCCGCTGTCCGGGCTCCTCGTGGCCGACTTCTCGAGAGTTCTGGCCGGCCCGTACTGCACGATGCTGCTGGCTGATCTCGGCGCTGACGTGATCAAGGTGGAGAGCCCGGCGGGTGACGATACGAGGCGCTGGACGCCGCCCGAGACCAGCGACGGCGTGTCCACGTATTACCTGGCAATCAACAGGAACAAGCGGTCCGTGGCGCTCGACCTCACCGACGCCGCCGACCTGGCCGCCGCGCGCGAGCTCGCCAGGCGCGCCGACATCATGGTTGAGAACTTCAGGCCAGGCGGCCTGGCCAGGTTCGGCCTGGACTACGAGTCCGTGCGGCCCGGCAACGCCAGCATTATCTACGCATCGATCAGCGGCTTCGGCGCGGGCGGCGGGCGTCACCTGCCCGGCTACGACCTGATGGTGCAGGCGATGTCGGGCCTGATGAGCCTGACCGGCGATCCGTCTGGCCCGCCTTACCGGTCAGGCATCTCGGTTTTCGACGTCATCGCCGGCCTGCACACGGCGATCGGGATCCTCGCCGCGCTGAATCATCGCGCCCGCACCGGCGACGGGCAGTACATCGAGGCCAGCCTGATGGCGTCGGCGCTGTCCGGAATGGTCAATCAGACCAGCGCGTACGCCGCGGGCGGCGTGGTCCCGTTCCGCATGGGCAATGCGCACCCGAGCCTGTACCCCTATGAACCGCTGCCCACCGGTGCCGGCGACCTCATCGTCACCGCCGGCAACGACTCCCAGTTCCGCAAGCTCTGCGAGGTGGTCGGCGCCCCGCAGCTCGCCGACGACCCGCGGTTCGCGCGCAACGCGGACCGGACGGCGAATCGTGACCAGCTCAGGCCGCTGCTGATCGAGCGGCTGGCCGAGCGCCCAGCGGCCGACTGGTTCAGCGCACTGATCGCCGGCGGCGTACCTTGCGGGCCGATCAACACGGTGGACCAGGGCATCGCCTTCGCCACCGAGGTGGGCCTCGGCCCGGTGGTGACCGCGGGTTCCGGCACGGCGGCGCGGCCGGCCATCCGGCACCCGCTCACGTTCTCCGCCACGCCGCCCAGGTACGATCTGCCGCCGCCCGCTCTCGACGAGCACGGCGACGAGATCAGGGCGTGGCTGCGCGAGCAGGAGGCAGGGCCGGGCGAGCAACAGGCAGGAAACCGGTGACATGACAGATCCAGGACCGCAGGAACCCGTGTTCCCGACCTCCATCGGAGGTTCGACGCGGGACAGCATCACGGTGCTCGGTCATGACCTGGCCGATGACTTGATGGGCAAGGTCGGCTTCGGCGAGCTCGCGATGTGGCTGGTCACCCAGCGGCGGCCCGCTCCCGGCCAGGTCAGGGTCTTCGAGGCCGTGCTCGTCGCGCTCGCTGACCACGGCTTCACGCCGACCGCTATCGCCGCCAGGCTCACGTACCTCAGCGCACCGGAGTCCGTGCAGGGCGCTATCGCGGCGGGCTTGCTGGGCGGCGGCTCCCGGTTCCTCGGGGTCACCGAGGACGCCGCGCGGTTCCTCGCCGCCACGCTCGCGGGGGAGCCGCCGCCGGCCGACGACGCCGGGTTCGATGAGCTGGCGCTGTCAGCGGTGCAGCGTGCCCGTGCGGAAGGCAGATTCGTGCCGGGCCTGGGCCATCCCGTGCACAAGGTCACCGACCCGCGCACGCCCGCCCTGCTGCGGATCGCCGAGGAAGAAGGGCTGTGCGGCCCGCACCTGCGGCTGTTCGAGGCGATCGGCAGGGTGCACCCTCAGGTTCTCGGCCGCACCCTGCCGCTCAACGGCGCGGGAACCTGCGGCGCCGCGCTGGCCGACCTGGGCCTGCCCGCCGACCTGCTGCGCGGGTTCGCGCTGCTCGCGCGCACTGCCGGGCTGCTCGGTCACCTCGCAGAAGAGCGGCGCCGCCCGGTCGGCATGGACATCTACCGCAGCGTCGAGCACCGCACGCAGTACCAGCCCCCCGATCCTGCCAGTACGTGAGGGAGCTCCCATGGCGACCGTCGCGGCCGTTATCGCATCGACCCACCACCCGTTCTATTACCGCGCGAGCACCTCGGCGGGAGCGGACAGGCCACCATTCGCCGACGAGTGGGTGGCCAAGATCGAGAGCTTCCGCGAGACCCTGACCAGGGCTGAGCCTGACGTGCTCGTGATGGTCGGCAGCGATCATTTCCACCAGCTCTGGCTCGACAACATGCCCCAGTTCCTGATCGGCAAGGCACCGTTCTACGACGGAAATTTCTACAACGAAGAGCGCGAGTTCGGGCTGCCGCGGATGTTCCTGCACGGCCACGAGGAGCTGTCCGGCTATCTGCTGCGGGCGGGCATCGACGCCGGCTTCGACCTTGCTTTCAGCAACGAGCTGCGCATAGACCACAGCATCACCTGCCCGCTGATCACGCTGCGGCCGCAGGCCGACCTGCCGATCGTGCCGATCTACACCAACATCTTCGCCCCGCCGATGCCCCAGCCGCGGCGGTTCGTCGAGCTCGGCAAGACGATCAGGCGGCTGGTGGAGGCCTGGCCGTCCGACCAGCGGGTAGCGATCATCGGCACCGGGCACCTGTCCCTGGAGCTGGGCGGTCCCCGCCAGTTCGGCCCGCACGGCCCTGACGCTGAATTCGACCGCAAGGCGGTCGCGTGGATCGCCTCAGCCGACCTCGACGCCGCCCTCGCTGAGGTCAGCCTGGACAGCCTGTGGCTGCCCGGCAACGCCACCCACGGCTTCATGGACTTCATGCTGATGATGGGCGTGGCAGGCGAGGCCGTGCGGGCAGACTACGTCGATTCCCTTGACCTGTTCCACACCATGGAGGCCTACTTCACCTGGTACCCGAAGGAGGACGCATGAGCAAGTACCTGCTCAACAAGTTCCTCTACACCATTGACCGCGATCCCGAGCTGGTGGAGCGGTACAGGAACGACCCGCGCGGCACCGTGGTGTGGTGGGAGGGCGAGCGCGCGAACGTCGTCCTGAACATACCTGCCAGGGAGCGCAGCACGTGGCTGACGTTCACCGACGCCGAGCGTGCCGCCCTGGCGACGCACGACTACGTCACGCTGTTCGAACTCGGCTGCCACAACTTCCTGCTGCTCACCCTTTTCATCGCCTTGTTCGAGCGGGACTACGACGAACCGCTGGCATTCCAGCGCGAATTCGCTGCCCGCCTCAGTCACTGGACGGTCCCGTATCCGGATATCTCGACCTAGCCAGTAGCCGGGCGGCCGTCCGAACGCCATGATGTCGGACATGGCACTGATATTCGCCGCCGCATGAGCGCGACGGGCGTGCAGCCGGTCGCGGTCGCGCTCGCCGTGACGGCCGCCGCCACCTTCGCGGTCGCCAACGTTGTCCAGCAGCGCGTCGCGGCCAGGCTCCGGTCCGACGCGACGTTCGACACGGCTGTCCTGGTCCGCCTGATCCGCCGCCCGCTCTGGCTGGCCGGCCTGGCCGCGGTCATCGTCAGCCTCTCGCTTCAGGCGACCGCGCTCGACCTGGGCAGGCTCGTGGTGATCGAGCCCGTCCTCGCGAGCAGCCTGCTGTTCGCACTGGCGCTCGCGGCGTGGGCTGCACCCAGCATGCTGGGCGTGGCCGCCCTCGCGGCCGTTGTCATCGCGGTGAGCTCGGGCCTGCTCGCCGCGCGGCTGTCGCCGCTCAGGCGCGCGCTGACGCTGGGCGTCGGCGGCGGGATCGCGGCGGGCGTGACCGATGCGCTGACCAAGACCGTCGCAGCCCTCATTGGCGCGCATCAACTGGGCGCGTTCGCTGATGTCCGGCTCTACCTGCTGATCGTTGTCGGACTCCTGACATACACCATGCAGCAGAACGGCTATCGTGCCGCCGGCCTGGCGGCGTTCCCGCCCGTGTTCTCCGTCCTCGACCCGGCGGTCGGGTCGCTGCTCGGCATGCTCTTGTACCACGAGCACCTCGGCGGTGGTGCCGGGCGGATCGCCGCGGAGATCGCCGCCGTGCTGGCCGCGACGTGGGGTATTCCCCGCCTGGCCCGCTCGACCGCCGAGGCTGAGCCGATCGAGCCGCTCGGGTCCATCGAGACACTCCGGTCCGTCAGCACACTGGGGCCTGCCGGGCCGCTGGCGGTTGCCCGCATCGGCGAGCCGGCCGGCCTGCTGCAGGCGGCCCTGCCGCCAGTCAACGAGATCGAATTCGCCGCGGCGGCGATCCCGGTCGCCGAGCCACTCCTGCAGCCTGTCCAGTTCGATCCGGAGCTGG
>Ga0137377_10003131_pt1 | contig 12666 bp, 15 predicted proteins | sample SagtaG_22_FD_104815 | JGI IMG/M metagenome (GOLD analysis project Ga0137377, IMG submission 104815) | Vadose zone soil microbial communities from Sagehorn Ranch, Mendocino, California, USA - Sage2_L_40_16 metaG | ecosystem: Environmental > Terrestrial > Soil > Vadose zone | place: USA... | reverse complement strand
TGGCGGAGGTTCGGATCGCCCAGCGAGCGCGGCGCGGTGAGGAAGAAGACGTGCACGTCCTCACCGTCGCGGGCGAACCAGAAGTCCCAGACCCAGGCGTCGTCCAGCCGCAGCGTCACCCGTTACCTCGCCTCCCGGGCAGGTCGAGGCGCCGGACGCCCCGCTACCGCCGTTCCGCCGCCGGGGGGTCGACGCACCGTGTCGGACAGCCCGCATGAGATCGTTCCAGCGGGTCGTGCCTCTCGCTCGGAGTTGGCGCGAGAGCGCCGCACGCCGAGCTTGGGCGTCGGCTTGACGCCATGGCCGGGTCGAGAGCCGCCCCGGCCGCGCGAGCATCGGAGGGAGCACCCCATGACCGCTGCAGCCGAGCACGAACCCGCCGCTCAGGCCGGCTGCTGGTGCTGCGGGCGGATCTTGCCTGAGCACGAACTCGTCCGCCTCGGCGAGCATCCGGAGGTCGGCCTCTGCCTGCGGTGCGCGACCTGGGCCAAGCGCCAAGCGGTCGCCCGTTACCACGAGCAGCACCAGTCCCTGCCCGGCCAGCTGCTCCATGGGATCGACACCGTCCGGAACCGGGTGATCGAACGGGGGTGGCACGAACGTGGCCTGTTGGGAGCAGTGCTGCGGCGCGTCGACCGCTACCTGCCGTAGCCGATCGTTCGGTCAGGCCTTGGGGGCCGTGCCGGATGCGTACGCGGTCTGGTCGATGCGGCCCTGCTGGCACGCCGGCCCGTACGACCAGGCGACCGTGATCGGCTGGGTCAGGCCTTGGGGGCCGTGCCGGCCGCGTACGCGGTCTGGTCAATGCGGCCCTGCTGGCACGCCGGCCCGTACGACCAGGCGACCGTGATCGGCTGGGTCTCGTCCGGCGGCGTGACCAGCAGGTGGGCGGGGGTCGGCTCGCACGGCCCGGTCTGGCTCTCGGTGCCGGTGGGAACCACGCCCCAGTGCAGCCGGGAGTACGCGCTCGCGCCCGGCCCGAGGCGCACGAGGCGCGGCGGCACGAGCCGGTCGCGGACCTGGTTGGTCGGCAGCGGGCGGCGGGCGGCGTCGAGCAGTTGCACGCCGCCGTATCCGTACACCACACAGGTCCTGGTCGACCGGTTGGTCAGCACCACCGCGACGTAGCGCTGGCCGGCGGCGGAGTCCAGGGCGCGCAGGCGAGCGGCGAGATCGGCGGTGTGGCAGCGGTCCGGTCCGGGCGCTGTGCTGCGCGACGCCGTGATGGGAGTCGGCGCGGCCTGGGTCGGCACGACCTGGGTCGGCGTGGTCGGCGCTGTGCTGGTGGGCCCCGCCGGCGCGGCCACGCGGCCACCGCCGCCGGATGCGCTGCAGCCCGCCAGGCTCGCCAGCGCGAGTCCCGCTGCGATCCACTGCCACCCGGTACGTCGCAGACTGTCCATGACCGCTCCCCATGCATCGGACGGCGCCTGATCCGGGAGCACGCCATGGCCCCCGGCTTGCGGCCCCGTCGCCGGCAGCTCTACAGATGCGAAGCGACACGTTCTGGTTGCCACGCGCCGTGGTGTGGGTCCACGACGTCCTCTCATCGCCCGACCCGCACCGATATGAAACGGCCAGGCGGAGCAGGTGTATACCTGGTACTGCTCGCGTCACGACGACCGGTAAGCGCCGTCTCGCCCGTGCCACCCGCTGGCGTAGGCATTGGAGCAGCCATGTCTGGAATCCGACCGTTCACGGTGGCCTTCGGCGCGGGCGTCGTCCTGCTCAGCGCCGGGTGCGGTGCGGTGGACCCGGTGACCGGTGCCAAGGCCACGCCGAGTCCGACCCCGGCTGCGAACGGCGTCGTGGACAAGCCCCCCGGGGAGATCCTGCGGCTGGCGACGCGCGCCTTTCAGGACGCCGGATCGGTGCACCTGAAGGGGAACGGGACCTCGAACGGCGAGTTGTACGCCGTCGACGTGCGGATCAAGGGCGGCAAGGGCACCATCACCGTCAACCACAACCTGGTCGAGATGGTGCGGATCGGCGCCGACGCCTACTTCAAGGGCGACGCCGACTTCTGGAAGGACGTCACCGGCGACGCGGAGATGGCCGTACTGCTCAAGGGCAGATACCTGAAGGTTCGCAGCGACGAGCCGGACCTGAAGTCCATCCTGATGTTCACCGACACCGACGTCCTCGCGAGCACCATGCTCAGGAGCGAAGGCGTCGCGACCAAGGGCGAACGCCGGACCATCCAGGGTGTCGAGACGATCGGCGTGATGTTCAGGTCGGGCAAGGACAGCACGACCCTTTACGTCGCCACGACCGGCCGGCCCTACCCGATGCAACTGATCAGTGCCAGCGACACCGCCGACTCCGGCGCCCTCGACTTCTTCGATTACGACCGGCCGTTCGAGCTCAGGCCACCGCCCGCCGACCTCGTCGTCGACACCTCCAAACCGGGCAAGTGACCTTTGGCCACTGGCGTCCGGCCACTGCGGGCACCACCGGCAGCTGCCCGGTCGGGTTACGGCGCGGGGCATCTGACGAGTGACGTTCGGGCCACTGGCGTCCAGCCACCGCGGGCACCACCGGCACCTGTCCGCGGTCGGTTACGGGCGCGCCGCGCTCTGATGCGAGCGGGCGGCATGTTCACCTGGCCGGTGCCCCCGACGGCGCGCGGCGGCCGAAATGCTCCTGCCTGCTCAGCCGTTGGCCGCCTGGAACCTGGCGACCAGGTCGGCCGGCACCCGGCCCCGCTGGCTCACCTCGATGCCCTGCGACTCGGCCCAGGCCCGGACCGCCTTCGGGTCGTAATCGCGGCCCTGACCACCGCCGATCGACCGGCCGCTGCGTCCACGACTGACCCGCGCGCTGGCACCGGAACGCCTGGCCGCCTGCAGGTACTTGCTGAGCGCGTCGCGCATGGCCTTGGCATTCTTCTCGCCCAGGTCGATCTCGTAGTCCTGACGGTCGAGCCCGAATCGTATTGTCTCACCCTTGCCTTCCGCGATTGGCTTGCCATCGATGTCGTCGGTCAGCTGAACGATCGTGCGTTGTGCCATGGGAAGCCGCCTTCCATACCGAGGATTGAGTGCCAGGGTGCACCGCTGAAGCGAAAGGGTCAAATCGGCGCGCCCGAGTGTCCCGCCGGATCCGACATCAGGCGGACGAATCCGCAGAGCCAAGCACGAAGCAACCACGAGCGGAGGCTGACAGAGAACCGTGAACACTGGGCCCGACCGGTGGGTAATCGCGGAAGAAGGCCCGCCTCACCGCCGATGGCATACTTCACGGCGCGGGCCACCGTTGTCCGTCCGAGCGGCGGGAGCGACGTCCGCAGAAGCCGGGGTGGCCGAGTGCACAGTCGATGGCGTGAACGCTGACCCCACGTCGTACGGCTGCCGCCACCGCCGATGCGTGGCGGTGGCGGCAGGAGCCGACATGTTCCTGGGTGGCGGGTTCGGCGGTATGACCGACTAGGCTCGGGCCTTAGCCGCGGGTCATGCTTTCGTCGCTGCCGGGGGTCTTGCTTCCGTTGCTGCTGCGGCTCTCGCTTTCGTCACCCCCGGCGGGAGCGACATGTCCCTCGCCGATGCGTACCTGGATGCGCTTGGCGTGTACTTCCTCGGCCTTGGGCACCAGGATCTGCAGCACGCCGTTCTGGGTCGAGGCTTCGATCGCGTCGGCCTTCACGTGCATGGGCAGCATGATCGAACGGCGGAAGGGGCCGTAGCGCTGCTCGGCCCGGTGTACCCGTTCCTCGCCGGAGTCGGGCGCGACGTGCCGCTGGCCTTGGACCGTCAACAGGCCGTCCTGGAAGGTGATCTCGAGGTCGTCGATCCCGACGCCGGGGAGCTCAGCCGCCACCAGGTAGGCGTCCTTGCGCTCAGTGATGTCGACCGCCGGCGCCCAGGCCTGAACGCTCATACCAGCGTCGTACTGCTGGCCGAACTGACCGAGCCGCTGGGCGCGCAGCCTGTTCATTCGCAGCTGCTCGTCCTGCGCGTTGCGCAGGTCTTCGAACAGGTCCCAGCCCGTCATGACTGTCATGTCGTTCTCCTTCACGCCTCTGGCCGGACCGGTGGCCCGGCGACTCGGGGAGATGCGGCTCAAGTGAACGACATTCGCTTCCGAGGTACAGTGTTCACTGTATCGTGAACATCGTTCACGGTCAAACGTAGTGCTCGGAGGCGGACGTGACGAAGTCAGGTAACGCAGCGGCAGCCGCCGCTGTCGCGAGCTCGCGCCCGCTCTGGTTCACGCCTCCGGCCGGCGATGAGGACCGTCGCCGCACCCTGACCCGCGAACGCGTGGTTGCCGAGGCGCTCACCGTCATCGCCGCCGAAGGCGTGGACGCGTTGAGCATGCGCGCGCTGGCTATCCGTCTTGGCGTGGTTCCCGGGGCGCTGTACCGCCACGTCCGCAACAAGGAGCAGCTTCACGACCTCGTCCTGGACGGAGTGCTGGCCGAGGTCGACTACCAGCTCGATCGCACCCTTGCCTGGACCGAGCAGATCAAGACGCTCGCGCACCGGCTGCGGACGGTCCTCGAAAACCATCCAGGCATCGCCGGGCTGCTCAAGACCCGCGACCCCCTCGGACCACACTCCCTCGCCCTGGCCGAGGCCTTCCTCGCACCACTGCACGCCGCCGGCTTCCCCGCACGAGAGACCGGCCTGGCCTTCTCCCTGATCTACGACTACACCCTCGGCTTCGCCCTCAGCAGCCCCACCTCCGTCAACGAGCAGCGCGTCCGGGACGCCGCGACCAGAAGCAAGCTCCACGCGTTCCTCCGGTCGCTGCCGGCCGACCGCTTCCCCACCTTGGTCGCCCTCGGCGAACACGTCTGGGTCGACAACCGCGACGAAAGGTTTGCCGCGGGCCTCGACACCCTGATTGACGGGCTCGAAGCGGCGCGCCGCCGGCGGCGCCGCCAGCAACCCAAGAACTGATCAGTCCGAGCGCCCGCGTGAACGCTCGACGCCGTGTCCGGCGCGTCGTTGACCTCGACCGGTGCGGGTGGCCAGGAACCCTATTACTGCTGGGCCTCGTACTTGAACGAGAGCCGAAGCTTGGTCCGGTACACGAGGGCACCGTCGTCGGTGACGTGGACGTCCTGCTCCACGACCTCGCCGACGCGGAGGTCCCGGACCGACTCACCCGCCGTCTTGATGGCGGTCGCCGCGGCGGCTTCCCACGAATCGCTGCTCGTACCGATGACGTCGATCACCCTGTAGACGCTCATGTCGTCCGTCCCTTCCACGCATGCGCCGGACTCCCCCGGCAGGCCCTCGTCGATCGCCGTCACGCATCGCCCGCCGGATCTGCCGGCGTCAGGCCGGACGGTCACGAGGATGCTCTCGAAGATCAACCCGTGTGACAAGACCCGACCGGACCGTCTGCGTCCGCGACTCCCGGCTCTCGGCCTCGGTTTCCGCGCATGGTCCTCGACAGGACGAGCTGGCGCCCCCGGTGAACTCGGTCCGCCGGCCGGCTGGGAGCCGGCCCACGATGACGGTCCGTCAGCTGTCGAGGCCGAGTACGAGTTGCGGCGCCGGCACGGTGTGGTCGTCACGGATCGGCCGGACCGCGGTGCCGACGGCGAAGAACTCGGTGGTGTGGCCGCCCCAGGTGTGGTTGTGCTGGGACAGCTGAACTCCCACGATGCCTTCGGCCGCCAGTCCCTCGGCCTCGCGCTGCATTCGCTCCATCGCCAGTTCCCGGGCGTCGTAGAGCGCCTGGGTGAACTGGGGCAGCTCGGTGTTCTGGCCGATGTTGGACATCACGCTGCCCAGCGAGCGGTGCGCGACGTGGTAGACGCAGCTGCCCATGACCATGCCGAGTGGCATGTAGCCGGTCTGCAGCAGGGTCCAGAAGTCCTGTCCGGACAGGTCGGAGGTGAAGGGCTGGTTGCGATTGTTCCGCCAGGTGCCGCCCGCCTCCGCCTTCACCGCCGTACCCACCGCGAGGAATTCCGCGATGTCGGAGCCCCATTCCTTCAGCTCGACGGCGAGCCGTACGGCGACGATCCCGTCCGCCCCGAGGACGTCGGCCTCCGCTTCCATCCGGGTCATGGCCAGCTCCCGCGCGTGGTACATCGCCTGGGACAGCGTGGTCAGCTCCTGGTTCTTGCTCCACCGGCCGACCTGGATGCCCACGTGGTAGACCGAGGTGCCGAGCACCAGCCCGAGGGGTCGGAATCCGGCCTGCCGGACGAGGAGGAACTCGTTCACCGTCAGGTCCGAGGTGAAGATTCCTCCGGGCGCCCCCGGCCGCAGCTCGGCCAGGCGCGCCATCGCATCCTGCGGAAGTCCGGCGGGGCCGGATTCCCTCGACGTCATGAAGATCCCTTCTCGTGGATTCCCGATGGCTGCCGGCGGTCCGCTGTGGGTCTAGAGCCGCAGCAAGGGCAGTGGGGGCGCGGGGGCGTTCCGGCCGGCGTGCTCGAACGGCACGATCGCGGTGCCGACGATCATCGCCTCGGCGAGATGGTCGTGTCCTTCCTGGACGGCCGAACACCTGCGTTCACCGATCTGCAGGCTCATGTCCCGCACGACGACCGTCGTGCCGCCATGCCGGGCACAGTCGTGCCGCAGCGTCCGCCGGGCCCGGTCCCGCGCGGCGTGAACCAGCTCCGTGTACCCCCCGACCTCCTGGTTGGACCAGGTCGAGGTCTGCTGGAGCGTCGCCCAGTCGTCGTGGCGGACCATGACGGCGATGCCGAGCACGAGCGCGCAAGGCACCCATCCCGCAGCCAGGAGGGTCGCGAACTCCTGCCCGGACAGATCGGAGAGGAACGGCCGGGGCGGTCGCGCTGTCCCGTCGGCACGAACCGCCGTTCCCACCGCGGTGAACTCGAGGCCTCCGGCGGGGAAGGGGGCCACGGCCAGCCGAACCGCCACCACCCCGTCCCCGCCGAGCTGGCCGGCCTCCTCGCGCATCCGCTGCATCGCACGGGTCCGGGCGTCGTAGAGCGACTGCCGCAGGCCGGGCGCCTCCACGACGGACGACGCCGGCCCGGCGTACCTGCCGGACCAGCCGCCGCCAGCCCCGGCTTGCCAGCCGGGGCTGGCGGTCCATCCCGGCGATCCCGGGAACGCACCCCGGGCCGCTGCCCAGTAGCCGCAGTTCCAGGCCCCGGTGTAGCCGATGTAGTAGACGCAGCTGCCCATCACCTGACCCACCGGAGTGAAGCCGACCGACCGGATGGCGTGGTGCTCGGCGACGGACAGCGTGCTGGTGAACGCCGCGTCCGCCCGCTGCATGGCGAGCCGCCGTTGCGCCTCCAGCGGAAGCCTGCCGGCGGCGATCTCGGCGACGCTGGCCTGCTGGAGCTGGTCCGGCGTCAGGGCCGCGGACGGGTCGTGGGCGCCGCGGTCGCTCCCGCCCGTCGTCACGGCGCGCCCGGCAGGGTGAAGCGGGCCAGCGCCTCGGCCGCCGCGGCGTTCCGCTCTGCGTAGCCGGCCAGCGCCGCGGCCAGCTGCCGGGACCACTCGTCGATGCTCACGGTCTCGGTCCGCAACGCCACCCCGCCGGACTCGTGCCGGATCGTGGCCACCGCGGGCGCGCCCACCCGCTGCCGCCGCAGCGCGAAGTTTCGGCCCTCGAGCAGCACGGACACCGCTACCACCGGCGCTTCGGCGCCGCGCAGCCGGCCGAGCATGCCGCCTCGCCGCTCGACCCGCACCATCTCCGCGGGCAACGCGGACGACAGCGTGGTCAGCAGGAACCCCGCGTACAGCGACAGGTCGCTGCTGTAGCGGCGCAGCCCGGCCGCGAGCACCTCCAGATCCCAGTGGGACGAGGCCACGGCGTTTCCCTCCCGGCAGTCGGTGCTGTCGCCCAACGCTAACGCCGAGCGGCTCCGTTGTCGGAGTGGCAACCCTCAGTGACCCCACAGGGCGCGACGTGCTCGGCCGATGAGCCTGTCTGGCTGGGGTCCAGCCGGTTCGGCGGGCCTCGGCCGGCCACGGCGAGCCGACGGGCGTCCCGGGCTTACCGATCCCGGTAGCTCTTCTTCCAGCGGAAGTGGACGAAGATCCGACCAAAGTTGTCCGAGTCCTTCTCCACCCGGTGGTAGAGCGCCTTGATCTCCTTCTGGTCGAGGAAGCGCAGCACGTGCTTCTTCAGCGCTCCCGACCCCTTGCCGGGGATGATCTCCACCAGCGGGGCTCTCTTCGCAACCGCTTCGTCGATCACGGCCCGCAGGGCGCGGTCGATCTCCTCGCCACGGTTGTAGACGTCGTGCAGGTCCAGCTTGAGCTTCACCCGACCATCGTCCGCCGCGTACCCGGCGCCCGTGCGCCTGCCCGAAGCGTGACACGGCGGTGGCGGCCGCGGGCGGCTAGGGCTTGCGGGCGACGGCGCCGTACTCGGTCACCTGGGTGGTGTCGTTCCCGTCCGGCCGCCACCGGGAGCAGGTCACCAGGCCGGGCTCGAGGATCTCGAGGCCGTCGAGGAACCCGGCGAGACGTTCCGGACTGCGCGCGGTCATCGGGGCGGAGCCGCCTGAGTTCCACATCTGGATGGCGCGCTCGACCGCCTCCGCGTGGACCTCCATCGTCGGATGCGAGATCACGAGGTAACTCCCGGCCGGAACGGCGTCGACGAGCCGGCGCACGATGGCGTACGCCTCCTCGTCGTCGACCACGAAGTTGACGATGCCGAGCAGCATGATCGCGACGGGTCGCTCGAAATCTAGCGTCCGGGCCGCGGCTTGCAGGATCCGGTCCGGCTCGCGCAGGTCGGCGTCGATGTAGTCGGTCGCGCCTTCCGGCGTGCTGGTGAGCAGCGCGCGCGCGTGCACGAGCACCATGGGGTCGTTGTCGACGTAGACGATGCGCGACTCGGGCGCCACGGCCTGGGCCACCTCGTGCGTGTTGTTGGCGGTGGGAAGCCCGGTGCCGAGGTCGAGGAACTGGCGGATCCCCGCCTCGCCGGCGAGGAACCGAACGGCGCGACCGAGGAATTCCCGGTTGTAGCGAGCCGACTGCACGAGCTCGGGCATGAACGCGAGCACCTGCTGGGCAGCTTCGCGATCCGCGGCGAAGTGGTCCTTGCCGCCGAGGAGGTAGTTCCACAGCCGGGCCGAGTGCGCGACGGTCGTGTCCAGTTGCGGCGGCGCCTCACCCGCTCCTTGCGACGTGTCAGTCACCGAACGTACCCCTCACGCTGCACTCGCCCCGGCGAACGTCGGGAGGAGCTTAGCCGTACCGGTTGTCCCGCGGGAGCCTCGTGCGCGCGGTCGGCGCCTGAACACCTCGCGGGTCGCTGTCGGTACGGTCAGCGTTCGAGGAACACGGCGCGATCGGCCAGATCGACAGTTCCGGTGAGCAGCTTGTCGAGGGCCGTCACGATCGCGCCGGTGTAAGAGCGGTCCTGTGTGAAGGTCTTCGTCGAAACGAGGACGAGTCCGGCGTGGGTGCGCCCGATCGCCTTGTACTGACCGTCGAGCGGCGCGAAGTCTTTGATGTTCGCGGTCACGAGCGCTCGGCCCGCTGCATCGGCTTTGGCGAGAACCTGATCGTCAGGCAGCGCGACCAACGACGCATCGACGACGACGGACCTGACATCGTGGCCCTTCGCACGCAGTTGTTCAGCGATTTCATCCGAGAACATCTCGTCGAGCAGCAGAGGGTAGGTCACCGCTAGCCGGCCAAGAGCCGGCGTTCCCGACGCCATGCGGCTTCCGCGGCCTCTTCCGCGGCCTCGGCCGCGTCGATCTCCCGATCGACTTCGTCGGGATACGAGGCCCAGTAGCGGACAGCCGTCCGAACCAGCCGCACCGGCAGCCCGGTGTTCGACGCCACCAGCTCGATCACGTCGTCCTCCGAGATGGCCGGCTCACTGGCGCGGGCAGACTTCACGGCCCGGACGAGCTCCCACACATCCGGCCCGCCGACAAGTCCCGCCCGGCGGCCAGTCGGCCCGTCTCGGAATACGACGCCGGGGTGCTCGCTCATCCGCAGCCCCTCGTCCACGAGACGATTGGCCGCAGAGGACATCGACGAGCCGGGATGGGCGGCGACGAACGACGCCAGCCGCTCGCCCACGCGCTCGTCAAATCGAACTGGTGTCGCCGTTCTCTTACTCATGCGACGACATCGTAGTCGTGGGTAGTCACGAGGGTCAAGCGCGACAGTAGACGGGCTGGACTGGGTGGCCACGGTGCCGCCGACCGTGGCGCTGGCCAACCAGGTCTTCGGGCGCGACCGGGGGCCCGACGTCTTCGGCTGGATCTTCGCGTCGCACCAGATCGGGGCGTCGGCCGCGGCGTCTGCGGCCGGCGCGGTCCGGACGACGCTCGGCGACTTACCTGGTCGCCTTCCTCGCAGGGGCCGCCCGTTGACTGGTGGCCGCGCTGGTCACCCAGGTCGTCCGCGCGGCCCGGCCGGTGCCGGCTCTCCCGGCCGCTAGGCACCCCAGCCCCCGGCTGAGCCCGGCCGGGTCACCAGGGTCGCTGGCGTCTGCACCGGAAACCCTGGCGACGCGGCCTCCGTGAGCTGGGTGCCCCCGGTGGGACTCGAACCCACACTCCGACCCTTTTAAGGGGTCCGCCTCTGCCGGTTGGGCTACGGGGGCGATTCGAGCCTAACGGTCACCTCGGTCGCTTCGGCGTCACAACGAACTGCCGCAGGAACAGGTCGGTGAACGTGACCGGTCCACGCGGGCCCGGCACCCGGTCCACGTTGATGCCCGTCTCCGGTACGCCCAGCAGCTTGAAGCCGTCCAGCAGCCGGGTGCTCGCGTTCCAGAACGCGCCGGTCCCGGAGTAGGCGGCGAGGAACTCCGTCGCGGCCGCCTCGTCCTCAGTCACGATGCTCGCGGCAAGACCGGAGGTCTCCTCGTCGGCCAGCCGGGCCGCCTCGGACGGGCCGGACACCGGCTGCAGCGTGACGGTCGCCTCCCGGCCCTCGTCCAGCGCCCACTCGTGCCCGAGCGGATGGGGGTGCGGCGGGCGGGACGCCGCGATCCCGAGCCGGTCGAGCACGGCGAGCACGTCGGCGAGCAGCTCGTCCCACACGTCGGCGTCGATCAGCAGCAGGTTCAGGCGGTTGCAGACGCCGAGCCGGTCCAGGCTCTGCTCGACCAGCCGCAGCGCGCGGCCCCGGTCGGCCGACCGGTCCAGGTAGAGGACCCCACCCCCCTCGGCGTGCGCCAGGGTCCGCACGCCGTGCCGGGCGGCCTGCGCGGTCAGCTCACGGGTGCTGGCGCCGCTGCCGCGCAGGATCACCAGCGGCACCAGCTCGGGCAGGCTGACCAGGGCGCGGGCGGTCTCCCGGCCGGGCACCCGGACGAGCTGGATCGCGTCCGGTTCCAGCCCCGCATCGGCGAGCGCCGGGCCGATCACGGAGTCCACCAGCGCGCCGGCCGAGCCGATGGCGGCCGAGCCGGTCCGCAGCACGCCGGCGTTGCGGGACTTCACCAGCTGCGAGGCGACATCGACGACCACGTTGGGCCGGGCCTCGAAGTTCGCTCCGATGACGCCGACCGGCCGCCGGTGCTCGGCCACCACGAGATCGGGCAGCTCACGCACCACCCGCCGCCACTGCGGGTGCGGCACATCGGCGAGGGTCCGAAGCTGGTGCGCCATCGCGTCGAGCCGGTCGTCGCCGAGCCGCAACCGGTCCAGCATTGCCGCCGGCAGCCCGGCAGACTCGGCCGACCGGACGTCCTCGTCGTTCGCCTTGAGCACCAAGTCGCGAGCCGCGCCGAGGCGGTCCGCGATGCCGCGCAGCGCCGCGTCGATCGTGTCGGCCGGCGCGGCGGCGATGCTGCCCGCCGCCGCCTTGGCCGCGGCGGCGCAGGCGCGCACCGACTCTGTGACTGCCAGCATGCTGCGACCCTACGGCCCGCGGCCAGGCCGCCGCCGCACCTGTCTGGCCCCCTGGCTGCACGGCGCCAGCCGGTCAGCTGGCCTCGCGCGCGACCCCGGGCAGCGGCGCGGCCTGCGCGTGCGGGTCCGGCAGCGCGGCCAGCTCGAACTCCCGCCGCGGCTGCTGCAGCTGCCCCAGCGCGACCACCTCGCGCGGGAAGAAGAGCGCCAGCGTCCAGTCGGCGAGGACCCGGACCTTGCGGTTCAGCGTGGGCATCCGGGACAGGTGGTAGGTCCGGTGCATGAACCAGGCCAGGAATCCCCGCAGCTTGATGCCGTAGACCTCGGCTACGCCGCGGTAGAGGCCGAGGCTGGCCACCGACCCGACGTACTTGTGCCGGTACGGCCGCAGCGCCCGGCGACGCAGCGAGGCGACGAGGTTGACCGCGAGCAGCTTGGCCTGGCGTACGGCGTGCTGCGCGGACGGGCTTGTGGTGGCGCCCGGCTCGGTCGCGGTGAGGTCAGGCACGGCGGCGCTGTCGCCGGCGCTCCAGGCGTCCTCTACGCCCACGACGTGCAGCTCGGCCGTGCACTTCACCCGGCCCTTGGAGTCGAGCGGGAAGTCGGTGCGGGCGAGCATCGGGTTGGGCTTGACGCCGGCGGTCCAGACGATCGTGTCCGCGTCGAACTCCTCGCCGTCGCTGAGCACCACGTGCTTGTTGAGCATCGACTCGACCCGGGTGTCGAGCCGGACGTCCATGTCCCGCTTCAGCAGCTGGCGCACCGTGTACTCGGACAGCGGCACGCTCACCTCGGGCAGGATCCGCCAGCTCGCCTCGACCAGGATCCAGCGCATGTCCTCGGGTTCGACGTCGTCGTAGTAGCGGGTGGCGTAGCGGGCC
>Ga0137377_10003130_pt1 | contig 12666 bp, 12 predicted proteins | sample SagtaG_22_FD_104815 | JGI IMG/M metagenome (GOLD analysis project Ga0137377, IMG submission 104815) | Vadose zone soil microbial communities from Sagehorn Ranch, Mendocino, California, USA - Sage2_L_40_16 metaG | ecosystem: Environmental > Terrestrial > Soil > Vadose zone | place: USA... | reverse complement strand
GGATCAGTACCTGACGCTGCTCAGTTTCGACGAACTCGTGGCGGTGACCGAACGCACGCTCGAGAGCGCGCAGGCCTCCTACAAGCTGACGCTGCTTCAATTTCAGACCGGCACGGGAACCGAGCTCTCACTGCGTGAGGCGGAAACCGTCGTCGAACAGGCCAAGGCGAATTATTCAGCGCAGATCCGTGGGCGTGCCCAGGCAGAGAACGCGCTGGTGCTGTTGCTCGGTCAACCCCTCCCGCAGGACCTGCCGCCGCCGGTTCCCCTGAGTGCGCAAACGATTCTCGCCGACATCCCAGCGGGCTTGCCCTCCGACCTGCTGGCGCGCCGCCCCGACGTCATGCAGGCCGAGGCGGTGCTGCGCAGCGCAAACGCCAGCATCGGGGCCGCTCGGGCGGCTTTCTTTCCGACCATCGGTCTGACCGGCGACTTCGGGACGGCGAGCTCGGCGCTCGATGGTCTGTTCAAGGCAGGCTCCAAGGAGTGGAGCTTTGCACCCTCGATCACGCTGCCCATTTTCAACGCAGGCAGCCTGCAGGCCAGCCTGGATGTGGCGAAAATCCAGAAAGACATCAGCATCGCCCAGTACGAAAAGGCCATCCAGACGGCATTTCGGGAAGTGGCGGACGGCCTTGCCGCCCGCGGAACATACGACGACCAGGCTGCATCCCAGGAGCGATTCACCGAGGCCCAGCAACGCCGGCTCGACCTGTCGAACCTGCGGTTCCGCAGCGGCGTGGATCCGTACCTTACGGTGCTCACCGCGCAAACCGATCTGTACAACGCCCAGCAGACGCTGGTATCGGTGCGCCTCGCACGCCTCACGAATCTGGTCGACCTGTACCGATTTCTGGGTGGCGGCTGGATCGAACGAGCGGGTGACGCGCCGCGCGCTCCCGAAGCTGCCGGGGCGATCGGTGCGGCGGGCGCTTTGGAGTCGAAGCTGTCCAGAGCCGATGGGCGCTAACAAATCATTTTGCAGGCGGCCACCGAAGCGATCCGCCGTCACAACGGGAAGGGCACCAGTATGGACGCGTTGACTACGGAACTGCCAAATGGAGCAACCTGGATCAGGGATTGTCTGCTCGGCAGCCCTGAAATGGCGAAAGCCTGCCATAGACTGCACCAGAACTCTCCCAAGGGCATCCGCCACTTCAGTTCAATTGGAAAAGCAGTTCCCCTGGAGCAGGCCGGAAGTGTCGAGATTGAGATTTCCCAACTGGAAAAGGACGAGCAGAGGGATCTGCGGCTTAGTCTGCTGAGGTTCTAGACCGCAGGAGGGTGCCGGTCGTGCTACCGGCGAGGCATAGCACTACGCTTCAATGAAGCCTCGGTTTGGACGGAGCCAACGATGCAGAAAACATGGTTCATTACCGGCGCCAGCCGCGGGCTTGGTGCACAAATCGCAAGAGCAGCGATCTGGGCTGGAGATCGTGTGGTCGCCGCGGGCCGCCAGCGAAGGGCCATCATTGACGGTCTCGGGCCGGACAGCGACCAGCTTCTGCCGGTTGAGCTCGACGTTACCGTCGCCGATCAAGCGCGGGCTGCGGTCGATGCGGCCGTATCGCGGTTTGGCGCAATTGATGTGCTGGTCAACAACGCGGGATACGGCCATCTGGGATTCTTCGAAGAGACGACGATCCGCGACGCGCAGGCCCAGTTCGCCACGAATCTGTTTGGTGTCTTCAACGTTACGTGGGCGGTCCTGCCCATCATGCGTTCCGCTCGCAACGGACGCATCTTCAACATTTCGTCACTTGGCGGCGTCCTCGGCGCAGAGCTGGCGTCGCTCTACTGCGCAAGCAAGTTCGCCCTCGAAGGCTTTTCGGAGTCTCTGTCGAAGGAAGTCGCGCCCTTTGGACTCTTCGTGACCATTGTCGAGCCCGGCCCTTTCCGTACCGAGTTCCTCACCCCCGAGTCGCTCCGCTTCGCGGACAAGGTCGTTACTGACTACGACGACCGCCGTGCCCAGCTGCGGACGTTCTTCGAACGGCGCAATGGTCAGCAGCCGGGTGATCCTGCGAAGCTCGCGGGGGCGATAGTGCATCTGGCAAGCGAAGCCAAGCCACCGATGCGCTTCTTGGCGGGATCCATCGCCGCCGACGCGGCCGACGCCAAACTCGCGGTAATGCGAGCCGAACTCGGAAGCTGGCGGCAGCTTTCGGTCAGCACCGACGGCAACTACTCCGCCTAGCGTCGCCATCTGTGGCGACCCGGATTGTCCCGGGCACGTCGCCACCTATACACTCGGGCGATATGGCAACGCACGCCAATCACGATCGCGCAGGTCGTGGCGGACACGCCGCGCCCGCTGCAACGCCGTCGACCATCCTGAAGGACCCGGTGTGCGGCATGACCGTTACGCAGCGGTCGCCTCACCGGCTGGACCGCGACGGTACGACGTACTACTTCTGCTGTTCAGGGTGCAAGTCGAAGTTCGCCGCCGAACCGCAGCGCTTCGTCGGCGTCTCGAATCGACCCGACGCAGCCAAGCCGATCCTGGCCGCAGCCGGCCCGATCGGAACGATCTACACCTGCCCGATGCATCCGCAGATTCGGCAGCCGCAGCCCGGCAATTGTCCGATCTGCGGCATGGCCCTCGAGCCAGTGATGCCGACGCTCGACGACGGACCGAATTCCGAATACGTGGACTTCGCACACCGCTTCTGGTGGACGCTGCCCCTGACCGTGATCGTGACGGCGCTGGCCATGGTCGGACACGGCTGGCACTTGCTTGACGTTGCGGTCCAGCCCTGGGTCGAACTGCTGCTGGCGACGCCTGTGGTCTGGTGGGCCGGGTGGCCGTTCTTCCTTCGCTGGTGGCAGTCCCTTGTCAATCGCAGTCCCAACATGTGGACCCTGATCGGCACGGGCGTCGGCGTCGCTTTTTTCTACAGCGCCGTAGCCACGATTGCGCCGCAGATCTTCCCGGCCTCGTTTGTCGTCGAGGGCAGGGCCCCCGTGTACTTCGAGGCCGCTGTCGTTATCGTCTCGCTGACGCTGCTCGGGCAGCTGCTGGAACTGCGCGCCCGCTCGCAGACCTCCGCTGCGATCAAGGCCCTGCTCGGCCTTGCACCGAAGATGGCGCGCCGGCTGCGCGACGACGGCAGCGAAGAAGACATCGAACTGACACAGGTGCGCGTTGGCGATCGCCTGAGGGTCCGACCTGGCGAGAAGGTCCCGGTGGACGGGGAGGTCCTCGAAGGCCGATCGAACCTGGACGAGTCGATGCTGACCGGCGAGCCGGTGCCGGTCGAAAAGACCCCCGGCGCGACGGTGATCGGGGCCACGCTGAACGCAACCGGCAGTCTCGTGATCCGGGCCGAGAAGGTCGGCTCGGACACCGTGCTGTCGCAGATCGTACAGCTGGTCGTCGCCGCGCAACGCTCGCGCGCTCCGCTACAGCGGATGGCCGATCAGGTGTCGTTCTGGTTTGTTCTGGTTGTAGGGGTGATCGCGCTCGTCACGTTTTTCGCCTGGGGCCTGTTCGGACCCGCGCCGTCGTGGGTCTACGGCACGGTCAACGCGATCGCCGTGCTGATCATCGCCTGCCCGTGTGCCCTCGGCCTGGCCACTCCGATGTCGATCATGGTCGCCACAGGGCAGGGCGCGACCTCGGGAGTGCTGTTCAAGGATGCCGAAGCGATCGAGCACCTTCGGGAAGTCGACACGCTGATCGTCGACAAGACCGGCACGCTGACGGTTGGAAGACCCACGTTTCAGGGCGTCGTCGCGGCTGCAGGTCGTCGGGAAGAGGACGTCCTTCGCGCTGCCGCGACGCTGGACCAGGGCTCCGAACATCCGCTCGCCGACGCGATCGTCGCCGAAGCGCGCCACCGCGGCATCGAGCTGGGAGCGGCCAGCGAATTCGAGTCCTCGACCGGCATCGGCGTGCGGGGAAGGGTGGACGGCACTGCGGCGGCGGTCGGCAATGCGGTGCTGATGAAGGAGATTGGTGTCGATCCTGCGCCGCTGCTGCCGGCGGCTGATGGCTGGCGGCAACGCGGCGCCAGCGTCGTGTACGTCGCCAGCCAAGGGCAGCTGCTGGGCCTGATCGCGATCGCCGATCCGATCAAGGAGTCGACGCCCCAGGCGCTCGCGGCGCTCAGGGCAGCGGGCATCCGCATCGTCATGGCCACGGGCGACGGCCTGGCGACCGCCCGCGCGGTCGGACGGCAATTGAAGATCGACGAGATCTACGGGGAAGTTCGCCCGCGGGACAAAGCCGAGCTGGTCGCACGCCTGAAGGCGCAAGGCCGGCGGGTTGCGATGGCCGGCGACGGCATCAACGACGCACCGGCGCTCGCAGCGGCAGATGTCGGCATCTCGATGGGCACCGGGACCGACGTGGCCATGGCCTCGAGCCACGTAACGCTCGTCAAAGGCGACCTGCGGGGCATTGTGTGCGCCCGCGAGCTCTCCACCGCAACCGTGGCGAACATGAAACAGAACCTGGCCTTCGCCTTCCTTTACAACGCCGTCGGAATCCCGATCGCCGCAGGCGTTTTGTATCCGGCATTCGGGATCCTGCTCTCACCGATGATCGCAGCGCTCGCGATGAGTCTTTCGTCCGTCAGTGTGATCGGCAACGCGCTGCGCCTGCGCGCGAATTAGCTCTGCCGTGGCCCATGACGGTTTTCCCCGCTGCAAGTTGAGACAGAACGCGGTGCCGGAGTCGTCGCTCCCGCCGGCACTGTGAGCGCCTGATTGCGGGATCTCGGGTCGGCGTCACCGGAATTTCCACCAGGCGAAGAGTGCGACGACCGCAGGTACGGCGAAAACGACCAGAAAGACGGGAGCCTCTTCTGCAATCGAGTAACCCGCCCTCTTGACACCGATGATCAGATTGATCCCCGCCCCGATGAACCACAGAGGCAGGAAGACGAGCGTCGCCGCTGACATACCAGGCGCACCGCCCAGCATGTGCCCCACGAACGTACACAGCCCGAGCAGTATCAAGCCAATCGAGATCACGATGACTGTATGCACTTCCATTGGCTCCCGTTACTCGGCCTGCCCGACGTCACGACGCTGGATCTCGGGACGGAAGCCATAGTTTCCCCGGTGCGGATCGCGCGGCCAAGGCGATACGAGGGGTGTGCTCTAAAGATATACTTCAGATCCGATCTCAATGAAGTTGTATATATCGCTGTTTTTACACATATTTTCATGAATCTCATTCAGAAGTTTTGAACCTGGGGAGCGGGTGGGATGAACGAGGCCTACGTGCATGGTTATCACCCGCGTGAGAACGAGCGTCTGCAAGACCAGGCGGGAACGCTAGTCGACTTACTGCACTCCGACACCTCATACCCTCCGGGAAGCCTGGTGCTCGAAGCAGGGTGCGGCGTCGGAGCCCAGACAGTTACCCTGGCTCGGCGCAGCCCGGGCGCACGATTTATGTCGGTCGATGTCTCGGCGCAGTCGGTCGCGGAAGCAAAGCGGGTGGCCGGTGCGGCGGGAATTACCAATGTGCAGTTCCAGCAGGCGGACATCTTCTCGCCACCCTTTGCCCCCGAATCCTTCGATCACGTATTCGTCTGTTTCGTCCTGGAGCACCTGTCGAGGCCCGATCAGGCGCGGGCATGACCGATCTTGAAGCCTTCGATGCAGGCATCCGAGATCTTCACAGAACGGCTGAGGCCGATGGCGTCTTCTGCTATACGTTCTTCAAGGGCGTGGGTCGGAAGATGCGACGCGCCTGAAGGCCGGAAACTATTCCGGAGCTGCAGTCGAGCCCTGAGCTTTCGGGGAGGGCGAGTCCTGCTGCTTGCGGCTGACCGATACGGCAACGTCCCAGGCATTGTGAATGCCGATATACAGCAGGAGCATGGATATCGCCGCGACACCGTACAGACTTTGGTCTGCGCAGCGCCATATCAGAAACGCCATGCCGAGCAATGCGCCGTAGGCGAGCGTCGGCAAGATCGCATGCCAGAGCCAGTCTTCACGCACGGGAATGTAGCCGCTCAGGTGACGGCGCATGATTGCGCCGATAATCAGACCGTAGACGAGACCTCCGACACCGGCAACGCCGAGGCCGAGACTCAAACTCATCAGGCTCTGGTGTGGAACGCTCAGGAAGGCCGCCAGCGCCAGCACGGTCCCGAAATGTACGATCGTCGGTGTGACAAAGGCGTGCAGACCCCAGACCGTCGTGGTCACACTCGTATTTGCGGCCAGTGCGATGACGACGAATGTCAGACCGGTGAGAGCTGCCGCCGACGAGCCAGTGATAACGTAGAAGTTGCCCCAATCCGCGAGCAGTGACACAGGCATCGCTCAACCCTCGTCTCAACCGGGTCAGATCAAAAACGGGCTTGGCGGTTCAGCCCTGCTTCTTGAGCCAATCCATTCTGTGATAGTACGGTCATCCGCCGGTCGCCTTGAACTGGACGTGCCAGGCATTGGCGGCTTCCGCCAGCCGTGCAGGGGCCGAACGGATGAGCGGCACCGCCACCGCGCGCACCCGCGCACGGTCGGCTTCCTCGCGGACGTATTCGACCGGCGACTTTCCATCGACACGCGCCAGCAGCAGCGCCGGCAAAAGGCGTGCGGCGCGTGCCTCCAGCGCTGCACGCGACTCGAACGCCGCCCGTGCAAAGTACGCCGCCACAAAGGCGTCGAACGCGCGTCGCAGCGTCGCAGCCTCACGCGGCCGCGGCAGACACTTGAGCAGCAGATGATTCAGGCAAAAGGCGACGTCGAAGGCCGGATCGCCGTACCACGCGCATTCTGCATCGAGGATCACCGGTCCCTTCGGCCCCACGAGGATGTTCTTCGGGCTCACGTCGCCATGGACAAGAGCGATCCTCGTGGCGGCCGTGTGCTTCACCAGGGCTTCGAGCTCCGGCGCCAGCGCAGGGTGGCGCCGGGCGGTGGCCAGCAGATACGGCTCGAGTCTGATTGCGTGAAAGCTCGCCCCGGTGTCGAAGGCACGAGCGAGGTCGGCGCGGTGCGCGCTCGCCGCATGCAGGGCACCCACCGTATCGCCGACGGCCGCGGCGGTTGCGGGTGCGACCCGCCCCTCGAACAGTTGCTGCTTCCACACAGGGTGATTGTGCGGCGGCAGGAATTCCATCGCCAACAGGCCGGCCCGCTCGTCGCACGCCAGCGGGGCCGGCACCGCGTGAGACACCACGCCGGCGGCAAAGCGCAACCAGGCCCACTCGTACGCGTTGCGCGACACCGGTGCCTGCCAATCGACTGCCACCTTCAACTGGGGCAGGGCCCTCTTGACGCACAAGCTGCGCCCGTCGCTCAGATCCACGCGCCAGATGTCGGACGAGATGCCGCCGGTCAGCGGCGTCCACTGCCGCCCGAGGTTCGCAGCGACGAGACCCGTGCCGGTGAGGAAGTCGTCGAGCTCGTTCACCGTGACTTGCGCCCGGTCAGAATCGCAACGCCGGCATACGGGGCCCCGCACGCCTCATCGATCCGCAGCAGCTGGTTGTACTTGGAAACCGTGCTCGAGGTGCGCAGCGACCCGATCTTGATCTGACCTGCGGCAGTGCCGACGGCCAGGTCGGCCACGAACGTGTCCTCGGTTTCGCCGGAACGCGCCGACACGATGGTCGTGTAACCCGCGGTGCGCGCCTGTGCGATCAGGTCGATCGTGCCCGTCAGCGTGCCGTTCTGGTTCGCTTTGACGAGCACACCATTGGCCACGCCCTCGCGCAGACCACGCGCCAAGCGCTTCGGATGCGTCGTAAAAAGGTCATCGCCGACGAGCTGGACCGCGCCTCCGAGCCGACTCGTCAGGCGCCGCCACGCGTCCCAATCGTCCTCTCCGAGGCCGTCCTCGATAGATGCCACAGGGAAATCGCGCACCCAGCCGGCCATCATTTCTATCATTTCGTCGCCGTCAAGCACGCGGCCCTCGCGCGCGAGGCGATAGCGGCCGTCGGGCTGCTGCAGCGACGTGGCGGCGACGTCGATCGCGATCAGGACGTCTTCGCCGGGGCGCAGGCCGGCGCGCTCGATCGAGCGCAGCATCATCTGCAGGGCCGCCCGGCCGCTCTCGAGGCCCGGGCTCAGACCGCCTTCGTCGGCGAGCAGCGTCGGCAGGCCCCGATCCTGTGCCTCGTCGCTGGCGGCGGCGCGGACGCGGGCGATCGTGTGGACGGCGTCGGCGATCGACGCGGCGCGGGCCGGTATCGCGAGGAAGTCCTGCGCGTCCATCCCGCGCGAGGCATGCAGCCCGCCGCTCAAGATATTTACCATCGGCAGCGGCATTGCGGGCCCGTCGACACCCGCGAGTTCGCCAATGCGCTCGTACAGCGCCTGGTGACGCGACGCTGCAGCCGCTCGCGCGGTCGCGAGCGAGACCGCAAGCACCGCGTTCGCGCCCAGCCGGGACAGCTGCGGCGTCCCATCAAGGTCGATCAGCAGGGCGTCGATCTCGCGCTGCGCCACTGCATCACGCGCCGAAAGAGCCTTCGCGATTTCGCCATTCACGTTGGCCACCGCTTGCAGTACGCCAAGACCCTCATACACGGCTGGATCGGCGTCGCGCAGTTCGTGTGCCTCCGCGCTGCCCGCGGAGGCGCCCGAGGGGACCGAGGCGCGGCCGACGTTGCCGTCGACGAGCTCGACGTCGGCTTCGACCGTCGGACGACCGCGCGAGTCGAGTATCTGGCGCGCTCGGACGCCGCGAACACGAGTGTTCATCGGTCCCTGCCTGCTATCGAAGACATCTTCTCGATCGTCCAGCGGAAATAAATCATACTTGGTGGGAATTCAGGTCCGCAGCGGAGGGAACACAGTGCGCGCAGCGTTCTATTGTCGGCAAGGCCCGGCGCGAGATGTGCTGCAGGTCGGTGAGCAGCCAACGCCGGAGCCGGGACCGGGTGAAGTACGGGTCAAACTGCGCACGTCCGGCATCAACCCCTCGGATTGGAAAGTGCGCCGGGGCGGATTCGGCAGAGGTCTGTCCGCACCGCTGGTTATTCCCCACAGTGATGGCGCCGGCGTGATCGACGCCGTTGGCATCGACGTGCCCGACCGCGTCGGGGAGCGGGTCTGGGTCTGGAACGGGCAGTGGAAGCGGGCACACGGGACCGCGGCGGATTACATCGCCTTGCCGAGCGTCCAAGCCGTTCATCTGCCCGATAAGGTTGACTACGCGCAAGGCGCCTGTCTGGGCATTCCGGCGATGACCGCGTTGCAGGCAGTTCGTTCGGCGCAGCTTCAGCGGGGCTCGATCGTGCTCGTTGCGGGAGGCGCCGGCGCCGTTGGCCATTACACCATCCAGCTGGCGAAGCTGCGCGGCGCGGTAGTCGTCACTACAGTCAGCGGCGACGCAAAGGCAGTGCATGCGAAGCGCGCTGGTGCGGATCACATCATCAACTACCGCACCGAAGACGTGGCGGAGCGCGTGAAGGCACTGACCGACGGGCGCGGGGTGAATAGCGTCATCGAAATGGACCTCAGCGGCAACGCCGGGTTCTATACGTCGATTCTGCAGCCGCACGCAACCGTCGTGATCTACGGCACGTCGGCGAGCGAGGCCGTGCTCCCCGGTCTGTGGTTGATGCAGAACTCGATTGCTTTGCGCTTGTTCCTCGTGTACGACCTTTCCGAGGCCGACCGCAGCGCTGTGGTCGCGCAGCTGACGGAGCTGCTGGAAGAGGGCCGACTGGCTCACACGATCGCGGTGCGCCTGCCGCTGCAGGACATCGCCCGAGCCCACGAGCTGGTCGAATCCGGCGAGGTCATCGGCAACGTCATCCTCGATATCACCTGACGAATTGCAAAAAACATATTAATATTCAATTAATTATGTTGTATATCTAGCGCATTGCGTTAAAAGTGCGCAGGGAGGGCTCCTCTATCAGGAGTTCACCGATGATCTCTCGACAGTGGCGAGGGCTTGCCAAACCAGACTGTTCACAGGCTTACGCGGATCACCTGTGCAGGGAAACCTTTCCGGCAATCAGCAAGCTGCCGGGCTTCCTCCGTGCCTCGATACTTCGGCGCACCCTGCCCGAAGGCGTCGAGTACCTGGTGGTAACGGAGTGGGCCAACCTGGAGGCGATACGGCAATTCGCGGGCGATAACGTAGAGCGCGCTGTCGTTCCAGCGGTTGTTCGCGAGATGATGCTTGAATACGATCAAGTCGTGCGCCATTACGAGATCATCGAGTAATGGCTTCGGGAGAACCCTTCCTAGGGGCACTTCCGAACTTATGAAGGAACGTCAGGCAGCGGGCCGAACGAGCCTCAGGCAGGTGATCTCGGAGGGAACGCCAAACCGCTTGGGCGGTCCCCAGTATCCGGTGCCACGACTCACGTATACCCAAAGGCCGCGCAGCCGATGCAGTCCGGAAACAAAGGGCTGCTGCAGGCGAACAAAGAAATTCCATGGCAAGAACTGCCCGCCATGGGTATGGCCGGACAGTTGCAGATCAAAGCCCGCATCGGCCGCCGCTGCCGCGCTGCGCGGCTGATGCGCCAGAAGCAACCTGAACGCCGCGTCGGACGGCGCATCCCGTAGCGCCGTCCGCGGGTCACTGCGGTGTGAGGCGATGAAATGGTGCCCGCTGACGTCGGTCACGCCGGCCACGATGAAAGGCTCGGAATTGTGTTGCAGCACGACGTGCTCGTTCAACAGCACGCGCACGTTCAGGCGCCGCAATTCGGCGATCCAGGACTCCGCCCCGGAGTAGTACTCATGGTTGCCCGTCACGAAGAACGTTCCATGGCGTGATGAAAGATGTGCAATGGGCGCCACATGCCGCGCGAGGTCGGCGACGCTTCCATCGACCAGATCGCCAGTCACCGCAACCAGGTCCGCGGCCAGGCCATTGACCGTCTCCACGATAGCGTCCAGGTACGGCCGCTTGATCGTTGCGCCGATATGAATGTCGCTGATTTGGACGATCGTCAAGCCTGACAGCGCCTCGGGCAGAGACGGGATTGGCACCTGCACGTGCACGACGGAAGGAGTGCGACGCGCGTTCACGAAACCGAGGGCAGTGATCAGAACAGCAGCCAGCGGAACAATCACCGATGAAGCGGGAGCCAGGTCTTGCCAGAGCGGCAGCGCGGGCCAGATCAGGTGAGTGATCGCCACGAGTCCCAAGGAAAGGTCGCGTAGCAGCGTCAGCACGAAGAGCGAAGAAAAAAACCCGACCGCGAGCCAGCTGATCCAAACGACGCGCTCGCCAGTTCGCTGCGACCTCGCGCGCCGCGCCAGCAGGCCAAGCGGCATTGCCAAGGATGAAAAGGCCAGCAGCGTTGCAAGCAGGACAAACGCCAGCGGCCGCTCCCAGAGGTAGGCGAGAAGGCGCCAGGCGACGTAAGCGTGAAGCAGGAGAGAGAATGTGGGAACGAGCGCACGCGCCAGGCTCGGCCGACGCCGCTTGGGCTGTCGTGCCGGCGCCGGCGCCCGGGTTGTGACGAAAGACGTGTCACCAGGCTGCGCTTGCATCACGAGACTTGCTCCCGAGATGGGGGCCGCGTTGCACATCCACCGAGCAGAACGACAGCGAAAACACCCACCAACCGGCTGGCGCTGCCTTGGAAAGGACGTCTCATGGAGGGCCCCTATGAGCTTACGACCGCCGTTTTGCGGAGGAAACTTCTGTCCCCGAGCTGCTTCAAGATGAAGTCCGCCACGTCGGCACGCGAGATCGTGGCAAATCCATTCAGGGCCATTTTCTCGCCGACCCGATAAGACTCGGTTCTCGGGCCGTTCGTGAGCATCACCGGATAGACGATGGTCCAGTCGAGGTCGGAGCTGCGAAGTTGATCTTCGCTCGCCGCCTTGTCCTCGAACACCTGCTTCATCAGCAGGCGATACAACACCCGCATCAGGACGGGTGCATCGTTCACCGACTCGCCGACCCCGAAGGCCGAGGTGACGATCAGCCGCTTCACATAGGTGTTCTGCATGCCGAGCCGGATTGCCAGCAAGCAGCGCTGCATCAACCCGTCGGTGCGCAGCGATGTGCCGTTCCCGAGTGCGCTAATCACCGCGTCTTGTCCACGAATCGCGGCCGCCACTGTTTCACGGTCGCAGGTCGCGTCGCCCGCTACGGTGCGAAGGTTCTCGTGGGTCAGCGTGAGTCTTCTCGGATCCCTGACGAAGGCCGTCACGTTCGCGCCGGCCTCCAGACCCTGCCGCAGGATCTGCCGGCCGAGGGCTCCCGTCGCTCCGAAGACCAGAATCTTCTTACCTTGCATGACGCTCGCTCCTCAGATTGAATTGATCGGCTCCGAGGCCGAGGTGAGGTGGTAATGGGCTCCCAGCGAAAAACGAATCGTGTCGACTCCGCTGCCCGGCTCGAACGGCGGCAATCCAGAGGCCGCGCTTTGCGCCGCACTGACTCCGAAAAAGGTGCGCATGTACGGGCCGTTGGCCCAAGTGAATCCGGGACCCGCCGACAAGGTCAGGCGTTCGATCGGGTGATAGTGCCCCTCGAGGTCCACTCCGACCAACGTGCCCTCTCCATGCCCTGCGATACGACGGGGCGCGAAACTTATTCATTGGAACTCTCCTCCGGCACACCCACGAAGACCTGCGCGCCATCCACCAGTGCCTGGAAGTGGACCGCGTTCTTGACCGCCTCCTCGAATATGAGAACCTTTGCGCCCGAGAGGGCCTGGCCAGTTCTGATGTCGAACCGTGCCCCATGCCGGGGACATGCCACGACGGCGGAGG